>WNFL01383818.1_pt3 | contig 11322 bp, 13 predicted proteins | sample 5400361 | NCBI WGS metagenome assembly WNFL01 (sample SAMN13153351, study PRJNA577476) | soil metagenome | isolation source: 40 cm soil on Douglas fir-dominated hillslope | place: USA:California | collected 2013-09-17
CGTCGCCCTGCCGTGGATCGTTGCTCGTTTCACGATCTTCGAGCCCGAGCGCAGGCTTTCGCGCTCGAGCAGCTCGAACACGTCCTGTGTGTTTTCGAGGCGCAGCGACTGGACCGACTGCCAGCCCGCGCGCGAGGCGAGCGCGAAGCAGGCGCGCTCGCGCTCGAGCAGCACCAGCCACGCCCCGTCCTTGTCGCTCGCGCCGCCGCGTGCGAGCAGCGACCCGCTTTGCCATCCGCTTCTCCACCTATTGAAGGCCGCCATGAGATAGGGCTGGACCGAGACGAGGCGCGCGCGCCCGGTGCTCGGAAAGCAGGCGCGTAGCGCCTTCACCAGCCCTTCGTCGACGCCCGAGGCGATGCGCGGGCCGCCGGCGGCCCCCTCGCTGATGCGCAGATCCCAGGCCTTGGCGCGCTCGCCGTAGATGCGCGTGAAGTGAAAGCGCGCGAGCGCCAGCTCCTCCTCCGGTCCCGACAGCGCCGCGTCGAAGGGCACGAGTGCGTAGCGCACCAACCGGTTCGATAGTACGACGGTAACGTTCAGCCGCTCGGCCTTCAGGGGCTCGAGATGTTTCTTGAGAGCTTCGACCGCGCCATCCCACGGCGCGCTGCCGTACGAAGGGTCGCACGCCAGCAGGTCTTTTTTGACCAGCTTATTTTTAAAAACGCCCTGCACGCGGCAGACCGCGACCGTTTCCGGCTCGACCGAGACGTACAGGCGATCCGCCTGCAACCGCAGGCGATGACCCCGTAACTTGAGCCGGTCAGTCGACAAACGTGACACGGTCGATCTCCTCCAGCGTGGTCTCGCCCTTGCGCACCGCCTCGAGCGCCGCCTCGCGCAGCGTGCGCGTGCCGTTTCGCTTCGCCGCCTCCTTCAGCTGCCGGATCGGCGCGCGCGCGATGATCAGCTCGCGGATCTCGTCGTTCAGGATCAGGAGCTCCGCGATCGCCTTGCGTCCCTTGAAGCCGGCGCCGCGGCACTCGCGGCAGCCCGCCGCCTTGCACGCGGGGCAGATCATGCGCACCAGGCGCTGGGCGAGGATCGCGTTCAGCGCCGAGACGAAGCTGTGCAGGTCGACGTTCATGTGCATGAAGCGGCCGATGACGTCGAACACGTTGTTCGCGTGCACCGTGGTGAACACGAGGTGGCCGGTGAGCGCCGACTGCACGGCGATGTTCGCGGTCTCGGGATCGCGGATCTCGCCCACCATGATCTTGTCGGGGTCGTGGCGCAGGATCGAGCGCAGGCCGCGCGCGAAGCCCAGGCCCTTCTTCTCGTTCACCGGGATCTGCAGCACGCCGGCGAGCTGGTACTCGACCGGGTCCTCGATGGTGACGATCTTGTCCTGGCCGGTGTGGATCTCGCTGATCGCGGCGTAGAGCGTGGTGGTCTTGCCGCTGCCGGTCGGGCCGGTGACGAGCAGCATGCCGTAGGGCTCGCGCGAGAGCCGGCGCAGCGCGTCCACGTCCTCCTTGTCGAAGCCCAGGCTCGAGAGCGAGAGCTTCTGCTGCGTGCTCTCGTAGAGCGTCTGCTTGTCGAGCACCCGCAGCACCGCGTCCTCGCCGTGGATGCTCGGCATGATCGAGACGCGGAAGTCCACCGCCCGGCCGCGCTCGAGCGCCTTGAAGCGCCCGTCCTGCGGCACCCGGCGCTCGGTGATGTCGAGCTCGGCGAGCACCTTGATGCGCGCGATGGTCTGCTCGGCCTGCGCCGTGTCCTGGATGAATTTCACCTGCGAGAGGATGCCGTCGATGCGGAACTTGATCACCAGGCCCGCGGCCACCGATTCCAGGTGGATGTCGCTCGCGCCGATCATCAGCGCGTCGCGCAGCGTGGAGCGCACCAGGCGCACGATCTCGCTCTTCTCGTCGCTGATCGCCTTCAGCGACAGGTCCTCGGTGCGGCCGTGCTCCTCGACGCCGCCGACGGCGGTGACGGCCTTCACTTCGTCGAGCGCCTTCAGCGTCTCCTCGTGGCTCGCGAGATACGCGACGAGATCGCCGCGGTGCGCGAGGCGCCACGCGAAGGGCGCCGCGCCGAGGCGCTCGTCGGCCCAGCTCGCGAGCTCGGCGGAGAACGGGTCGTCGGCTACGAGCAGCATGGCGCCGCCCTCGGCGCGCACCAGGGCGCAGCTGCGGTCGGAACACTCGTTGAACGGCAGCACGTCGAACGCGGGCGTCGCGCGCCTCAGCTCGTCCATGCGGATCACCGGCACGCGCAGGGTCGCGCCGAGCCGGTCGGCGAAAGCGTCCGGGTCGAGCGCGAGGCGCTCCTCGAGCACGTCGACCAGCCGGCGCCGTGACGCCGCCGCGGCCGCGCGGGCCTCGGCGATGGTGTCCGTATTGATCATGAGCTCTTCTTCATTGCAGGCTTCCCGCAAGCTCGAAAATCGGCATGTACATCAGGATCACGATCGCGCCGATGCCCAGGCCGATCACCGCCATCAGGATCGGCTCGAAAAGGCGCGTGAACCACTCGACCCAGCGCGAGATCTCCTCGTCGTGGAACGACGCCGCGCGGTCCATCATCTCGCCCATGTTGCCGCTTTGCTCGCCCACCGCCAGCATGCGCATCGCCACCGGCGTGGTGAGCCCGCTCTCGTCGAGCGACGCCGAGACCTGCTTGCCTTCGCTGATCGCGCGGCGCGCGTGCGCGAGGCGCTCGCGCAGCGCCGGGTGCAGCAGCTCCGCGCCCATGTCGAGCGAGGCGATGAGCGGCATCCCGCCGCGCAGCAGCATGCCGATGGTGCGGTAGAAGCGCGCGAGCTGGTAGAGCTTCATGCGCTCGCCGAGGGCGGGCACGCGCCAGAGGAAGTCGCCGATGCGGGCGCGGACCGCGCTCGAGCGGAACATGTAGACGAGCAGGGCCACGATCGCGGCCAGGAGGATCACGACCAGCACGCCCTGGCCCTCGACGATCTGGCCCCAGCCGAGCAGGACCTTCGAGAACACCGGCAGATCCACCTTGCGCTCCTCGTAGATGTGGGAGAAGCGCGGCACCACGTACAGCATCAGGAATAGCGTCACGAGGAAGCCGACGCTGATGAGCAGCCCCGGGTAGATCGAGGCGTTCACGAGGCGCTTGCGGATCGCCTCGAGCTGGATCGCGTAAGCCACGTAGCGGCCGAGCGCCGCACCGAGGTCGCTGGTGTGCTCGGAGGCGCGCACCGTCGCGATGTAGAGCGGCGGGAAGGCGTGCGGCAGCTGCTCGAGCGCGGCGGAGAACGGCCGGCCCTGGCGCAGGATCCCCGCGAGGCGCTCGAGCGAGGCGCCGACGTGCGTCACACGGTCGGCGCGGCGCTCCTTCTGCGCCAGCGTCTCGATCGAATCGACGAGCGGCAGCCCCGCCTGCAGCAGCACCAGCAGCTCCTGGGAAAAAAGCACCACCGGAAAGCGCTCGCCGCTGCGCCAGCCGCTCAGCATCGCCGCGCGCTGGCGCACCGCGATCACGGTGTAGCCGCGGCTCTCCGCCTGCTGCACCGCGCCGCCGCGGTCGAACGCCTCGAGATCGAGCGCCTCGACGCGGCCGTCCTGGCCTATTGCTTTTAGTTGGAACCGCATCAGTGATTGCTGATGTCCGCGTTCTCGCCCGTTCCACCCGGTGCGCCGTCCTTGCCGAGGGAGACGAGGTCGAAGTCGCCCTTCTCGCCGGGTATCTTGTAGACGAACGGCTTGCCCCACGGATCGTTCGGCACCGCCTTGCGCAGGTACGGCCCGTTCCACTTCGGCTCGTTCTGCGGCCGCTCCACCAGCGCCTTCAGGCCGAGCTCCGCGCTCGGATAGCGGCCGGTGTCGAGGCGGTACTGGTCGAGCGCCTTCTCGAGCGCGTCGAGCTGCGCCCTGGCGGTGGCGACCTCCGATTTTCCGATCTGGCCGAAATAGCGTGGCGCGACAAAACCAGCTAGCAGACCCAGGATCGCCACGACCACCAGCAGCTCGAGGAGCGTGAACCCGCGGCCGTTGCGCGCGGCGCGCGGCGGGCGCCTCACCGCGCGCTCCGCGTCGTCCAGCGCCGAGACCACCTTCCTCGCGTGCCGGTACAGCTGATCGCCCCGTGCCGTAGGAGCGACGCGCCGGTAGCGCCGCTCGAAGAGCGCGATTCCCAGCGACCCCTCCAGGTTGCGGATGCGCGCCGATACGTTGGATTGCACGGTGCCGAGCTTCTCCGAGGCGCGCGAAAAGCCCTCGGACTCGTACACCGCGATGAAGAATCGCAGGTCTGCCACGTCCATCCCGGCCTCCAGCTATCTGTTTTTTTCGTCGGACTGCGCCTAAACCTACCCTGGCACGCCAGGGATTCATATACCCCAAAAGTGTTAACTCACCAGCATCGGCCGTCCCGGCCCGCGCGACAACTTACAATCGCCGGATGCCAATTCCGTTCACCTCGATCGTCATACCGGTCTACAACCAGCTGAGCTATACCCGGAGCTGCGTGGAGGCGATCGATGCGACGGCGCCGAAGGGGCGCTGGGAGCTGATCGTGGTGGACAACGCGTCGGCGGATGGGACGGCGGAATGGCTGGCGGGGTTGTCGCTGCGCAACGGAAGCGTGCGGGCGATCCGCAACGCGGCGAATCTGGGGTTCGGCCGGGCGTGCAATCAGGGGATGGCGGCGGCGCAGGGGGAAGGGGTGCTGCTGCTGAACAACGACGCGGTGGTCCTGGGCGACTGGCTGGCGGGCCTGTGGGCGCCGCTGCTGGGGGGGCGGGGCGGCATGAGCGGGCCGATCACGAACTTCGGGCGGCCGACCCAGACGCGGCGCCTGCGCGATCCGCGCGAAGGCGAGGAACCGCCGGCGGTGTTCGGGGAATGGGTCCGGGAGCATGCCGGGGTCCATCTGCCGGTCGACGTGCTGAGCGGGTTCTGCCTGCTGATGACGCGCGATGTGATCGAGCGCCTCGGCGGCTTCGATCCCTGCTACGGGCTGGGCTATTTCGAGGACGACGATTTTTCGCTGCGCGCGCGGCTGGCGGGCTTTCCGCTGTGGATTTGCGAAGGGGTCCTCGTCTACCACCACGGGGCGGTCACCTCTACGGCGACGGGCCTCGCCGCGGACAAGGTGAATCATTCAGTGGCGAAGTGGGTCGGTTTTCGCGACAAGTGGCGCCTGCCCGCCGATCGCCAGCCGCAACAGTTCAGCGTCGAGGAAGTGCGCCGGATCTGGCGGAACGATCCGCCGCTGCACGTGCCGCTGACCGCCTAGCGCTCGGCTAGGCGGCGGGAAGCCAGTCGATCCGGCCGAACCCGGGCTCGAGCGCCCAGTCGACGGGCCGCTGCGAGAGCCACGCGGTTTCCCAGGGATGATCCAGAGCGGGCCGATACCGCGGGCGTTCATCGCGCACGCCGGCGGCCCATTCCGCCATGTGGCGCGCTTCGGTGGCGTCGAGGCGGAAGCTGAAGCCCAGGCCGGTCTTGCCCGTCGGGGTGAGGACGCGGGCGACGAGAATCTCGGCGCCGGAGGCGCCGCGGAGGGCGTGGACGTGGATGTAAGATGATTCCATGAGACGAATTCTGCTTGCGGTTGCGTTGCTTGTCGTGGGGTTCGGCGCTCAGGCGCAGGAAAGCTGGCCGTCGCGTCCGGTGAAGCTCATCGTGCCTTCGTCGCCCGGCGGCGGGACCGACGTCTTTGCGCGCATCCTCGCGCAGGCGCTGAGCGAGGGGCTGAAGCAGCAGTTCGTGGTCGACAACCGGCCCGGGGCGAGCGGGAACATCGGGGCCGCGGCGGTGGCGAAGGCGGCGCCGGACGGCTATACGTTTCTCGTGTCGGCGAACCCGGCGCTGTCGGTGAATCCGGCGCTCTACCGCAATCTGCCCTATGACGCCGAGCGCGATTTCGCGCCGGTGGCGCGCGGGGTGATGGCGCCGATGGTGTTCGTGGTGCATCCGTCGGTGAAGGCGGAGTCGCTCGCGGATCTGGTCGCGCTCTCGAAGAAGGACCGCCTGGCGTTCGGCTCGGCCGGGACCGGGAGCCCGACGTTCCTCGGGGTGCGGATGCTCGAGGAGAAGAGCGGCGCGAAATTCACCCATGTGCCGTACAAGGGTGTGGGCCCGGCGTTCCAGGATCTCCTCGGCGGCCAGATCCAGTTCCTGTTCCCGGATATCGCATCGGCGATCTCGCACGTCAGGGCCGGCAAGCTGCGCGCGCTGGCGGTCACGCAGAAGAGCGCGCTGCTGCCGGGCACGCCGGCGCTCGCCGAGGCCGGCTACCCGCTCGACGTTTTTACCTCGTTCAGCGTGGTGGCGCCGGCGGGAACGCCGGCCGCCATCGTGCAGCGCCTGTCCGCTGAGATCGGGAATGCGATGCGCTCGGGGCCGGTCGCCGCGAAGCTCGACGCGCAGGCGCTGATTCCGGTGTTCGATACGCCTGCCGAGTTCGCGGCGAGCCTCAAGAAGGAGCGCGACGGCTGGGCAGCGTTCATCCGCCGCAACGCAATCGAGGCCGACCAGTAGTCAGGCGATGAGAGGATTCAGCCCGCTGCGCGTGACGCGGCCGTGGAGCTCGCGGCCGAGGGTCTGCTCGCAGAATTCGGCGGTGGCGAGGAGCGCGTCGAGGTCGATGCCGGTATCGATGCCCATCGATTCGAAGAGGTTGACCAGGTCCTCGGTGGCGACGTTGCCGGTGTAGCCGCCGCCGTACTTCACCTTGGCGGGATGGCCGCCGACGCCGCCGAAGGACGAGTCGAAGTGGCGCACGCCCGCCTCATATGCAGCGACGTAGTTCACGAGGCCGGTGCCGCGCGTGTCGTGGAAGTGCGCGATCGGCACGAGGTCCTCGTTCGCTTGTGCTTTTTCGAACATCGCTTTCACGGTTGGCGGAGTCGCCATGCCGGTCGTATCGCCCAGGGCGACATGCGCCACGCCCAGCTCGAGAAACTTCTCGACGTCGGAGACGACGACGCCGGGATCGACCTTGCCCTCGAAGGGGCAGCCGAACGCGACCGACACCGTGCCGACCAGGCGGAAGCGGCCCCGGGCGGCCTTTACCATCTGCGCGATGTTTCCCCACTGCTCGGCGCGCGTTCGGTTGAGGTTCTTTTGCGTGTGCGATTCGGTGGCGGAGACGAGCAGGCTGAGCTCGTTCGCGCCATGGCCCGCCTCGAAGTCGGCGACGGCTCTTTCAACGGCGTGGACGTTCGCGCAGGTCGCCTTGTAGAAGACGCCTTCCTTGCGCGAGAGAACCTCGAGCAGCTCCGAGGCATCGGCGAACTGCGGCACCACCTTCGGGTTCGAGTACGACGTGGCTTCGACGCGCCTGAAGCCGAGCCCGGCGAAGCGCTCGACGAGCGCGCGCTTGGCGGCGACCGGGACGAGCTGCGGCTCGTGCTGCAGGCCGTCGCGCGCGAAGCATTCGCACAGCGTTACCTTCGGCATAGTTGACAGTATCAACTAACGCGGATTACGCTGTCAAAGCTTTTTATGACAGTCAAAATCGACAGGCGGGCTCCCGGTACCCAGCCGCAAGGCGTGGTGGACGGCTATCCGCAGACTGCCTTGCGCTGGCCGTCGCAGCCGCTGCACAAGCGCCCGCCGACGGCCTCCGAGCTGAGCGGGCCGCGCCTCGGACCCGGCGGCCTGCTGCGGCGGCTCGCGCCGGTGCGCGGCGACCTCGCGGGCGTGGGCGCGAAGCGCGCGATCGGCCAGCTCATCCACCTGCGCGCGCGCGTGGTCGACGAGGATGGCGCGCCGGTGCCGGGCGCGCTGGTGGAGATCTGGCATTGCAATGCCGCGGGCAAGTACATCCATCCCAACGACAGCAACGACGCGCCCGCGGATCCGAATTTCTACGGCGCGGCGCGGCTTGCCGCGGACGACGCCGGTCTCATCGAGCTGCGCACCATCAAGCCCGCCGCGTATCCGGTCCCCGACGATCCGAGGAGCTGGTGGCGGCCGCCGCACGTGCATTTCTCGGTCTGGGGAAGAGTATGGCTCTCGAGGCTGGTGACGCAGATGTTTTTTCCGGGCGAGCCGCTGAACGACAGCGACGCGATCCTGAACGCCATCGCCGACCCCGAGGCGCGTTCGCGCTGCATCGCACGGCTCGCGCCGCCCTCGCAAGGCCCGAAGAACGCCCTGGTGTACGAGTACGAGCTGGTGGTGCGCGGGCGCAACGCGACGCCGGGCCTGCCGTGAAGCGCCTGTCTGCCGTGAAGCACCTGCCGTGACCCGATTCGTTCCCACCGCCGAGATGACCCTCGGCCCGTTCTTCCCGCGCGAATTCGGCGCAGGCGCGAACGACCTCACGCTCGCGAACGGCGGGAAGGCGAACGGCGACATCATCGAGCTCCGCGGCCGCGTCACCCAGGGCGACAGCGCGCCGCTCGACAACGCGATCCTCGAGCTGTGGCAGGCAAGCCCCGAAGGTCGCTTCGACGACCCGGCGTTTCTCGGCTGGGGCCGCGCGGCGACCGGTGCCGACGGCAACTATGTCTTCCGCAGCTTCCGGCCGGGCGCCGTTCCGGGCCGCGCGCCGCACGTGAACTTGCTCATCGTTTTCTCGGGCCTGATGCGCCAGCTTCAGACGGTGGTTTTTTTTGAAGGTGAAGAACGGAATTCGACGGATCCGGTCTTTTCCTGCGTCGAACCTGCGGCCCTCCGGTCGCGGTTGATCGCGACCAGCACCGGAAAAAACGCATACCGTTTCGACATCCGCCTGCGGGGCGAGGGCGAGACGCCGTTCTTCGAGGACTGATGACGGTCATCCGCGAGCTGCTGTCGTATCGCCTGCACACGGTCGCGAACCTGCTTTCGCGCGGCGCGGAGCTGCGCTACCGGCGCGAGTTCGGCGTGAGCCTCTGGGAGTGGCGCAGTATCGCGCTGCTCGGTGCCTCCGGAACACCGCTGTCGCTCAACGAGCTCGCGCGCTCCGCGGGGGTCGACAAGAGCCAGATGAGCCGCGTGGTGTCGGGACTCTCGAGCCGGGGCATCGTGTCGAGGGAAGCGGATGCCGTCGACGGCAGGGGGGTGCGCCTCGCGCTCAGCAAGGCCGGACGCAAGCTCTATCTGGGACTCATCCGGGCGGCGGCGGACCGGGATGCGGCGTTCAGGAATTGCCTTTCGGCAAGGGAAAAGCAGGTTTTCGACAAGGCGCTCCTGAAGCTCGCGTTCCAGGCGCGCGAGTTCATCCAGCGGGAAAAAGCGCAGAAATGAAAACCAGGATCACGCAGCTGCTGGGCATCGAGCATCCGATCTTCCAGGCGGCGATGAGCTGGGCCTCTTCCAACGCGCCGCTGGTGATCGCGGTTTCGAATGCGGGCGGGCTGGGCGTGCTGGCGGCCGGGCCGATGCGCGCGGATGATTTCAAAAACGCCCTGTTGAAAATAAAGCGGGGAACCGCGAAGCCGTTCGGGGTGAACATTCCGCTCACCGCCGCGCGCGCGCCGGAGCTGCTCGAGATCGCCTTCCAGGAAAAAATTCCCGTCATGGTCGCCTCGCAAGGCGGGCCGCGCGAGCATCTCGCGCGCTTCCGGGCGATCGGGACGAAGTGGCTGCACGTCGTCGCGTCGGTCGAGCACGCGAGGAAGGCGGAGGCTGCCGGCGTCGACGCGCTGGTGGTCGACGGCGGCGAGGCGGGCGGTCATCCGCCGCCCTCGGAGGTGAGCACCCTGGTGCTCGTGCGGCGCGTGGTCCGCTCGACGCGGCTGCCGGTCGTGGCGAGCGGCGGCGCCGCCGACGGCGCCGGCATCGCCGCGCTGCTGGCGCTGGGCGCCGACGCGGTGCAGCTCGGCACGCGCTTCATCGCCACGCCCGAAGCGAGCGTGCACGACAGCTACAAGCGCGCGGTGCTCGAAGCGGACATCGGCGATACGACGCTGGTCGGCCGCGGCGCGCATCCGATACGGCTCCTGAAGAATGCCTTTTCGCGCAAGTACGAAACCGCGGAGCGCGCGGGCGCCTCGCCCGATGAGCTGGCGGCCCTGGACGAGCTCTCGAGCCTGAAGCAGGCGGCGCTCGAAGGCGACGTCGAATGGGGCAAGGTCGAGGCGGGCCAGAGCGCGGGCCTGGTGGATGAGATCCTTCCGGCGGCCGAGGTGATGCGCCGCCTCGTCGCCGAGCTCGAGCAGGCGCGCGAAAGGCTGGCGGCGCTATGAAGAAAGAAAATCAGGGACAGACCACGATTTCCGGCGATCCGGGACAGGCGGCGAACCTTTTCGTGGAGAATCGCGGCGCGGTCCGGATCCTGACGCTGAATCGCCCCGAAAAGCGCAACGCGCTCGACACCGCGCTGACGCAGGCCCTTCTGAATGAAATCCGAGCCGCGGATACGGACGAGTCGGTGGGATGCGTCGTTCTCACGGGCGCCGGTCCGGGGTTTTGCGCGGGCGCGGATCTGTCCGAGTTCAAGGACCTCAAGGATTCCCAGGCGGCCGAGGCCCGCGCCGAGCTGACGATGCAGCTGCACCTGTCGTTTTCAAAGTTGCGCGTTCCCGTCGTCACCGCGATCAACGGCGCCGCGATGGGCGGCGGCGCCGGGCTCGCCATCGCGGGCGACCTCGCCGTGATGGCGGAAAACGCGAAGCTCGGCTATCCGGAGACCAGGCACGGCATCGTCGCCGCGATCGTCCTCGCCAATCTCGTGCGCCAGGTCGGCCGCAAGGCCGCTTTCGAGCTGGTGTCGCTCGGCGAGCCGATCGACGCCAGACGTGCATTGCAGCTGGGGTTGGTGAACCATGTTGTTCCTCCGGACGCTCTCCTGTCGTTCACAGTGGAAATCGCTGAAAAACTTTCAGCCGTGAGCAGGGCGGCGATGGCGGAGACGAAGCGCCTGTTCCACGAGGCTGCAGACCTGCCGCTGGCCGCGGCGCTCGAGCGCGGCCGCGACGTCAACAAGAAAATGAGAGGGTTTTTAAAATAAAGAATCAAAAAATCGAATGAAACCGCTCGAACACCTGACGATCCTCGACCTCTCGCGCGTGCTCGCGTGCCCGTTCGCCTCCATGATCCTCGCCGAGCTCGGCGCGCGCGTGATCAAGGTCGAGCAGCCTGGAAGCGGCGACGAGACGCGCGGCTTCGAGCCGCAGCTCGCGCGGGACAGCGCGTACTACTTCGCCTGCAACCGCTCCAAGGAATCCATCACCGTCAACCTGCGCTCGGACGCGGGGAGGAAAATCGTCCGCGAGCTCGCCGGGCGCGCCGACGTGCTGGTCGAGAACTTCCCGGTGGGGACGCTCGGCCGCTACGGCCTGGATTACCCGACGCTGTCTTCTCTCAATGAAAAGCTGATTTTTGTCTCCTGCACCGGCTTCGGCCAGACCGGTCCGTACAAGGACAAGAAAGGCTACGACACGGTGTTCCAGGCGATGGGCGGGATCATGAGCCT
>WNFL01037483.1_pt2 | contig 11321 bp, 25 predicted proteins | sample 5400361 | NCBI WGS metagenome assembly WNFL01 (sample SAMN13153351, study PRJNA577476) | soil metagenome | isolation source: 40 cm soil on Douglas fir-dominated hillslope | place: USA:California | collected 2013-09-17
CCAGCCGGTCCAGCTCGCCGGTCGTCCGACCCGGCCGAATCTCCGCACCCAGCATCTCGAGCGTCCGCGCGACCAGCCGCGCCGCGGCCCGGATCGCCTCGATCTCCGCCGGGTTCCTCAAGTAGACCAACGTCTCACCCGGCGTGCTGGCCGGTGCAACCCAGCGCCCGCATCATGGACCGGAACACCTCGTCCACCCGGCCCACGCCCTGCACTTCCTTGAGACGGGCGTCGCGGCGGTAGTAGTCGATGAGCGGCGCGGTCTGGACCCGGTACACCTCCAGGCGCCTCTTCACCGTCTCCGCCGTGTCGTCCTCCCGCTGTCTCAACAGGGTCTCGGGATGGTCGTCGCAATGACGCCCGTCCCGCGACCCCGCCTCCGAGCGGTTGTAAGCCCGCTTGCAGATCGGGCACTCCAGACGCCCACTCAGGCGCCTTACCAGCTCCGACTCGGGGGCGCCCAGCACCAGCGCCACATCGAGGCGCTGCCTGCGTCCGCCTGCGGCACCGTGCGCGGAAACCCGTCGAGCACGAACCCGTCGCGGGCGTCGTCCTCGAGGGTGCGCTCGCGCACCAGCCCGACCATGACGTCGTCCCCGACCAGCTCGCCGCCCGCCATCCGCCGGCCCGCCTCGCGGCCCAGCTCCGTGCCCTTCGCGACCGCCTCGCGCAGCATCTCGCCGGTCGAGATCAGGGCCCAGCCCTTCTCCGCCGCCAGCCGCCGTCCCTGCGTCCCCTTGCCCACCCCCGGCGGCCCGAGCAGCACCACCCGCACGCTACATTCTCTGGCGGCCATGGATGCGACCGCGCTTCACGAACCCCTCGTAGTGCCGCATGAGCAGGTGCGACTCGATCTGCTGCAGCGTGTCGAGGGCCACCCCGACGACGATCAGCACGCTCGTGCCACCGAAGCCCAGGAACGGCGTTTTCGAGATTCCGATGATGAAGTCGGGCAGCACCGCGATCGCGCCCAGGAAGAAGGCGCCCGGCAGCGTGATGCGCGACAGCACCCGGTCGATGTATTCCGCGGTCTTGCGCCCCGGCCGGATGCCGGGCACGAAGCCGCCGTACTTGCGCATGTTCTCCGCCAGGTCGTTCGGGTTGAGCACGACCGCGGTGTAGAAGTAGGTGAAGAAGATGATGATCAGGAAGTAGCACAGGTTGTAGAGCGCGCCGAACGGGTTGAACCACTGGCCTAGGACCGCGAACGGGCTGTTGGGCCCCACGAACCCGGCCACCGTGGCGGGCAGGATCATGACGCTCGAGGCGAAGATGATCGGGATCACGCCCGCACTGTTGACGCGCAGCGGGATGTGAGTATTGGCGCCTCCGTACATCCTGCGGCCCACGATACGCTTGGCGTACTGCACGGGGATCTTGCGCGTCGCCTGCGTCATGACGATCACGGCCGCAATGACCGCGACCATGAGTGCCAGCACGAACAGCACGGTGAGCAGCGACAGCGTGCCGCCCCGGAAGCTGTCGACCGCCGCGAACAGCGCGTTGGGCGCGCGGCCGATGATGTTCACGAAGATGATGAGCGAGATGCCGTTGCCGATGCCGTGCTCGGTGATCTTCTCGCCCAGCCACATGACGAAGATGGTGCCCGCGGTCTGGGTCACGATGGTCGTGAAGGTGAACAGGAAGCCGGGCTGGGGCACGATCGACAGCCCCTGCGAGGCGCCCAGATTCTGTAGAAATACGCTGTAGGCGTAGGACTGGATGATCGAGATCAGCACCGTGCCGTAGCGCGTGATCTGGGTGATCTTCTTCTGGCCCTCCTCGCCCTCCTTGCGCAGCTTCTCGAAGTACGGGACCACCGCGCCCAGCAGCTGCAGGATGATCGAGGACGAGATGTACGGCATGATGCCGAGCGCGAAGATCGTGGCGCGCGAGAAGGCGCCGCCCACGAACAGGTCGTACAGCCCGAACAGGCCGCCGGCCTGGCTCGCGAACGCCCCGGCCAGCGCCTTGGCGTTGACCCCCGGCGTCGGCAAGTGCTCGCCCAGGCGGTACACCACGAACAGCGCCAGCGTGAAGAGGATGCGGCGCTTGAGCTCGGGGACCTGGAAGATGTTGCGCAGCTTCTCAAGCATGAGTCGTCGTCTGCTCCGTGGGCTTGGGGCTGGACAGCTCGACGGTGCCGCCGGCGGCCTCGATGGCCGCGCGGGCGCTGGCGCTCGCGGCGTCCACCTTGACCGTGAGCGCCACCTTGATCTCGCCGCCAGCCAGCAGCTTGATCGGTCCCCGGCGCCGCACGATACGCTGCGCGCGCAGCCAGGCCGGATCCACGACCGACTTCGCCGGGGCGGCCGCCAGGCGGCCGATCTGGACCACCTGGTACTCGACGCGGTCGGGGTTCTTGAAGCCGCGCTTGGGCAGCCGGCGCTGGAGCGGCATCTGGCCGCCTTCGAACCACGCCGGGATCTTGCCGCCGGCGCGCGCCTTCTTGCCCTTGTGGCCCTTGCCGGCGGTGCCGCCCAGACCGGTCGCGGCGCCCTTGCCGCGCCGCTTGCTGGGCCGGGTCGCGCCGGCCGCGGGGCGAAGTGATCCGATGCGCATCATGGTGTCTACCTCGGCTTGGTCACCACCTCGACGAGGTGGCGCACCTTGAAAATCATGCCCCGAATCTGGGGGGTGTCCTCGTGCTCGACGATCTGCTGCAGACGCCGGAATCCGAGTGCGCGCACGGTCGCGGCCTGATCGGACCGGTGCCCGCTCGCGCTCTTGTGCTGTTTCACCTGGATCTTAGGCATGGGTGCGGTCTCCCCGCGGCCCGAACATCTCCTCGAGCGTGCGGCCGCGCATGGCGGCGACGTCGGCGGGCCGGCGCAGCCGGTGCAGGCCGTCCACCACCGCCTTGACCAGGTTGTGGGGGTTGCGGCTGCCCAGGCACTTGGTGAGCACGTTCTGGACCCCCGCGACCTCGAGCACCGCGCGCACCGTGGCGCCCGCGATCACCCCGGTCCCGGGCGACGCCGGCTTGAGCAGCACCTCGCCGGCGCCGAAGTGGCCGACGATCTCGTGGGGAATCGAGCCCCCGCGCGTCACCGGCACCTGGAACATGCCCTTCTTGGCGGCTTCGCCCGCCTTGCGGATCGCGTCCGCGACCTCGTTGGCCTTGCCCAGGCCGACGCCGACCCGGCCCTTCTGATCGCCCATCGCGACGATGGCGTTGAACGAGAAGCGCCGCCCGCCCTTGACCACCTTGGCGCAGCGGTTGACGTTGATGACGCGCTCCGCGAACTCGGACTTCGGGGCATCCGCGCCCCGTCCCGGTCCGCCCTGCCGCATGTGAGAGCCCTGGCCTCGCACCACCACGAACCTCCTAGAATTCCAGACCGCCGGCGCGCGCGCCGTCGGCGAGCGCCTTGACGCGCCCGTGATAGCGATAGCCGCCGCGATCGAATGCGACCTTGACGATGCCCTTCTGCTTCGCGCGCTCCGCCAGCAGCTTGCCGACCGCCGTGCTGACCGAGAGCTTGCCCTTCTGCGGCGGGCCCAGCGGATCGCGGCTCGAGGCCGCGGCCAGTGTCGCGCCGAGCGTGTCGTCGATGACCTGGGCGTAGATGTGCCGGCCGCTGCGGAACACCGACAGCCGCGGGCGCTCGGCTGCGCCGCTGATGCGCTTGCGGATCCGCAAGCGCCGGATGTTGCGCCGCTCGTACTTGTTGTGCTGTCCGCTCATGTCGCAGACCCCGCGGTCTTGCCCGCCTTGCGGCGGATGTACTCGCCTTCGTACTTGATGCCCTTGCCCTTGTAGGGCTCGGGCGGGCGGATGCCGCGGATGTTGGCTGCGGCCTGCCCGACGGCGATCTTGTCGGCGCCGCTCACGGTCAGCCGCGTCGGGTTCTCGACCTTGATCGAGATCCCGTCCGGCGGCATGAACTTGACCGGGTGCGAGAAGCCGACCTGCAGCACCAGCGCCTTGCCCTCGGTCGTGGCCCGGTAGCCGGTGCCGACGATCTCGAGCGTCTTGCTGAAGCCCTGGGTCACCCCCAGCACCATGTTGTTGATGTTCGCGCGCATCGTGCCGAAGGCGGGATTGCGCGTGATCCGCTCGGCGCTCACCTTGACCTCGGTCTCCCCGACCACGACCGTGGTCCCGACCAGCACGTGGGTGCTCAGGTCCCCCTTGGGGCCCTTCACCGCGACGCGCCCGCCCGCCACCGTGACGGTGACGCCCTTCGGGATCGCGACCGGAAGCTTTCCGACTCTCGACATGGCGCCCCCTACCAGACCTTGGCGATGAGCTCGCCGCCGAGCCCGGCATCCCGGGCTTCGCGGTCGGTCATGACGCCACGTGAGGTGGACACGATCGAGATGCCGAGCCCGCCCATGACCTTCGGCAGGCGCGCCTTGCCGACGTACACCCGGCGGCCCGGGGTGCTGATGCGCCGCACCCCGCTGATCACGTTGGTGTCGTCGGCCGCGTACTTGAGGTAGAGGCGTAGCATGCCCTGCTTGGTGTCCTCGATCACTTTGTAGTTGTTGATGAAGTGCTCGCGCAGCAGCACCTTCGAGATCTCCGTCTTGAGCTTGGAGGCGGGACAATCCACCTTGCGGTGCTTGGCGCGAATCGCGTTGCGCACGCAGGTGAGGAAATCCGCCACCGGATCACTGACCGACATTCGATCCTCCTGGTTCCAGCGTCCACGCCCCGCGGCGTGCAGCCTGGCCCCGTTGACCTTCCGAACCGCGAACTACCAACTCGACTTGACGACTCCCGGGATCTGCCCCGACAGCGCCAGCTCCCGGAAGCAGATGCGGCACAGGCCGAAGTCGCGCAGGTAGCCGCGCGGACGCCCGCAGCGATGGCAGCGGGTGTAGGCGCGCACCTTGAACTTCGGAGCCCGCTTCCACTTCTCGATGATCGACTTCTTCGCCACGACTGATCCTCCGCTGCCCGCTACTTGACCCGGAAGGGCATGTTCATGAGCTTGAGCAGCTCACGCCCCTCCTCGTCGGTCCGCGCACTGGTGACGATCGTCACGTCCATCCCACGCACCTTGGCGACCTTGTCGTGGGTGATCTCCGGAAAGATGAGCTGCTCGGTCAGACCCATCGTGTAGTTGCCCCGGCCGTCGAACGAGCGCGGGTTGAGCCCACGGAAGTCGCGGATCTGCGGCACCGCCACGCTCACCAGCCGGTCGTAGAACTCGAACATCCGGGCGCCCCGCAGCGTGACCGCGCAGCCGATCGGCACGCCCTCGCGCAGCTTGAAGTTCGAGATCGCCTTCTTGGCGCGCCGCACCGCCGGCCGCTGCCCGGCGATGTGCCCGAGCTCGTTCATCGCCGCGTCGATGAGCTTCTGGTCCATGAGCCCGTCCCCGACGCCCATGTTGATCACGATCTTCTTGAAGCGCGGGGCCTGCATGACGCTGGTGTACTTGAAGTGCTTCATGAGCGCCGGGCGCACGCTTTCGTCGTAGTACTTCGCCAGGCGCGGCTTCTCCTTGGGTCCGGTCGGCTTCTCCATGGCGATCGCGCCGGGGCCGCTCACCTGGATCGGCTTGCCGGGCTTCGCCGCCTTTGCGGGCTTGGCGGTCTTGGCCGCCTTGGCGGGCTTGTCCGCCTCCGGCTTGTCCTTTTTGTCCTTCTTGTCGTCCGCCATGTCTCCCCTCACTCGCCCTTGGCGAGCGTCTCGCCGCTCGCGCGCGACACGCGCTCACGCGTGCCGTCGGCCAGCACCCGGATCCCGACCCGCGTGCCGCGGTCGGACTTGGGGTCGTAGAGCAGCACGTTCGAGAGGTGGATCGGCGCCTCCTTCTCGAGGATGCCGCCCTGCTGCCCCTGGCGCTTCGCCTTGGTGTGGCGCTTCACGAAATTGACCTTCTCGACGATCAGGCGCTGCTTCGCCTCGTCGATCGACAGCACCCGTCCGGTCTTGCCGCGGTCGTCGCCGGCGATGACCTGGACGATGTCCCCCTTGCGGATCTTGAGTCCCATCAGATCACCTCCGGCGCGAGCGAGATGATCTTCATGAACGCCTTCTCGCGCAGCTCGCGCGCGACCGGCCCGAAGACATCCTTGCGCCGGCCCTCTTTGACCGCGCGCACCACGACCGCCTTGGCGACGTCGCCCTTCTTGACCTGGGCTCCGGGGATGGCGTCCTTGACCGAGACCACGACGATGTCGCCGAGCCGGCCATAGCGCTTGTGGTGGCCGCCCAGCACCTTGATGCACTGGGCGCGCTTCGCGCCCGAGTTGTCGGCGACGGTCACCATGGTACGAAGCTGGATCATCGCTCTCTCCCGACCGCGCTACTTCGCGCGCTCCACAATTCCCACGAAACGCCAGCGCTTGTCCTTGGACAGCGGCCGCGTCTCCATGAATCGAACGACGTCGCCGATGCGACACTCGTTCTTTTCGTCGTGCACCTTGAACTTGGTCCGCTTCTTGACGTAGCGGCCGTAGATCGGGTGCTTCACAAGGCGCTCGATGGAGACCACGATCGTCTTCTCCATGCGATCGCTCACCACCTTGCCGACGCGCGACTTGCGCCGGTTCCGAACGGTCGTTTCGGTCGTTGCAGTCGTCATGAGGCCGCCTTCGCTTGTGCCTTCTGGTTCAGCACCGTGATGAGGCGCGCCAACTCGCGGCGGCCCTCGCGGATCTTGAGCGGGTTGTCGAGCTGCTTCATCGAGTTGCGGAAGCGCAGGTTGAACAGCTCGGCGCGCAGCTCGGTGATGCGCTCGCGCAGCTCGTCCTCGGTCATGTCGCGCATCGCGGTTGCCTTGACGTGGGCCACGCTCAATCTCCTCCCAGCTGGTGGCGTTCCACGAAGCGGGTCTTGATCGACAGCTTCGACGCCCCGAGCTTCATGGCCGCCTGTGCGAGCGGCCGCGTGATGCCCTGCAGCTCGAACATGACACGCCCGGGCTTGACCACGGCGACCCAGAACTCGGGGGCGCCCTTGCCCTTGCCCATGCGGGTCTCGGCCGGCTTCTTGGTCACCGGCTTGTCCGGGAACACGCGGATCCACATCTTGCCGCCGCGCTTGATGGAGCGCGTGATGGCGACGCGGGCCGCCTCGATCTGCCGGTTCGTGATCCAGGCCGGCTCCAGCGCCTGCAGCCCGAACTCGCCGAACACCACCGACGAGCCTCGGTAGGCCTTGCCGTTCATGCGGCCGCGCTGCTGCTTGCGGTACTTGACGCGCTTCGGCATCAACATTTCAGGCTCCTCACCGGGTCGCGGCGCCGGCGGCGCCGGCTCCGCGATCCGACATGGTCCGGGAACGGCCGCCGGCCGCGGCCGGCCGCATTGTCGAGCAGCTCACCGTGGAACATCCACACCTTGACCCCGCACGTCCCGTAGGGCGTGAACGCCGTGGCGCGCGCGAAATCGATGTCGGCCCGCAGCGTGTGGAGCGGCACCCGCCCCTCGCGGTAGGTCTCGTAGCGCGCCATTTCGGAGCCGCCCAGGCGGCCCGAGCAGGCGACGCGGATGCCCTGCGCGCCGGCGCGCATCGAGGAAGCGATCGCCTTCTTCATGCAGCGGCGGAACGAGACGCGCTGCTCGAGCTGCTTGGCGATGTGCTCGGCGACCAGCTGGGCGTCGAGGTCGGCGCGCTTGATCTCCTCGATGTTGAGCTGCACGACCTTCTTGGTGAGCTGCTTCATCTCCTCCGACAGCTTGTCGACCTGCTCGCCCTTGCGGCCGATGACCAGGCCGGGACGCGCGGTGCGGATGCCGATCGTGACCTTGTCGCCCTTGCGCTCGATCGTGATCTTGGAGATGCCCGCCTGGTAGAGCCGCTTCTTGAGGTAGCGCTTGATGAGCAGGTCTTCGCGCAGCAGCTCGGCGTAGTTGCGCTTCGCGAACCAGCGCGAGTCCCAGGTCTTCACGATGCCGAGCCGCAGCCCGATTGGATGCGTTTTCTGGCCCATCAGAGCGACTCCCTCGTCGCCACGGTCACGGAGACGTGGCTCATGCGCTTCAGGATCGGGGTGGCGCGCCCCTGCGCCCGCGGCAGCCAGCGCTTGAGCGTCGGACCGGCCCCGACCACGGCCTCCTTCACGTACAGCTCCTCGAGCCGCACCTTGCCCTCGTGAAGGGCGTTGGCGACCGCGGACTTGAGCACCTTCTGGACGATGCGGGCCCCGTTCTTGGGCGTGAACTGGAGCGTGGTCTGCGCCTGCTCCACGGCCTGCCCGCGGATGAGGTCCAGCACCTGGTTGCACTTGCGCGGCGTGATCCGCACGTACCGCTGAATCGCTTTTGCCTGCATCGTCCTAGACCTTCCCCGCCGGCACCGGAGTCTTCTCGGCGACGTGCTGACCGTGGCCGCGGAACACCCGGGTGGGCACGAACTCACCGAGCTTGTGCCCCACCATGTTCTCGGTGACGTAGATCGGAATGAACTTGTTGCCGTTGTGGACGGCGAGCGTGTGCCCGACGAACTCGGGAAGGATGGTGCAGCGCCGCGCCCAGGTCTTGAGCACGCGCTTCTCCCCGCTGCGGTTGAACCCCTCGATCTTCTTGACCAGGGAGTCCACCACGTACGGTCCCTTTTTGATCGAACGCGCCATGTGTCCCCTTCCTACTTCGTGCGCCGACGCACGATGAACGAGTCGCCCAGCTTGCGTCGACGGGTCTTGAGACCCTTGGTCTTCTTGCCCCACGGCGTGGTCGGATGACGGCCGCCCGAGCTCTTGCCCTCGCCGCCGCCCATCGGGTGATCCACCGGGTTCATCGCCACCCCGCGCACGCTCGGAGCGCGTCCCAGCCAGCGCTTCCGGCCTGCCTTGCCGTACGAGATGTTCTCGTGGTCGAGGTTGCCGACCTGGCCCACCACCCCGCGGCAATTGACGTGGAAGCGCCGCACCTCGCCCGACGGCAGGCGCAGCTGGGCGTAGTCACCCTCCTTCGCCATGAGCTGGGCAGAACGCGCCCGCCGAGCGCGCGACCCGCGCCGCGCGGCCCGGGTACAGCTCGACGTTGTGGAGGTTGGTGCCGAGCGGAATGTTCTTGAGCGGCAGGCAATTGCCGGCCTTGATCTCGGCGCCGGCGCCCGACTGGAGCACCTCGCCCACCTTCAGCCCGTCGGGCGCCACGATGTAGCGGCGCTCGCCGTCGGCGTAGTTGAGCAGCGCGATGCGCGCCGAGCGGTTGGGATCGTACTCGATGCTCGCGACCCGCGCCGGAACGCCGTCCTTGTCGCGCCGGAAGTCGATGATGCGGTAGCGCCGCTTGTGGCCGCCGCTGATCCACCGCGACGAGATGTGGCCGTAGTTGTCGCGGCCGCCGGTCTTGAGGATGCGCTCGGTCAGCGCCTTGACCGGCTTCGAGCGCGTGAGCTCGGCGAAGTCCGGCGTCATCGTGTGCCGGAGCGTCGGCGTCGTGGGTCGGAATTTTCTCAAGGGCATGGAAGTCCTCGGCCTCTAGATCTGCTCGAACAGCTCGATCTTCTGATCGGGCAGCAACGTGACGATCGCCTTCTTCCAGTCGCTTTTCTTGCCGACGTAGCGGCCCTGGCGGCGCACCTTGCCGCGCAGCTGCTGGGTGCGCACCGAGCTCACCTTCACCGAGAAGATGGCCTCGATCGCGCGCTTGATCTCGATCTTGTTGGCGTCCCGCGCCACCTCGAAGTGGTACTGGTTGCGCAGCTCGCGCAAGGCCGTCCCCTTCTCGGTGATCAGGGCCCGCCGGACCACGCTGCGCGGGTCGTTCATTTGACGAATACCTCCCTGACGCGCGCCAGCCCGCCGGCGGTCAGCAGCACCTGCTCGCAGTCGAGCAACTCGTAGGCGTTGATCTGGTGCGCGAGCGTGGTGCGCAGGTTGCGCAGGTTGCGGCACGACTTGATGACGTTCGCGTCGGCGTCCCCGAGCACCAGCAGCGTGCGCTTGTCGTACAGGCCCATGGTCTTGAGCATCGCGACCACCTGGCGGGTCTGCGGCGCCTCGAGCGTGAGCGACTCGAGCACCGACACCGCCTGCTCCGAGGCCTTCTGCGACAGCGCCGCGGCCAGCGCCGCGCGCCGCTGCTTGCGCGGCAGCTCGGTGCGGTAGTCGCGCGGCTCGGGCCCGAAGGCGCGGCCGCCGCCCGGCCACAGCGGCGAGGTGTTGGAGCCCGCGCGCGCCCGCCCGGTGCCCTTCTGCCGCCACGGCTTGCGTCCGCCGCCCGAGACCTCGCCGCGGCCCTTGACCTTGGCGGTGCCCTGGCGCTGGTTGCCGAGGTGGCGCTTGACCGACAGCCACAGCAGATGCTCGTGCACCGGCTGGGCGAACAGCTCGTCCGGCAGCGCGGTGGTGCCCTTCGCGGCCCCGTCGGGGCTGTAGAGTTTGGCGTCCATGATCAGTCTTCCCGCTTCTTGACCACGACCAGGCCGTTCGGCGGCCCCGGCACCGCGCCCCGCACCAGCAGCACGTTCTGCTCGGGATCCACGCCCACGACCTCGAGGTTCTTGATGGTCAGGTTCACGCCCCCCATGCGGCCCGGCAGGCGCTTGCCCTTGATAACGCGCGACGGATAGGCGGACGAGCCGATCGAGCCCGGCTGCTTGCCCGCCGTCGGGCCGTGCGAGGCGTGGCCGGCCGCGAAGCCGTGGCGCTTGACCACGCCGGCGAAGCCGCGGCCCTTGGTGACGCCCAGCACGTCCACGTGGCGGCCCTTCTCGAACATCGAGACCGTCAGGCTCTGGCCCACCGCCAACCCTTCGGTGTCGGGGACGCGGAACTCGCGCAGGTGGCGCAGCGGCGACAGGTTGCGCTTCTTGAACTGCCCCAGCGCCGGGCGGGTCAGACGCGACTCGCGCGCCGCGCCGAAGCCGAGCTGGACCGCGGCGTAGCCGTTGTGCTCGGCGGTGCGCAGCTCGGTCACCGTGCAGGGGCCGGCCTCGATGACGGTGACCGGGATGACCTCGCCCTTGTCGTCGAAGATCTGGGTCATCCCCACCTTCTTGCCGATCAGTCCGATCATGTCTTGATCTCGATGTCGACACCCGCCGGGATGTCGAGCTTCTCCAGGGCTTCCATCGTCTGTGCGGTCGAGCCCGTGAGGTCGATCAACCGCTTGTGAATGCGAATCTCGAACTGCTCCCGCGACTTCTTGTCCACGTGCGGGCTGCGCAGCACCGTGTAGACGGTCTTCTTGGTCGGCAGCGGCACCGGCCCCGACGTGCTGGCCCCGGTGCGACGGGCGGTGCGCACGATCTCCGACGCCGACTGGTCGAGCGTCGCGTGGTCGTAGGACTTCAGCTTGATGCGAATCTTCTGCAGCATTGGTCGGCTCCCGTCGCTAGGCGGTGATCGCGCCGACGACGCCAGCGCCCACGGTGCGGCCGCCCTCGCGGATCGCGAAGCGCAGCCCGTCTT
>WNFL01357480.1_pt2 | contig 11321 bp, 11 predicted proteins | sample 5400361 | NCBI WGS metagenome assembly WNFL01 (sample SAMN13153351, study PRJNA577476) | soil metagenome | isolation source: 40 cm soil on Douglas fir-dominated hillslope | place: USA:California | collected 2013-09-17
CCGCCGTAACGTGGTCCCGATGCAAACTCTTCGTGTCGCCCTCGTTTGGGGGTCCCTGATAATTGCAATCGCGACGGCGGCAGGCTGCGCCCGCACTGACGGGTGGCGCCCGCTCTTCGACGGTCACACGACGACCGGCTGGCGCAACTTCCGCAGCGACTCCATCGGCTCAGGATGGCAGGTGGTGGACGGAGCCCTGACCCGCGCGCAGCCGGGGGCGGGAGACATCATCACGCGCGACAAGTTCAAGAACTTCGAGCTGCAGCTCGAATGGAAGATCGCGCCGGGTGGGAACAGCGGGGTCTTTTACCGTGCCAGCGAGGATGACGACGCGATCTACTGGACCGCGCCCGAGATGCAAGTGCTCGACGACGCGCACCATCCCGATGGCGCGTCCCGGCTTACCTCGGCGGGCGCGAACTACGGGATCGAATCCTCGCCGCCCGGGTTTGTGAAGCCCGCCGGCGAGTGGAATCAGGTGCGCCTTGTGGTGACGGGCAACCACGTGGAGCATTGGCTCAACGGCCAGAAGGTCGTCGAGTACGAGCTGGGCTCCCCGGCGTGGGAGGCGAAGGTGAAGGCGAGCAAGTTCGCGCCGCACGCGCATTACGGCAGGAATGCCGAAGGCTACATCGGTCTCCAAGACCACGGCGATTGGGTCGCGTACCGCAACATCAAGATCAAAGAAGCGCATCAGCAGGCGCCGCTTTGTCGGCGATGTGGCGACGGGCCTCTCGTTCACGATCGTGCCGCGCCACGTGCTGGGTCGAGGCTTCGTGGCGCCGAGTGACAAGCTCAACATCGCGTGCATCGGCGTCGGCGGGATGGGCGCGAACGACGTGCGCGGGGTCGGGAAGACCGAGAACATCTATGCGCTGTGCGACGTCGACGACCGCCAGGCGGCGCAATCGATTGCGGCGTTCCCGCTGGCCAAGCGCTACAAGGATTTCCGGGTGATGCTCGAGAAGGAAGGAAAAAACATCGACGCCGTCACCGTCTCGACGCCCGACCACACGCACACGGTCGCCGGCATCATGGCGATGAAGCTGGGGAAGCACACCCGCATCCAGAAGCCGCTGGCGCGCACGCTGTGGGAGGTGAAGCAACTCGAGGACGCGGCCCGCAAGTACAAAGTCGCGACGCAAATGGGGAATCAAGGTCACGCCGAAGAGGGGACGCGGCTCATCCGCGAGTGGGTGGAGGCCGGCGCCATCGGCACGGTGCGCGAGATCCAGCTGTGGACCAATCGGCCGATCTGGCCACAGGCGATCGAGCGGCCGCTCGACGAGTTCTACACGCCGTCGACCCTCGATTGGGACCTGTGGCTCGGGCCTGCGCCGGCGCGCCCCTACCATCCGGCGTACGCGCCGTTCAAGTGGCGCGGCTGGTGGGATTTCGGCACCGGCGCCCTGGGCGACATCGCCTGCCACTCGATGGACGCGTCGTTCTGGGCGCTCGATCTCGGATATCCGACCCGCATTGAGGCCGAATCGACCAAACTGTTCAGCGAGACGGCACCCGCCTGTTCGCGCATCACCTATTCGTTCGCCGCCAAAGGCAACCGGCCCGCGGTGACGGTCGTGTGGCGGGACGGGAGCCTCTACCCGCCGCGCCCCAAGGAGGTCACCGATCCGGCGGCGTGGCCGTTCGATACCAGCGGGCAGCTGTGGATCGGGGATTCGGGGAGGTTGATCGCCGGGATTTACGGCGAGAACCCGAAGCTCCTGGACGCCGCGAAGCAAGCGGAGATCACGGCGCACCCGGTGCCACAGAAATATCCGCGCACCGAAGGCGTGTACGCCTGCAAGGGGGGCACGCCGGCAGGATCGAACATCCCCGACCATTCGGGACCCCTCACGGAGATGGTGCTGCTCGGTAACCTGGCGGTGCGCACCGCGCAGCCGATCGACGTGAACCCGCAAACGGGGGACGTCCTGACGCCGGGGATTCCGGCGGATTACCTCAGGCCGCAATACAGGCAGGGATGGGGGTGGTGATTTGAGTAGGGGCGCAGCTTGCTGCGCCCCTACTCCGTTGGTCCCCCGTCCTTGCGAATCTTGCGATGTCGGGTGTATTTTTATTCACCCATATGCATAAACAAACCAACGGCGGCAACGGCCCCCTCGTCGTGCTCGCCTACTCCGGCGGACTCGACACATCCGCCATCGTCCCCTGGCTGCGCGAGACCTACAACGCGCGGGTGCTGTGCTTCGCGGCCGATGTGGGGCAGGGCGGCGGCGAGCTCAAGGGGCTCGTCGAGAAGGCCAAGCGTTCCGGCGCTGACGACTGCGTCGTCGAAGATCTGCGCGAAGAGTTCGTGCGCGACTTCGTGTTTCCGACCCTCAGAGCCGGCGCCGTCTACGCCCGCACCTATCTGCTCGGCACCTCGATGGCCCGGCCCCTCACTGCCGCGCGCCAGGTCGCGCTCGCCCAACGCGTCGGCGCGCAGGCACTCGCGCACGGCTGCACCGGCAAGGGCAACGATCAGGTTCGCTTCGAGCTGACCTACGCCGCCCTCGGCCCCGACCTCCAGGTCATCGCGCCGTGGCGCGAGTGGAAGTTCGAGAGCCGTGAAGACCTCATCGCCTACGTGCACGCCAAGGGCGTTCCCGTTCAGGCGACCGCCGAGAAGCCGTACTCGACCGACCGCAACCTGTGGCACTGCTCGCACGAAGGCGGCATCCTCGAAGATCCGTCGCAGCAAGCCCCCGAGCACATCTTCGTCATGACCAAGAGCCCCCTCGATGCGCCGGGGGAGCCGGTCGTGGTGACGATCGGGTTCGAGGAAGGCACGCCGGTCAGCGTCGATCACGTGCCGCTCGGCCCCGTCGAGCTGCTCGAGACGCTCAATGACGTCGCCGGCGAGCACGGCGTCGGGCGCGCCGACGTGGTGGAAGACCGGCTCGTCGGGATGAAGTCGCGTGGCGTGTACGAGACTCCGGGCGGCACGGTCCTCTACGCGGCGCACCGCGAGCCGCGCTGCGCTACGCCGACCTCGTGTACGACGGCCGCTGGTGGACCCCGGAGCGCGAGGCGCTCGACGCACTCGTCACCGCGACGCAGAAGCACGTGACCGGAACCGTCCGCCTCAAGCTGTACAAGGGCAGCATCACGGTGGCGGGGCGCGAGAGCCCGCACGCCCTGTACCAGCCGTCGTACGCGACGTTCGGCAAGGACAACGTCTACAACCAGAAGGACGCCGAAGGCTTCATCCGGCTGTATGGGCTCGCGAGTAGGATTGCCGCCGGATTGAACGCCGAGCGGACTGATGTCCCCACCGTCTGACACGCATCAGATGTGGGGTGGGCGCTTCGCGCTGGGTCCCAGCGAGGCGCTCGATGCGCTGAACCGCAGTCTTCCGGTCGACCATCGACTCTGGCCGCAGGACGTCGTCGCGAGCAAGGCATGGGTGCACGCCCTCGGCCGCGTCGGCGTCGTGTCGCCCGCCGAGGAAGGGCAGCTCGAGCAAGGGCTCGATCGAGTCGCCGATCGGCTGGCCGACGGCGCGGCCGTGGGCGCGCCCGACGAAGACGTGCACACCCTCGTTGAGCGCCTGCTCTACGAGGAGGTCGGCGCTGTGGCCGGCAAGCTCCACACCGGCCGCTCGCGCAACGACCAGGTCGCCACCGACCTGCGGCTCTGGACGCTCGACGCCATCGATCAGCTTGACACCGACCTCGCCGCGCTCGGCCGCACGCTCGTCGCCAAGGCCAAGGACGGCGTGGACGCGATCCTCCCCGGCTACACCCACGGCCAGCGGGCGCAGCCGGTGCGCTGGGCCTACGTGTTGCTCGCCCATGCGTACCCGCTCGTGCGCGACCGCCAGCGCCTCGCCGACGCCCGGCGCCGCGTCGCCGAGCTGCCGCTCGGCTCGGGCGCGCTCGCCGGCTCCGGGTTCCCCGTCGATCGCGTGCTCCTCAAGGAGGCACTCGGGTTCCGCGCGCTGTCAGCCAATGGCCTCGACGCGACCGGCGACCGCGACTTCGTCGCCGAGGTGCTGTTCGCGACCGCGCTGATCGGCACCCATCTGTCGCGGCTCGGTGCCGAGCTGATCAGCTACGCCAGCGGCGAATTCGGCTTCGTCACACTCTCGGACGCGTTCAGCACCGGCTCGAGCCTCATGCCGCAAAAGCGAAACCCCGACGTGTTCGAGCTGGCGCGCGGCAAGGCGGGCCGGCTGCTCGGGGACCTCGTGGCCCTGCTCACCACGCTCAAGGGGATCCCCGCCGGCTATCAGAAAGACCTCCAGGAGGACAAAGCGCTCCTGTTCGACGCCTGCGATACGCTGGCCGTTGTGCTGCCGGCGGTCACGGGGGCTATCGACACGCTCACGGTCAACGCGGAACGGATGGCCGCCGCGCTCGATCCCGCGATGCGCGCGACAGACCTCGCCGATCTGCTGGTCGAAGCTGGCGTTCCGTTCCGCGAGAGCCACGGGCTGGTGGGGCGCCTCGTGCGCGAGGCGGAGAAGGCCCGCGTTCCCCTCGACAAGGTGCCGGCGGCGGTGGCGGCAGCGATCCATCCCGCTTTGGGCGCGGCCATGACGCAACTGGGGAGCTGGGAGGACAGCGTGGAGAGCCGGGGCACGGTCGGCGGGGCGTCCCGGGCGTCTGTGGAGGGCCAGATTGACGAGCTACGGCGCGCTTTTTCGCCCCCAGGGAGTCCGTAAGGGCCCGTAAACGCCTCACTTGCCGTGGCTTGGCGGTCTGTGTTAGCATACCACGTGCGCTGCCTCGCGCTTAACGCATCCTTCGAGCCGCTGACCATGGTGCCCGTCCGCCGGGCGCTCCGCCTTATCATCGACGGCAAGGCCGAGGTGGTGGAGGCCGAAGGGGCGCCCGTCCATAGCGAGCGCCTGGCGGTCCCGCGTCCCGCGGTGATTCGCCTGGTCCGGTTCGTCCACGTGCCGCGCCGCTTCCGCCGCCAGGTCACCAACACGTTCCTGTTCGCCCGCGACAACTACCGTTGCCAGTTCTGCGGACGCTCCCAGCTGGAGCTGCGGCAGCGGGAGTGTCTTACGCGCGACCACCTGGTGCCCCTCTCGCGCGGCGGCACGAACGCCTGGACTAACGTCCTCACCGCCTGCTCGAGCTGCAACACGCGCAAGGGCAACCTGCTGCCCGAAGAGGTGGGGATGCACCCGATGCGGGCGCCGCACGAGCCGCATTTCGTGCACCTCTCGTGGGCGGTGCGCCGTCTCACGCGGACCCAGGCCAAGTACATCCGCCTGTTCTACGGGGCGGACGTCCTGGCGACCCTCGAGGCGCTGTGAGCAAGACACCGTGGATCGTAACCGGCGCCGCCGCCATCGTCCTGGCGGCGGTTTTGCTTTCCGCGCGGCCGGTGGCCGGCGGTACCCATCCGGACCCGCGTCCCGGTATCACCGGTGCACGGGTGCTCACCGGCGCCGCGATTCCGCATAACCCCGGGGCGGATGAGGCGTACGCCGCGGCCCGCGCGGCGGCCGGGACGCTCGACGGTGTCTACTGCCACTGCGATTGCTCCAAGCACGCTGGGCACCGTTCGCTCCTGACGTGCTTCGAGACCAATCACGGGGCGTACTGCGATATCTGCATGGGTGAGGCGATGATGGCGGCGCAGATGGCCGCCCGGGGGACGTCGCTGAAGGAGATTAGGGCGGCGATTGACGCTCGGTTCGGAACGTAGGGCTTCGAGCCTCGAGTCGCTGCCGCGGCAGTCCCGCGATCCGCACCAACACCCGCTGCGCCCCTCGCACCAACGCCTGTCCGAAGTTCCCCTCACCCGACACCGCCGGTCCTACGTCGCCCTTCAACCAGCGCGACAGCTCTTCGAGATCGGTGTCGTTGAGCGTGCTCACTTCGAGCCGGCACAGAAAGTAGAAGCGTCCGCTATTGCCGGTGGGGGGGTGCAACGGAATCGTGTACGGGATCTCGAGCGCCCGGGCCAATTCCTCCGGTGTGGCGTAACGGCTGATGCTGCCGCCGGTGCGGATCAGCACGAAGTCGTCGGCGAGAGGATCGTGTCGCGCCACCGCGTCCCACGGCACTTCGCGCACGAACTGATCGAACCAGCTGGTGCGCACCTTCCACAGCTCGAGCCGGTAGTGGAGCCGCAGCGGAAATCCCGACCGCATCAGAGCGAGAAACCGCCCGTCGGCGAGAAGGCCGCTGCTCTGCACGCGCGGTATGTCGCTCCGCAGCGTCACCGTGAGCGACGGCGCCGGGGGAGACGCCTGTGCTTGAGCGCCGACGGCCACGCCCAAGACCAGGGCGCAGAGAACGAGTACCGGCTTACGCCGCACTCTGGGCACCCTAGAACCGGTGATCGAGCCGGACCGTGAAGCGCAGTCGTTCGCCGGTAGTCACCGCCTTAGCGACATAGACACCAAATCCGCCCCAATCCACGCCGAGCCCCAGCTCGGCGAGCCAGCTGCCGAGGGTCGGCAGCCGGTCGCTCGGCAACCGGCCAGGTCCGTTCCCGACCAGCCACGCCTGGCCCGCATCACCGAACACGACGAGGTCAGGTCCCTCGAGCCGGAGCAGCGTCCCGCCCTCTTCGTCTCCCTCCTCTCGTCCGGTCCCAAACGGGGTGTAACTCCAGTTGAGCTTCAGGTGCCCGCGGTATTCCGCTTGCATGGCCAGGACGCGGTCGCATGCGGCCACGAGCGCCCCCGCGAACGCTGGATCGCCGATGTCGCGGTTGCAGGCGCTGCGGCGGAACGCGTACCCGGTGAGCGGGTCGGGACCCCCCAGCGACAAGCGCCGCTGCAGCGGTAACGGGTCGCCCCCCACCCAACCCCCGGCGAGGAGGCGCAGGTTCACGCGGCCCGAGGGGCTCACTCGTGCGTAGCGACGCACGTCGAGGAACAGACGATCGAACGCATACGACCCGTCCGTCGGGATCGCGGCGCGGACCGCCGCCGGCACCCCCGTCTGCGGGGTCACATCCTTGCTGCTTGAGTGCTCGAGCGTCGCCCGGACGAGCCATCCCGCCGTGGGATCGTCGGGGTCGTTGCGCGTGTCGATGGTCCCGTTGGCGCTCAGCGTGAGGTAATGTCCCTCGTCGATGGGCGGGTTGGGGCGCCACGCGTCTGAGTTGCGGAACAGCGTCCACGGATCGCGGGCGGCGACGCTCGCCTGCCAATCGCGGCGCACCTCGAGCGCGACCGCGAGCTGTCGCTCGGGATGGGCGAACACCCGGGCGGCCCAACCCTTGTTCAGGTAATAGTCGCGGTAGTCACGGGCGAATACGAACGCGCTCCACCCCACCTCGGCGTTGCGGAGGCCCCAATCCTCGACCGGCGCCACGACGTCATAGGCGCGGAACCCCACGCCGTAAGGCTCAACCTCTCCCGAGCGCAGCTCCGTTCGCAGCATGTAGCCCAAGTCGCTGCGCTTGTCGCTCAGGTCCCCCGCGGACCGGAATACTCCCAGCGCGTCAAGCCGGATGCGCAGGTTGTCCTGGAGTTTCCAGTCGAAGAGCGGGCCAAACACGATCGGCAACCCCTCGACTCGGTTGAACGTCCCGCCCGTCGCGATCGTCAGGGACGATCGCGTGTCAGCCGTTCCCCACGACACGCGCGCACCAGGATTCCACAGGGCCCGGCGCCGCAGGTTCGGCGCGTAAGCGATCTCGTCGCCCTCTCCCCGCAGCCGGTACAGCAAGGGCTCACGGTATTGGCGCAGCTCCCCGGCGACCCGGGCTTCGGTGGCGCCCTCGACGGTCCCACCCACGACGATCAGGTTGCCCGTGATCTCGGCCCCGGGCTCGAGCAGCGCGTCACCATTGATGACGACGAGTGTCCCGACCACCCGGCCGCCGATGAGGGCCGGGCCGTTGCGGACCGCCACGTCGCCGCGCCACTCGTTGCCGCGCGGCAGGTGCGTGCGGCCCACGAGCCGCGTCGTCCCGGGGGCGTTGTAGAAGTGAATGACCTCATCGGTCACCACGCGCGGCAGCTCGAGCGCTTGGAGCGTGGCGCCCGAGCTGTCGGGGTGAATGACGATCGTCGTATCCTGGACCGTCGCCAGAACTAGGAGAAGGGCGAGCATAATCGAGCCTTGGTTGGGGCCGTGGGGCGCCTGTGCACGGGACGTGCCGCGGCCCGAGACCGCAACTGCGCGGCCGGCGAGCCGTGCCGTGTCATCCCGTCATGTTTCAATCATGTTTCGGGGCGGCTCGATGCCGAGTCGCCGCATCCGTCGATACAGGTTGGCGCGATCCGTCGAGAGTCGGCGCGCCGCCTCGGCGACGTTGCCGCGCGCCGCGGACAGCGCGCGCGCGATCAGCTCGCGCTCGTGCTGGTCGAGTGCCTCCGCCAATGCCACGTCCGGCGCCGAACTCGCGGCGTCGCTGGCGGCCGCGGGCGCGGCAGCCACGCGGCCGCCGTCCTGGCCGTGCGGAATCACGCGGGCCACGTCGTCGGCCGTGATCGTTTCGCCGGTGGCGAGGATCGCCAGCCGTTCCACAATGTTCGCCAGCTCGCGCACGTTGCCGGGCCAGCGGTACGCGCCCAGCAGCTGCAACGCCCCCGCATCGAGACGGACGGCGCGGCCCAGCCGCGCGGCGCAGCGCGCCGCGCAGTGACGAACGAGGGGCGGGATGTCGTCGGGCCGCTCCCGTAGCGGCGGAATGTGGATTGGCAGGACGTTGAGCCGGAACCAGAGGTCTTCCCGGAACTGGCGTTGGCGAACCGCTGGCCCCAACTCCTTGTTGGTGGCGGCAAGCACCCGGACGTTTACCGTGAACGGCCGCTCACTGCCGAGCCGCTCGACCACTCCGGTCTCCAGTACGCGCAGCAGTTTCGCCTGCGCTTCGGCGCCCAGGTCGCCGACTTCGTCGAGGAACAGGGTGCCGCCGTCGGCCAGCTCGAACCGGCCCTGGCGCCGCTCGGTGGCGCCGGTGAAGGCGCCGCGTTCGTGCCCGAACATCTCCGACTCGACGAGGTCGCGGGGGATCGCCGCGCTGTTCACCGTGACGAAGGGTTTGCCGGCGCGCGCGCTCTGGCGATGGATCGCCGAGGCGACCAGCTCCTTGCCGGTGCCCGACTCGCCGGTGATCAGCACGCGGGATTCTGTGGGCGCGACCCGTGCGATCATCGCCCGCAGCTCCTCCATGGCGGTACTGGTCCCGACGAGCGGGTCGGAGTGGCCCAGCTGCTCGTGCAGCCGGCGGTTCTCGGCGAGGGTGCGGCCCAGCTCGAGGGCGCCGCGCAGCGCCACGAGCACCCCCTCGGGAGTGAGCGGCTTCTCGAGGAACTGGAACGCACCGAGCTTCGTCGCGCGCACCGCGTCGGCGAGGTTCGCCTTGCCGCTCATCATCACCACCGGGACGTGCGGCGCCTTTTTCTTGAGCTGCTCGAGCGTGGCTAGCCCGTCGGGTCCCGGCGGCATCATCAGGTCGAGCAGCACCGCGTCGGGAGCGTCGTCGGCCACGAGCGCCAGCGCCGCCTGGCCGTTAGGCGCTTCCAGCGTCTCGAACCCCTCGGATTCGAGCAGCGCGCTGACCATCTTGCGGATGTTCGCCTCGTCGTCGACGAGCAGGATGCGGGGGCTCATGACGGAGGAAACACGATCGCGAACGTGGCGCCGCCCCCCGGGGTCGCGGTGAGGGCGATCGTACCGCGGTGGGCCTCGAGCGTCTGGCGGACCAGCGCCAGACCGAGCCCCGTGCCGTCGGCTTTGGTCGTGAAGTACGGCTCGAACACCCGGTGCCGCAGGTCGTCGGGGATGCCGGGACCGTGGTCCGCGATCGTGACCGCGATCCCACTGCCGTCACCCGTGACGATGACGTCAATCGCACCCTGACCATGCATCGCCTCAGAGGCGTTGCGCAGCAGGTTCGCGAAGGCGCGGCGCAGCGGGTCGTAGTGGCCGAGCAGCGTGCGCGGTCCGCCGTTCGCCGTGAGCCGGACCTGCACGCCGTCCGGCACCCCGGTTCGGCCCAGCTCCTGGAGCAGCTCAACGAGGTCCACCTCGCTGTGTGGGCCCTCGGGCAGCCGCCCGAAGTCCGCGAATTCGCGGGCCAGGCGTTCGAGCCGATCGGTTTCGGCGTGGAGAACCTCGATGGCGGTCGCCGTCCGCTCATCCGCCCTTCCGTCCGACCGCCCGAGCTGGTCCACCGCGATCCGCATCGACGTGAGCGGGTTCTTGATCTCGTGCGCCACGCGACGCGCGACCTCCTGGAACGCGCGCAGGCGCTCCGCCTCGAGCTCCCGGTCGCGGGCCGCGGCGAGCGTCTGGGCCAGCTCGCGCAGCGCCTGGCGCAGCGCCTCGAACTCGGGGGCGCCGCGCGCTGTAGCCTCCCCTCCCACCGTGGGCAACGGCTCGCGCCGGCGGATCAATTGGGTCCACCCCACCAGCTCGTCGATCGGGCGCGACAGTTGGCGCGAGAGGTGCCCGGCGACATTCACCGACGCGTACAATACGGCCGCGCCCAGCAGCAGGATCACGACCGCTAAGACGGGCGTGATTAAGCCGAGGAGCGTGTCGGCCCGGCGGGCGAGGCTGACCGAGTTGGATACCTGACTCAGGTGATGGCGCAGCGCCACGCGCTCCGCCGGCTTGAGGTGCAGCGTGTCGACCGCGTCGAGCAGGATGCGCGCCGAGAGCGCGACGCTCTCGGACGATGCCCGCGCCCCTGCGGTGGGGAGCAGGATGCGCACCGACAGCACCCAGCCGGCGACGGCGAGCACCGTCGGTACCGCAGTCATGGCGACGAGGATCAGGAAGATTCGCCGCCGGAAGGGAAGCGCCATATTTCTAGGCAATCTAGGGCTCGGCGTTGGCTGTGACAATTCGACACGGGGTCATTGGGGGGTCAGATGACGTCTCATACGCACTACTTGTGGTTCAACACGAAGCAGCGTCAGGAGATCATCGACATTACCGACGAGGTCGTGAAGGAAGTGGAAGCGAGCAAGGTGGTCGAGGGAATGGTCCTCGTGAGCGCGATGCACATCTCGGCGTCGGTCTTCGTGAACGATCACGAGCCGGGGCTATGGCACGACATCCTCGGCTGGCTCGAAGGCATCGCGCCCTGGGACCCCAAGCGCTACCAGCACAACGAAACCGGGGAGGACAACGCCGCCGCCCACCTCCGCAGTCTGACGGTGGGGCACGAGGTGATCGTGCCCATCACCGCCGGTAAGCTCGATTTTGGGCCTTGGCAGCGGGTTTTCTATGGGGAGTGGGACGGGCGCCGGAAGAAACGGGTGATCATCAAGGTGCTGGGGGAGTAGCAGCCACGAGCACCTTCTCCAGCGCTCCGTCGCGCAGCTGCTCCCGCAAGCGAACGACCCAATGACGATCGGTACTGATCCACGCGATCGTTTTCTCTTT
>WNFL01002817.1_pt1 | contig 11320 bp, 11 predicted proteins | sample 5400361 | NCBI WGS metagenome assembly WNFL01 (sample SAMN13153351, study PRJNA577476) | soil metagenome | isolation source: 40 cm soil on Douglas fir-dominated hillslope | place: USA:California | collected 2013-09-17
GATTCCGATTAAGGGCGGGTTGATCGAGACACCAGAATCCTATAGCGCTGACGCGGCCAGGCAAAGCTGCAAAAGGTGTAGCCACAAAACTAGCGCGCCAGCTAACTAGTACGCGCCGCCGTCGGGAACGCGAAGATCGGGATTGCTGGCCGGAAGCAGCTCGGAATAAAGCGTCTGCGCCTCAATTGGGGGGCCGCGACGATTTCCGAGAGCGAGAATTTCAATGATACGGACCCGGTCGCGAATTGTTGCGGTCAGCACGTCCCCCGACTTAACGCATGTGGCAGCTTTGACGACGCGCTGTCTGTTAACCCGAATGCAGCCGCCCTCGATCAGCTTGGCGGCCAAACTGCGGGATTTTACGATCCGCGCGTACCAAAGCCACTTGTCGAGTCGCTGCTCTTCGGCTGGCTTCAAATCGCCTCTTCCTGAGTTTGCGTCTGTTTCTCCAACCGCTCCTTGAGCTGACTCAACGCTGCAAAAGGTGAATCCGGATCGACCGTGCCGGACGATTTCTTAGGCGAGGCGCTGGCTGCAAAAGGCTGTTTACCGTGCTGGCGTTGAGGGCGGGTGTCGCGGTTCCGGTCGTTACCCCGGTCATTGCGCTGATGACGCTGAGGCCCACGGTTGTCGCGATTGCCACCACCGGCGATGGGGCGCGGTTCGAAGGCGGCCGTCTTGGCCGCGGCTGTCGCTTCAGCCGGCACCGCAGGTTGAGCGGAGCGATCGCGGTCGCGATCGCCATTCGGCCTATGGTGGCGATGGCGGTCCTGCTGCGGACCGCGACCCTGGACAGGCTCACGACTAGCGTTCACCGCAGCCTCTTTTTGTCCCTCTTGCTGTGGGCCCTGGGCTGCTACAGCGGGATTACCTTGCTGGCGCGACCGGTCATGATGAGGACGCGGTCCCCGATCACGCTCCGCACCGGGGCGCCGGGGAGGCCTTCTATCCGCCTGCCCTTCGGGCCGCTCAAACTTTGGCTTCGGCCTGCGGAATCGCCATATCTCCTCAAACTCAGGCTCAGCGGCGCTGGCTGCAGCTTCAGCGGGCTGCGAGGGCGTCGAAGCATCTACCGGGGTCGTCACATCCTCAGAAGGTGCTGTCTCAAGCGGAACATGGACCGCCTCCAGTGGGGCGGTTTCCGCGTGATTGGCCTCCACAGGACCGCTTGAATCGAACGCGGTCGAGGCTGGCTCCGAAAAGGCACTCGCTTTAGCGGGCTCCGCCGTCGCCTCATTTGGCTGAGGTTCTGATACCGGATCGACGGCCGCCGTATCATTACCGTTAGTTGCCATAGCAGGGGCAGCATTATCGTTGGCCGCCGCGCTTTCCGAGCTAACCGCCCCGTTGGTGGTTTCGGCGGCGGCCTTCTTCACCACGCGCTTTTCCCGCCGGAAACCAAGCGACTCGAGGATCAAGCCAAGCTCCTCACTTGAGCAGCCCATGATCGACATCATCTCGGGCCTGATCTTGAACGCCCCGCCGCCTGCCGCTCCGATGGGCGGCTCCGTATTGGTCTCAGTCGGGCGCCAAGCCGTCAAAGGCCGGATGATGTCCGCAAGCCGTTCCAGCATGTCGATGCGGACGGCGCGCGGTCCACACACGTTGAATCCAGCAGCCCGATAGAACGCCTCTGGGATGGCGGCGTTGCGAAGCACGGAAGTCAGCCCCTGCCTTGGCGACTCTCCGATCGAGGCAGCGGTAAGATTATGCTCGCTGCCATGTTTCAGAAGCCAAAGCAGCAGAAGAAGATCGGCCGCCGCTGGCTTAAGGAGCAGCGGGAAATAGATATTGTGCGCGCCAAACCGTACGCCGTATTTTCTTAACTGCGCGCGGCCTTCCTGATCGAGAGATTTGATTTCGTCAGCGACGGTTTCACGCCTCAAAATCCCGAAATTCTCCCGCAAGCGGAAAGCAATGCCGCGCGCGAGGCCCGTGATCTCTTCCGCCTTCGCAATTTCAACGAGCGGCTTCAAGCGCACCTCGATATAATGCGCGAGCCACGTCTCGATGCGGGTTGTAATATTTTCCTTGTCAATCGCCGCGAGGTGTTCATCCGAGTGGAGCGTGAATGCCGGCTTAAGCGGATCCTCGCCGGGGGCGAGACGTCCGATTTCCTGATGCTCCCAGATGATTTGTCCCTCGCGGGTCAGGGAGAAAGCCGTGTCTGCGGCGGCCGCAAGACGATCCGAGCGTGCGGCCAACTCGTGAACGAGCACCTTAGCCGCTGCATTCCGAGCCGCTTTGCCATGAACGCCTGCCGCAGCGGCGTCGGGAGTAAAGCGAAAGCCCTCCAGCTTGCCTACATAGTGCTTTTCAACGACGACGCGGCCGTCTTTCTCGATCTCAGCGAACAAGCTGTCTTTGTCGCGCATGCTCTTCATGAGCACGCTGGTCCTCTTGTCGACGAAGCGCTGGGTGAGTTGTTCGTGCAGCGCGTCTGAAAGCCGGTCCTCGATCTCTCGCGTCTTGGCTTGCCAGTGATCCGGGTCCTTGAGCCATTCGCGGCGGTTGGACACGAAGGTCCAGGTTCGAATATGGGCAATGCGGTTAGACAGCGTATCAATATCGCCGTCGGTGCGGTCCGCCTGTTCGACTTGACCCGCGAACCAATCCTCCGGGATCAACCCTTCGTCGCTCATAATATATTTGTAAACGGTCGCAAGAAGCTCGGCGTGCGTCGCGGGCGCTACCTTTCTATAATCCGGAACCTGACAAACTTCCCAGAGCCGCTTGATGGCAGCGGGGGCGGTGGCAAGTTCGGCGATGCGCGAATCGTTGCAGGCAAGTTCAAGCGCTTCGAGATCGTCGGCAGTTCTCGCCCGGGCGAGCCGCGCATGACCAGGTACCTGCCGCAGGCTTTCTTTAAGCCGGTCGATACTTTGGAAATCAAGCTGAGTGTTTCGCCATTGCAGAACCTTGACCGGTTCGAACTCGTGATTTTCGAGCTTATTGATGAGTTCCTGATCGAAGGGCTCGACTTCGCCCGTGACGCCGAATGTGCCGTCGTTCAGGTGGCGCCCGGCACGGCCGGCGATCTGGGAGAGTTCCGATGGCGTCAAACTACGGTGATTGCGCCCATCGAACTTGCGCAACCCGGCAAATGCGATGTGATCGACGTCGAGGTTAAGGCCCATTCCGATTGCATCGGTGGCCACGAGAAAATCGACGTCGCCCGATTGATAAAGCGCAACCTGCGCATTGCGAGTGCGAGGGCTTAGCGCGCCGAGCACGACAGCCGCACCGCCACGCTGCCGCCGGATAAGTTCTGCGATCGCATAAACTTCGCTTGCGGAAAACGCGACAATCGCAGACCGGGACGGGAGCCGGGTGATTTTCTTTTGGCCGGAATAGATGAGCTTGGAGAGCCGGGGCCTCGAAATGAAGTTCGCGCCGGGGATCAGCTCGCGGATCGGGTCGGCCATCGTCTGAGCGCCCAGAAGAAGTGTCTCGCTCACGCCCCGGGAGTGAAAGAGCCGATCCGTGAAGACATGACCGCGATCGGGGTCCGCCGCAAGCTGGATTTCGTCCACGGCAAGGAAGTCGACTTCGACCTCGCGCGGCATGGCCTCGACCGTGCAAACATAGTAGCGGGGTTTCTCCGGCTTGATTTTCTCTTCGCCGGTGATAAGCGCGACCTCGCGGGGGCCGATCCTCGCAACGATCTTATCGTAAATTTCGCGCGCCAGCAGCCGCAGCGGCAATCCAATCAGCCCGGTTTCGTGGCCAAGCATACGCTCGATCGCGAGGTGGGTCTTGCCGGTGTTCGTGGGCCCAAGCACAGCGGTAACATGCCGTGACTGGGATGGCTTTATGGTAGCCGTCTGCGATACTGCGCTCATAAGCGAACTTTCTGTGAAAACATCGCACGCTATTATTTCGAATCTCGTTGGGCGGCTGCGGTGCGATAAGCGTATGGAAAGATGCGCGGCGGGATCGGCGAGCCGATTCGTTCAGCAAGGGCCGCTCAACCTATTCTCTCGCAAAAAACAGCCTCGATTTTTCCCCTCATCACTCGGCTAGCGCGTGGCGTCCCGACGGCGTATCCACATCGAATTTGGATGTCACCATGGACGCCGTGCCCGCAGGCGTCGGCACGTGAACATAATATGGCACTAATAAACCTGCTTCAGGCACAGGGACAAGCCAAACTTCTATCCCTGTGTTCCCTGTCGCGTAATCATTCTCGCCGTGTTTGCCTAAACGATGACCACCAAGTGGTACATAACGCACGCTGCACACATAGGCTGTCCCACGCAACTTTCCAGTGGTTCCGATCGTTCTCGTTCCCTTGGGAGAGAGCACAAGATCATAGCGGGTCTTGCCGTCGAAGATAGGGAGCCGCTTGTTGCATGCGTCGCCGCTATGGCGGCTCTGCCGGGCTTGCGAAAGAAGCACCAAGGCACTCAGCGGATCGAGGACATTTTGAAGATGAGCCGCCGTTATCGGCACGTTGCGCGCACCCGGATGTTGAGGCGGGTTGATGATGATGTCCTGAACCATCCTTTGCTGGAAGCGCAGCTCGATGGCTTCGCGCTTGTCATTCGTCGAATACCGGAAGGTGTAATTTTGCGGAACAGGCCCGTTCGCCGTCATCAGGCCCCGGCTGTTCGTCACTCCTTGCCAAGTTACTGTACCAAAAAAGACACTCACATCGGCATTCGCTGAGATAGTGTACTGGCGATTGGTAATCGAAGAGCGTATCCGGAAACTCCCGATATTCGCGCCTAGCCAGCTGATGTTATAGACGGCATTCACGTTTGAAGCGCGGACAGCGAAGTCTTCGGCGTTTTCAACTTTTGGCACGAGATCCTTCGGCTTCGCCTCGGTTTTGACTTCCCTTGGCTCGGCCGGCTTTTCCTTTGGTTCGGCTTGCTTAACCTCGGCAGGCTTGGCTTCTGAAGGCTTGATGTCCGCGGACTTAGGTTCTGCCGGTTTTGGCTCCGCTTTCGCCTCAGTCGGTGCCGCTGGCTTTGTCTCGGCTCCTTTTATCTCGATGGGAGCCTCTTTTGCCTTCTCTTCAGGCGGAGCCTTCGACGCCTCTTCGGGCTTCTTTTCAAGGGCGGGAGCGGGCGTCTGGGTAGAAGGCTTATTCTGTTCGACACCCTCACCTTCGGCAAATGCGCGCGTCTCTAGCGGCCCCCCCGGCAGCGCCAGCGAAAGGAAAATTGCAGCTGCGGGACTAACCCAGTTGCCGCGAAGCAACGGACGCTTTGCCATTACCGTAGATCATCCTTTCGAAGCCGGAGCTTGTCACCTTCTTGCCGGTAGATGCGGATTTCGTCAATTATGTGTTTCGTCACAACAAACGGCCTCCAAAGCGCCATTTACGCGGCATCGAGGCGTTGATAGCGTAAAAAAATAAATATAAGGGAAACCAAAAAGGCGTTGGCATCCCTGAGGGGATCAAGTTTATTGCCTAAAGCTTCAACACCGATTGCTATCCCAATACTCAGAAATCCTTGCGCCAAGGCTACCAGTCAAAGTGTTGATATCCTGTTTGTGACGCAACTTGAAGCTACGCCTTAGTTGAAATGAGATTGAGAGCTTCCGCCGGATCGAGACGACCATCGTAAAGGGCGCGGCCGGCGATGGCGCCGCCGATGATAGCGTACTGTGGCGAAATTAGCCGCTCAATGTCGCCGATCCCGGCTAATCCACCCGAGGCGATCACCGGAATTGAGACAGCACGCGCTAATTCAGCCGTTGCGTCAAGGTTCAGCCCAAGAAGCATGCCGTCCCGGCTTATATCGGTGTAGATGATCGCGGCGACACCCGTATCCTCGAACCGCTGTGCCAATTCCACCGCCGACACCTCCGACGTCGCCGCCCAGCCTTCCACCGCAACGCGGCCATCCTTCGCATCGATGCCGACGGCAATCTTGCCAGGAAAGCGCGCGCAGGCTTGCTTCACAAGGTCCGGATTCCGAACGGCGGCTGTTCCCAAAATTACACGCGCAACCCCTCGTTTTAGCCACGTGGCTATCGCCTCGATATCGCGGATTCCGCCGCCGAGCTGAACGGGAATGGACACCGACGCAAGAATCGCCGAAACGGCATCAGTATTTACGGACCGGCCCTCGAACGCGCCGTTGAGATCGACCACGTGCAAAGCGGGGAAACCTTGCGAAGCGAACTCGCGTGCTTGATCCGCCGGGCTTAAAGTAAAGACCGTAGCCCTTTCCATAAGGCCCCGCTGCAAGCGGACGCATTTTCCATCCTTCAGATCAATAGCTGGGTAAAGAATCATGCGAATTGTCCCCAGGTTGTACATGGGTGGAACAAAAGGGTGGACGCCTGTGCTTTTCCTAGGCGTTATGGTCTGGCTCCCCTTTCGTAGCAGCGTCCGGAGCCAGGTTCAAACCCAAGTCCGGAAAGAGCCAGCGATGCGACGCTATGTCATTACTTGCGAATTTTACCGCGCAAAGCGCGCTGCCCTTATCGACAATTGCATCCGCGAGATTTCCAGCGAATGGGAGCGTCCATTAGCAGGTCTTTGGCTCATTAACACATCACTCAGCGCTGGGGATATTCGATCGGCGTTACTTTCAAACCTCGATTTCCAAGACCGCCTCTATGTTTGCGAAATCGGCGCGGACGCGGCCGCGTTCAACGCCTTGCCATCCAGCGGAGGCAACGTCATGAACATGGATGACGCCCGGGCGAAGAATCGCATTCTTACCGGTATATTCAGCCGCGATGGGCGAAATTCCCGGCATCTCAGGGCCGCCACTGGCTTTTCTCCGGGTGGAACTGACTTCCGGTGATGTTATCGCGGGCGATCATTGCAGTGATTGGGCCGCCATACCCGGAGTACGCGACGACGTCTTCATTGTGGGTTGGCTGAAATTGGTAGGAGTGGACAAAATATGCGTGCCAGCCATCTACTCCGCCGGGTATGTCTCGAAAGAGCGCATGCTCCCGCTCGAACGAGAGCGTATTCCAGCCCATATGCGGAATTTTCAACGCTGGGTCTGCTGGTTTGATGAGGTCTACCTCGCCCCCAATCCAGCCCAGACCCTCATGGACGCCGTGCTCCAAGCCTCGATTTGCCAGAAGTTGCATTCCCACACATATGCCGAAATACGGCCGCCCACGCTCAAGAACAGCTTCCCGGAGCGCCTCTATCATTCCCTGTGCGCTGCCGAGACCTCGATAGCAGTCACCGAAGGCACCGACCCCAGGCAAGACGATGCGATCAGCACGGCGGACATCTTCCGGCTCGGACGTGACAGCAATCGTCGCCGTGATGCCGCTTTCCCGAGCCGCTCGCTCGAAAGCCTTCGCCGCCGAGTGGAGATTGCCGGACTGATAATCAACGATCGTAACCAGCATGGGGTTAAGCCGTTGCGCCAGGCAGGGTCCCGATTGCGCTCGGACCTCGCCAATCGCCGCCGGATTGTGACGACGCCCTCAGATCCATAACAGGTGTGGCCGTTGGCCTGCCTCCACCGGCCGCGATGTGCGGAAGCCATGCATCGAAGAAGCGCCGTTCGCACTCTTCGAAATCGCGACCGGCGACAGAGGCTAGAAAAGTATACCCTTTACGATGGAGACGCCAGCGCTTCAAATCGTTGCCCTCAAAGCCGATTAGCAGCATGAGCAGGGTATTGATAATCCCCGGAGCTTGATCCTCGAGCCCGAGTTGTACCAAGCCCGCGGCAAACCCAGCCGAAAGGAGCAGCACCAGGATAAGCTCAAACCACAGGCTGCTAAAAAGAAGCCAGAACGGGCCAAAGAAAAATCCCCACCAAGTGAACCCCTCCTTGATGAAGACGACGTTATCCGCCCGCTCTTCTATATTCTGCGCCGGGTGGCGCGGCTCGTGAACGGTATAAATAATCATTCCGTTTCCAGCAGGAGCTTTAGCCTCCTAGCTGCCCTTTTGTGGATGGAATTTCCGCTGCCATCTTGTCATCGATAGTGATGGCACTCCGCAAGGCGCGCGCCAAGCCCTTGAAGCAACTTTCCGCTATATGATGAGAGTTTTCGCCGTAAAGCGCCTCGATATGGAGCGTAATACCAGAACTCTGCGCAAACGCCTGAAAGAATTCCCTGAAAAGCTCGGTGTCCATGGAGCCGATTTTTTCCGCTGGGAAAACAACGCGCCAAATGAGATACGGACGCCCGGAAATATCTAGCGCGGTGCGCGTCATCGTTTCGTCCATCGGCAAGTAAGCATGGGCGTAGCGCGCGATGCCGCGTTTGTCGCCCAGCGCCTTGGAAAAGGCTTGGCCGAGCGCGATCCCGCAATCCTCTACCGTGTGGTGCTGGTCGATGTGAAGGTCACCTTTCGCCCGCAGCGTGATATCCATGCGCGAATGCCGGGAAAGCTGCTCCAGCATGTGATCGAAGAAGCCAACCCCTGTGGAAATGGAAAACGTGCCGGTGCCGTCAAGGTTGACCTCGACCGTGATCTCGGTCTCAGTGGTTTTTCGCTCTATCCGCGCTTTTCTCACGGTTCCGTCCTTCTTGTCCGCTAAGCCCCACCTTGACGCTTTTGCGGTCCTTGCCATATCCCACGCCATGCAGCAGGTACAATAAATGACGCTTTCAGCGCAATCTCTTCAAGATCAATCGCTCTGGCACGGCACCACAATCCTCACCGTTCGGAAAGGCGGCCGCGTTGTTGTGGCTGGCGATGGACAGGTTTCCCTCGGTCAAACCGTCATCAAAGCCAATGCAAAAAAGGTTCGCTCGCTCGGCAAAGGAAATGTCATCTCAGGCTTCGCGGGCGCGACAGCCGACGCATTCACCTTGTTCGAGCGCCTTGAATCCAAGCTTGATATGTATCCCGAGCAGCTTGTTCGTGCCTGTGTAGACCTTGCAAAAGATTGGCGGACCGACCGTTATTTGCGCCGGCTTGAGGCGATGATGATCGTCGCCGACAAGAACAGCACGCTCGTTTTGACCGGCACGGGCGACGTCCTTGAGCCGGACAACAATGTGATGGGCATTGGCTCCGGCGGAAATTATGCCCTTGCGGCCGCGCGTGCTTTATTGGAGACCGACTTTTCGGCGGAAGACATCGCTCGGAAAGCTATGGGAATTGCCGCCGACATTTGCGTCTACACGAACAACAACATTATTGTCGAAAGCTTGCCTTCGACGCTGTGACCAACATGTATTGTAATGGACGCCCTTGAGGCGGCCTTTCAGAGCTTAGCTTCCGCTGCACTGACTGCCGGGTCGAGTCGGGCCATGACTGACGGGAAAAAAATGACAAACTTCTCTCCCCGCGAAATCGTTTCGGAACTCGACCGGTACATTGTCGGACAGGGCGACGCCAAGCGCGCGGTCGCGATCGCGCTTCGCAACCGCTGGCGCAGGCTGCAACTCGATGAAGAAATGCGCGAGGAGGTTCTGCCAAAGAATATCCTCATGATTGGGCCCACCGGCGTGGGCAAGACCGAAATCTCGAGGCGGCTTGCTAAACTCGCGAACGCGCCGTTCATCAAGGTCGAGGCAACGAAGTTCACCGAGGTCGGCTATGTGGGCCGCGATGTCGATCAGATCATTCGTGATCTCGTTGAGGCGGGCATCGGGCTCGTACGTGATGCCAAGCGCAAGGAAGTCCGCGCCAAGGCTCATCTGCAGGCCGAGGAACGTGTTCTGAACGGGCTCGTCGGCGCAAACGCAAGCCCCGCAACAAAGGATGCTTTCCGTAAACGTCTCCGCGACGGGGAAATGGACGACAAAGAGATCGAAATTCAAGTGTCCGATACGGGCGGCGGAATCCCTGGTTTCGAGATCCCAGGCATGCCCGGCGCGCAAATCGGCATGATCAATCTGAACGATATGCTTGGGAAGGCATTCGGGCAGCGCACAAAGACACGCCGCGTTACCGTCCGGGACTCCTATGAGATCCTCATCAACGACGAATCCGACAAGCTCTTGGACAATGAACAAGTCGTCCAGGAAGCCATCAAGACCGTGGAGAATAACGGCATCGTCTTTCTTGACGAGATTGACAAGATCAGCGCGCGCTCGGAACGGATGGGCGCGGATGTGAGCCGCGAGGGTGTGCAGCGCGATCTTCTCCCGCTGATCGAGGGGACGACGGTCGGGACAAAATACGGGCCAGTCAAAACCGACCACATCCTTTTTATTGCATCAGGTGCTTTCCACGTCGCGAAACCTTCCGATCTGCTCCCTGAGTTGCAGGGCCGCTTGCCGATCCGCGTCGAATTGCGCGCTCTGACCGGCGATGACTTCCGGCGTATTCTACGCGAGCCCAAGACAAGCCTCATCAAGCAGTATATTGCTTTGATGGCGACTGAAGGTGTGGAGCTCGAAATCACGGAAGATGCAATCGACGCGATCGCCGATGTAGCGGTCGAGGTAAATTCGAACGTGGAAAATATTGGCGCTCGCCGCCTATCCACGGTGATGGAGCGTGTGCTCGACGAGATCAGCTTCGAGGCAGCCGATAAAGCGCGCACCAAATTCACCATTGATGCGGAATATGTGCGAAAATACGTCGGCGACTTGGCCAAGAACGCGGATTTATCCAAGTTCATCCTTTAGTGAGGCTGCAATTCGCAGGCATTCAGGATTTCATTCGAAGCGCCCGTCGCTTAAGTATTAAAATACATTAAGTTTATGATTCGCGAGAATAGGAGCCATCGCCATCATGCTGAAGCTCACCCCTGAAGGCGAAAAGATTATCGCCGGTCTCGCGCAACGTTACGGCATCGCGTTCGAATCCGCGAAAATGATGCTCGACGCGGTGGCACGAGGCGGCGGCAGCATGGCCCAATTCAACCTTCCCGAATTTGGAGGCAGCGGCCAATGGATGCGCGGCGGCATGACGATGATCGGCGACATGTTCAACAACTCGCTTAAGGCCACCGTCGACAATCTTTGCTGGGAGCTTTATGCAGTCGCAGTCCCAAAGTCAGGGAAGTGGGAGCGGCAGTGAGGGTGTAAGCCTGTTCGTTCAGCAATCGCCGTTCCAATCGGGTGGGTGGTGGCCGTCCGGGCTTGGAAATCCTTCAGCGACGGGGGCGCAGAACTCGGTGCGGTACGCCTATTTTCCGGACAGCAATCGACTGGCAATCGATTTCGGTGGCCGGGTCGAGGTGTTCGATACGCTGGATCATAGGATTCAAGGGTTTGGACAGCAGCAGGGCAACGACGCATCGTTGACGTTCAGCAGTCAACACGGCGTTGTACGCGTCGATAGCCTCCCCAGAGTTGGCGGCGGGGGCGAAGTCGGTCCTGTGCAAGCGGCAGCGCCAGCGCAAAATTCTGCGGGCAGCGCATTCAGCGCTCATCAGGATGCGGACCGAACTCGAGGTGACGAGGCCAAAGGCCGGCT
>WNFL01063198.1_pt1 | contig 11320 bp, 10 predicted proteins | sample 5400361 | NCBI WGS metagenome assembly WNFL01 (sample SAMN13153351, study PRJNA577476) | soil metagenome | isolation source: 40 cm soil on Douglas fir-dominated hillslope | place: USA:California | collected 2013-09-17
GCCGCAGACGGGCCGTCCGCTCGCGCGGCCGGTTCGCATGAGCGGCGATATTCCTTTCGATCGGAGCTTCGACCTTCCGCCTGAAACGGTGGAGGAGGTGGTGCCGGGGGTGCGGCGGCTGCTCGCCAACAATCCCGGGCCATTCACGTTCAAGGGGACGGTGTCCTACATCGTCGGCCGCGGTCGCGTCGCCATCATCGATCCCGGCCCGCTCGATGAGACGCACATCGCGGCCCTCCTCGACGCGGTGCGCGGGGAAACCGTCACCCATATCTTCGTGACCCATACCCATCGCGACCATTCCCCAGCGGTCCCTCGGGTCAAGGCGGCAACCGGCGCCTTGGTTCTCGCCGAAGGAGCGCACCGGCCCGCCCGCGCGCTCCATATCGGAGAGGCGCCGCGCATGGACGCGAGCAACGACGTCGACTTCCGTCCCGATCGCACGCTCGCCGATGGCGAGGTCGTCACCGGCCCGGGCTGGACCATCGAGGCGGTGACGACGCCCGGCCATACCGCCAACCACATGGCCTTTGCGTTGCAAGAGGCCGATCTGCTGTTCTCGGGCGATCACGTTATGGCCTGGTCGACGCCCGTCGTCGCGCCGCCGGATGGGGCGATGAGCGATTACATGGCCTCGCTGCAAAAGCTCGCGCGCCGGAGCGAACCGGTTTACCTGCCCGGCCACGGCGGCGCCGTGCGCGAGGCGCCCCGTTTCGTGCAGTACTACATTCGCCACCGCCAAGATCGCGAGGCCGCGATCCTGCAGCGGCTGGCGCAGGGCGAAGCCGATATCTCCACCCTCGTGCGCGGCATCTATGTCGGGCTTGATCCCCGGCTCGTGAAGGCAGCGGGCTTGTCGGTTCTGGCCCATCTCGAGGATCTGGTCGCGCGTGAGCTCGTTACGACCGAGGGCGAGCCGTCGAGCGAGGGCCGCTACCGCTTGGGATGACTTTCACCTTTTGGGCTGGTCTTTCTTGCCGGTCGATTTCTTCGCCGGCTGCTGTGTCGGCGGCGGCCGCTCCGGCTTTTGGGCGCGGATCGCGTCTTCGATATCGTTCATCAGGCCGCGCACGCGCGCCGCATTGGTGCCGAAATCGAACGAGCCGTAGCGTGAGGAGGAACGCGCGTCGATACGCGCGCCGTCGGGCTCGGTCCGCACGCGGATCACGACGTCATCTCGAAATCCCATGATCGGGGTGCGCGCGACGGCTTCGATGCGTCCCTCGCGCCGTCCGGCCTGCGGCGCGCGTGCGTCGACGATGCGCCACCTGCGCTTGTTGACCACCGCGAGCGCGGCATCGTAGGCCGCCTGCACGGTCGCATTGGTCCCGAGCGGACCGACGTCCGGATAGGCGGCGCGCTGCTGTTCGGCGGCATAGAGGCCCGCATAGGTAATGGGGTTGGCGTCGCGTACGCGCAGCCGCGCCAGCGCCTCGTACCGTGGCGGATCAGTCGGATCCGTAGTGATGTCGTAGATCCAGGGCAGCCGATACGCCTTGAGTCCGAAATAGGCCGGGTAGGCGAGGAGCGCGAGCGAGACCGCCATCGCCGTCAACGCGGCGCCTATCCGAGCACGAGGGCCACGACGGCAATGGCGAGCGCGCCCGCAAAGGTTGCGAGCGCGGGTCGGATTTCGAGCAGGCCCGAACGCACGATAATGACCGCGAGGAAGGAGGCTACGAAAGCAAATGCGGCCATGCGCCGCGCCCAGATGGCGAGCCGTGAGGTCGGCTCAGATTGAAGGTGATGGCGCGCCATCGTCTGCCTCACCAAGCCGAGCAGACAATACCCGCTTGCGCCGCGGAGACGGTCGCATCAAAGGTGGTCATGCGCTCGCTTTCCTGGAGGAGTCCGCGATGATGGCAAGCCAAGCTTACCGCATCGGGCCGAGACAATGCGAGGGTTTCGCGATGAATGACGCCAGCAGGAGTGACAAGACGCTTCACCGTGCGGCGGCAGCACTTGGCAGGACGAAATCCTTGAACCGCTCCCGCAGCACCGTCTTCTGGATCTTGCCGGTGGCGGTATGCGGGATCTCGTCGACGAAAACGACGTCGTCGGGCATCCACCAGTTGGCAACCTTCCCGCACATGAACTTTAAAATCTCATCCCTCGTGGCCGACTGATCCTTCTGCAGAACGACGACCACCTTCACGCCGATCACCGCTGCTTCCGCCACCTTGGGATGGCCGACGGCGAGGTTCTCGAGGTCGATCGAGGAAATCCACTCGCCGCCCGATTTGATCACGTCCTTGGCGCGATCGGTAACCTGCATATAGCCGTAGCGGTCGATGGTGGAGACGTCACCGGTGTCGAAGAAACCCTCCTCGTCGAGGACGTCACCGTTCTCCTTATAGTAGGCCCTGGCCACGCACGGTCCCCGCACCTTGAGGCGCCCGGAGGTCTTGCCGTCCCAGGATAGCCGCTTGCCGGCATCGTCGGTGATTTTCATCTCGACCATGAACGGCGACTGCCCCTGTTTCTGCTGGATGTCGAGCCGCGCGTCGCCCGCCAGGGCGGCATATTCGGGCTTGAAGGTGCATGCCGTGCCAAGCGGGCTCATTTCGGTCATGCCCCAGGCGTGGATCACCTCGACGCCGTAGATGTCCTGGAAAATTTTGGCTACGGCGCGCGGGCAGGCCGAGCCGCCGATTATGACCTTCTTGAGATGGGGTAACTTGCTGCCGGTCCCTTCGAGGTGTTGCAGCAGCATGAGCCAGACCGTCGGCACTGCAGCCGTGCAGGTCACCTTGTAGCGGTCGAGCAATTCGAAGACCGATGCTCCGTCGAGCTTGGCGCCCGGCATCACCATGGAGGCGCCCGCAATCGGGGCCGCGAACATCATCGCCCAGCAATTGGCGTGGAACATGGGTACGACCGGCATCACCACGTCGCGGGACGAATAGCCCTTCATGTCGGAGTTGTTGGCCATCAGCCCGTGCAGGACGTTGGAGCGGTGCGAGTAGACGACGCCCTTCGGGTTTCCGGTGGTTCCTGAGGTGTAGCACATGCCTGCAGCGGTGTTCTCGTCGAACCTCTTCCAGGCAAAATCGCCGTCGACTTCGCTGATCCAATCCTCGTAGGAGACGGCATTCTTGAGCGAAGTTTGCGGCATGTGCGCGCCATCGGTCAGCACCACATAGCGTTCGATGGCGGGCAGTTTGTCCGCGAGCTTTTCCAGCAGCGGAATGAACGTCAGATCAGCCAGCATCACGCGGTCCTCGGCATGATTGACGATCCAGGCGATCTGATCGTGAAACAGGCGCGGATTGACGGTGTGATAGATCGCTCCGATCCCCATGATGCCGTACCAGGCCTCGAGATGCCGCCACGTGTTCCAGGCCAGCGTGGCGACACGGTCGCCGACGCGGATACCGTCTTTGTCGAGCCGTTGTGCCAATCGTAGCGCGCGGGCGCGGACCTCGGCATAGGTGGTGGCGTGAAGCGGGCCTTCGATCGAGCGCGTGACGATCGGACGCTCGGCGTGGTTGATCGCGGCATGGTCGATGATGCGATGGCAAAGGAGCGGCCAGTCCTGCATCAGCCCAAGCATGGCGTTTCCCCGTTCTTACTTATGGAGCCGTCGCCGCAGCAGCCGGCTGCACGTAGACCGCGCCGGCGCGGCTGCATCCGCGACAGCGTCGTCCGCTCGGCCGGACGCGCACCCCCAGGTTACCGGCATGTCGCGGCCGTGCAACTGGAGAATCTGCAGCAAGCCGCTGAGGGGTCAGCCGAAACGCCCGAGAGAAAAGCGCGCGATGTCATGCTACGGCGAAGGAGCTGCCGCCCCATCACGTCCGAGGCCGGCCTTGGCCGGACGGGCGCTGCCGCGGTTGTTCGCCGGGATCAGCGTGCAATGCCGATCGGCCGCTATAAGGTCGCAATCCTTGCCGATACCGCGACGGTGAAGCTCCTCGCTGCCCTCATCCTCTTTGCACCCCTTTGCGCGGTCCCTGATTTCGCGGCTGCGGCGGTCGTCCCATTGCCGCGGCCACGGCCGGCAGAGATTTCAACCGTCCCGTCCGCGCCAGAAGCGACGCCCGAGGAGGCGCCGGCACCTTCGGCCTGCCGGCTGCGGCTCACGGTCGAATTGGCGATCGCTCCCTCGCTGCCGGCGCTGGTCGGACCCGGCGAGTGCGTCGTGGACGACGTGGTGAGGCTCGAGGCGGTGCGGCTCGCCGACAGGACGCAGGTGGCGGTGACGCCGCCCGCGGTCGTCCGCTGCAGTTTTGCCGAGGCCATTGTGCATTGGGTGCGCGAGGACGTGGTGCCCGTGGTGCGCTCGCTGGGGGGAGCGCTCAAAAGCATCGACAACTATGCCGCCTATGATTGCCGCGGCCGCAACCGGATCATCGGAGCGAGGCTCTCCGAGCACGGCAAGGCCAACGCACTCGACATCCGCTCGTTCAAGCTCGCCAGCGGCACGGTTGTCGAGTTGACCGACCCGAATGTGGCCAAGGATTTTCGCGAGCGCTTGCGGAAAACGACCTGTGCTCGTTTCAGCACCGTGCTCGGCCCCGGTTCAGACGGCTATCACGAGAACCACGTTCATGTGGACCTCGCCGAACGCGCGGGTGGCCATCGCATGTGCCAGTGGGAAGTGCGCGAACCCGGCGATGAGGCCGCGCAGGTCCCGCTGCCGCGGCCGCGTCCGGCATCCGCCGCGCCATGAAGCTGAAAACTCGACCGAGCATCTCGGGCGTCGCGGCCGGTGCTTTGCGCGATGTTGGCTGCGGCCGCGAGGAGTTGACTCTCGGCCCGGGATGCGGAGCCTTTTGACGCCGCCTCGTTTCAGCGCCTATATCGCTCATCAACCGAGAGCAAAGCCATGGCGCCGCTTCGCAATCTCGCCGTCCGCGACCTCGAAACCTTGGTTCACCCCTACACCAACCTCGCGACACTGCGCGAAACCGGTCCGCTGATCATCGAGCGTGGGCAGGGGGTGTTCGTCTACGACAGCGAAGGTAAGGCCTACATCGAGGGCATGGCGGGACTCTGGTGCACTGCACTCGGTTACGGCAACGAGGAGTTGGTCGAGGCAGCGGCGACGCAGATGCGCAAGCTGCCCTTTAGCCACCTCTTTGGCGCCAAGAGCCACGATCCCGCGATCGAACTCGCCGAAAGGCTCAAGGAGATCGCGCCGGTACCGACCTCGAAGGTATTTTTCTGCTCTTCGGGTTCGGAGGCAAACGACAGCCAGGTCAAGCTCGTCTGGTACATGAACAACGCGCTCGGCCGGCCGCGGAAAAAGAAAATCATCAGCCGCCGCAAGGCTTATCACGGCGTGACCATCGCGGCGGCTTCGCTCACGGGGTTGGCGAACAATCAGCTGGATTTCGACGTGCCGATCGCGGGGATTTTGCACGCGGGCTGTCCGCACTACTACCGCTTCGCGCATCGGCTGGCCGACGAACTCGAAGAGCTCATTCGCAGCGAGGATCCGGAGACGGTTGCCGCCTTCATCGCCGAGCCAGTGATGGGGGCGGGCGGCGTGATCGTGCCGCCGAAAACCTACTTTCAGGAGGTAATGAAGGTCTGCCGCTCATACGACGTGTACATGATCTCGGACGAGGTGATCTGCGGCTTCGGCCGGCTTGGAACCATGTTCGGCTGCACGGCGCTTGGGTTCGAGCCTCACTCGATCACGGTCGCGAAGGCTTTGACCTCCGCCTACGTTCCGATGGCCGCGCTGACGGTGCCCGAGCCGATGTACCAGGCGATGGTGGAAGAGAGCCGTAAGATCGGCACCTTCGGCCACGGTTTCACCTATTCGGGTCATCCGGTCGCGGCGGCGGTGGCGCTCAAAGCGCTCGATATCTACGCGCGCGAGCGCATCGCCGAGCAAGCCGCACGCAAGGCGCCGCATTTCCAGGCCCGATTGGCCGCACTCGGCAAGCATCCGCTGGTCGGAGAGGCTCGCGGCCTGGGGCTCGTCGGTGCCGTCGAGCTTGTCGCCGATAAGAAGAGCAAACGTTCGTTCGAGGCGAAGGCTGGGGTCGGGGCGCGCGCCGTGCGCTGCGCCGAACAGGAGGGGCTGATCGTGCGCTTTCTCCGCCTCGGCCGGGCGCTCGATCGAACCCTGGATTGGGCAAAGCGCGAACGGCTGATGGGGGCTTAAAGCTGGCGCAAAAATGAAACGGCGCCGGGCTGCCGCCCGACGCCGCTCCCAGCCCCCTCGAGCCCTCAGTAGTTAGAGCGTGGGTCGGCGGTCGCTACCCGCGACTCACCTGATCTCGGTCCCAGCATCACCACGATCGTGCCCATTTTGACGTGGTTGTAGAGATCGATCACGTCCTCGTTGGTCATCCGGATGCAGCCGGACGAGATCGCGTGTCCGATCCATTCGGGCTGGTTGGTCCCATGAATACGGTACAGGGTATCCTTGCCGCCGGAATAAAGGTAAATCCCGCGCGCGCCCATCGGATTGGCTGGTCCGCCCTCGACGTAGTTCGGAAGCGGGCCGAGGCGCCGCTTCTCGCCCTCGGTCGGCGTCCATGATGGCCATTCTTCCTTGCGCCCAACCTTGGCGACGCCGGACCACGACTGCGCCTCTTCGCCCACGATCACGCCGTAGCGGATCGCCTGGTTGTCTGGCAGCACGTAATAGAGGTAGCGCGCGTCGCTATCGACGACGATCGAACCCGGCGCCTCTTTCCGGTGATAGTGGACGATGGCGCGCTGATACGCGACCGGGATGTTTGCTTTCGCATACGGCGCATTCGCGAGCAGCTTCTTGTCGCGCGCAGTCATGGCCACGTCGGACGCCGGTTCCACCTGCGTATGCACGCATCCAGCGAGCAAAAGCCCGGCCAGCAGCAATGCGACTCCCCGTACCGCCATACCTGCCCCCGTCACGCGCTCGGCGCGCCCCACAATCTGTTCGTCTGAGTCCTCCAGCCCCAACTAGGTAACCAAAAGAACTCCGCACTTCCAGGCCGATAAGCTCCCCAATTCGATAGTCATCGGAACCTGTTGCAGGAATGCCGCAGTTTGGACACGCGTCCTGGAAAGTTTCTCGCCCAAGACCGAGAATCGGCTCCCGTCCCGCATCGCAGAGCCTAAGCGCAATGTGTTAACTTGCGGTTTACCATGCTGGAGGCGCGGTCGGCCCGCAGGTGACATGCGCCCCCGCGCCGCTGGCATCGATCTCGATGGCACCGGCAGCGATCAGCTCAAATCCACCTTTGCGCTCTGTTTGAAATGTCACGAGAGGACACGATTTGTTGCCCATTTCGGCCGCACTCGCTCTCCATCCCACTGGGCCGCGAAGCGTGCCCAGATGAACGGCAATTGAGAGTTCCACGGAGCAGAAGATGATCAAGAACAATACGGCGCAATCCAGCGAAAACGCCTGTCGCAACGAGTCAAGTCTCGACAGCCGCTACGGCGAGATCGGAATACCCGCGGTCGCAGCGGCGCTGCAGTACCGGAGCGAGGTCAAGAACCCGGCTTACGCCCCGGCCGTCCATCAACGGGAGAAGTGGACCGCGGAGATGGCGGCCTGATCGCTCCGCGCGGCCGTCGCCTCTCGCGAGCGTTTCCCGGCAGGCAAGCATTTCCCAGCAGGATCGCGTCTGTCCCGCTCGGGGCTTCGCCCCGGCAGCCGTGCAGCCCCTTGCTCATTAGTTCTTGCAAGACCAGGCTTGATTGGGCCATCACTGGCGCAATGAGCTCGCGGGCGTGCAGCATGCGCGCCCGCGAAGCTACAACGCGCTGGGGCTGGCGGAGGCGTCATGCTGTGGGTTTACGTTCCGCGCGGCACATCGCTCGACCGGATTGCCGTCACATCGGATGCCGACGTTCCGGACAGCGCCGTTTGGTTCGACCTCGTCAACCCGGCCCATGAGGAAGACAAGCTCGTCGAGCGCAAAGTCGGCGTGGCCGTTCCTACGCGCGAAGAGATGCAGGAAATCGAGGTCACGAGCCGCCTGTACGTGGAGAACGGCGCGCGTTACATGACCGCGACGTTGATGTGCCAGTCCGACACCGACACCCCCAAGACGACGCCCGTGACGTTCATCGTATCGGGCCATCGGCTTATCACGGTGCGCTACGACGAGCCGCGACCGTTCATGATCGTTGGCAACAAGCTCGCGCGGAATTGTTCGCCGACCGTGACCGGGGAATCTGTGTTGATGGATCTGCTCGACGCTGTCATCGATCGCGCGGCCGACATTTTGGAGCGCATCGGTTCCGAGGTCGATCTGATCTCGCACGATATTTTCGAGCCGGAGGGCGGGCGAGCCGATCGCGCTCGAAGCTACAACGAAATTCTCAAGGCGATCGGCAAAAAGGGCGACCTCGCTTCCAAGGTGCGTGAGAGCCTGGTTTCGATCGGACGCCTATTGCTCTACCTCGCTAACGAAGCCGACAGCATGCGCTGGGCGAAAGAGTCGCGCGCTCAGCTGCGCGGGATGCAGCGGGACGTCCACTCGTTGTCCGACCACGCTTTCTACCTCTCGAATAAGATTCAGTTCCTGCTCGACGCCATGCTCGGGGTGGTTACCATCGAGCAGAATAACATCATCAAGATTTTTTCGGTGGCTGCCGTGGCGCTGATGCCACCGACATTGATCGCGTCGATCTACGGCATGAATTTCAAGCATATGCCCGAGCTGGACTGGACCTTGGGCTATCCCGTCGCCATCGCGCTGATGCTGCTTGCGGCGGCGCTGCCGTACCTCTTCTTCAAATGGAAGAAATGGCTCTGAACGGAAGGCGCAGACGATCGTTGCATCCGCCCGCGTCGTTTGCCCGCCCTCATCAGACGTGTTGGCCTCCGTTGATGTGGATCTCGGCACCGTTCACGTAAGACGAGGTGTCGGTGCATAGCACATAGATGATCTTGGCGACCTCGTCGGGCGTGCCCAGGCGGTGCATTGGAATTTGATGGGCCACGATTTCCGAAGTCCCCGGGGAGAGGATGGTGGTGTCGATCTCGCCCGGCGCGATGGCGTTAACGCGGATGCCGAGCGGACCGAAATCGGCCGCCATCTCACGGGTAAGCGCCGCCAGCGCCGCTTTTGAAGTGGCGTACGCCGCGCCCGCGAAGGGATGAACCCGCGAGCCGGCGATGGAGGTTACGTTGACGACGGAGCCTTTGGCGGCTTTGAGCTGCTCCAACAGGCCGCGCGCGAGCATGATCGGTGCGAAGAAGTTCACCCGGAACACATGGTCCCAGACATCGATGGTGGTATCGATCGAGGACAGGCGCGTGCCGCCGTTGGCCTTGGGCGAGATCGCGGCGTTGTTGACGAGGGCATGCAGTTCGCCGTTCTCGAGCCGCTGCTTGATGTCTGCAATAGCGGAGAGCGTGCGGTCGGGATCGGCAAGATCGACCTGAATATGATCTTCGGGTCCCATTTCCCACGGGCAGTTCTCCGGGAACGGGTGGCGCGAGCAGGTGATGACGCGCCACCCGGCTGCCGAGAATCGCTTAACCGTGGCATGGCCGATGCCCCGGCTCGCTCCGGTGAGCAAGAGGGCGCGGCGCGGCTGGTTCGAGTGCGGCGTCGCCATGAAGATCAAAATCCCAAAACCTTGCCAATGCTAAAGCGGTTTGCATTCCGGCGAAACCACAAACCAACGCAGTTGCGTTTCCTGGGCGTGACCAGCTTCCGTGCGGCCGGAAACGCCATTACGGATAGAGTCGCGTCTTTTGCCAGGGCGCCTCGAGCGTGTCGCGCCGGAACTCGACCCGGTCATGTAGCCGGAATGGCCGGTCTTGCCAGAACTCGATGAGCAGCGGTCGCAGGCGGTAGCCGGTCCAATTCGGCGGTCTTGGGATAGCTCCCACCACGAATTTCGCGGCGTAAAACGCGATCGCTTTCTCGAACGCGCGCGGGCTCTCGAGCGGTGCTGACTGCTTGCTGGCCCAGGTGCCGATCTGGGTGAGGCGCGGGCGCGTCGCAAAATAGGCATCAGCTTCCGCATCTTCGATCCGTTCCACGGGGCCACGCAGTCGCACCTGCCGATTGAGCGATTTCCAATGAAAAAGGAGTGCGCCTTTGTGGTCTCGATCCAACTCCCGACCCTTTTGGCTATCGACGTTGGTATAAAATACAAAACCCCGCTCACCGAAGCTCTTCATGAGCACCATGCGCACATTGGGCAGGCCGTCCGCATCGACGGTGGCTAGCGACATGGCGGTGGGATCGCGCGGCTCGCTCCGCGTCGCTTCCTCGAACCACGTGGCAAACAGCCGCAAAGGGTCCTCAGCCTCGGTGAAATCACCACTTGTTAACCCGCTCAGGTGTTCTATCGGAGCTGATTCAGACATTCCGCGGAGTCCCGGGTAATGGCGTCGGCGCCAAGCTCGCTGTACCGGCAGGCCCGTTATAGAGGAACGTCGCGCTCATGGCACGCGGTACGGCGCCTCCAGGCGGGCGCGTGGCTTCTCGCGTTTGCCCTGCTAGGCGGCGGCTGCAGTGTCTCCTACCAGCTCGACGGCCTGCATGCGAACAAGGATGCCGGCGTGCCCGATCAGGGCGACTCGCCCCGAGCCGCCGAGCCCAAAGCGACGGCTGAGATGCCGGCCGAGGCCGATCTCGCCATCGCGCGTGCCGCCGTGCGCGAGGTCTTGATCAAGGGCGGTAAGCATAGCAGCGTGCCTTGGGAGAATCCGAAGACCGGGGCCCGCGGCACAGTCACGCCGCTTGCCGCGGTCTACAGTCAGGATGGGATCACGTGCCGCGATTTTCTCGCGAGCTACGTGAAGGACGGCAGCGAGTCATGGTTGCAGGGTGCCGCCTGCCGGGCCAAGCACGGCAAGTGGGAAGTACGCAATTTGCGGCCTTGGAACAATACCTAGCGCGGTCCATGCTTCCGCCGGCGCGCCGCCGGCCGTCACGACATTCGAGTTCGCAAGATTCCAGCACGCAGGCGTACGGCGTAGGCAGGCTCGGGGCGCGCGTAAACCCGTCGTCGTACGCCAGCGCGGTCCAGCACCCGGAACGCGACCCAAGCGACTCGCGCTACACTCTGACCGAAGTCATGATGCCCTTGGGGAAAATCTCCTCGGGCGCGGCGTGGCGGTGCGCGATCCCCTGCTCGCGGGTGTAGCGCAGAAACTGCTCCAGCGTCGGCCGGTTCTCCTCGATGCCGTAAGGAAAAGGGTCGCCGTTGAACAGGTCGGCCATCTTGCGCGCATAGGTTGCAAGCCAGGCGAGCGGATAGCGCGAGACCGCGGGATCGAGCAGGCGCTCGAGGCTGCGGCGCTTCGACTCGACGAAGGCGTTGTAAAGATTGCGCGCGACCCAGGGATGCTCGTCGAGCACCCGCCTTTGGATCGCGATGATGTGCATGATGGGCCAGACCTTGG
>WNFL01296790.1_pt2 | contig 11319 bp, 7 predicted proteins | sample 5400361 | NCBI WGS metagenome assembly WNFL01 (sample SAMN13153351, study PRJNA577476) | soil metagenome | isolation source: 40 cm soil on Douglas fir-dominated hillslope | place: USA:California | collected 2013-09-17
AGATCGATTCGACAAAATCGCAGAATCTCCTCCGACAAACGCTGGCGCGGTTCGAGCGATCGTGGATTGTCCAATCGGCGATGGGCTGATTGTCAGACAATCGGGAATCTTTCAGAAAACCGGCGCTACGCTTGTGCCGTGGAGAACTGACATCGATTCGTTGCTAAAAACTTCGGTTATATTCTATGCCAAATGGATCTTAGGCAAGTATCTGGCCGTTTTAGTACAAAATAGCGGTGTTTATCTGCTCGACAAGGAAGGCCATCTTGTCGAGAGCTTCACGGTGGATGCCGGCTTTGAAACAACCGGTGAAGACCGGGATGGAGGACTTTGGGTTTGCACGGATACGGAGATCACCCGGATTCAATGCGGAGCGGGCTGTACCGAGCGGGCTGTACCGAGTTTGACCACGAACTAGGATTGCCAAAAGGCTTTATCACCGCCGTAGGCAGATATCAGGGAAAAGTCTACACGGCGACGCAACATGGTGTCTATGTCCTAAAAGCAGATGGGTCCGAAGCTGCCCATTTCGTTCGATTTGGAGACCGGAATGACCGCTTCTTCGGGATGACCCTCAGCGGCTCGACTGCCTTTGCCATGAGCGAATTCGGTGCTTACTCCTTGGATCCTGCGAGCTCCAGACTAAATCGAATCGGATCGGGCGGCCTGACGATCCAGTCCTCACGGATTGATCCGATGCGGGTCTTTCTCAGTACCCGAGCCGGGTTGGAGTCGATTCGTAACTCCAATGGTCAGTGGTTTTCCGAAGGCCTGCTCTCGGAACTTCCCTATGCCATTCCTGGAATGGCCGATAATGAAAGGGGCGACCTGTTTCTTTGCACGGAAAACGAAGGCTTTTACCGGATTCAATTGAAAAAAGGTACACAACCCTTATTCCGCGACGCTCGGGTGGAGCGACTGCTGGATATACAAAACAAAGAGGTGACATCGGGCGATGGAACGATTTGCCGATGGCGAGGGCAAATGTTGTTTGTTGGAGATGACCGGGTTTGGAAGCTACCAGAGGGCAAGGATCGACTGGAGCCTTTTGACTTGGTAGCAAAAAGTTTGCCCGGACGGAAAATTCAAAGAATCGATCGTAGCCAACGAACAGACGATTATGTTTGGGTCAGCAGTCGGCCTCCCAATGCTGGCCCGGAGACGGGTTTTGAGGTGGGAAGGCTCTACACGTCGGGACGTTACGAGCCGCTTTCCCATGCGGTCTCGTACCCGCTGGGTGTCATAAATAGCATTTGGGACGAGAATGTTGATGGGGAACCGGCCGCGTGGATCGCCGGAGACTATGGGCTCATGCGCGTCATTCTGGATCGGCCGACGTTGACTAAGAGAAAATTCGAGCTTTATCCCAGCCGAATCTTAACCGCTGATGGAGCACCCATTTCTGTCCGGGACGGCAAAGGGTTAACGCTCAAATACGACGATCGGGATTTTCAAATTCATTTCGGCACGGACCGCTTCAGCTTCAGTGTCGGCGATAACCTCTACTATGAGGCGAGGTTAGAAGGAACGACCGAGCATCGGTCGCCGATGACGACCGCACCGGTTTGGCGGTCTGGCGCGCTCAATGAGGGGCATTATCTGCTCCATGTCCAGGCCAGCGATAGCGACGGAGACGAGAGCAAAGAGTACACGCTTGCTTTCATCATCGACCCGCCTTGGTATCGGACCCTCTGGATGGATATTGTTTGGGGGTTGTTGATCATTCTTGCTTTCTATCTCTTCGGCCTTTGGCAGATGTGGCAGATGACATTACGGGAGCGGGAGCTTGTGCAAACTGTCGAGCTGCGCACTCGAGAATTGCGGGAACATGAGGTCGAGCTTCGAAATGCCAAAGATGCCGCGGAGTTAGCGAGAGAGCACGCAGAAATCGCCAATCGCGCGAAGACCGCTTTCCTGGCCAACATGAGCCATGAACTTCGGACGCCGATCAACAGTATCCTTGGGTACGCCCAAACCCTGCTTCGGCGCTTGGACCTCACCGATGACGGAAAAGCGAAATTGAAGACAATCCTTTCCAGCGGAGAACATCTGCTCGAAATGATTAGTGAAGTGTTGGACCTCTCCACGGTCGAGTCAGGAAAAGTATCGGTCGCTTTTCGATCTTTGGAGTTGCCTAAGTTTATTGCTGGAATTGTGGACGAATTTAAGTTACGCGCCGATCGCGGGAATCTGCGTTTTATACACGAAATCCAAGGTGTCCTGCCGCAATGGATCGAAACGGATCCGCTCCGGTTACGACAAGTGCTCTACAACTTGCTTGTAAACGCAATGAAATTCACTGCCCAAGGGGAAGTCGCCTTTCGAGTTTGCGTACATCCGGAGCGGCTCCGTTTTGAAGTGAAGGATACCGGAAAAGGAATTCCAAAAGAGGATTTGCCATCGCTCTTCAAACCATTCTATCAGGCAACTAACAACAATGTAACCGGCCAGGGCGTGGGATTGGGATTACATATTAGTAAGCAAATCGTGGAATTGCTCGGCGGCGAAATCACCATCGCGAGTGAACTTGGCCAGGGCAGTACGGTCAGTTTCGAAATTCCTCTTCGAAGCGCTGATCCGGTTAGCGCTGAATTGCGTTCGCCTCAGGTCATCGGTTATGAAGGGCCGCGACGCAAGATTTTGGTGGTGGACGATGAGCCGCTCAATCGTTCCGTCTTGACCGAGCTTCTTTCAGCAGTGGGATTCGATGCGATCGAAGCGGATTCACCCGAAGAAGCGTTAGGTCTACTTAAGGACCATTTCGATGCGCTGATCTCCGATATACGGATGCCTGGGTACGACGGATACACTTTTTGCCGACATCTGAGATCTTCTCCGGCAACCAAGAACCTCATTATCGTTGTCTCTTCGGCCAGCGTGTTTGCTGACGATCAGCGTCTTGCCCTCGATTCCGGGGCTAACGACTTCTTACCGAAACCGGTGATGGAAGAAGAATTGTTTCAGATTCTGGGGAGACAGTTGAAGTTAAAGTGGATCTACGCTGAACGGAACAAATCCGCGAATTCGTAAAGGTAATCACGAAAACTTGGTTAACGTTACTCCGCAGCCTCCCGCAAAATATTCACAACCTCTTCTGGCTCCTCGAGCATTGCTGTGGATCACACTTGCTGGCCAGGCATGGTTCATGGCCTTGCCTCCCTGGCAAGGCGTGCTCGACGCAGGCAAGGTTCTTATCGATCAGACTGGGGCTGCACTTCGCAAAGCATTCGAACCCAGCCTAAGAAGTCGATAGTTCTTAGGCCGTAAGAATGATCACAACCAAGTCGCGAATCAATTTACGAAGCTCAGTGGCGCTTTTAGCCACCAATTTAAATCCACGCACGGCACTTGTTAAAATATGCGCCATTTTTTCCGCAGAAAGCATTTTTTTGTTGCCGCTAGATTTCACATGTCCTTTTAGAATAGACGCGAGAACTGACTCAAGCTTTTCGTAGCTTTGGTCAAGAGCCTCCTGAGCAAATTCATAAGAAGAATCGCTGATCTCTTTTGCTTCCGGCGAATTCAGAGTGACATCAAATCTTTGTACAATCCAAACCTCAAAGGCGTAACGAACTTTCTCTCCGATCGTCTTCTGCGCAGGAAGTCCTTTTGATATCTCCTCGATCAGGCTGTCAGCAAATTGAAGGATAGCTGCTCTAAAGACCTCCTCCTTACTGCTAAAATACAAATAGAGACCGGGTCGCGAGATTCCCGCGGCCTCGGCGATCTCATTCATAGACACTCGCTGGTAGCCGTACTTGAAGAACACCGCGAGCGCAGCCGAAACTATACGCTGTCTCTTTTCATCAGGCACAAGCTTATTATTTGACAATTTAAGTCTAGCAGTCAATGCTTAGTCATTTAGACAAATATGGTTTGGCGTCTAATATAGAATCGATATGATGACTGGGCAAAAGCCGTTGATATCAGGGTTTGGTGCAAAGACGACTGCTGAAGAAGCACTAGCCGGGCGCGATCTTCGGGGCAAGGTGGCGATCGCGGCTTCTTGGCGAGAAGCTCACGAGCTTAAGCCGGAGATAAATGTTACTGAGGATGGGCAGCGAATCATCATTCAAGATCAAACATCTCCCAGGGTGCGCGACGCATCGACGCTGGTTAGAACTTTTGATATTTATTCCGTCTTTTGAAGCCGCTCCAACTTCACCGCGAAAACTGCTGCGAGTCTGTTAACAAACGGACGAAGATGATCCGGGCATTGAGAACGCCACTCCCCAAGGAACTGCGCCAGTGATGCCTCTGCATTAAAGGAACCGCGATTGAGGAACGCGACCGTTTGCCAACCGCGCGGTTCCGCTTCAAAAATGGGCAGGAGTTGAATGGCGATAATCGTGTTTCGGTCGCGCATGTCGGAGGTTCTGGCACAAGGCGGCTTGATTTTCTTGGAACCAAACCAAAAACGATTTTCCGGCCGGGAGATGATGTTCCGGTAGCGCGAGTCGCTGCTCGACATAATCGTTGAGCCGCGGAGCGTAACTCCGCCAGGCCGGATAAGGAGGCGAGCTCCGCCATGAACGGCTCATAGCTCGCAAAACGAACAGAGAAGCCGTTTCGCAAAGACTTTCTTCCAGCCACAGGTTGGCGCGGCGTGGATACCGCACTAATTGCTGCGGATTATTGCTGAAGTTGGCCAGCGCATGGCAGAACTCGTGTGCAAACTGAAAGGAATATTGTGCCCAGCGCGTATCGCGAGCTGACAGTCCGATCCCGATGCGGCCGCTCGGCGTTCGTTTGAAATCGGTTTGCGGATGATCGGCGCGATAGTAAACATCGATCCAACCCAACTGCGTATGCGGGCAATGCTTCCAAATTTCAAAGGCCGCAGATTGCAGCGCGGCAGTGATATCAGCGGGATTAGCTCTTCCAAACCCGTTAGCTTGGACATGAATGTCGAGCGGCTTCGGAACGAAAGTCGTGTGCTGATCTCTTGCTCGCGTCTCGCCGATCACCGGGAGGCTGGACAGGACCAAAACTGACAATACAACTAATGCCCGGAACATTAACATGGCGACGCCCGCGTGCCCCGGCGGCAACTCGTCCTGTCGCTGCGCTTAGAAGGTTACTCGGACGCCTGCGGACACGTTGTTGGACTGATAGTTGGTGCGACCAAGTTCACCATCGTAATAGATGTAAGTGGAAATCCGGTCGCTCCATAGCACTGCGAATCCGGCGCCGAGGAGTAGGCTGTCCCGGCCGATCTTCGGGCTAGTGACGGTAAAGCTGCTGCCCGCACCATTCGCGAAACTTGCGGCAATCGAATAGGCGCTGTTGCCGTATTCGTGCTGCCAGCCGACCCGCAATTCGGGTCTCACAAGGACACTTCCCACTTTCCAATCGTAGGACGTTTTCATTCCGAATGCGGTACGAATGGAATCAACGTGCTGATCATTAATTTTTAGGGGTGCGAGCGAGCCGCTTTCGGTAAAGCCGTCGAAACTCACGTAAGTATATTGGAAACTCGCCGTCGGACCGATGCTCAGGTTGCCTTTTTTCCAATCATAGCCGCCGTTGACGAGAACGTTGAGGTCGCCACCGTTGGTGCTCCCGCTGGCCGTACCGAGAAGCGCAGCACGATGTGTGTCGTATCCACTTATTCCTCCGGTCACCGCGGTATCCAGGTAAAATCCGCCGCTGAACGCGGTCGCATAGAGACCGAATTTTCCGCTATTAACATCGAGGTTGCCGCCGTTGGCGAGGTCGGCATTGGTGTGGGCGTAGCCGGCGATTAAACCGACCGCGAAATAGGGGCAAACGCGATAGTCGACACCGAGGGTGAACCCTCCGGTCTGGAGGTCAAAGCCGCGTGCAACATCGGTGCTGTCAACATGAGTAAATTCGCCGAGGCCCGTGACGAAAACACCCCAACGATTCTCCGGTATCGGCGCTAGCACGGATGGGCCGGCCTTGCCTTCGGCCCCGGTAGGACCGCCAAGGCCGCTGAAGTTTGGCGTGCTCCCGTTCATGGTAAAGCCCGCTGCGCTAAAGCCGGTGCTGCCCGCGCGAATGTCCTCCATTCGTCGCTCGAGATTAGCGGTCTGCACATTCGCGAGTGAGACCCCGATGTTGAAGATCGATGCCAGCTGCTCGGGTGCGATTAGGGTAAAGTCGTTGCAGAGTTGGTTAATCGGTTGGTTGTCAAGGAAGTTGATCAGCCCGGCTGCCCGCGGGTCGCCAACCGCGCTGTCGAGCGCTTTCGCTACCGCCAGGGAGTTCGGGTTGCAGGCAGCCTCGGTGAAAGAGCCCTGCGTCCCGACAAGTTGGACGGCATTGGGAAGAACAGTGATTTGGGCTTTTACGATGGTATTGCTGAGGAAAGGATTTTGGATTGTGCTGAAAGTTCCACTCACCCCTCGGCCCGCAGTAAGGAAAGTCAGTTTGTCGCCCACCTGGAGTTGGAAGTTGCCCAGACGAATAGGTTGGAGCGTACCAGCGAGGCTAGCATGGCCACCTACTGCCAGCACATCGAATTGGCCAGGAGCGGTGCCCGCCACTTCGATGCGCAGCGTGCCGTTTGGGTTCTGCGTATAGTCGCCCGAAACATGCAGCGTCCCGAGAGAATCGCCAGGGCTGACGATTCCGCTGTTCACGAGGTTTCGCAGAAAACCGGTTCCACCGAACAGCCCGTCGGGATTAACGAGTGTTTGCACGCTTGCTATCGACCCATCCACGATCAAGCTTCCGCCATTCACCGTCGTCGTGCCGGTGTAAGTATTGGCCTCGGTCAAAGTCAACCTGCCAGTGCCCAGCTTGACTACATTACCCGTACCGCTGATCACCCGGTCAAATGTTACGGAGTCGCTTCGATTGAAGGCCAAAGTCCCATTGTCGATCACATTTCCAGTGATGCTTCCGGCGGTTCCACCATTGCCGACCTGGAGCGTTCCAGCACTGATCGTTGTGCCGCCGCTGTACGTGTTCGTGCCCGTCAGCGTCAGCGTCCCGAGGCCATCCTTAGTCAATGAACCCACGCCGCTGATCACTCCGCTCAAGGTCGAGGTGGTGCCGGCATCGGCCAGAAACGTGCCGGCCCCAGCATTGAGCGTGACTGCTTTGCTCGATGTGATTCCGCCCCCCGCCGCCAGCGCTTCCAGGGTACCTCCGTTAAAGCTGAGCGGCCCGGTTCCCAGATTACTGTCGCTGTTAACGGCAAGGATCCCGCCTTCGAGGTTCGTGCCGCCGCTGTAGGAGTTGTTGGCGGTCAAGATCACCGTGCCAGGGCCGAGCTGCGTCACCGCACCGCTGCCCGAGATCACCCCTGGAAAGTTCACTGTATTGCTGCGGTTGAAGGCTAACGTCCCGTTGTCGGTGACATTCCCAACGATGCTTCCGGTTGTTCCGCCGTTGCCGAGCTGCAAGGTACCGTCGCTGATTATGGTGCCCCCCGTGTAGGTGTTGTCGCCACTCAGAATCAAGGCTCCCGCGTCCGTCTTGGTAAGCCTTGCAGGGCCAGAGCTGTCATCGGCAATTGGCGCCGAGACTGTCGCTTTGAGGCCTGCATCAACCCGAATTATGGTATCAGGCGCGGCCAAGAGTTTTTGCGAACCAGGCGCTAGAATCACGTAGCCATCGGTCAGGAACTGCATCCCGGTAAAGTGGATGTCGTCCCCCAAAGTTACCGTTCCCGCCGTTCCCGCGAAGATGGCAAAGCCGTTTCCCCAAGCGGCGTTGTGTGTCCCGTCCTGGGTAGTCCAGTTCGTGTTCGTTCGGACGTTATTCCAAGTGCCGTTTCCTCCGCGACCGAAGGCGATGCTGCCTGGCGTCGTATTACTCCCATCCCAGAATTGAGTGGGAAGGCCGCCTGAGACGACCAAATTCACTTGGTTCGCGTGGGCGGTATCGACGCTGAATCCAAACCCGCTCGGCAATGAGCCGAGGTTCAGGGTGTTGTTTGTTAAAGAACCGCTGTAATCGAAAACTCGATAAACCCCGGCACCGAATCCACCCAGATTGGTAACGTTTAGGGTCCCGGCTAGGGTTAGATTTCCGTTGACGATCACTAGATCATTGATGCCCCCGGGAATTCCGTACTTATAATTGAGTATGGAACCGGGATTCAGCGTCAGAGGCCCAACGGTCAGCGTTCCCGGTGTATTGCCGACACCCGGCGTGAGGATCCCGCCGGCTTGAATAGTCACGGGACCGTGGATGGTACCTGTTCCACCCAGCGCGCCTCCCGAATGCACGTCTACTGAGCCAGCTATTGATCCAGGGTCGCGCACGAGCAATTCGCCCCCGCTCACATTCGTGGGACCGGTATAGGTATTGATTCCGGAGAGGGTCAATGTGCCTGTCCCGACTTTGGTTAGTGAACCACCATTGCCTTCGATGAGGCCGCTGACCTCCGTCGAGAGATTATTGGAGCCGACGGTAAGTTCCTTCGAACCAAGAGTGTAGGTACCAGCGCCCTCGATTGAACCGGCGGTCATACCGGGTACGTTGGGCCCACTCCCACCATCAGGAAAAGTGCCTAGGCCCGATATGTCGACAATGCCGCCTGCGTTGGTGATGAACGCCGCATTGCCGCCGGTGCTTTCGCCGAAGAAACTCGTTGCTCCGCCGACGTCGGTAATGATCGTCGCATTGCCGGCGCTGCTCCCTTGGAAGAAATTCGTCCTCGCGCTATTGGTGATGATGGCATTGCCAGCCGTGGCCGTGCCGCCCCCAAAAAAACCAGGAGAGAAACTCAGTTCTGCGCTACCGGGAAGCATCGTGATGGTCGCATGATCAGCAGAGCTCGTATTCTCGAAAAAAATGGACCCGCCATTCTCGGCGGCGGTGATTGTCGCATTACCTGCCTTGCTCGTATCTTGAAATTCGATGTTCGAAGCAAAAAAACTTGTGATCTTCGCATTAGCAGCCGTGCTGCTGCCCCGGAAGAATACGAAACCGCCCGTGAATCCGTCGGGATCGGTGATAGAGTTCTGACCTGCAATGCCAGAATTGATTGTCGCGAAGCCGGCCGAACTCATACCCACGAAAGCAAAGCCGGCTGTCTCGTTGACATTGATCGTTGGCGCATTGGCCAGAGTGGACACGACGCCGCTGCCGTTGATAAACACACCAAAGGGGTTGCTATCTGTGAAGCTATACCCCGGCGCATCGACCTGTAGGGTGCCCACCGTGGTACCCTGAGAGAACGTAAGCGACTTAGTAATGCCCGTTGCGTCGAACGTCGCTGTTCCGGTTGGCACGGTTGGTGGGGTTGGTGGGGTCCCGGTCCAGTTGGTCGGAGTGTTCCAATCTGAGGTTTGGCCAATCCAGGTCGCGTTCTGGGCGTGAGCGGGGGAAGAATAAAGATACAGCCCTGCCAGCAGCAGCGCAGCCGTGCTGGGCAAACGATCTAAGATCGTTATCATAAGTGTCTCCTTGGGGTTACGCTGGGCGTAATTATGGGGATTCCATGCGCAAATGACAATTCTAGAAATTACAGTAGTACAGGAAACCGGCTAAACCGAGCTACGCCTTTGGCCGATGGATGATCAGATTTCCTCCCTTTTAATCTGATCTACGATCTGATCGACGACTTCTAAATAGATCTTTTTGAAGGCCCGAAACGCCTCGGCGATATTTCCTTCGCGATAGATTTGGATCAGTGTCTCCCATTGGCGCGGTCTGGTTTCCGCTGCCGGAAAAACCTTCAGGTAAAGTGGATCGTACCGTGTCATTCGGTCATTCAGTTGACGAAACACTTCATGCAGAATTGGTCGCCCGGCTTTTCTGAAGATGCTGTCCCAAAACTGGCTGTGGTATTCAAAGTGATCCTTGGCATTGCTGGAACGAGCTACTCGCTTTGCCAGATCATAACCAGCGTCAAAATCAGCCGGGGAGAGGTGGCGGTACGCCGGTTTGAGAGCCAGAGAGATAAGGGCCAGCCTCAGTTCCGCGATATCCAAGACCTCTTCCGGCTTCCGGGGAGAGTGGCTTTACGATCGCGCCTTTAAACGGGCTTAAAATTATTGTGCCTTCCTTTTCCAGAGCAAGCAGCGCCTCGCGGACGGGCGACCGACTGACTTCGAATTTCTCAACCAATTCGGCCTCCGTTAGATGGTCTCCAGGTTTGAAAACCTCATCAAAAATCGCCTCGCGAATCTTTTTCGCCACGACGAACGGTACCTTCTCGGCCTTCTAGCATTTGATTCGCAATTTTTCGGGCGGAAAGCTGTGGCATCGGGGCAGCAGAGTTGGGCTTCGGATCGACAGAGAAATAAAGTAGATGCTTCAACGAGTATCACTCGGCATTCAGTAGTTTCAAAATCTATTTCGTATACGTTGCTATTTACTGGTATACTGCGTTGGAATTGAGGAGTCGACTCTAAAGAACGACCACAGCTTTATTGCAATAGCACGCCGACAATCGATCCAGCGCACATTTTCCCGATTAAGTGCGACTTTCGTTTTCTAGCAACCTTACTGAGCGATATACACTAGGTCGCCAGAGTGCGTTCGTGTTTATCCAAACCATAGACTCGCAACTCGACGTCTTTGCTAAAGACCAATTCGCTCAGCGCCTGTTTAGCGCAGTAACCGAACGCTTGCCCCATCTCTGGAGCGTCGATGAATCCTAACCGAATTTTGAGTTGCTGGTTACCCGGATGCTGTCGCCATCATGGACCCCGATACAACGAGCGTGGATGTTATGGCGTGACCCCTCTGAATGGACAGGTCTAAATTGTAGTTCTGCGTCTTTTTGATCTTCTGCCGATTTCTGGACAGGTAGTAAGTTTAGCTTTTGGCGGTCTGAAGGGCGTTATTGTTGTTGGTTACTGGAGGCAAATTTCCAAGGCCACTGTGCGGCCGCGCGGTGTTGTAGTCAGCTCGCCACGCCACGCTTGCTATCTATCGTCGGGTCCGCTACAAGGTTGCTCTCGCGGTGAAAAGTAGATTCTTCAAATGCGCGGCATTCGCAGTATGCATTGCCATTCCCGCGCCAGTTACGTTCGGCTTTGGCGACAACGCCATCACCCGCGTCATTGAGACGCAGACCACGTTCATCCGGCACACGGCAACCGAGTATCAACGCCGCGTCGCCGAGCAGAATGCGAAGGCCTTCTTCAAACAATTGACCCCAGCAAAAAAGGCGGAGCTTAAGAAAAAGCATATCAAAACAGTTCTTATTCGAACCGTTCGTAGCGCACAGACCTCACCCAAGGCGCAGGAGGTCAGGATGCGCTACGATCTGGAGGGAGAGTCTTTGCTCGATAATTACACTTATGAGTTCCAAACACCGCTGCAGGGTGGAACGATTGCGAAACTTGAAGGCCTCGATCCGGAATACGTTGGCAGGTGACGGAGGCCAGGTTC
>WNFL01433899.1_pt3 | contig 11315 bp, 8 predicted proteins | sample 5400361 | NCBI WGS metagenome assembly WNFL01 (sample SAMN13153351, study PRJNA577476) | soil metagenome | isolation source: 40 cm soil on Douglas fir-dominated hillslope | place: USA:California | collected 2013-09-17
GTTGGAGCCCTCGAGCCACTGCCGCGCATCGCCGATCGAGGCATCGTCACGCTGCTGCACGAAGCCGTCACGCACGAGCGCGGGACCGGCGACGATCACGGCCGCGTCGCGCCCCCGCGCGATGAGGCGCCCATCGAGTCCCACGATGTCGAGCGAGCCGGGAAGGCGCGCGTAGAAGACGTTCTCGCGCCACGCCTTCCACCAGGAATGCGCGGCACCCGATGCCATGCTGCACGATTCCTCCCACGCTTCGTCGGCGACGCGACCGAATTGGGCGTCCTGGACGCCGGCCCACGTCGAGGCGCTGCGCGCCGGCTGCGCGCAGAGCGGCACGGGCGGCGGATAGTGTCCCGAGGCTGCGGCACGGCCGCGGATGCAGGCGGCGACCTCGAGCGCCACGCGCCGCATGACGCGCAGCATCACGTCGCGATAGCCGATCGCGGATACGCGATCGTTCACGGCGATGCGGCCATCGGCGATCATGACGGGTCCCTGGATGAAGCCGTCGGCCCCGCGATCGGCGAAGTGGGCGTTGTCCTCGAAACCGAAGCGCGCGGCCGGCGCCTTGTCGAGATAGTTCGCGGGATCGCACGTGGCCGCGCGCCGCGGGGGGTCCGTGAGGCAGCGGCCGCGCTCGTCGCAGTCGCCGGCGCCGCACGCGCGCGACTGCATGCGGCCGGTCTCGCCCGCCGCATCCACGCGCAGGAGCGGCGCGCCGGGCGCGATCACCACCGCGACCGCGCCGCCTTCCGCAGCGCGATGCGGCTCGGCGATCGTGCCGTCGTGAACGATCGCGCCGGTGGAGTCGCGCACGGTGATCGTGCCCAGCGCCGCCTCCGGTGACATGTCGATGCACGCGGCGCTCGCGGCGCAGTTGAGCAGGCCCTTGTACTTCGTCGAGACCGCGTACCAAAGCCGCTCGCCGTCGCCGTCGCGCAAGTCGGCGATGCCGAGCGTCTTCCACGGCAGGCGTCCCAGCCGCTCGTCCTGTCCGACCTCGCCCGAAAGCGACCCGCACGTCGCCTCCGCCCACCCGTCGTTATCGAGATCCGGGCACGGCAGGTAGCCGGGACCCACCGTCGTGTTGATCGCGCGCGCCGCGGCGTATGCGATGAGCGCTTCGCGCGCCTCGGCGAGCGCGCTCTCGGTGGCGCGCCTGCGGGCGCCATCCGGATTCACGGAAGCCCACGAGAGGGCGAGAACGAAGCCGATCACCGCCACGAGGGCGAGGGTCGCGAGGAGGAGGATGGCGCCGCGTTCGCGCGCGGTTCCCGCATTCATGCGCCATCAATACAGCGACGGGTCGCGCGAGTCGCGCGGAAATCGAAAAAATCAGCGCGGGGGCTTGCGCTCGATCTTGAGCGATTCCTCGCCCTGGTCGACGTAGGCTCGCACGGCGCGCGGGTCCAGCACTTCCGCGGCCTGCGGGCCGCGCACGCTCACGGCCCTGCCGTCGATCCATACCGTGTGGCGGCCGTCGCTGCGCTTCACGAACCCGGTGACGGCGGAGCCTTCGCCTTGCGCGGGAGCGGCGGCTGGCTCGGACTCGCCGCGGCGCATGCGGTCCAGGCGCGCGCGCTCCTCCGCGCTGAAGAAGAGCGTGCCCAGCGCGGGTTGCGCGGCACCGGCGATTCCCGCGGCGAGAAGCACGACGAAGAGGATCGCGCGGCTAGCCACGCGCGGCCCCCCGCTTCTCGCGCAACGTGACCCACTCGAGCGTGCATTCCGCCTCGACGCGCGGCTGGATCGTGTCGGCGGCGGCTTCGACCCTGCGTATCACGCACTTGTCCACGGGATAGAACCCCTGCGGCGTGCGCGTGAGATCGTCGATGAAGCCCAGGAGGTCGCCCTCGTGCAGCGCGCGGGCGCGCAGCTTCACGCGGCTCGCCAACACGTCGATGGAGGCAAAGTAACGCCCCCCGGCGAACTGCAGCGGCCGCTGGGGGGCGATGTCGTAGTCGAGCGCCGCGAGCTGGTGGCGCGAGCGCAGGAGGTTCACCAGCTCGACCAGGTCCATGCGTTGCTCGCCATGAAGCAGCCCGCGTTCGGTGAGCGCGCGGAAGACGTCCGACGATTGGGCGAGCAGGTCGCGCTCGCGCCGCGCGGAATCCAGGCGGCCGCGCGCTTCCTGCAGGCGCTGCCCGGCATCGGCGCTTTCGCGCCGCTCCTTGTCGGCGTAGAGGCGCGAGCCCAGGACGACCGCGGCGCCCGCGGCGATCGCCGCCGCGAGCAGGATGATCTGCGTGCGCAACGCGAAGAGCCCCGATCTCGTGAAGACCTGGGTCATTGCGCCACCTCCTTCTGCCGCACCACGCGCAGCACGAAGCGCGTTTCCATCGTCGCGGGCGCGCGTTCGGTAAGGCGGCCCTGCAGCTGCTTGGTCGGACTGACGTCGAGCGGTCCTTCCACGACGTCGGCGCGGAATCCCGTGAGGCGGGCGATGTCCTCCGCGAGCCTCTCGACCTCGGCCGTGGCGCCGCGGAAATCGCTGGCGTTCACGCGAAGCGATCCCTCGAGGAGCGCCACCTGGTAGCGCCCCCCGGAGAACGGCGGATTGGGCGGATCTTCCTGCGCGGCGGGTCCGGCCGGGTCCGACGACTTGCCGACGGCGCGCACGGGCGGCGCATCCTTGCCCTGGCTTCGCGTGAGCTTGGGTGTGGCCTTCGCGTCGTCCGTGGCGATCCACGCGATCTGCGTGAGGCGCATCGACGGATGCCCGCGGAGCGCCTCGGAGATCGGCGCGAGGAACTCGGGCAGCGTGGGGAAGCCGCGGATCGCGGTGTTGTAGAAGGCGACGGCGTCGCGCATGGTGGTGCCGCCCACGCCGAACGAGGGCAGCGACTTGATGATTTCGTTTTGCTCGCGGTCGAGCGCGTTCACCTGGGCCGCCGTGCGCAGCTCCGCCTCGGTCGCCTTCAGCGCCGGGGCCAGGTTCCAGCCCGCCCATCCGATGCTCGCGGCGAGCACGAGGCCCGCGGCGGCGCCCAGCGCCATGCGCGCCCCGCGCAGGATCGAGTGGCGGCGCACCTCCTCCGCGGCGAAATGGTTTTCGGCCCGGCGCAGCAGGAAGAGGTGGACCATCACCTCCTCCGCGGTGGAGTCGAGCGGCGTGGGCTTGAGGCCGAGCTTGAGCGCCACCTGCTCGATGTCCAGCACGCGGTATTGCAGCTGCGCGAAGTCGCGCAGCTCCGGCTCGACCAGCCGGCGCTCGCTCGGGTGCACGAGGATGCAGACCTCCAGGCGGTCGTCGGGGCCGAAGTTGCGCAGGCTGTCCAGGTACTGCCACGTGCGCGTCGTCTCCTCGGCGATCATCGTGCCCAGGCTCTGGCCTTCCTCCAGGTCGATGGGCGTGAGGCGGCTGAACTTGATCTCGCGGTCGCGGAAATACGACTGGCGCATCGCGTCGCCGGGCGTGAACGTGACGAGCATCGCATGCGCGAACAGGAGGTCCAGCTCCTCGAGGAGCACGGCGCTGAAGACGGCCGCCGAGTAGATGCCGGCGAGCGGCACGCGCATCTTCTCCATCATCTCGAGCCACGGGCGCAGGAGCTCCGGGTTGGTGATGGCGGTATAGAACACGCGGTCGTCGCGGCGGCCCTCGGGCTCGCGGCCCTGCAGCAGCGCGTGGCGATAGGGCGTGTTGCGGAAGATCTGCGCGAGCTTGCGGGCGAGGATCGCCTCGCGGTCGCGCGCGCCCACGTGCGGGATCGTGTCGAGGCGGAAGTCCTCCTCGGCGAGATCCGTGAAGAGGTGCGTGGGGACATCCTTCAGGTTCGCGAGGTACATCTCGAAGGCCGCCGCACCCGCGCCCGAGACCGCGAACTCGCGCCGCGCCACGATGTGGCGCCGCTGGGAGACGAGGCTCACAACCCGTGTGTTCGTGAGGTAGATGAAGTGCTTCACGCTAGAACTTGATCTTTCCGATCACGTCGTAGATCGGCAGGAAGATCGAGTAGAGGATGCCCACGATGAGCATGCCCAGGATCACCGTGGTCATGGGACCCAGCAACGCCTGCATGCGCGCGATGCCCTCGCGCACCTCGCGGTTGTAGAAGTAGCTCACGTTGAGCAGCGCCGCGTCCAGCGCGCCGGTGGATTCGCCCACGCGCAACATGCGCAGCACGAGCGGCGGGAAGAGCTTGGTGGCGGTGAACGCGAGCGAGATGCCCTGGCCCTCGGAGATGCTGCGGCCCACGCGCTGCAGGCCTTCCTCCATGACGCGGTTGCCGACGATCTTCTCGCAGATCTGGATGCAGTCGAGCACGCTGATGCCCGCGCGGTAGAGCATGGCGAAATAGGTGGAGAAGCGCGCGAGGATGATTTTCTGCCTGAGCTCGCCCAGCACCGGAAGCTTCAGCGAAATGCCGTCGATGGCGCGCTGCGCCTTTTCGTTGGTGCGCCCGAAGATGAACCCGAAGACGATCGCCGCCGCGGGCACGCCGATGATGAGGTACCAGAACTTCACGAAGAAGTTCGACAGCGCGATGAGGACCTCGGTCTCGCGCGGCAGCTTGGGCACCAGGGTCTTGAAGGTCGCCGCGAGCTGCGGGACGAGCACGGTCATGAGCACCATGATGACCGCGAAGATCACCACCGTCACGATCACGGGATAGACCATGGCCCGCTTGGCCTGGCTCGCCATCTCGTCTTGCCACTTGAGGTTCTCGGAGAGCTCGTCGAGCACCTCGGTGAGCTGGCCGCTCTGCTCGCCGGCGCGCACCAGCGCCGTGAAGACGTTGTCGAAGCAGTAGGGGTGGTTGGCCATCGCCTCGGAGAGCTTGAGGCCCCCCTCGATGTCCTCCAGCAGGGCCGCGATCACCTGGCGGAAGCCCGCGTTGTCGACCGTGTCGCGCAGGTCCGTGAGCGCCTCGATGATGTTCACGCCGGCCTTCAGCAGCTGCGACAGGTGGAAGCAGAACGTGATGAGCTCGGTGCGCGTGACGCTGCGGGTGCGCGCCGCGGTCGAGCGCTTCACGCCCTCGAACGTGACGAGGTCCAGGCCCAGGCGCTTGAGCCTCAGCTCCAGGTCGATGGCGTTGGACGCGTCCAGGTTGCCGGAGGAGGTCCGGCCTTCGGCGTCGACGGCGCGGTAGGCGAAGAGCGCCATCGGAAACCTCTAGATCACCCGGTCCGTGAGGTCCACCACTCGCGAGATTTCTTCCAGGCTCGTCTGGCCGAGCAGCACCCGCGCAATCGCGTCGTCGGCGAGCGTGCGGAAGCCCTTCGCGGTGGCGTGGGACTTGATCTCGCGGCCGGTGGCGCGGCGCGCGATGAGCTCGTCGATCTCCGGATCGAGCTTGAACAGCTCCATGATCGCCACGCGCCCGCGGTAGCCCATGTTGTCGCAGCGCGCGCAGCCCACCGCCTGGAAGACGGGCCGCGACTCGTCGGCGTCGATGCCCAGGATCTTGCGCGTGCCGGGATCCGGCGCGTACGGCGCCTTGCACTGCGGGCAGAGCTTGCGCAGCAGGCGCTGCGCGATCACGCCGATGATGTTGCCGGCCATGATGTCGGGGAGCACGCCCAGGTCCATGAGGCGCGGCATGGCGCCGATGGATGAGTTCGTGTGCAGCGTCGAGTACACCTGGTGGCCGGTCATCGCCGCGCGGAAGGCCATCTCGGCGGTTTCCTGGTCGCGGATCTCGCCCACCAGGATCACGTCCGGGTCCTGGCGCATCATCGAGCGGATGCCCGAGGCGAAGTCGAGCTTCACCACCTCGTTCACGGAGGTCTGGCGGATCATCGCCATCGGGTATTCCACCGGGTCCTCGAGGGTCATGATGTTGATGCCCTCGGTGTTGATGTAGCTCAGGATCGAATACAGCGTCGTCGTCTTGCCCGAGCCGGTGGGACCGGTGACCAGGATGATGCCCTCGGGGCGCGCGAGCATCAGCTTCAGCGTCTTCAGGTCCTCGGGGTGCAGGCCCAGCTCCTCGAGCGGCACGATGCCCTTGTCGCGGTCGAGGATGCGCAGCACGATGTTCTCGCCGTGGGACGTGGGCTGCGACGACACGCGGAAGTCCACCTGGTGGCCGGAGAGCGTGAGCGAGATGCGCCCGTCCTGCGGCGCGCGTGTCTCCGCGATGTTCATGTTGCTCATCACCTTCAGGCGCACCACCATCGCGGCCCAGTAGTTCTTGTGCAGCGACCGGATCTGGCGCAGCACCCCGTCGATGCGGTAGCGGATGCGAAGGAAACCCTGCTCCGGCTCGAAGTGGATGTCGGAGGCGCTGCGCTTCACGGCGTCGTTCAGCAGCGCGTCCACCAGCCGCACGACCGGCTGGGAGTACTCGTCGAAGTCCGCGGCTAGCGACTGGTAGTCGATCTCGCCCGTCTCGATCTCGTTCAGGATCCCGTCGATGGAAAGCTCGAACCCGTAGTGGTGCTCGATGCCGATGGTGATGTCGGATTCGCGCGCGAGCACCTGCTCGATTCGCAGCTCCTCGCGCGCGAGCGCGCGGATCTGGTCGAGCGCCACCACGTTCGCGGGATCGGACACCGCGATGAGCAGCGTCCTCCTCTCGGCGTCGTAGCTCACCGGCAGCACGTGGTAGCGGCGCGCCATCTCCTTGGGCACGAGCGCGATCGCGGCCGGATCGACGATGGTGTTCTCGAGGTCGATCGAGACCTGTCCCAGCGTCTCCGACAGGATGTCGCGGATCGTGGCCTCGGTCACGAACCCGAGCTGCACGAGGACCTTGCCCAGGGGCGCCTTGAAGCGCTTCTGCTCCGTGAGGGCGATGTTCAGCTGGTCCTGGCTGATGATGCCCTTGCCGAGCAGCGTCTGCCCGAGCGGGACTTGCGCAAGAGGTGCCGCCTGTATCGTGCCCATGGTGGCTTGCCGGCTTACGGCCGAAGTTCCGCGATGCGGCGCTCGACCTGCGCCGGATCGAACGCGGCGCTGCGGCCCCGCGCGGTGGCGACCGCGCGGCCGTAGTAGTCGGCGGCGATGCGCGACTGGCCCATGTGGTCCATAGCGACCGCGAGGTTGTACAGCGCATCCGCGCTGGCGGGCTCCAGGCGCAGCGCTTCGAAGAATGCGCCCTGCGCATCCTCCCAACGGCCGCGTGCGGCGTAGAGGTTGCCGAGCGCGAAGTGCAGGGCCGCGCTCTGCGGATAGCGGGAGATGTCCGCGCGCAGCTGCTGCTCGAGCTGCTCGGGCTGGGACATGTCCGCCATCGAGGCGAGTCCGGCGAGCGCGGTCGCGTTGCCTGGATCCGCGTTCAGCACGCGCCGATAGTGGCCTGCGGCGGCCCCGATGTTGCCCAGGCGCGCCTCGACGGTTGCCAGGCCGAGATTCGCGTCGATGCTCGAGGAGTCCGCGGCATATGCCGTGGCGTAGCTGCGCCGCGCGCCATTCAGGTCGCCGGAGCGAAGCAATTCGTAGCCCGTGGCGATTTCGGGCGGCACTCGCGGCGCGGGCGCGGGTGCGAGGCGCAGCGATGGCGCGCTCGGCGCTTCGCGCACCAGGCGCGCGACCGCCTCCGCGTTGTTGCGTGGCGCGGGAGCGGCGGCCTCCTCGCCGATGGGCGAAGGAGGCGTCGAGGCCGAGGACGATGCGGCAGTGGACGTCGTGGAGGCAGTGGCAGCAGACGGCGCCGAGGCGCTCGCCGTCGTCGCCGTTGTCGTGTCGAGTCGCTGCGTCGCGGGCGCGAGCGCGCCGGGCACGAGCGTGTCCACCCTCGTCGGCGTGGTCACGGTTCCGGAGGCGGGCGCGCGCCGCGCAAGCGTCGTGATCTGCGGTTGGAGCGAGTTCACCGTAAACCAGAAATAGAGGCCAATGGCCAGGATCACGACGAGGATCACACCGCCCGCGATCAACAGCACCATCTTGTTGCGGCTGCCTTGCGCCGTCGATGCGGGCGCCGCCTTCGCCTGGAACACCGCCTGTGCCGTGGCCGCGCCTGCGGGCTTGGCCGGCGCGGCGTTGGCCGCGTTCGCCGCATTCGCCAGGGGCTGCAGCTCGAGGGCGGCCGCGTTCGCCGGCGCGCGCCGGGGCGCCGCCGCGGGGGAAGGCGCGTGCGCCGGCGCGTCGTTGGCGGGACGATCACTCTGCTTGGCGAGCTTTTCCTGTTCCGCGCGCTTCAGCGCGTCGAGCAGCAGGCTCACTTCGCGGCGCTCCCCGGGGCGGGCTGTCCGTTGGCGTTGCAGGGCAGCCCCGTCTTGCGCGCGTCCTTCTCGAGGTTGTCGAGCGCCTGGTCCACGCAGGGGAAGGCGTTTCGCGTGTCGTTGAAGAAATTGCTGTCCGGAAGATAGCGGCGATAGGACGCGAGATCGCCCTCGACGCTCGCGTTGCGGATCACGTAGGGCCGGATGAAGATCACCAGCTCCGACTTCACCGTCGTGTCGTTCCTCTTGCTCACGAGGTCGCCGAAGAACGGGATGCGCGAGGCGACGGGCAGCCCCACGCGCTGCGATTCGAACGTGTCGAGCATGAGGCCGCCCAGCACCGCGGTCTGCCCGCTCGACACCTTGAGCACGCTCTCCATCTCGCGCGTCTGCGTGATCGGCACGTTGCTCACGACCCTTGCGAGCGCGAGCGAGGGGTTCGGATCCGGGACCTGGCCGATGATGCGCGTCACCGTCGGGCGCACGTTCATCGTGACCATGTCGGCCTCGCTGATCTGCGGCGTGACGCTCATGATGAACCCGACCGGCACCACGTTCTGCGTCGTGGTGAACGTGGTCTGCGAGGTAGTCTGGTTGGTGACGGTGTCGGCCTTGATCGTGAAGTAGACCTGGTTGTCGACCACCTTCAGCATCGCGGTCTGGTTGTTGATCACCATGAGCTTCGGGCTCGACAGCACGCGCGTGCGGCCGAACTGGTCGAGGAGCTTGATCGTGCTCGAGATGCTCCCGCCGACCGCGGCGTTGGGGTTGCTGTATCCGATCGAGAACGAGTTGGGTGTGGTCTGGTCCAGCGCGAACGGTTGGCCGGGCAGCGACGGTCCCACGAGCGCCTGGCGGAAGGAGTAACCCAGCCCGTTGATGCCGAGCGCGGACCAGTCCACGCCCGTCTGGTAGTTGTCGTTCAGCGTGACCTCGACGATGGTCGCCTCGATCAGCACCTGCCGCCGCGCCGATCCGGTCACCTGGTCGAGGAACTCCTGCACCTTCTCGTGCTGGCGAGAAGTTGCGCGCACCGTGACGATGCCCGACTCGGGATTCACGATCACGGATGCGGCCTCGCGGAAGGTGAGGCGCTGCTCGGTGAATTCCGTGGCGTCGCGCGCCTGCGTGTCGCCGGGCGTGCTGTCGGTGGTCGTGCGCGATTGCGCCGACGTCGTGCGACCGGTGCGCGGCTGCGAGGAGCTGCGCGCCTGCGTGGTCGTCACGCCGCTCTGCCCGCGGCTCTGCACGAAGGTCTCGCTGCTGCCTTCGGGCAGGAGCTTGTCGGTCTCGCGCAGCATGTCGCGGATGTTCTTCTCGAGCGTCTCCCAGAAGCGATGCTTCGACGTGGCCGTGATGGTGAGCGTCGAGTTGTTCGCGCCCGTGCCGGTGGCCTGCGCGCCCGCCGCGCCCGCGACGCCGCCACTGATCACCTGTGTCGCGATGCCGACCGTCTCGCTCACGTCGCGCGCGAGGTTCACGTAGTCGACGCGGTAGTTGCGCAGGAACGGCGTGTCGGGCATCACCGTGATGGTCTGCCCGTCCATCTCCCAGCGCATGTCCACCTGCCGTGCCATGCGATTGAGGATCTGCTTCAACGTCTGGTCGATGGCGTTCAGGTTGACCGTGCCCTCGATTCCGGGGTGGATGTCGAAGTTCACGCGCGTCTCGCGCGCCATCGCGAGGAGGACCTCGCGCACGGGTTGGTTCGCGACCACGACGGAGTACTTGATCTGCGCATCGCGCGCTTCCGGCGGCGGCGGGAGGGGGACCGTTCGCACCGGGGCGGGAATGTGCGCATCGGCACGCGCCGCGGGCGGCGAAGCTTCGATGTGGGAGTCGGATTGCGCGATCGGACGCGGACCGCAGCCGGCCATCGCAAGGCCCGCCGCGATGCACGCCGCGCTGCTTACGAAACGCATCCAGGAATACTCGTAAGTGTTTGTTTTATGAAAAGAACGCCCCCTTCCTTCTTTATATCGTTTTCGGGGGTGAAAGGCAAATAAAAACCCCACAAATCCGCATGCGATTCGGGTGGGAAACCGGCCCGGTAACGCTACGTGCGTTCGGCCCGCCGCGCGTCGTCGCGAACCGCGTCCATCGTGCGCACGAAGGGACGGAATTGCCTGAGCGGCGCGGGCAGCGCCTCGAGCGTCGTCGCCGCGTCGGCGCGCGAGTCGAAGGGTCCCAGGAGCACGCCCAGGCGCAGCGCCTCCGGTGTGCCGGATGCGGTGACGAAAAGCTTCTCGTACGGTACCGAACGTCCCGCTTCGGCGAGGTAGTTCTCGATGTACACGCGCTCGCGCGCGTCGGTGACCATGAGCTGGATCGCGAATCGCGGCGTCGCGTCGGCGAGCAGGTCGTTGCCCGCGGCGAGCCGCGAGGCGAGCGAGCGAAGCGGCGGCGTGGGCGGCGCGGAGACCACGGATTTCGCCGTCACCGGGACCGCGGCCGGCTGCGCCGCGGGCGGCGCGACGGCCGGCATCGCGGCCAGGGCGGGCGAAGGCGACGGGAGTGCGGCCACCTGAGCAAAGAAATATCCGAGACCGATGCCCGCCACGAGGCCGGCCGCCGCCGCGGCGACGAGGCGCCGCGGCGAATCGCGCCGCATCATGACGATCTGCGTATCCGTCACGGCGGCGCGCGCGTGGTTCGCGGTGATGGTGTGCGTGCCCGCCGCGAAGGCCGCGAGCAGCGTCTTGTCGGCGAAGATGTTGATGCGCCGGGTGAGCCCTTCGGACGCGTCCGAGATGATGCGTAACGCCTCGGCGCTGAAGAGGTCGGGGCCGTGGTAGCCCGCCTGGCGCAGGCGAAACCGCAGGTACTCGCTGATCTCCTGCGGCGGCAGGGGTGCCAGCGTGAAGTTGTGCGTGATGCGTTCCTTCAGCTGGCGCATGTGCGGCAGCGCCAGGTGCGAATCGAGCTCGGGCTGGCCGAAGAGCACGATCTGCAGCAGCTTCTCCGTGCCGGTCTCGAGGTTGGACAGCAGCCGGATCTCCTCCAGCGTGCCCAGCGGCATGGCGTGCGCTTCGTCGATGAGCGCCACCACCCGGCGGCCCCCGGCGTGCAGCTCGATCAGCTTGTCCTGCAGGGCGCGCATCATCTTCGTGAGGTTCGCGCCGGTGGTGTCGATGCCCAGGTCGCTCGAGATCGCGGCGAGCATCTCGTCGCGCGACAGCGATGGCACGGCGAGGTAGATCGTCTCG
>WNFL01037112.1_pt3 | contig 11313 bp, 20 predicted proteins | sample 5400361 | NCBI WGS metagenome assembly WNFL01 (sample SAMN13153351, study PRJNA577476) | soil metagenome | isolation source: 40 cm soil on Douglas fir-dominated hillslope | place: USA:California | collected 2013-09-17
TTATATAAACGGGATAGCGGGGGTTCATTTAGCTAGGTCTAAGAGTTTCTTTTTTGCCTGGTCTATCTCATAGAGCTTAGGCCGTAAGGATTCTATAGTTTCAAATAATCCTTTAAGATCAGCTACATGTGGTTCTAAATAATGTTTGCCTAAGCCGCTATAAAAGGATTTAACAAAGTTATCAAACCCATAATCCACTAGAGCATCTAAAGCTCTTAAATCTCCTTCAGTAAGCTCTGCTTTAACCGTGAAGTTTATTTTTATTGCTAGTTGTGTTTTCATTTGCTTTTCTTTTTATCCGAGTAACGTTTATCAATGTACTTATCTTCACTCACCTCTGGAAACCAAATGCTTCTAGTTTTCTTTGTGAACGGTTGTCCTAAAAGCTTGAAGAACTTTAGTGCTGCTTCGTGATCGACTAGGTTCACCACTATTTTCTGATAGGGCTTGAGGGCGTCCTGTTTAAATTCAGGCATACCTTTCCAGTGTTTAGAGGTTATAGAATCTATTAGTTTTGGCATTTTACTTGTGATTGGCTGTTTAAACTTACGCCAGATTTTTGAGATGTTTGCGGCCACAAGAAAACCCGCTGAGCTTCTTTTAACTCCAGGCTCGACATCAGGGTTGTTCTTAAAAAATTCGTTAAGCGCAGCCTTTCTTTTTTTGTCGTTCGAGTAAATGTCATAATAACCTCCTTTAGCTTTAAGTGGTGTCTTGAATACAAACGCAAAATTATTACAGCGTAGTGTAGATTTTCCTGCGCGGAGAACCTGTAATTGATAATCCATATCTACAAGCATTGTGCCTCGAAATTCAAACACATCGTTTGTAATTAAATACATACTCGTAAGGCTTCCATTATGATTGAAATCCTTTTCATTTTGCGATAAAAAAGACGCGCTTGTATTTATGCCCGTTATACTTGAGTCGTGATCTTTGTCAAGTTCCTCTACTTGATGCATAATATCAAGTACATTTTGATGAGCAACTTTACCTTTATTGTGGGCATAAATTTTAGTGATATCATCATCAAGCTGCCAATGTTTTTTAAAGCCCAATTTAAGTGAATGTCTAATAGCAAAGTTTCTGGCAACACTTGAGGTGCCATAATCAGAACTAGATAAAGCTAAAATATTAGTGGGGTTAACATCGTATTCTCCATACTCTTTAGCTTCCTTTTTTTCAACGATTATGAAATAATTACCTATTCCATTTTGTTCAAGCAGCCTGGCCGTAAGTTGATTTTTTGCTCGCCCTTTGCTTGGAATGTAAATGGGGTACTTTAGTTTTGCGTTTTTCATAAAATTTATAACCTTTAGATTTAAGAAACTTCTTTACAAGTTCATTTACTGGTCTTACATCAGGTATCTTGACCCGAAAGCCTACAATCTCTGTCCGTTCGTTTTTTGATTTTTTCATTCTATAGTAATTTAGATGCTTTAATTTCAAGTTTCATTTTACGATCTATAGGTTCACCATTTAGGTAAATCTTTATTTCATGTGGTGCAAGAGTTACTGATGTATGAGTAGCTATATACTCAATAACAGCTTTCTTAATGTCGGTCTCGCTTAATTCAAAGTTCATCATAATACTTTATTTTTTCTGTAGTGACATACTGATTGTAGGCTCAGCAATTATCAAGCCTTTGATGCCTGTACAATAATCTGCTGCAGCTTGCATCGTTCCCTGCAACTTTTTAATCCAGTACTTAGCTTTATCCTTCTTAACCTCAAGCCAAAGCTCATCGTGTACCTGAAGAACAAATGGTGCGTCAGGAAGGGAAACCATAGCAAGTTTCGTCATATTAGCGCCACAACTTTGTACTGGATTATTTTTACCAATATTAGCTAACATCCAATCTTCAGGGTCTCGCAATGTCCGTCTACGTTTGAAAGGATCGGCTGAAAAGCTTGTACGTGTCTTTATAGAAAAATCTGCATTAGTTCTAAGCCACCGTGTAAGCTTGGGTACGACTTTCTTATACTTTTCTAAAAGTTTTTTTGCATCTCGTTCACTTAATTTTAATGCCTTACCGATTTTTTGTGGGCCAGCACCATAAGCAATCGCAAAATTTATTATCTTGGCATTTTCACGAAGTACTTTATGGTGAGTACATTTACATTTCTTAGGAAAGGTACAGCCCCTCTCTTTAATGGCATGCCACTGCGGATAAAGTATTGAGGCGGTAGTACTATGTACATCTTCTCTTCTTAATAATGCTTTAATCCAAAGCTCCTCACCACTAGCCGCGGCCATAATGCCTAATTCCTGTGAAGCAAAGTCAGCACCGACAAATACATGACCTTTTCTAGGCACAAATGCTCCGCGATGTTCTGAAGCCTTGGGTAGCTGCTGCAAATTAGGGTGTGAACATGCAAAACGCCCCGTGTTTAATATCTGCTTAAATTGTGCTCGTACACGTCCATCGGGATCAACAGTTGTACCCTTAAATTTATCTTCTAGCCATGAAATTCCGTAGGTAGTAACATTTTTAACTGACTTTCGCATATCTACAAAATCAGATAATACTTTATCATTATAAACTTCATTAAGCTCTTCGGCTGTGGTAAAGGAATCGAATGGAATACCCCGTTTCTGAAAATAGGATTTAACTTGTTGAGGGGAATTCCAATTTGTAACTATAGGCGGAAGCTTTTTTAGTAGCTTATTATAGTTGAGTTCAGAAGCCTTTGCAATTTTAATCCATCTATCCGTATCGAATCCAATCCCCCGTGCTTGCATATCCACCACCACTTCTACAAGAGGGTTTTCTAAAATTGTAGCGACTTCGAGAAGTCCCAAACGAATTAAGCGAATCTCTTGTAAAGCTTGTAGTGCAGGAAGATAACGAACATCATCTTTAAAATATTCCGTTTGTTTAGTTGTGAATTTAGTGCCTGGCTTCATACCAATAAAGGAATCGCGTATAGATTTATCCATGCTTTTTACAAGCTTATAACGGACAAGTACGTAATCCAAGGCAACAGAAAGTTGTTTCTTAGTTTCTTCCGAAGCACCTAAAGGCATCGAGTCTCCAAGGATAACCTGTTCATTTAACATTGTATCCCACACATTGCGAACGGTAATACCGTAACATATCTTAAGCCAATAACAGTCAAAAGTACCATTGTGAATGATCTTCATAATACTTGCGTCCTCAAGTATGGGTTTCATCTTCATAATATTACTTTGTTCAATAACTATCTTATCGTTGATATTTACTGCAATGCCATGAATTTTATCCCCAGGTTTTGGGTAGAGGCCAGGTGTTTCTATATCGACCCCAGCCCGTATTTGTTTTTTCATACTATAAGATATTTAGAATGAAGTTCCTGCTTAGCTGATAAAATTCGATCTCGAACAAAATCAGCTGTCCAAGTTTTAGGAATACCTCCACCAAGTGGTGGTTCAATTTGAACTATTTCAAGTGCTTGATGTTTATCATTTATCACCAAAAGTTGATAAGCTATTTGTGACTCAGAATACATAGGCTCGATTATAATATCGAACGTTTTAGAATGATAATTGTAATCACCTTTAGTGACTAAATTACAGAGGCGTTGAAAGGTCATTTGTAAAATTTTGGTTTAGTTATACTTAGCAAAGGTAAGCAAATGTTAACATTCGATCTAGTAGGTTAAGTTATTTTAACTTACGATTTTATCTGGGCTATTTGTTAACATCGGATCGCTCTATATATTTGTATCGCCTTAGAGGGTCTAAGGCAAGTAACAATTTTAACAATTTACACAATGGCGAAAACGCAAAGTAGCAAAGGTGGTAAGTTCGCAAAGCAAACAAGCTCCACAAAGTCAAGTAAAAAATCATCTCGCTCTAGTGCAGAAGATGAAGATGCATTCGTACCTGACGATGCAGTATCAGGCGGTGATGCGCTTTACTTCAAACCGCAGGCGGACGATAATAAAGTCCGTATTATCTCACATCCTATTGTAGGGTGGCTAGAATGGGTTGATAAAAAACCCGTTCGTACTCAAATTGATGATGAACCAGAAGGCGAAGATGAGGACAACAAGCCCAAGAAATTTTTCACTGTTGTTATTATCGACCGAGATGATAATGATCGTGTAAAAATCTGGGAGATTACTCAGCAAAGCATCATAAAGGCTATCAAAGCCCTCACTGGTAATGACGACTGGGGCAAACCATTCGCTTACGACATTGTGATAAACAAAACAGGTGAGGATTTGAAAACTAAGTATGCCGTTACACCATGCCCTAAGAAACAGCTTGATAAGAGTATCATTCGGGAAGCTCAGGATAAACCCTGCTGCCTCGATAAGCTCTATGATGGTGAAAACCCTTGGGAAGTTAACGACAAAGATGACGCTACCGAGTACTTCTTTAAGTAGTATTTGAGCACTAGAGATTAAGGGGCAGCTAAACGGTTGCCCCTTCTTTTTAACCCACACCACTTCGAATGCCTACAGTTGAATTTATTGACCGCACGGCCGCCCTTAAATACATCGCGCGCAATGGTTACGCTTCTTATAGTTCTTTATGCCTCTACAAGAATGGTGAGGCTCCAAAGAAGTGGAACCCTATCTGGGGAATTTTCGGAACAGAACTTCACTCTCGCTTTCTTGAAGATAAGATGATAGTACGTCTTACTAAAGACGAAGAACGCCACATGAAAGAGATGCTTAAAAAGTTACGAGCTCATGCTGTTGTTACTCAATTAATGAAAGGCTCCAAGGTTGAACAGGAATTTAAATTGGTGATTTTTGGTGTAATGGTTTTAGGATATATAGATATTCTAAATGTATTTTTAGCTGATCTTAAATCCACAAAGATTGCAAGTCGCAAGGCATTTATTGAATCAATGAACTTTCTTCAAGCAGCTTTATATTTAGCAGCTACTGGGCGCAAAGATTTCTATTATATAGGAATTCTTAAGCAACCGCCATATACGGTTATGGTTTTTAACGTACGTGATTATCCAGCTCGACTTAAAGCAGCGAAGATAGAACTGAAAAAACTTCTAGTGATGCTTAAGAAAGATTTAAAGAAGATTCCACTTAAAGAGGTTTTAGCAATGCGTAAGAAACGAGAAGCAGAGAGAAAAATTGAAACTAAAAACAAAAAACGTAAATGATAAAGTTGAGGCTGAACTAACTAGGTTAAAGTATGGTCTTACATACACGGGTCTAATTATTAATCGTACTGGGCAAATCACAAATGTATTGGTATACATAAGAAAAAGACGAATCATATTTATATCGGATAGTACCAACTCAATGATCTCAAGCTATCCTGCACAAATTGAATCGATAGCTAAATTTTTAAATGCGTATTGGCACGCTAATGTATGAAAATATTGGTTGATACTCGTGAACAGAAACCATTGTTTCCAAAAGCTCAACGTAAGACATTGAATGTTGGTGATTATACTACAGAAAAACTTAAGACTAAATTTGTAATCGAGCGCAAATCTCTTTCCGATCTTTACGGAACACTCACCAAAGGTAATACACGTTTTAAATATGAACTGTTCCGTGCCGCGTTTCACCATATCCAAATCGAAGTGTTCATAGAGGGCACGCATGACGACTTTATTAATAAACGATTTCCAAAAGGGGAAGATCGGAAGTTCAGCAAAGAAGGGCTTGAGCGGCTAGTAAAAACCTTCGAGCGCAAATACTATCTTAAATTCGTTTGGTGCAAATCACGCAAACATTGCATTTCCTCAGTAGAATCCCGTCTACTATATATAGAGAAGCTAAAATAATCCATTTTTAGCTTATACACGCGGTTTTCGGCCGTTTTAAAAAATCTTAAAAAAAGTTTCTTTAAGCTATTGTAACTTAACTAAATCCTGCTACCTTTGTTTTGTCGTTGAGCGCGCAACGTAGCGCGACAAGGGGGTAAGAACAGGAGTGATAGCCTTTAGCTCCCCTACTAAATTTCTCAACGAAGGCAGGAGGCAAAACCTGTCAGGCGACAAGCGAGGTGGGGCTAACCCCGAAGCTTTAAGAACCCAAGCCGAAAGGCGGCGTGAACACTTGTAAAACCTAGTAGGTGTAGCGAGGCTTAGAGCGTCAAAGAACAATAAAGCGGACGGATTGGAAAGCCGCTTACAAATGCAAGGTTAACTGAAGAGAGCTAAAGGCTCGAAACCATTTTGGTATTAACCCAAATTTTATGTTTACCACAAAAGAAAGGGCAACAAGATCAGCCCTACAATTTTTGCGCGTCCTAAAAGTAAACGCTATTCGCTATAAAGATGGATCCATCAAATATATTGATGAGTTCAAATCTTTTGAAAGCGCGATGCGTGATTGCTTTAAGAAAAAAGGTAACTTAATTTATTAAATCATGGAAAAATTCCTTTTAGATTTCACCAATTCATTTAAAAATGCGCTTTCATTTCGTTATGCGTATTATACTAAGTGTATTGAATATCGCTGCGGGTTGTTTCAATTTGATGATTTTAGACCTCTACCTAGGGTGATTATTATTGCCCTTAATCTAACTGAAGTTAGTGATTGGGATGACGAAAAAGAAAAAAATATCTTTAGTTATACTACTAACTTCGAATTACCATGACACCTATACAATATCAAATTAAAGCATTAATCAGTGATTCCGTTAATTACGTCCGTAGAGTAGAAGATCAGGAACTTGACATCGAATGGGATGCTGAAGGAATCAAGATCAATATTGAAAAACTAATTCTCCCCACTATTTGTTATATCCTTTCGCGGGCTAATACGCATTTAGACCTGACAGGGTGGACTAAGAATGCAATTACTTTAACTATTTTTTACAAAGATAGTTAGGGTAATTTGGGGTTTTACTCGGAGAGCTTGAAAGCCTTGGAAAGTAGAAGGGCCATTGCTAGTATAGCCTCCGAGTTTTTTAAACTAGAAACCAAAATTTACCTATATGACAAGAAATCAGCAGTACGAGTTTGCACTTGCATTACTCGATTTTTGCGAAAATGATTTATCTACTGAAAATGTAAATAAATATTTTAGCTTACACGCCCCAGGATTTACTTCTACGGAGCGTAATTCAATAATGCTAACAGCCTTAAGCCTATTATGTAATGGGTAAGCGAAAGCAGAAAAAACCCGAAAGTGACGAACTCTTTATTTTTAGGAGTGAGTCAAGATCAGGACGACAACGAGTACAGAAAATTCGTGCGCCTAGCTTTGAACTAGCAAAAGAAAAAGCAATTTTACAATTCTCAAATATATTTTACTTTAAACCAAAACCCATGGATTTACTAACCGCGCTATCCCGCGCAGCAAAAGCATCTAAGGATGCAAAGAAAACTTACTACATAATTCTCGATGGAGAAGATGGTGAGTGTAGTATTGGAACCGCACCACTTCGCGGGGCAACGCACAAATTTGTTGCAGGCAAGGAAGATAAAAGCTTCTTCGCTAATCATGCAAAAGCGGCACAAGAAGAATACGAAAAACCTAAAGCTAAATCGCTACCTGCTCAAAGCGAGAAAGCTAAAAAACTTATCGGGCAGAAAACAGCTAAAGAATCTGCTGAAGAAGATTCTAAAAATTCAAAAAACAAAAAAGATAAAAGTATGGACAAGTTAGTAGCAAAAAAATCGGCAAAGAAAGTGGCTAAAAAATCTGCAAAGCCAGCAAAGAAAAATTCAGGCGATTGGGGAAAGAAAGTGACAATGACGAATAAGGAGATGACCGCGAAGATCAAAAAAGGTTACGTGTATCGTAACAGTACTGGCGTCAATAAAACCAAGTACATCCCAGAACGTCCGAACCAAGACCTGGTGAATGAAGACTACTTCGAATCGAAGCCAGAATAAAGCAGAAATAAGTTTTTAATGATTAGGGAGTGCCGTACGGTGCTCCCTTTTTTATTGCCTTAAATTCCAAAATGTATGGCATTCAAAAAGAAACAACTAACTACGGTTGAACTGGAAAAGCTCAATACGTGTTCTATACAGCATCGTTTAGATGTTATTCGCTCCTTATTTTCCTCTTTCGAGGAAATACATATTGAAGGCAATCTTACCATTGATGCTAAATCAAGTACAATAGAAATGGTGTTTGAAAAAGGAAAATTACAGAACAAAGTAAAGATAAAGACGATATGAAAACATATTCATTCAATACTTGCAAAGGAGTTCTTAAGATTGCGAGTGATACTAGGTATCGCGCCTTAATTGTTTTCAAATCTATTGTACGCAAAACAAAGAATAGCAAGTTCATCCCCATTGCCAAAGCGAAGCGGGAAAAAATTTTAAACGAGCACTACTTCAATATAACTCTTACCCTTTATCCATGAAATCTTGGGAAATTATTTTTTGGATTGGGGTTTGTATAACTCTAATCGGTTGGTTAATAATAGGAATAGCTATATACAAATTCCCCAAATAAAAATTTATGACCAAAAAAGCATTTAATGAAAAGGCAGTTAATGATCGCAGGGAGATCAAAAAATTTGTCACCGAACTACACAAAAGAAGAAATGGAGAAACTGTAAAGTTCTTTTTCTTTTCTTGGTCAGAGGATTACATGATTTCAATGTGGGCTGACGATTTAAAAGTATTAGCCGAACAAAGTAAAGCAGGTGAGTTTGGAGGTACATACTGGCAAACAATTATTAATCTTGTAATAAATAGCAAGATAAAGGATGCTGCTTTAAAATACTTTGAGTCCAATCGGAATGATAAAGCTAGAATAGGGTCACTATTTAGAGCGTGCTGGAATTCGGTAACCCTTACTTTAGCTAGAGCAGTTTACGAAGCTTTAGGGGAAGAAGGTTTTTAAAGTGAAATGAAATCAAATCAAAATATATGCCACGAGACAACGTGAAAGGAACATCTTTTCTAGGTTTAGATTTAGAGAAGCAAGAAGAAAAGGAATTTAAAAAACTCCTTGATAGTAAAGACAAATCAGGTAAGCAAGTATTAAGAATGCTTATACGAAAAGTTTTGAAGGGTGAAATTCACATTAACTAAAGCAAAATGGGAAAGAAAAAAATAACTCATCAGGAAACCTCTGCAATGATTGTAGCTACTAATGTTAGTCAAACAGTCGGGGGCTTTAAGAAAAAGTCGGCACCACTTTTTCGTATCGTTGAAAACTTCACCATCAAGTCCAAGGCCGATCAGGAGAAAATGGTAAACGCACTTAAGCAGATTAAAGCTTATGGGAAAGAAGCAAAGCTTCATCAAGATGCCTTTATCAATCCCGCTAAGCAAATAGTAGAGCAGGCTAAGAGCTTCTTTAAACCGTTCCTAGAGTCGGTAGACGAAGCCGATAAGCTAGGCAAGGAAAAGATATTAGCTTTCGTTAACGGACGTTTAGCGATCTCAGAACGCGTTGGTGAAGCGTTTAAGGCGGGCAGAAGCAAGCTTTCGACCGTAGTAAGTAAACAAGCCGAGCTTGAGGATAACGACAATACCCGTAAAGTATGGAAGTTGAAAATTACACGCGCGGGACTTATACCACGTAAGTTTTTAGTGCCTGATGAAACAGCAATACGTGAAGCCTTGAAGAAAGGAAAAAAGGTTCCAGGTTGTTTATTGATTCAGGAATTAAGTATAGCTGTATGAAAAAAACAACACTTAATTTACTTTATGAATCCTTTCCCAAGGGGAGCAGATTCGGTGTAATCTCTAAGGAGACCGTCAAAACCGAAATAGGTTTAGTTCATAGACGAGTAGTTACTACCGATTCTATGCAATATGCACAATCGTTAGCTAAGCGGATCAAAGGACATTTAATCGTAAGTTTATGAAAAAGATGACATTAAAAAAGGCTTTAGAAAATTTAAAGACTTTTGATTCAGCAATTTTACATGAGGAGTGCGGAATATTTAAAGCTCCGATAGGTGAAGCCAAGTTTGATAAACGAACTGCAAAAATTATTCAGGATCAGTTTAGGATTTGGTATACAAGTTGGTATCGTCCAGCCATAGAATATCTAATCAAATAAATTATGAAACGATGGTACGCTAAATGGCTTCTATTCTTTTATGGGCCAGACTTTATGATTTGGCTTGTAATTACTTTATGTGTCTGCATTCCTATCATGCTGACTTTTATAGTATACTACGCTACTGAGATTGATAACTTTTTTTATAAACTCTTAAAACAAATATGGAAATGAAACACGTAATGATTGATTTGGAAACTCTCGGAACAAGCGCTGATTCCGTTTTTTTATCTTTAGCTGCCGTACAATTTGATCTTAAAGGAAACACAGGAGCGGAATTCTCAATGAACGTAGAACTTGAATCGGCTATACGAGCTGGCCGTACGATTTCATCCTCAACTTTACAATGGTGGTTAACGCAACGGCCAGACATTATGAAAAAGATGTTTGATAGCCCCGCACCATTGGTTCGTGTACTCGAAGGGCTTTCACGTTTCTTCGCGCTAAATCAGCTAATCTATCCTTGGGGTAACTCCGCTGGCTTTGATCTTGGTATGACGGCAGATGCCTATACTAAAGCGGGCTTAGCTTTACCTTGGCGTTATTCAAATGAGCGTTGCTATCGTACAGCATGGGGTTTAACAAATTTAAAGCATACTACAAAATCAGAATATGCCCATGATCCCATAATTGATTGTCATTATCAGATTGGTGAACTTGCACGATTAAAACTTGGAGTATGAAACCAATAACATTCCCCGAACAAAATATAGTTATCGCAAAGGATCAACCGCAATATCTACCGTTACCCGCCCATAAATTTAATGATGATTACGGCACTATTGTATTCTGTATAAGCGTCAGTAAATGGGAAGCTATCAAACTTTTATTTACTGGTAAGCTGTGGGTGCAATTCTTAACTTTTCACGGGCGCGTAACACCATCTTTCTTTTCAGCTACGAAGTCGGACGTTATTATAATAGCTCGGCCTGAAAATAAATTTAAAATGACGCTATATAATGCAACGAAATGGTGTAGGTTACAAATTAAAAACGAGGAAACTTTTGTACTCGTTTTTGCTGTAGTAATTGTTACCATGATTACAGTAATCTATTTTCTAAATACATAGTATAAATACCCTTGTGGTGTGAATGGTCATAGACTTTACGGATTCCAAGTTTGTGAATGCATATTTTCCGAATGAAGTTCGGGGTGCGGGTTCGATTCCCGTCAGGGGTACAGCGATCAGGTGTGGATAACCACGAAGTCGCTTCAATCAGTCTGGTGTTAATGGCTAGCATACCGTCATAGATGGAGGCCTGATTCAAGGAGGTAAGGAAAGCAAAAGGAGGATGGGCACGTAAGTAAATTTGAGAAGTGTACATAGGCTCAAAACAAGATACCCCACCTGCCTCCCCAATATTTAAT
>WNFL01302180.1_pt1 | contig 11312 bp, 13 predicted proteins | sample 5400361 | NCBI WGS metagenome assembly WNFL01 (sample SAMN13153351, study PRJNA577476) | soil metagenome | isolation source: 40 cm soil on Douglas fir-dominated hillslope | place: USA:California | collected 2013-09-17
CCCTCGCGCGCCATCGCCAGACCACCAACTCCCGTAAAGCGCACACGGTCCCCGGCCAGCTGTTTGAGGCCCGTCATCAGCTGCGCCCCCAGCGCATCGCCCGACGGTTCGCCGCACACCAGCATCAGCGTGACAGGTTTCACGGCTTGGCGCCGAAGACGAACAGGCCCAGCCGGTCGGCTTCCGCCGCCACCGCCGCCTTGTCCAGGATCAGGGCCGCCCCGGCCTCCACCGCGATACCGGCCAGGAAGACTGCGGCCGCATTCTTCACCGTCTGCACGCCAACCACCGGCATGTCGGTCTTGGCGTCCTGCAAGGGCTTCAGGGCCTTGGCCAACACACCGCGCTTTTTCTCCGCCGTGCCGCGCAAGCTTTCGCGCAGGAGCGGGATGCGCAACAGCATGGCATCGGTGCCTTCCGCTGCTTCGACCGCCAGGGGCAGGCCGTCGCACACCACGGCCGCCTGGCCGACATCCAACGCGCCTAGGGCATGCACGATCTTGAATGCCCTTTCGATATCGGCGCGGTGTTCGGCGTGCGGCGCGACCTTGCCCAGCGTGCCTTCGTCCGCCACCAATGCGGGCGCGGCCTGGGCGACGCTGATGGCGGTGAGGCCGGCATCCTCGCAGATACCCACGATGAAGCGCAGCAGGGCGTCGTCGCCCTTTTTTGCCGCCGCCACCGCCTTGGGCAGCAGCAGCATGCCCTTGGCATCCAGCTTCAGTTCGGAGAATTTCGGCCGGTCCACCTTGCCCGCCATCAGCACTTCGCCGACACCAGCGCCCTTGAGCGCCTTGATGATGCGCCCCGGCTCCCCCGGCGTCAGCCATTCATGAGGAAAGTTCTCGATCCAGTCTTCGGTGACGCTGCCCACCAGCGGCACCACAAACACGTCACGTCCCGCCGCGCGCGCGGCCATCGCCACGGCACGGGGCAGCTCGCCACCGCCCGCGATCAGGCCCAATGAGCCGTTGCCGGCACTCACGCGTCGTCTCCACGACGGCGCGCCAGGCACAATTCCTGTTTGGACTCGGCCAGGATGAAATCCACGATCTCCGCCACCTCGGCCACATCGGGATATTTGTCTCTGGCGGCGCGGGCGCGGTCGCTGATGCCGCCGCCGGACCCATAAAATACCGATCGAAACGTCGCCCGCATCGCGTTGATGGTGTCGCGGGACAGTCCGCGCCGCTTCAACCCGATCAGGTTGAGGCCGGCCAGTTCGGCATGATCGCCGAACGCCATGGCGTAAGGAATCACATCGCGATTGACGCCGGTCAGCCCGCCCACCATTGCGCCCTTGCCGACGCGGCAGAACTGCTGCACCGCCGCCAGCCCGCCGAAGATCACGCCATCGCCGATCTCGACATGACCGCCTAGCGCCACCGAATTGGCGAAGGTGACGCCCTCGCCCACCTGGCAGTCATGGCCGACATGGGAATTGGCCATGAAGTAACCGCCTGCGCCCACCCTGGTCAGGCCGCCGCCCTTGCGGCTTCCCACATTCATCGAAACCATCTCGCGCAACACGCAAGCCCGGCCGATCTCCAGCCGGCCTTCGGTGAAATCATTGCCCCGGATCTGGCCGTCGCCCCCCAGCATCACGCCGGAATAGAGATCGCAACCGGCCCCGACCCTGGTGATGCCGGTGACCGAGACATGCGAGCGCAGCCGCACGCCGTCTTCCAGCACGGCGCGCGGGCCGACATGGCAGAAAGGTCCGATCTCGACACCAGCCCCGATCACCGCGCCGTCTTCCATCACCGACGAGGGATGCACCGTCATCCGGCGCTGCCGTCATGGATCATGGCGCTGAACTCCGCTTCAGCGCAAAGGTCCTCGCCGACAAAGGCCTGGCCCTCGAATTTCCACACCGGACCGCGTTGCTTGAGCCTCTTTACCGGCATGCGCAGCAGATCGCCGGGCACCACGGGCTTGCGGAATCGCGCCTTCTCGATGGTCATGAAATAGACCGCCCGGCACGCCGGGCATTACCGCCCGGTCCGGAAAGTGCCCCAGAAAAAAAGGTTCATTGAAACTCACCGCCTTGTAGCCGGTCGCGCTTTCGCCCGGCACGATATCGGCCAGCTTCTCCACGAACAGCATGGGGGCGCGATGCGGCAGAAGCTTCTTGATCTGCTCGACGTCCAGAATGGTGGAATCAGTCATTGCGGCCCTGTTTGCGCTGCTTGGCGAGACGCGCCAGCGCGTGAATCTCCCGGGCCCATTCTCTTACAGGTTTCGCTGGCGCCCCGCCATAATCCTGCCCGCCCTCCAGCAGGATGCTGGAGCCGGTGCCGGCGCGCGCGCCCATCCGCGCCTTGGCGCCGACACGGCTATGGTCGCCCAGTCCCACCTGACCCGCCAGCACCACGCCATCCTCCAGCACCACGCTGCCGGCAAGACCGGTCTGGCCCGCGATCACGCAATGGCGTCCGATCTGGCAATTGTGGGCGATCATCACCAGGTTATCGAGCTTGCTGCCCTCGCCGATTACCGTGTCGCCCAGCGCGCCGCGATCGATGGTCGTGGCCGCGCCGATCTCGACATCGTCCTGCACGATGACGCGGCCCAGCTGGGGTATCTTGAGATAGTCCTCGCCGGTGGTCGCAAAACCAAAGCCCGGCTGGCCGATCTGCGCGCCCGGCAGGATGATGACGCGGTCTCCGATATAGGCATGGCTGATGGCGACATTGGCGCCGATCTCGCAGTCCCGGCCAATGGCGACGCCGGGACCGATTACCATGCCAGGCCCCAGTCGGGTGCGGTCGCCGATTTCCGCAGCCGCCCCAATCACAACCCCGGGACCCAGTTCGACATCGCGGCCGATCCGGGCATCGGGCGATACGGCCTGCGTCTGCGTCCAGCGCGGCTGGGAATGTTCGGGATAAAAAAGGGCGGCAATGGCCGCGAAGGCGCGTCCGACCGAAGCGACCTCCAGCACGGTCATACCGGCAGGCGCCGCGGGGCGTTTTCCGCCTTGCGGTACCAGGCACACGCCCGCCTGCGAGCCGGCAAAACTGTCGCGCAAGGCGGCCGCGCCGAAAAAGAACGTCAAATGATCCGCGCCTGCCCCGGCCAGATCGGCCAGGTCGAAAACCTGTCGCGCGCCGTCAACGTCTGAGGGAAGCGCGATGCCGCTCTTTTCGCAAATCCGCGCCAGGGTGAAGGGCCCAAGATTTTTGAAAAAACGGGGATCGGCCATCAGCGGTTCTTTGGGCGATTCTTTGGGGCTATTTCTTTGGCGCCGAAGGCGGCGGTGCGTTCAGGTTCACCTTGAAGGACGGCATCTTTTGGTTCAGCCGGTTGATGGCTTCGCCGGTGATGTCGAAACCGCTCGCATTGGCGAACACCACGGCCTGCTTGTCCAGCACCAGATTGGCGCCGCGTTCCTTCACCAGTTGCTGAAGGATCGGGCCTAAATTCTGCTCCATCGCCTGGCGAGCCTGAGCGAAACCGGCCTTGAGCTGGTCATCCTTGCGTTGCGCGGCGCCCTGCAGCGCCTGCTCCCTGGCACGGAAGGCATCCAGGCGCTTCTGCTTCACATCCGGCGCCAGGATCGCCACCTGCTGCTGCAAGGTCCGGCCCTCATTTTGCAGCGCCCGTCCCTGGGCCGAGAGGTCGGCCTTGGCCTGGTTGGCATAGGTCTGCATCTGGCGGGCGATATCCTGGCCCACCTTGGAGAATTGCATGATCGCGGCGCGGTCGATCACCACGATCTTGGCCTGGGGCGGATCGGCCAGAGCCGGAGTGACAAGAGCGGGAGCGCAGAGCGCGAGGCCTGCGAAAGCAAGCGCGAGAATGGTCTTGGTCATCTTAGTACCCTGTAGCTGTGCTGAAGTGGATGATCTGGGCTCTGTCGTAGGAGGTTTTAGCATAGGGCAGGCCGAGGTCGATCTGGACCGGGCCGAACGGCGATTTCCAGGTCACGCTGATGCCGGCCGAGCCCCGGAAGGCCAGATTGTCCTTCACGCAGGTGCCGACGCCGGAATATTGCGCCCCGTTGCAGACGCGGAAACCGCCCAGCGTGTCGAGGCGGCCCATGGTGCCGAAGTCGGTGAACAGCGACAGGCCGACGCCGTAGCTCTCCGGCAGCAGGGAGGGAAAGCGCATCTGCGCCGTGCCGATGGCGCGCACCGTGCCGCCCAGCGCGCCGGTATTGCTGGGCGCGACGATGTCGCGCGGGCCGATGCCGGCCAGGGAGAAGCCGCGGAAACTGTCGCCGCCGTCGAAATAACGCTCGAAGAACGGCACCTGCGAGCCGCCATAGCCCGTGATGTAGCCAAAGCGGCCGCTCAAGCTCGAGATGATTCCACCGTCCAGCATCGCCATATAGGTTCCGAAAGTGGCCGTGCTGTTGAGGAATTTCAGGTTGCCGTTCAGGCCGGCGAATTGTTGGCTGAAAGAGAAGGTCGAGCCTTTGGTGGGCTTCCGGTAATCATCCAGATCGTTATAGGAATAAGTGAAGCCGAAAATCGAACCATTGGTCGAACCGGCCGCCAGCTGCACGTCCAGCGGCGCGCCGGCATAGGGCCGGACATTGGCGATCTGATAGGTATAGCTCAGCGACACCGAACTGAATTCCGAGATCGGGAAGCCCAGCCGCAGCACCGCAGCCGTGGTATCGCTCTGATAGGTCGCCTGATCGAAATTGGTCTGGGTCTGATAAAGATCAAAACCCGCCGCCAGCTCACGGTCCAGGAAATAAGGCTCGGTGAAGCTGAACAGCGCCTGCTTGGTGATGTAGGAGGCCTGCAGCGAGACGCGCAGATTCTGGCCGCGGCCGAACCAGTTGGTGTCGGTGTAGCTGACTTCGCCCAACAGCGAGGTGGTCGAGGAATAGCCCAGGCCCACCTGCAACGAAGCGGTGGATTGTTCGGTGACATTGACGGTCAGGTTGGTGCGATCGGGCTGACTGCCGGGCACGTTCTTGACATCCACCTCCTTGAAGAAGCCCAGGCCGCGGATGCGCGTACGCGAGCGGTCGATCAGCACGCGATTGAAGGCGTCGCCCTCCTGCAGGCGGAACTGACGGCGTATGATCTTGTCCAGGGTGCGGGTATTGCCCGCGATATTGATCTTTTCGATATAGACCCGCGGGCCCTGCACGATCTCAAAGCCCAGGTCGATGATCTTGGTCTTGGGGTTGCGTTTTAGGCGGGGATGGACCTCGGCAAAGGCATAGCCCTTGGTCCCCGCCGCATTGGTCAGGGTATCAATGGTTTTCTGCACGTCTTCCTGGGAATAGATGTCACCCTGCTTGACCTCCACCAGCGGCCTGAGCTGGTCGGCAGGCAATTCGCGGATCTTGGAATCGATGGTGACATCGCCGAAGTGGTAGCGCACCCCCTCGTCCACCGTAAAGTTGATGTAGAAGCTCTTGCGATCCGGCGTGAGTTGCGCCACCGCACTCAGCACCTTGAAGTCGGCATAGCCGCGATTGATGTAGTAGCGGCGCAGGGACTCGCGGTCGAACTGCAGCCGGTCGGGATCGTAATTGTCGTTGCTGGCGAGGAATTTCCACCAGCGACTTTCCTCGGTGGCGATCTGGCCGCGCAAGGTGTCGCTGTCGTATATCTTGTTGCCGATGAAATTGATCTTGCTGACGCCGGTGGTGGGGCCATCGGTGATGGAGAAGATCAGGTCCACGCGGTTCTGCGGCCGCTGGATGATCTGCGGATCGACCCGCGCCGCGAACTTGCCGTTGCGGCGATAGAGCTCGATGATGCGTTGAACGTCGGCCTGGACCTTGGCGCGGGTGAAGACCGCGCGCGGCTTGATCTGGACTTCCTTGGTGAGATCCTTGTCGGAGACCTTGGAATTGCCCTCGAACACCACCTGGTTGACGATCGGATTCTCGGTGACGCGGATGGTCAGGGTGCCGGTGGCGCCATCGAAGCTGGTCTTGACGTCCGAAAACAGGCCGGTCGCCGTCAGGGCCTTCAGCGCCGCATCCACATCGGCAGGCGTGTAATTGTCGCCCTCGCGCACGCCGACATAGGTGAGAACGGTTCCCGCCTCCACCCGCTGGGTTCCGCGCACCACGATATGCTGGATGATGCGGGGCGCTTGGGTTGTGGGCGAGGCCGGCTGGGCCGCCGGATTGGCGGCAGCCGCGGCAGCGGCATTGTTGGGGGCGGGCTGCTGGTTCAATTCCTTGGCGCGATCGGCAGCGCCGGGACGCAGCTGCGCCCAGGCAGGCCTGGAGACGGGCGCTGACGCCAGCGCCAGACAGAGCCCTGCGGAGGTCGCGCGCAACAACCTGCTTCTAAGGCGCAATGTCCGCATCCCGGTTTCGGCCAACTCGTCTATGGGCGCGGCAGGCGCGGCCCGGTTTTCAGAAAAGATTCAGCCGGACCAGGTCATTCCAGGTTGTCAGGAGCATCAGCCCCAGCACCAAAACCAGCCCAAGCCGAAATCCAACGTCCTGGGCCCGCGCACCAAGCGGACGCCCCAAAACAGCTTCGCATCCATAGTACAGAAGATGCCCCCCGTCGAGGAGCGGAATCGGAAAAAGATTGGCCAACCCGATGCTTACAGAAAGGATAGCTACCAGGTTGAGCAGCGGCAGAAAGCCGAAATCCGCCACCTGGCGCGTCATATTGGCGATTCCCACCGGACCGCGGAGCTGGTCGGTGCTGACATGCCCCCCGATCATCTGGCCAATTCCCAGAATGGTGTTCTTGATGATGCTCCAGGTTTCGGAACAAGCCGCGACAAAAGCCCCGACCGGGCCGTAGCGCTCGTGCGTCACCGCGGCATGGGTGTCGGGACGGACGCCGATCACCATCTGGCTGGTGGAATTGCCCAGCATGTCACGGGTCTTCATCAGCCGGGGCGTGAGCCAGATGGTCAAATCCTGGCCGGCGCGATGGATGCCCATGACCAGCGGCGAACCGCCATTGACCGAAATGATCTCGGGCAATTGCTGGAAGTCGGTGATCTCGGTGCCATCGATCCGGGTGACACGGTCGCCGGCCCGGATGCCGGCTGCCGCGGCGGGACTGTCCTTGGTCACCTCGCCGATCACGGGGGCGATCACCGTGTGTCCGCTATAAAGAAACAGGCCGGTCAGAATGACGATCGCCAGGATGAAGTTGGCAAGAGGACCGCTGGCGGCAACCCAGGCGCGCTGGTGCAAGGGCTTGAGAAGCAGTGCGCCTTTGCGTTGTTCCGCAGTCATGCTTTGGGCCGCGGCATGATCGGGACGCGACGCGGCATCGGCATCGCCGGCGAATTTCACATAGCCCCCGATAGGCAGCCAGCTCACCTTCCAGCGCGTGCCATGCTTGTCGTTCCAGCCGAAGATTTCCTTGCCGAAGCCGACCGAGAAAACTTCCACCGTCACGCCGAAGTAGCGCGCCACCAGGAAATGGCCCAGTTCGTGGAAGAAGACCACCAGCGTGATCACAAACAGAAAGGCCGGGAGGCCCATCGGAGTCCAGGAAATCAGGCCGTGTATCGCATCCAGCATTTTAAGTTCCTACCCTTTGGCAGATTTCCTCGGCCAGCACCCGCGCCCGTGCGTCGGTGCCCAGCACGCTTTCCAGATCGCCCGCCAGGCCGTTGCTGCCCATATCCAGGTCCATCGCGGCGGCCACAACACGGGGAATGTCCAGAAAGCCGATACGGCGATCCAGGAAGGCCTGCACCGCAATCTCGTTGGCGGCGTTCAGCACGGTGGGCGCCATGCCGCCTGAGCGCATGGAGCCGATGGCGAGATTGAGCGCCGGGAAACGGTCATGCGCCGGAGGATGGAATACCAGGCTTCCCAGCGCCGCGATGTCCAGGCGCCGCGACGGCGACGGGATGCGCCGCGGCCAGCCCAGCGCATGGGCAATGGGGGTGCGCATGTCGGGCGCCGAAAGATGCGCCATGGTGGTGCCGTCCTCGTAACTCACCAGGCAGTGCACGATGGACTGGGGATGCACCACCACGCCCAGCTTTTCCGGTGGCAGCGCGAAAAGGAAATGCGCCTCGATCAGTTCCAGGCCCTTGTTCATCAAGGTGGCGCTGTCGAGCGAAATCTTGCGGCCCATGGCCCAGTTGGGATGGGCCACGGCTTCTTCCACCGTGGCGGCGCGCATCCGCTCCAGGCTCCATTCGCGGAACGGTCCGCCCGAAGCAGTGATGGTGACCAGATCGGCTTCCGACGCATCGCCCGAACCCAGCACCTGAAAGATGGCATTGTGCTCGCTGTCCACCGGCAGAACCTGGGCGCCCGACTTCTCGATTGCCGCGCGGAACACCGCACCCGCCGCCACCACGCATTCCTTGTTGGCCAGCGCCACCACCACGCCCCGCCGGATGGCGGCCAGTGCCGGCTCGATCGCCGCCGCACCCATGATGGCGACCATCACAAAGTCGCTGGCGCGCGCGGCCGCGTCGATCACCGCCTCGCGCCCCGCCGCGACTTCGATGCCGGTGCCGGCCAGGCCTGCTTTCAACTCCGCGAACAGCTGCGCATTGCCGATCACCGCCAGCTTGGGCTTTATCGCCAGCGCCTGTTCGATCAGGGTTTTGACATTGTCGCCGGCGGTCAGCGCCGTGACCGGCATGGCGCCCGGGCCATGGAGTTTGCGGACATGGGCGATGACATCCAGCGTGTTGACGCCAATGGAGCCGGTGGAGCCCAACACCGTCACCTTGCGCGCCAGGATGTCGTCCATCGGCGGTAGTTCATCGAAAATACGGGTCGCTGCAATGGCCTTCATACGCGCCCCCCGAACAGGGGATTGAAGTGCAGGCCGAACACCAGCAGCGCCAGCACAATGCTGGCGGCGAACAGGGAATCCACGCGGTCCAGTACGCCGCCATGACCGGGGATCAGGCCGCCGGAATCCTTGTAGCCGAAGCGGCGCTTGACCAGGGATTCAAACAGGTCGCCGCCATGCGCCACAAAACTGAAGACAAAGGCGAACAGCATCGCCAACAGGGCGTTGAAACTGAAGAGCGCGATATAAAGCCCGAACACCATGGCCGCGGTAACGCTGCCGCCGATGGTGCCGGCCCAGGTCTTGCCCGGCGACAGGCGGGGCGCAAGCTTGGCGCCGCCTATCAGCTTGCCGAACACCAGCGCGCCCGTGTCCGTGGCCCATACGATCAGAAACAGGCCCAGTACCGTCTGCGGACCCTGCGGGGCGAAACTTTTGAGCCCCACAAGCGCCAGGGCCGGCAGACCGACATAGAGCACGCCACCGCCATGCCATAGCGGATTGTCGTTGCGCCGCTGAGCCAGAATATAGGCCGCAACGGCACCGGCCAGCAGCAGAGCGAAAGCAACGGGCATCCAGCCCAGCAGCAGGGCCGCGATCGCCAAGCCGATCGCCAAGCCGGTAACGGCCGTCTGGATATGGATCGGTTGCCGGTCCGCCGCTTCGCGCTGGGCGGGATCGCGCACCATGCGGTGCCATTCCCGCGCCGCCAGCATCGCCATCAGGACGGTGACGGCGGCAAACCAGGCGGGATTGCCGAACGTCAACGCCACGGCAATGACAGCCAGGAAAACACCGAAAAGCACCCGCAACACGCCCTCGCCGGCCGTGCGCGCCACCTGCCCGGGATGTTGCTGGCTCACGGTCACGCCACGGCTTCCGAATCCAGCGCGCCGAAGCGGCGTTCTCGCGCCGCGAACTGGTTCAGCGCAGCCGTCAGGACAGCCCTATCGAAATCCGGCCACAGCGTGTCCAGGAACAGCAGTTCGGCATAGGCCGATTGCCAGAGCAGGAAATTCGAGAGGCGATGCTCGCCCGAGGTGCGGATCACCAGGTCGGGCGCCGGCAACGCGCTGGTAAACAGGCGGGTGGCAAACAATTCCGGGGTAATGGTTTCCGGGTCCAGCCGGCCATCCTTGGCGGCGCGCGCCAGTTCCTGCGCGGCGGCGGCAATCTCTTCCTGTCCGCCGTAATCAAAGGCGAAGGTCAGGTTCATGCCGTCATTCCTGGCGGTGCGGCTTTCGGAATCGTGGATCATCTGCTGGATGTCGGCCGCAACACGGCCGCGATGGCCGATGATGCGCATGCGGACATTGCGCTCCACCAGCTCGTCCATGTCGCTGCGGAAATAGGCGCGGAACAGGCCCATCAAGGCGCCGACCTCCGTCTTTGGCCGCTTCCAGTTCTCGCTGGAAAAGGCAAACAAAGTCAGGTTCTCCAGCCCCATGTCGCAGGCGGCGCGCACCGTCTCGCGCACCGCGCTCATGCCGGCATAGTGACCCGCCTCGCGCGGCAGGTAGCGCTTCTTCGCCCAGCGGCCATTGCCATCCATGATAATGGCGACATGCTTGGGAAGGTGGGTAGGAAGCTCCGTCAACTATTCAATTCCTCAGCTATTCAATTCCTCTGGCGCATTTTCCACGAACATGCCTTGGCGTCACACCTGCATGATTTCCTGCTCCTTGGAATGGAGCGCTGCGTCGATGTCCTTGATATGGACGTCAGTCAGCTTCTGCAGCTCCTCACCCTTGGTGTGCTGCTCGTCCTGGCCGATTTTATGGTCCTTCTCCAGCTTCTTGAGCAGCTCCATGCCGTCGCGGCGCACATTGCGCACCGAGACACGGGCGGCCTCGGCATATTTCGCCGCCAGCTTGGAAAGCTCCTTGCGCCGTTCCTGGTTCAGTTCCGGCAGCGGAATGCGCAGCAGCTGACCGTCCATTTGCGGATTAAGGCCCAGGCCCGCGTCGCGGATCGCCTTGTCCACCGCCTTGGCCAGGCCCTTGTCCCACACCTGCACCGTGATCATGCGGGCTTCCGGCGTGGCAATGCTGCCCACCTGGTTGATCGGCACGGCATTGCCATAGGCCTCGACCTTGACGGGATCCAGCAGCGCTGCGCTGGCCCGGCCGGTGCGCAGTCCCGCCAACTCGCTCTTGAAGGTGGCGATCGCGCCGTTCATGCGGCGGTCCAGTTCATCCTTGCTGTAGACCTCAGCCATCTTCGTCGCTCCATGCCCCAGATTCCCGCCCAGAGCGCAAGATTACCTTAAGACCCCGCGCCTGCTTCATTTTTCTTCTATAATGGTTGCCCGGCCTTCGCCCCGCAGCACCGTGGCCAATGCCCCCGGTTCGCCCAGGGAAAATACCAGGATCGGGATGCGATTTTCCCGGGACAGCGAGATGGCGGCTGCATCCATTACCTGAAGATTCTGGGCTAACACCTCGTGATAGCTCAGAGAATCGTACCGCTTGGCGTCGGGAACTTTCTTGGGATCGGCGCTATAGCCCCCATCCACCTGGGTGGCCTACAGCAAGGCATCGCAACTCATTTCGGCCGCCCGGAGCGCCGCCGCGGTATCTGTGGTGAAAAAGGGATTGC
>WNFL01451555.1_pt1 | contig 11312 bp, 9 predicted proteins | sample 5400361 | NCBI WGS metagenome assembly WNFL01 (sample SAMN13153351, study PRJNA577476) | soil metagenome | isolation source: 40 cm soil on Douglas fir-dominated hillslope | place: USA:California | collected 2013-09-17
GGGCTGATCGGCGACGGCACGTCCCCGACCAGGATGATCCGCTCCCGCCGGCCGGCGTACTCGGGGTCGGGGATCGGCACCGCCGACAGCAGCGCGTCGGCGTAGGGGTGCCTCGGGTGCGTCCAGAGCTCCTCCACCGGCGAGACCTCGGCCAGCTTGCCCAGGTACATGACCGCGACCGAGTTGCTGACATGGCGGACCACCGACAGGTCGTGCGCGATGAAGACATACGTCAGGCCGAGCTCGCTCTGCAGGTCCGCGAGCAGGTTGATGATCTGGGCCTGGATGGACACGTCGAGCGCCGAGACGGGCTCGTCGCAGACGATCAGCTTGGGCGCGAACGCGAGCGCCCGTGCCACCCCGATGCGCTGCCGCTGGCCGCCGGAGAACTCGGCCGGGAACCGGTTGTAGTGCTCGGGGTTCAGGCCCACCTGCTCCATCAGGTGCTGTACCCGGCGCTTGCGCTCGGCCCCCTTGGCGATGTGGTGGATGGCGAACGGGTCGCCGATGATCGAGCCGACGCGCCTGCGCGGGTTCAGCGACCCGTACGGATCCTGGAAGATCATCTGGATGTCCCGGCGGAAGGGGCGCATCCGCCGGGCCGAGATCGTGCTGATGTCGTGCCCGTCGAAGATGATCTTTCCGGAGGTGATGTCGTAGAGCCGGGCGATGCAGCGCGCGATGGTGGACTTGCCGGAGCCGGTCTCGCCGACCAGACCGAGCGTCTGCCCGCGGCGGACCTCGAAGCTCACGTCGTCGACGGCGTGCACGAAGTCCCTGTTGCGCCGGATCAGCTGCCCGGAATTGACCGGGAAGTATTTCACCAGATTTTCCACCCGCAGCAGGACGTCACCGTCTTCCGCGCCGGTGACGGTGGCACGGGCGTCCTCCGGGGGAACCGTTTCCGCATTCATCGCTTACGCCTCCGCCCCGACGACATGGCTTCCTACCTTGCGCCGCAGGCCGTCCCGGGCCGCCTTGTCGCGCGGCAGCCAGCATGCGGACAGGTGCTCGGCGCCGGAGAGGGCGGGCGCCAGCGGCGGGACCTCGATGCGGCAGCGGTCCATGACATAGGCGCACCGCGGGGCGAACGGGCAGCCCGGCGGCGGGTTGATCGGGCTGGGGGGCTGGCCGGGGATCGACCGCAGGCGCTGCCGCTCGCTACCGTAGGCGGGCAGCGACTGCAGCAGGCCCTCGGTGTAGGGATGGTGGTTGGCGGTGAAGATGGTCAGCCGGTCCGCCTGCTCCATCACCTGACCGCCGTACATGACGATCACGTCGTCCGCGACGTCTGCGATGACGCCGAGGTCGTGCGTGATCAGGATGACCGCGGTGCCGAACTCCTCCTGCAGGCGGCGGATCACCCGGAGCACCTGGGCCTGGACGGTCACGTCCAGCGCGGTGGTCGGCTCGTCGGCGATGAGCAGCACCGGGTTCAACGCCATCGCCATGGCGATCATCGCACGCTGCCGCATGCCGCCGGAGAACTGGTGCGGGAAGTCGTTATGCCGACCAGCGTGAGCAGCTCGACGGCCCGCTGGTGCGCAGCCCGTTTGGAGATGGCGTGGTCGTGCAGCCGGATCATCTCGACGATCTGCCAGCCCACCCGGTAGAAGGGGTGCAGGCTGGACAGCGGATCCTGGAAGATCATGCCGATCTTCGCGCCGCGGACCGACTGCATCTCCTCGGGCCTCATCGTGAGCAGGTCCCTGCCCTCGAACAGCGCCCGGCCGGATACCCGGGCCCCGCGGGTCAGTCCCATGATCGTCTGAGTGGCGACGCTCTTGCCGGACCCGGACTCGCCGACGATGCCGAGCGTCTCGCCCTGGTCGACGTTGAACGACACCCCGCGCACCGCCTCCACGATGCCGTCCGCGGTTCGGAACGACACGTGCAGGTCATCGACCTCCAGCAGCGCCACGCTAGCTACCCCTCGCGGATCGTCCCGGGCAGGCCGAGGTCCGAGTGTGCAAATGCATGCCCTCCCGCGTATTCCCGCCGGTCACTCCGCGATGGGTGCTGCGGAGCGCCGGCGGGAATACGGCTCTGCCTGGGTGTCAGTGCGCGCTCAGCCAGACGTTCGTCGGGTCGAACTCCTGGATCGCGGGCACGTACACGGCGTTGTGCACGTAGCTGGCGTGATAGTTCGACTGCAGCGGATTGGTGATCGGGTAGATCGGGGCGTCCTTCATGACCATCTGGTCAAGCTGCGCCCATAGCGTCGCCGCGGTGGTGGAGTCACCCTGGGCTGCGGCCCTGGTGATCAGGCTCGTCACCGCGGGGTTGTTGTAGAACCCGAAGTTGCTCCCCGACGGCGGGAACGAGGCCGGGCCGTAGAACAGCGGCTTGAAGAACGAGGTCGACGCGTCGCCGTACCAGTCGGGGCCCCAGCCGGCCAGCGAGACATCCCACACGCCGCGCTTGGCCACGGTCGGCACGACAAGGTACTTGGCGTAGAAGTCCGCGGCCGGGACGCCCACGCCGGTGACCTTGACGCCGATCTTGCCCAGGTCCGCCTGGATGGTCTGGAACATCTTCACCGATAGCGAGCTGGTCGGCCGGTACAGGAACTTCAGCGAGAGGTTGCTGGCACCCGCGGCGGCCAGCATCGACTTGGCCTTGGCCGGGTTGTACGGGTACAGGTCGTAGCCGGACGGCACGTCCTGGGCGCGGTTGATCCCCGGGGGCAGGATGTGGGTCAGCGGCGGGCTCAGCACCGCGCCGTTGGCGTCCTGGATCAGGTGCGCCCGGTCGAGTCCGTAGCTCAGCGCCTGGCGGACGGCGACCTTGGCGAGCGCGCCGCCGTTGTTCGGCGAGACCTGGTTGAACACGACGTACGGGTTCGTCGAGTACGTCGGCCCTAGGTTGAAGTTCGTGCTTCCCGACTGCATCTGGGCCACCAGGCCCGGCTCAGCCGCGACCGGCGGGAAGCTGTCAAACTCCATCCCTCCCGCGGCCGAATTGGTCTGCAGGATCTGCTGGTTGGTGGTCTGGTTGCCGGTCTCGGTCACGATGATCTGGTCGACGTAGGCCTTGCGGATCGGGTCGCTGGACGCGTTCCAGGCGGGGTTGCGCGTGTAGACGATCTTCTTGGCCGGCACGTAGGACTGGATCTGGTACGGGCCGTCGGCGATCATGTGCTGCGCGGCCGCGGCGCTGGCCGGCAGGTAGTTGAGGCTGGCCGGCGGGGCCGGGTAGAACGGGTCCAGCGTCAGCTCGTCGGCGAAGTACGACGCCGGCTGGGTCAGGTTGTAGGTGATGGTCTGGCCCGAGGCGGTCACGCCGGAGATGTTGTGCGTGTCGATGTACTTCTTGAGTCCGGCCAGGCTCGTGGCTGCCTTGTCCGCCGCGAAGCCGGCGCAGAACGCCGCGTAGCCCTTGATCAGGCCCTCGAAGTCGGGCAGCCCGCCCCACGGCTGGACCGGGTTGCAGGCCCGCTTCAGGCCCAGCAGCGCGTCCGCCGCGGTGACCGGCGTCGGCGGCGTGGTGTTCCACTGCGCGCCTGAGCGGATCGTTACCGTGTACGTCAGCCCGCCGTTGGACACGACCGGCGCGGCCGTCGCCAGGTCCGGAGCCGGGCTGGTGGTCTTGCCCGGGATCGCCGGGTAGGCGTACAGCCCCCGCACCCACATCCGCTGGCCCAGCTCGCCGATGGTGTAGTAGCTGATGTTGTAGTCCATGAAGTCGACGTCGCCGGTGCCGAGCATGTTGAGCGTCCCGCCAGTCTTCGGGGCCCCGGTGCCCGGGTTGAGCCCCTGCAGGCCATTGCCCAGGCTGACGCCGCCGCCGTGGCCGACGCTACTACTCGAGCTGCTGGAACTGCTGCAGGCCGCGGCTACCATCGCGACCGCGGCCACCACGGCAACCGCCGCGAGGCGCAGCTTACGTCTCCCTAGGTGCATGTGCGCTCCTTCGTCGTGGCGCGCGGGCGCGCGCGTGATGCCATACCGGTTCATGCTGAGGCGCCCCGGCTTAGCCTGTGGGCGTGCGGGCCAACCCTGGTCAGCACGGGTCGTCCGTGCCCGCCGCCGCGGGCCACCACGGTCGGCGTCGCGTGACGCTGATCTGTCACCGCTCGCCGCCTCTCTACCAGCCCACCCCGGCGCGGATCTGGCCCGGATCCGTGCCCCGGCATGACCGCGCGCCAGCGACACTTTGTCCCGGCTACGGTTCACTCGGAGCGTAGTTTCATCGATGAGCCAGTTGCCAGCAGTAAATGTCACAACTTCCTATCGATATCGTCGCAGGCCACGACGTGTCCCCCGGATCATCACGCTGGTGTTACGTCGTTATTGCCCTGTTATTTACGAATAGGGCAAACGTTCCCCAGCCGGGCGCACCGGGCAAAGAGGGCGATCCGTGCAATCCGGGCAGCCGAAAAACCTGATGCACGTCATCGGGCGGGCATGCAAGACTCCGCCGCGCATACATCTGCAAGATCAGCTGGCGACCTTGTCGCTGGGCATCGATCTGCCCCCGCGCACGTCCTGTGCCGAGAACCCGCCGGTCAGGCGCCGATGGCGTGTGCGCCGCCGTCCACGTGCACGATCTCGCCCGTGGTGGCGGGGAACCAGTCGGACAGCAGCGCCACGCACCCGCGGGCGGCGGGCTCGGGGTCGGATACGTCCCAGCCGAGCGGCGCCCGCTCCCCCCACGGTTCGGCGAGCCCGTCGAATCCGGGGATGCTTCTCGCGGCGATGGTCTTCAGCGGGCCCGCGGCCATCAGGTTCACCCGGATCCCCTTGGGCCCGAGATCGCGGGCCAGGTAGCGGGCGCAGGACTCCAGTCCAGCCTTGGCCACGCCCATCCAGTCGTAGCCCGGCCAGGCGACGCTCGCGTCGAAGTCCAGCCCTACGATCGCGCCACCCCTGCTCATCAGCGGCAGTGCCGCTACGGCCAGGGCCTTCAGCGAGTAGGTGGAGATATGAACGGCGCTGGCCACGTCCTCCCACGGAGTGTGCAGGAAGTTGCCGCCCAGCGCGGACTGCGGCGCGTTGCCGATGCTGTGAACCACCCCGTCGAGGCCGTCCACGTGCACGGACACCCGCTCGGCCAGCGACGCGAGCTGGCCAGTGTCGGTCACGTCCAGCTCCAGGACCGGCGGCGGCTCGGGCAGCCGCCGCGCGATCCGCTCGACCAGGGTCAGCCGCCCGAACCCGGTGAGCACGACCGTGGCGCCCTCCTGCTGCGCGATCCGCGCCACGTGGAACGCGATCGACGCGTCCGTGAGCACCCCGGTCACCAGTACCCGCTTGCCGCTCAGGATTCCCATTAGAACCTCCGCGCCGGCCGGCGCCCGCTGGCCGGCATGTCAGTGGCCCATGCCCAGGCCGCCGTCGACCGGGATGACGGCACCGGTGATGTACCCCGCGTCGGCCGAGGCCAGGAACGCGACGGCCGCGGCGACCTCGTCGGCGGTCGCGAGGCGGCCGAGCGGGACCCCGGCCAGGATCGCGGCCCTGCGGTCCTCCGGTAGCGCCGTGGTCATGTCGGTGTCGACGAACCCCGGGGCGACCACGTTGACGGTGATCGACCTGCTGCCCAGCTCGCGGGCCAGCGACCGGGCCAGCCCGACCAGTCCCGCCTTGGACGCCGCGTAGTTGACCTGGCCGCCCGAGCCGAGCAGGCCCACGACCGACGAGATGAAGATGATCCGGCCCCGCCTCAGCCGGATCATGCCGCGGACGGCGCGCTTGGCCACCCGGTAGGCGCCGGTCAGGTTGGTATCGAGCACCGCGGTGAAGTCGTCCTCGCTCATCAGCGCGAGCAGCTGGTCACGGGTGATCCCGGCGCTGGCCACCAGCACCTCGACCGGCCCGTGCTCCTTCTCGGCCAGCGCGAACGCCTCGTCGACGGCGGCAGCGTCGCGCACGTCGCAGCGTGCGACGGTCAGGCCGTCGACCTCCTCGCCCGAGCGGGAGGTAACGGTGACCGCGTCCCCGTCGGCGGCTAGCCGCCGGGCGATCGCGAGGCCGATTCCCCGGTTCCCCCCGGTCACCAGGGCTGACCGGGTCATCAGGCGGTACCTCCGGATGGTCGGGCCGCACGTCGGATCCTGGCGAGCGTACCGGTGCTGCTCCGGCCGCCGCGAGGCCCTCATGAATGTACCGTCGGGCGCCCCAGCAGTCGCGTAACCAAGCCCGTGCCGCATGACGGCCTTTCCATGATTGGGGAAACTACTGCGCGATTACGGCCAAAAGGTCTCCCCAATCAGGCAAGCCGCCGCCGGCGCCTGCGGGCGCCGCGGCCCACGGCGGGCGGCGCTGGGCGCCTGCGTCAGGTGAGACGCGGGGCGACCGCGGTGACCGGGATGGGACTGCGGGGCCGCGAGCAGGATAGATTGGCGTGCCGTGACCCACAGCGCGGACCGGCCGGCGAACCCGATCGACGCAGAGTTCACCGCCTATCCGCTGCGCGCGCTGGCGGACGCCGCGCTGCAGCGGGCCGCCGAGCTGGGGGCGGAGCACTCGGATTTCCGCGCGGAGCGCATCAGGGGCCAGCAGATCGGCCTGTCGGACGGGAGCCTGGAGACCCTGTACGACACCGATGACCTGGGCCTGGCCGTGCGCGTGGTGGTCGACGGGACCTGGGGATTCGCGTCGGCGGTCGACCTGACCACGCAGGCGGCGGTGCGGGCGGCCGCGGATGCGGTCGCGGTCGCGCGGGTGGCGGCGGCCATCAACACCGAGCGGATCGACCTGGCCCCGGAGGCCGCACACGGCGAGGTCAGCTGGACGTCCGCCTACGAGGTGGACCCGTTCAGCGTCGGCGTCGCTGACAAGATCGCGCTGCTGGCCGGGTGGAGTTCCGGGCTGCTCGCCCATGAGGCGGTCGACCACGTGGACGCGTCGCTGCTGCAAGTGCGGGAATGCAAGTTTTACTCCGACGGGGCCACCACGGCCACCCAGCAGCGGGTGCGGCTGCACCCGAGCGTGACCGCGGTCGCCGTGGAGGCCGGCGGCAGGTTCGAGACCATGCGCACGCTGGCCCCGCCGGTCGGCCGCGGCTATGAGTTCCTGGCCGAAACAGTGCGGGGGGCCAGTGAAGGTGAAATGGGGAGGCGGGCGGAGGGGGGGAGCTGGGACTTCGCCGCCGAGCTCGGCGGGCTCCCCGAGTTGCTGGCTGCGAAGCTCGCCGCGCCCGCGGTCCGCGCCGGCCGGTACGACCTGGTCATCGACCCGTCGAACCTGTGGCTGACGATCCACGAGTCGATCGGGCACGCGACCGAGCTTGACCGCGCGCTCGGCTACGAGGCTGCCTACGCGGGTACGTCGTTCGCCACCCCGGACCAGCTCGGTCGCCTCCAGTACGGCTCGCCGCTGATGCACGTCACCGGGGACCGGACCGCCGAGCACGGCCTGGCGACGATCGGCTACGACGACGAGGGGGTCACGGCGCAATGCTGGGACCTGATCACGAACGGCGTGCTGACCGGGTACCAGCTCGACCGGCGGATGGCGCAGACGCGGGGATTCGCCGCCTCCAACGGCTGTGCGTTCGCCGACTCGCCCGGCCACATGCCGATCCAGCGGATGGCCAACGTCTCACTGCAGCCGGCCTCCGGCGGCCCGTCCACCGCAGACCTGATCGCCGGCGTGGAGGACGGGATTTACGTCGTCGGCGACAAGAGCTGGTCGATCGACATGCAGCGGTACAACTTCCAGTTCACCGGCCAGCGGTTCTTCCGCATCTCCGGCGGCCGGCTGGCCGGCCAGCTCCGCGATGTCGCCTACCAGGCCACGACCACCGACTTCTGGAACTCGATGGAGGCGGTCGGCGGGCCGCAGACCTACGTGCTGGGCGGCGCGTTCAACTGCGGCAAGGGCCAGCCCAGCCAGGTCGCGCCGGTCAGCCACGGCTGCCCCGCCGTGCTCATGCGCGGAATCCGGATACTCAACACCGCGGACGAGGCCGGCGAATGAGCGCGCCCTATTCGATCGCGCCGCAGGAGACCGTCGAGCGGGCCCTGCAGGCCGCGACGTGCGACGACTGCGTGGTGATCACCGAGGAGACGTCAGCGGCGAACCTGCGCTGGGCCGGCAACACGCTCACCACGAACGGCATCTCCCGGTCGCGCAGGCTCACCGTGATCGCCATCCGCCGCGACGGCGCGCAGGCCAGGGTCGGCGTGGTGTCCCGGGCCGGCGTCAGCGGCGATCAGATTCCCGACGTGGTGACCGAGGCCGAGCAGGCGGCGGCCGAGGCTTCCCCCGCTGAGGACGCGCAAGAGCTGCCGGGCCCGGCCGACCGCCATCCGTTCGGGAAGCAATCCCAGGCCGACGCTGCAGGTGATCAGGCGCCGGGCTGGGACGAGCCGCCGGACGGGACCGAGATCGGCGTGCTGCGGGACTTCGCCGGCGCGCTCGGCGAGGCCTTCGCCGCCGCTGCGGCAGGCGGGCGGCGGCTGTACGGGTTCGCGGAGCACTCGGTCAACTCACTGTTCCTCGGCAGCTCCAGCGGGCTAAGGCTGCGCCACGACCAGCCGTCCGGGAAGGTCGAGCTGAACGCGAAAACCGCCGATCTGGCCCGGTCGGCCTGGGCCGGCGCGGGAACCCGTGACTTCACCGATATCGACGTGGGCGGGCTGGAGGCGGGCCTGGCCCGGCGGCTGGACTGGGCGGCCCGCCGGGTCGAGCTGCCCCCGGGGCGTTACGAGACGCTGCTGCCGCCGGGCGCCGTCGCCGACCTGCTCATCTACATGTACTGGTCGTCGCGGGCGAAGGACGCGGTGGACGGCCGGACGGTGTTCAGCAAGCCCGGAGGCGGCACCCGGGTCGGCGAGCGGCTGGCCAGCCAGCCGGTGACGCTTCGCAGCGACCCGGGCGCGCCCGGCCTGGAGTGCGCGCCGTTCGTGATCGCGCGCGCCTCCAGCCGCCAGTCGTCGGTGTTCGACAACGGACTGCCGCTTGCCCCCACCGCGTGGATCCGCAACGGCGAGCTGGCCGCGCTGACCCAGACCCGGCACTCGGCCGAGCTGTCCGGGCTCTCGGTGACGCCCGCGATCAGCAACCTGATCCTGGAGGCTCCCGGCGCCGCGGCGTCACTGGACGACATGATCGCCAGCACCGGCCGCGGGCTGCTGCTGACCTGCCTGTGGTACATCAGGGAGGTCGACCCGCAGACCCTGCTGCTCACTGGCCTGACCAGGGACGGGGTCTACCTGGTGGAGAACGGCGAGGTCACCGGATCGGTGAACAACTTCAGGTTCAACGAGAGCCCGGTGGCCCTGCTGGGCCGGATCACGGAGGCCGGGGTTACCGGCCCGGCCCTGCCGCGGGAGTGGAGCGACTACTTCACCCGCGCCGCCATGCCGCCGCTGCGCGTGGACGGCTTCAACATGTCTTCCGTCAGCCAGGCCAGCTAAGCACGGCGGGGGTCCGGGGGTTATCCCCCGGGTCGCCGCAGCCTCAGGAGTCCTCGAGCCGGAAGCCCACTTTGAGCCCGACCTGGTAGTGAGCGACCTCGCCGTCGACGATCTGGCCTCGGATCTGGGTCACCTCGAACCAGTCCAGGTGCCGCAGGGTCTGCGCGGCGCGCCGAAGCGCCCCCCGGATCGCCGGCTCGATCCCTTCCGGCGACGTGCCGACGATCTCGGTGACGCGATAAGTGCGGTCGGTCATCTCTCCTCCATACCGAACAATCGTGACGCCCGGCGCCGCAGAGCTGCAACGCCGCGCTCGAAAGCTGCTCCCCCGTAACGTCTACGACTACTACGCCGGGGGGTCGGGGCGCGAGCGAACCCTCCGTGCCAGCGAGAAAGCGTGGCGGCAGGTCTGGCTGGTGCCAGGGCGTGACGCGGAGGCGGCACGGGCATACCTTGGAACCGTGAGAGCCACGCCCCGTTCGCGCCGTGAGCAGACCCACGTGGTCACCGAGGCACGGCGGCCGATGTCGGAGGACATCAGGTACCGCGAGCACCGGTACCTGATCATGATGGGCATCCGGCTCGTCTGCTTCGTGATCGCCGTGGTGCTGTTCGTGAACGGCGCCGGGTGGCTGACCGCCATCCCCGCGGTCGGCGCGATCGCCATACCGTACTTTGCCGTTGTCTTCGCCAATGGCGGCCGCGAGCCGGCCGGACGCAGCGGCTTCCGGCCTTATGTGCCGAACCTGCCGCAGCGATTCGCGCCGCCCTCCCGGAGCCAGCGCCCGGATGGGATTGCAGATACGGACGTCGCTGAGCCCGGCGAGGCCGACATTCCGGGCACAAACGGCGCGTCTGAGCGCAGTGGCTGAACGAGATACGAAAGGTCACAGGAAAACAGCTGATCAGGGGCGATCGACTGGCGTCCATGCCGAGATTCGCTTGTAATCCGGTCTTGACGCACAAGGGGGGGGTTCGGTGTAACATGTTTGCCGGTGCTCTGGTCCCCCGCCGGGGCACCGATGCCGGCGTTCCGGGCCCCCGTCGGAGCGCCGATGAATGCGACGCCGGGTGGTTTGCCCCCGTAGCCACCCGGCGTCGCTCTTTCTTTTCTCTGAGAGTTCCGGCACCGTGGGTAGGCAGCAGTCCGGATAGGCAACAAGAGACTGCTGGCTGTCTCGGCTGCGGCTTCCCGGCTTACTCGGTCTTGCGGAACTCGGCGATCGCGATCGCGGTCATGCCGAGGCCCATGATGGCCACGATCCCCAGCGACAGGCCAACGGGCACCACCCAGCCGACCCAGGTGATTCCCGGCGACAGGCGCTGCTCGAACACCGCGCCCACGTCAGTGGTCAGGTGGCTGAACACGGCGTGCCGCATGGGGCCCACTATGTAGGTGAGCGGGTCGAGCCGGGTGAGAACGCTGAGCCAGGCCGGCAGGCCGCTCAGGGGGTACAGCGGAACTGCTTGATCCTCGCCGCTATCATCACCCCGAACGCGGTCAGCGTGAACGACAGCAACAGGAGCTCGCCGATCAGCGTGATAATCAGCACCGGGTTGTAGGGCACGTCCGCGAAGCCGGCCAGGATCAGGAAGATGATTCCCTGGAAGGTCGCGATCGTCGCCCCGCCCAGGGTCTTGCCGATCACGATCGAGGCGCGGCTGACCGGAGCGACCAGGATCTCGCGTAGGAAGCCGAATTCTCGGTCCCACACGATGGATGCGGCCGAGAAAATGGCAGTGAAGAGTACCGACATGGCCAGAACGCCCGGATAGATGAAGGTCTTGAAGCTAATCCCGGGCGGCAGGCTCCGGCCCGCGAGCGCGCCGAGCCCGGTGCCGAGCACGAACAGGAACAGCACCGGCTGGATCAGAGATGTGACGGCCCGCAGCCGGTCGGTGCGGAACCTGATCAGCTCCCGCCGCCAGACGATCCCGACCGCACGCA
>WNFL01023123.1_pt1 | contig 11311 bp, 9 predicted proteins | sample 5400361 | NCBI WGS metagenome assembly WNFL01 (sample SAMN13153351, study PRJNA577476) | soil metagenome | isolation source: 40 cm soil on Douglas fir-dominated hillslope | place: USA:California | collected 2013-09-17
AGGGCCGCCGGCACGACTTGTCATCTTGGGCGTAGAATAACATTATTTTTCTCCGAAATATCATTATTTTCGCTTGACAAGCTTTCGGAGCAGGGCTATATATCAGCCCTAGTAGAAAAGTATTAGCTCCTTTGCTGCGGTTTTTTTGGTGGTGGGTCCTTAGCTCAATCTGGGTGGGTTGAGTAGGGAAAGTTCGCTGGACCAGGCGCAACGCATTCTCCGCTGCGGGCGCGCTTGCCCCTAGTGAACCATTTCTTCGAGGTGGGTAAACGAATGAAGAACCAAGCTAGTCTTCTTTCCAATTCGCGCTCAAGCGCTAACGTTTTCCTCGCGTTATTCTGCTTACTGCTCGTGCTCGCAGTTCCATTTGCCGCGAACGCGCAGGACATCACTGCCGCTGTCCGTGGCACTGTGACCGATGAGCAGGGAGCCGTCGTCGCTGGAGCTGAAGTCACCGTCATCAGTCCCGACACTGGCTTCTCCAAAAGCGCAACTACTGGCTCCGATGGTGTATACAACTTCCCGGACCTGCCGCTAGGGGCCTACAAGATTCGCGCGTCGCACGCCGGCTTCAAAGCGGCGGAACAGACTGGAATTGTCCTGCACGTCGCGGACAGCCGAGTAATCAATTTCGCTTTGAGAGTCGGTGCCGTCACCGAGCAGATCACCGTCGAAGCCAACACCATACAGGTTGAAACTACTTCCGGCGATTTAACCGGCCTCATCGAAGGTAACCAAGTTACTCAGTTGCCGCTCAACGGCCGCAATTTCATGCAGCTTGTCACCCTGGTGCCTGGCGTCTCGACCGGTGAGGGCTTCAGCGCCCAGGCCAAAGGCCTGAAGGGCGGCTCGGACATTTCTATCAGCGGCGGCGCCGTAAACTCCAATCTCTGGCTCGTCGACGGCGCACATAATAATGACGTCGGCTCAAACCGCACGATTCTCGTTTTCCCCTCCATCGACGCTATCGATGAGTTCAAGATCGAGCGCAACAGCTACAGCGCGCAGTTCGGACAGTCGGCTGGCGGCCAGATCAGCATCGTCACCAAGGGCGGCAGCAACGAATTCCACGGCGACGTCTACTACTTCGGCCGCAACGATAAGCTGAACACCTTCAACACCTTCGCCAAAGCTAACTGCTTCACGCCCGGCGGGCAATGCGAGAAGAACAAGCTCCGTCGTAACGATTTTGGCTACACCATCGGCGGCCCTGTCAAGAAGGACAAGATCTTCTTTTTCTGGTCTCAAGAATGGAACCGGCAGATCGAGGGTCAAACCACAAGCAATCGTGTTCCGACGGTCGCCGAAAAGGCCGGAGACTTCAGCGCTATCAGGGCATGCCCCAACGCTGTGTCCCAGTTGGGATGGCCTTCCGATAAAGCCAAAAATCCAGTCGATCTTCAGCTTCCGAGCGGCGCACCTGCAAGCACGTTCTCTGCTCCGAACGTGTATAGCCCAAGCGCTTTAAGCCCCTCGGCACAAGTCGTGCTCCAAGCCTATCCTGACCCGACGAATCCGGACCCCTGTGCGCCGACCAATTTTACGAAGAATTTTGGTGTACCCACCTTCTGGCGCGAAGAGAGCGCCCGCGGCGACATCAATCTAACCAGCACCCTCCGCGCCATGATGCGCTTTACCAACGATTCCTGGCAGCTCGGACCGCCGGATGGCGGCTTCGGTTGGGGTAACAACAACCTCGGACCGATCGGTCAGTCTTGGTCTCAGCCCGGACGCGTTGTCATCGGAAAGTTGAGCAAGACCATCGGCTCAACTATGGTGAATGACTTCACCTTCTCTTATTCGGCGAACCGCATCACCATCACCCCAGCCGGCACCAATCCCGGGCTCGACCAGAAGCTGAACGACACCATTCCCACGTTCTTTCCGCTCTCTGGCAAGACCTACGGCGACAAAGGACCCGCGGTGTGGATCAATTGCTGCGGCCTTCCCAGCGTTTGGACCATCGCACCATGGCAGAACCAGCAAGACCTCTACACGTGGCAGGATGATTTCTCCATGGTCCGGGGAAAGCACACCATCAAGTTTGGCGGCCTCTACAGCAGGAACTATAAAGCGGAACAGGGCGCCAATGCCGAGTTCGGAAATCTGGGTGGACCAGTGGGTTACAACGGCTTCAAGGGCAGCGCCTTTTCCACACTTTACGGAATCTCGGACCTAGAGCTCAAAAACATGGCGCTCGGATGGGGTGAAAACCAATCCCTTTTCAAAGTCCGAAACGTTTGGCACGATGTGGAAGGCTACGTCACCGACAATTGGCGCCTGACACCTCGCCTAACCCTTGAATACGGTATTCGGTGGTCCTTCCTGCCCACGACCGCTACACACTGTTCAATCCTTCAGCCGTTAATCCGGCGCTTGGCAATGATTCTTGCAACGGGCTGGTATACTCGTCCGGTCTGAGTTCAAATCCTTGCACTGCTGCAGGAGCCGCGGGGGGAGTGAAGGGACCAAATCGCGCGCTGATGAACAGCAATAACCACCTGATTGCTCCGCGCCTCGGCATTGCCTGGGATCCTACCGGAACGGGCCGTTGGGCCATCCGTGCGGGCGTCGGGCAGTTCTTTAACCGCGACCGCCTGTGGCCTTTGCAGCTTGCCGGCAGCAACGCGCCATTCAACCCGGCATTTAGCAGCGTCAACGGCAATGGACGTTTCCTCGATAGCACAAACAATTTGCCGGCGTGCAGCCCACCTGCGACACCAACAGTCAATTGCTTCGGTAGCGGACTCGGAACTCCAAGCACAGGTCAAGAGTTCAGCGACCACGTCCCAAATAGCTGGCAATGGAACCTGTCAGTTCAGCGTGAGCTATTCAAGGATGCCAAGCTGGAACTGGCCTACGTAGCCAACAAGAACCTGCACTGGGAGGCCATCACGGACATTAACGCCGTTCTTCCTGCGAATAGGTTGTCGTAATACGACTGGTGCCAACCTTGCGGGGCTTAGGCCTTACGGTGAGGTTGTGGCCAATAACAGCATCAAATACTACACCCACGCAAGCAGCTCCAACTATCAGTCACTGCAAGCGCTTTACAACATGCGCATTCAGCACCGCCTGACGTTCCAGACCGCCTACACCTATTCCAAGTTGCTTGCCAATTCGGAGCGCATTGACTCTCCGCCATTCAACGTCGACGCCAACAATCTAAAAGCGAGCTGGGGGCCGGATATTCTAAATCACCCCCATATTTTCTCGGCGAATCTCGTATACGACCTCCCATCTTTGCAGGGAAGCAACGCCCTAGTTCGAGGCGCTCTCGGTGGATGGCAAGCGAGCACGATCATTAGCGCTGCGAGCGGACCCTCCATCTCCACGTTGCTGAACGGAGTCCAGGGCCTAGGCGACCCGGCGGGAGTTGGAAACGGGTCGGCCGTGGGACAGAACCGTCCGGACCGCGTTGCCGGTCAACCCTGCCGCACCAGCGGTATGGATTCTCGGCAATTCATAAATCCGAATATGTTCACTGTGAACGGCTATCAGTTGGGTAAGGTCGGCAATGCCGGCGTCGGTACTTGCCAAGGACCGGGTAATAAGACCGTCGACTTTGGCGTAGACAAGAACTTCAAAATCACGGAACGCATCAAAGCCCAGTTCCGATTTGAGTTCTTCAATCTCTTTAATCACCCCTCCTACAGCGCGCAAAATGTAATCGACAATAATACCCTCGGCTTTAACTCACCTGTATTTGGTGATGCGAGCGGCAACCCTGTTCCCGTCGATGCAAAAGGGAATCAAATCCTGACCAACGCAACTCAGATTCTGTCAGCCGTTCCCAGCCCGGGCTCCAATTTTGGCAAAACGCAGTCTGTTCGCGAACAAGGATTCCGTCAGCTGCAGTACGCTCTGAAGTTCATTTTCTAGTCGAGGACAAAACCCAAGTCCGAGGCGTCCCGCCTGGTCCTCACCAGCCAGGCGGGACGCTTCATTTTCAGGAGAATAGAGGAAAATTCCTCCATTCTGCTCGTCAACAAAAAATCGCCATGCGTTAGAATGGACCAATGTTCGGTTACCCCTTAAGGCGCTTACTTCTCCGCTTCTGCTCCTCGCTCCTCATCTTTGCTGCACCTCAGCCAGCTCACGCGCAGGCTGGCGGACCGCAGCGTGTTCCCGTCCCTCCGCCTCTCGCAAAGCCAAACGCATCCAAGCCGAAGACGGACCGCAGTCTCCTTCCGCCAGTTCCTGTCTTTAAGGACATCGCCGAACAACTCGGCGTTACCTTTCCGCACATCGCCGCCCCCGAAGCTCACTACGTGATTGATTCCACCAGCGGCGGCTCCGGCCTCTTCGATTGCGATGACGACGGCCGCCTCGACATTGTCCTCGTGAACGGCTCGACCGTCGAGCGCCTGCTCAAGGGCGGCGACCCGATGGTCACCCTCTATCACCAGGAAGCCGCCGGCACCTTCAAGGACATCACCGCCGCCGCCGGCCTGACCCGCAAGGGCTGGGGCATGGGAGTTGCCGTCGCGGATTACGACAATGACGGCAAGCTCGATCTCTTCGTCACCGGCTACACCGGCAGCGCCCTCTATCACAATCTAGGCAACTGCAAATTTGAAGACGTCACAGACAAGGCCGGCGTCCGCGGCAGCGGCTTTATGACCGGCGCCGCCTGGGGCGACTACGATCGCGACGGCTACGTAGACTTATTCGTTTCCCGTTACTCCCACCTCGACCTCAACAATCTCCCGCAGTTCGGCAGTAACAAGTTCTGCCGCTTCAAGGGCATCCTGGTGCAGTGCGGTCCCTGGGGTCTCGAAGGCGAAACCGATTTCCTCTATCACAATCGCGGTGACGGCACCTTCGAAGAAGTCTCGATAAAAGCCGGCGTCCACGACGATATCGGCTACTACGGCCTCGGTGTAATGTGGGTCGATTACGACGATGACGGCTGGCCCGACCTGCTCGTCGCTAACGATTCCGTCCCCAACTACCTCTACCACAACAATCACAATGGCACCTTCACCGACGTGGGCATGCTCACCGGAATAGCCCTAAGCGGCGAAGGCATGGAGCTAGGCAACATGGGCGTCGACTGGGGCGACTACGACCATAGCGGCCGCCTAAGTTTTTTCGTCACGCACTTCGAGGAGCAGCCCAACTCCCTCTATCGCAACATGGGCGCGAAAGGTTTTGACGACGTAAGCTGGACCTCCGGCGTCGGCCAGCCCAGCTATCCTTACGTTGGCTGGGGCACCGCCTTCTTCGATATGGACAACGACACCTGGCTCGACCTCTTCGTAGCAAACGGCCACGTCTATCCCCAGATCGACACGATCGACGTCGGCGCCCGCTACAAAGAGCCCATGCTCCTCCACCGCAACAATCGCGACGGCACCTTCGATGAAGTCTCGAAAGAAGCCGGTCTCCAGGCCATGCCGTCTTCAACAACGGCAATATCGACATCGTCCTGCTGAACGTTGGCGAGCCGCCCTCCGTCCTTCTGAACACGAATCGCGACCCCTATCACCGCGTCCTTTTCAAACTCATCGGAACCAAAAGCAATCGCGCCGCAATCGGCGCCCGCGTCACCATTCACTCCGCCGGCGTAAAGCAATTCAGCGAGGTCCGCAGCGGCGCCAGCTATCTCTCCCAGAATGATCTCCGCCTGCACTTCGGCCTCGGCACCGCCTCCAAAATGGAGTCAGTCGAAATCCGCTGGCCCAACGGCTCGACCGAAACTCTGCAGAACATCGCCGCCGACAACATCTACACCATCGTAGAAGGCTCCGGCATCCGCGACACAAAACCTCTGCCACCGCCCGGTGCGCCAGTTACAGTGCCAGGCGTCCAGTAACATCATGAATGTGGCAGCTCGCCAAAAACGCTTCTTCGCTTCACTGAAGTCTCTCGCGGCAATACTTCTACTTGCCACCACTTTCCAAGCTCCATTCGTTGCCGCCGCTGATAACCCTGCTGAAACTCTGCAGCGCCAATTCGCGGCCGCCAAGTCAGCCCTCGCTACCGGTGATCTCGCCCGCGCGGAAGACGACTTTCGGCGGACTATCGGTCTAGGCCTGCGCCAGCTCGGCAATCTCGCGATCTCCGAGCAGCAATTCGATCAAGCAACCGCCCTCCTCGACGAAGCCGCTAAGCTTTCTCCCGAGGATTCCGCTCTACAAGTGGAAGACGCCATCGCCTGGTTCCGAAAGGGCAACACCAACAAAGCCTCCGAGATGATTCAGTCCGTCCTCCGCGCGCATCCAGATAATGCCCGCGCTCACAACGTCCTCGGCCGCCTCTATCTTTTTAACGGTGACGTCGATGCCTCTGTGGCCGAATTGCAAAAAGCCGTCGCCCTGCAAGACGACTTCGAGACCGCGTATTTCCTCGGCATCGCATTTCTCAGAGCCAAGAAAATCTCGGAAGCGGCTGACCTCTTCGCCAAATTGCAAGCGGCAACCGGAGATTCCGCCGCGCTTCACGTGTTGTTCGGTCGCGCCTACACGATCACGCATTTTCCAGAGCAAGCCGTCGCCGAATTCAGCAAAGCAATCAAGCTCGACCCCAAATACCCGCGCGCGCATGCCTTGCTGGGTTACGCCTCGCTCGAGTTCTACGGAGAGTCCAGCTACCCGCAAGCCCGCAAGCTATTCGAGCAAGAGCTGCAGATTCAGCCCAACGATTATTTGTCTCTCGTGCTCCTCGGCATCAGCACCACCAGCCTTCGCGATTACCCCGCCGCCGAATCCGCCCTCGTGCGCGCCACCAAGCTTCGTCCCGATGGCGCTTCCCCTTACCTCTATCTAGGCGAAACCTACAACGCCACCGGTCGCTTCAAAGAAGCGGTCGCCGCCCTGCAAAAATATGTCGCGCTTGAACGCAATCCGCAGGAATCCAATCGCAACCTGAGCCGCGGATATTTTCTTCTTGGTCAGGATCTGCTTCGTCTCGGCGGCCACACCGAAGAAGCTCGTCAGGCGCTAGCCCATTCGCAACAATTGCGTGAGGCACAATTCAAATATGACCAGGAACACCTGTTCCTGACTCCGGCTCAGCAGAAAGAACAAAAAGAATTGGAAGCCTCCGCCGACGCACGCAGCCTCAGCTCCGATCGCATGGCGGGCGTGCTCGAAGCCGGTTCCCGCGAAGAAAATCACACCGCGCAGGAAATGGCGCAAGGTGGCTTGCCCGCGAGCTCCTCACCTTCAGCCCCGGCGTCGCAACCGGCGCCCGAGTCCGCGCCCGCAAAGCAATACCGCGCCTTCGCCTCCGAAATTCTAGCCAGCTCCTACAATGATTTGGGCGTGATGCGCGCCAAAGCCTCGCAATTTGCCGAGGCCGCCGAATTCTTCAAGCAAGCCCACACCTGGAACCCCGTGCTGCCGGGCCTCGATCGCAATTGGGGCTTCGCCGCCTACCGCGCCGAAATGTATCCCGGGGCCATCCCGCCGCTCGAGCGCCAGCTCGCCGCCCACTCCGATGACGCCTTCGTCCGCCAAATCCTCGCCCTAAGCTATTTCGACCAGGAAAATTATTCCAAAGTCGCCGAAGTACTCCGCCCCTTGCGGAACAATCCGCCCGACGATCCCGCTCTTCTCTTCGCCTGGGGCACTGCGCTCGTCCGCACGCGTCAGTCCGCTGAAGCCGCAAAAATGTTCCAGCACATGCTCCAGCAAAACGACACCAATCCCGGCGTCCACTACCTTCTCGGCCAAGCCTACGCGCAAGACAAGGACTATCCGAACGCACTAACCGAACTAAAAGCTGCCGTTCGCCTTGATCCAAAGCTCCCCGAAGCGCACTACTACACCGGTCTGGTCTACCTGCACCAAAGTGATTTCGACAACGCCGCCCAGGAATTTCGCGCCGAACTCGCTCTCCGTCCCGGCGATCCCACCACCGCGTACCATCTAGCCTTCACGCTTCTCTCCCAGGGACAAACCGAAGAAGCCGCCGCGCTCCTCCGCGACGTTGTCAAAACCAAGCCAGACTATGAGATGGCGCATTTCGAGCTAGGCCGCGCGCTTCTCCAGCAGGGTGACCTCGAAGGCGCCATCTCCAACCTCGAAATTGCGAAAAAACTTCAGCCCGACCGCGACCTACCCTATTTCCAGCTAAGTCAGGCATACCGCCGAGCCGGCCGCGCCCAAGACGCCGAGCAAGCCCTCGCCACCTATCGCAAAATCATCGAAGCAAACCGCCAGAAAAAGCGCCAATCCCTCGAAACCGAAACCCCGTAGTCTCTCGGTCCCAGTGGCACGGCCACTCTTGGCTGTGCGCCGATCTAAAACATCAATTTATAGTCACCTGCAAGGTCCCTGCTACAGAGGGACTTCAGGTTTTCTCCGTGCCCTCTGTGCTCCCCTCTCCGTGAACTCTGTGTTAAATCGTTTTTTTGCGTCCGCTGTTGCTAGAATATCGATTTTATACTATGATTTCTCGCAATAAGGGGTGGCCGATACCGGCCCGAAAACGGTTTTTCCTGTAGCACACGTCGAGGAGCCTTAATGAATAAGCGGCTAGCATTCGTCTGCTATGTAGCACTTCCACTCGCCTTCGTAACCTCCACTCTCTACGCCAATGACGACATCCCCAAAGCTGCCTGGAAGCGTCCCATCGGCCAACCTCTCGAAAACCCCGGCACAAAAAAGCCCATGCTCGACGCCGGTCACATCGATAACGGTTTCTGGCAAGGCGCACCCGTAGGCGGCTTCGGTGCCGGCACATTCTCCCGCACCTATCGAGGCGACTTCGCCCGCTGGCACATGAAAGCCGGCGTCCACAAATACCAAACCGTCTGGGCCAACCAGTTTGCGATGTTCCAAAAATCCGAAGGCGACGAAAATGGCGTAGCGAAAGTTCTCACCGCAACGCATCCCCCCGGCCACGCGCTGAGTTCCTGGGATTGGGATTATCCCGTCGGTGCCGGTGATTACGCCGCCCTCTATCCAAAGTCCTGGTTCGATTACCGCTGGGAAAAATTCCCCGCCCAAGTGACCGTCGAGCAGTTCTCTCCCATTCTTCCCGATAATTACAAAGCAACCAGCTATCCCGTCGCCGTTTACCGCTGGCATGCCGAAAATCCCACCAAGCATCGCGTCACGGTTTCCGTCTTGCTCTCCTGGGAAAACATGATCGGTTGGTTTCGCACCTACGGCCGCGACCTGAGCGGGGGCATCAACGATGGCAATCACAACGTTTTCCGCTCCGAGCCGTTTACGCAAGCCCTGAAAAACGCGAAACAGTCGGCTGGCTCCGCGGGCACGATGAAAGGCATTGTCTTCGATCGCAATCACCTCGGCCCAGTGGAAGACGAATGGGACGGCCAGTTCGCAATCGCCTCGCTCGAATCTCCGGGCGTTGAGGTCACCTACCAAACCACCTTCGCGCCCGATCGCGACGGAAAAGAAATCTGGGCTCCTTTCTCGAAAGACGGCAAGCTCGCCAACAGCAACGATGTCTGGACCAGCAGCGGCGAACCTCTCGCCGGAGCCATCGCCGTCCGCTTCACGCTAGAACCCGGTGAGAAGCGAGTAATCCCCATGGTCATTGCCTGGGATCTGCCGATCGCCGAATTCGGCTCCGGACGCAAATGGCATCGCCGCTACACCGATTTTTACGGCTCGACCGGCACAAGCGCCTGGGCCATCGCCCGCGACGGTCTCGTAAACGCCGCGTCCTGGAGCGAAGCCATAGAAGCCTGGCAAGCCCCCTACATCAATGACGAGAGCAAGCCACTCTGGTATCGCGGCATGCTCTTCAACGAGCTATACGTCCTGGCCGACCTCGGCTCCTTCTGGGGCCGCCCCGTCGGCTCCAGTCCGCAAGGCCCTCCGGTCTACTCCTTCATGGAGTGCTACGACTACCCGTATTACGAGACGCTCGATGTCCGCTTCTACGGCTCCATGCCGCTCCTTAAATTCTGGCCCGACCTCGAGAAAAACGTAATGCGCGAATTCGCCGCCACCGTGCCTCAGGAAGCCCCCGAAAGAATGGAATGGATCTGGAAAACGCAGCACTCCGGCCAGCTTAGCTTCCGCATCCGCAAAGCCAAGGGAGCCGTTCCCCACGATCTCGGCGTTCCCGACGAAGATCCCTTCAAGCAAATCAATCAGTTCAGTTGGCAAGACACAAACGGTTGGAAAGATCTAAATCCAAAATTTGTCCTCATGGTTTACCGCGATTTCGTCTTCACCGGCCGCAAAGACAAGGATTTCCTCCGCAGCACGTGGCCCGCCGTCCAGGAATCCCTCGAATATCTCCGCAAGTATGACCACGACGGCGACGGCCTCCCCGAAAACGAAGGCTATCCCGACCAAACCTATGACGAATGGGTAGTGCGCGGCGAAAGCGCCTACTCCGGCAGCCTGTGGCTAGGCGCCCTGCGTTCCGCCGAAGAAATCGCCAAGCAGCTCGGCGATTCCGCCGCCGCGTCCAAATATCACGATCTCTTCGCCAAAGCTCAAGCCAGCTACATCAGCAAGCTCTGGAACAAGGAGTATTTCCGCTACGACACCAGCAGCGAATACCGCGACAACATTCAAGCCGATCAGCTAGCCGGCCAGTGGTACGCCAACATGACCGGCCTCGGCGACCTCGTCCCCCGCGAAATGCAGCGCAGCGCCCTCCACAAAATCTTCGACTTCAACGTGATGAAATTCGCCGACGGCAACATGGGCGCAGTAAACGGCATCGCCCCAGACGGTTCCCCAGTGAAAACCAACGAGCAGGTCCAGGAAGTCTGGACCGGCACCACCTTCGGCCTCGCCGCCCTAATGCTAAGCGAAGGAATGAAAGAAGAAGCCTTCAAAACTGCCCAAGGCATCTATCACACAACCTACGAAACCAAAGGCTATTGGTTCCGCACCCCCGAAGCCTGGGACATAACCGGCAACTATCGCGCCTCCATGTACATGCGCCCAGCAGCCATCTGGGCCATGGAAATGACCGAGCCTCCCAGCGAGGCCGCCGCAGGCGCGCGCTCAGTATCAGCGCACAGCAAAATGCCAAACTGATTGCGCGCTCTACCGAATTTTGTTGACAAATAGGTATAGTTGTGGGATGCTATCCAACAGGTAAACGACCGCACGCTGACGGTGTTCCGCGACTTTTCTTCAGCATTACTAAGCCCGTTAACCTCGTTAAAATCAACACTTACAGAAGTGTGTCAAAACAAAGGACTTTAAGTAGCTCTAGAATGAACACTTATGCAAAACAGGGGGAGGGGAGTCCCCGGCAGTACAGTACATGAGAAGTCACTCCTCGCGCAGCGTCCGCACTGGCTCGATACGGGTTGCGCGGTAGGCGGGCAAGATGTTCGCGAGCATTCCCACCGCCATAAGGATCA
>WNFL01031145.1_pt3 | contig 11311 bp, 12 predicted proteins | sample 5400361 | NCBI WGS metagenome assembly WNFL01 (sample SAMN13153351, study PRJNA577476) | soil metagenome | isolation source: 40 cm soil on Douglas fir-dominated hillslope | place: USA:California | collected 2013-09-17
GGTGACGCTACTCGGAGTTTCGTGGTGGCGCCGCGTCCTGCTGTCGCGCGTGGGGCAGACGCAGTCTGATCAAGTCGGAACTCTTAGCCTCGAGCTGCAAAAGCAGACGAAGGAGCGGAGGAGAATCCAGGAGGAGATGCAACGGCTTCATGCGGACATGGATCGGAGGGTGGAAGAGCGCACGGCCGTGCTCACGAAAACCTACGCGCAACTTGAAGAAGAACTCAACGAGCGCAAACAGGCTGAGAAAGCCCTCGCCCAACAAGCGCAGGAACTCGAACGGTCAAAGGATGTACTGGAGCTGCACGTCCAGGCCCGCACCCAGGAATTGCAAAAGCTCCAGCGGCGCTACGAACACATCCTCAATTCTGCCGGTGAAGGCATCTATGGGCTCGACCTGCAAGGGAAGACGACCTTCGTGAACCCGGCGGCGGCGAAGATCACCGGCTGGAAAGTCGACGAGTTGATTGGTAAAACCGAGCACGACGTTTTTCACCGCACGCAACCTGCTGGCAATACCGCCTTGATGACCCGCACGGGTGAGCACTTGACCGATCAGGTCAAGTGCTCACCCGTGAGGACGGTTCCAACTTCCCGGTCGAATACGTTAAAACTCCCATCCTCGAGAAAGACAAACTGGTCGGCGCCGTGGTCATCTTCAAAGACATCACCGAGCGAAAACGGACCGAGGACGCGCTGGCGCGCAAAGCTGCGGAATTGGCGCGCTCCAACGCCGAGTTGGAACAGTTTGCCTATGTCGCCTCCCACGATTTGCAGGAACCCCTGCGCAAGATCCAGGCTTTCGGCGACCGGCTCAAAAGCAAGTGCGACGCGGTCCAAATGCAGGAAGGTCGCGATTATTTGGAGCGCATGCAAAACGCCGCTGCTCGAATGCAGACGCTCATCAACGACCTCCTCACCTTTTCCCGCGTCATCAGCACCACTCAGCCCTTCGTGCCAGTCGATTTGGCTGTCGTGACCAAGGAAGTCCTCACCGATCTCGAGGTCCGGATCGAACAAACCAAAGCCAAAGTCGATGTGGGCGCGCTTCCCACCATTGAGGCCGACCCGCTGCAGATGCGGCAGCTCCTGCAAAATCTCATTGGCAACGCCCTCAAGTTTCAGCCGCCCAACGCTCAACCCGTCGTGAAAATCAGCGGCCAAATTGTCAATCGCGGCTTCGGCGGCAGCCAGGCCGAACCGCTTGATCAACTCTGTGAGTTGACCATCCAGGACAATGGCATCGGCTTCGAGGAGAAATACAACGAGAAGATTTTCGCCGTCTTTCAGCGCTTGCATGGCCGCAACGAATACGAAGGCACCGGCGTCGGACTGGCGGTCTGCCGCAGAATTAGCGATCGACACGGCGGCACCATCGCCGCGACGAGCAAGCTGGGCGAAGGCGCGACGTTTACCGTCAACTTGCCCGTCAAGCATTCCAAAGGAGAGAACGTCGCGTGAGTCTTTCCGGCAAACCTATTGTCATTCTCATGGCCGACGACGACGCGGATGATCGCCTGCTGGCCCAGGACGCACTCAACGAGTGCGGTTTGCCCAACGAATTGCACTTCGTCGAAAATGGCGAAGACCTGCTCGACTATCTTCATCATCGCGGCAAGTTTTCCAGCACACCCGCTCCGCGGCCGGGCCTCATTCTTCTTGACCTGAATATGCCGCGCAAAGATGGCCGCGAAGCACTGCGCGAAATCAAAGCTGACAATGAGTTCAAACGCATCCCGGTGATCGTCCTCACCACGTCCAAGGCCGATACTGATATAAGCAAAATCTACGACCTCGGCGCCAATTCCTTCATTTCCAAACCGGTCACCTTCGACTCGTTGGTGAAAGTCATGAAAATCCTGGGCAACTACTGGTTCGACATCGTTGAGTTGCCAGTCAAGTAATGCTGCGCGCGAACCCAGGCGAATCTCTGAAAGTGCTCCTTGTGGAGGATGATGAGGATGATTATATCCTCGCGCGCGGCCTGTTCCGTGAAATCAAAGGACGGCCCATCGACATCCAGTGGGTGAGCACTTTCGACAAGGGGCTGGCTGCGATGATCGCCAATCAGCACGACATCTGCCTTGTCGACTATCGGTTGGGGGCGCGCAATGGTGTGGAATTGCTGCGCGAAGCGGTCCAGCGCGGTTGCAAGGCGCCCGTGATCCTTCTTACCGGCCAGGGAGAACATGAGGTCGATATCGAGGCCATGAAGGCCGGCGCCGCTGACTATCTCGTCAAAGGCCATCTCGAACCCGATCTGCTTGAGCGAGCGGAGACGCGCTGCCACCGTTGCCGCCGCCGATCAGGCCCGTCTGGCTGCCTTTGGCGCGGAGATTGGCCTCGCCCTCACGCGCCCTGACCCGCTCGAAGCGATCTTGCAGCGTTGCGCCGCGGCCATGGTGCAATTTCTCAAGGCTGGCCTGGCGCGAATTTGGATCAAAGCCGGCGAGGAGAATCCACTTCAGCTTCGGGCTACTGCCGGCCCCATCAGCGATGCCGGCGCCAGCGGCAGCAAAAGCCCAAAAGTCACGTTCGAGCAGCAAGGTCTGGTTGAAGGCAGGCCTGTCCTCATCAATCATCTCTCGTCCAGTACGGCTCTTCTCGACCATGAGTGGGCCGCGAAAGAAGGTGTCGCGTCCTTTGCCGCCTATCCCCTGATTCTCGAAGATACCACGCTCGGCGTTATGGCCGTATTTGGCACCGAGCCGTTCCCGGAATCTATTCTCCAGGAAATGAGCTCCGTGGCCAACGGCATAGCCATGTGCATCGAGCGCAAACGCTCCGCCGAAGCGTTGGGCGTCAGCGAATTCAAATACCGCTCCGTCGTCGAAAACATCAAAGAGGTCATCTTTCAGGTCAACGAGGCCGGTTTGTGGATGTTCCTCAATCCCGCCTGGACCGAAATCACCGGCTTTAAGGTCAAGGAAACCCTCGGCACTCCCTTTGCCGATTACGTCCATCCGGAAGATCGCGATCGCCATACTGAGCTATTCCAACAACTCATCGAACGGCGCCACAGCTATTGCCGGGACGAAACTCGTTACCTCGCCCGGGACGGCACCTTCCGCTGGGTCGAAGTTTATGCGCAACCGAATCTGGATAGCAGTGCTCTCGGTACTTCAGGCACCATTCGCGACATCACCGACCGCAAGCGAGCTGAGGCGGAAATCGAAAAACTCGCGGCGTTCGTGAGATTCAATCCCGATCCTGTCATGGAATTGGCTTCCGACGGCACCTTGACCTATCTCAATCCTGCTGCTCGTGAAATGGGACGCTCGCTCTCGCTGGAAGACCCGGAAGCCATTTTGCCCAAAGACGCAGCAGCCATTGCCAAAGAATGTCTTCGGCTCGGCCACAGCAGATTGGGCCAGGAAATGACCATCAGTGACCGGACCCTTTCCTGGTCGTTCTTGCCCATCATTGCCAGCCAGGTGGTCCATTGCTACGGGACCGATACGACTGAGCGGCTCAACCTCGAAGCGCAGCTTCGCCACGCTCAGAAGCTCGAATCGGTGGGCCAACTCGCCGCGGGCGTCGCTCACGATTTCAACAATATTCTCACCATCATCCAGGGCCACACCGATCGGCTCCTGGCCAAGTGCGAATCCAACGGCGAACTCGCCGAGCCCTTGCGTCAGGTCTCGGCGGCTGCTCGCCGTGCCTCCAGTCTTACGCGCCAGCTTCTCATGTTCAGCCGCAAACAGGTCATGCAGTCGAAGGTTCTGGACCTCAACGCAGTGCTTGGGAACATGGCCACCATGCTCCAGCGGTTGCTCGGCGAAGATATCGCTCTGGCTTCAAAGTACGACGCCGGCGTTCCCAGGGTGGAAGCCGATACAGGGATGATCGAACAGATCATTATGAACCTGGCGGTCAATTCCCGCGACGCCATGCCCAAAGGTGGCCAGCTCCTCATCACTACGTCGGCTGTCCAAATCGACGATCACTACGTGCAGCAGCATCCCGAGTCGCGACGCGGAGACTTCGTCTGCCTCAGCGTGACCGATACCGGATCGGGCATGAGCAAGGAAACTCTGGCGCGCATCTTCGAGCCCTTCTTCACCACCAAGGAGGTTGGCAAAGGAACCGGTCTCGGTCTGGCCACCGTTTACGGCATCGTCAAACAACACCAGGGTTGGGTCGAAGTCATAAGCGAAGTGAGCGTTGGCACCACCTTCAAAATCTACTTTCCCGCCAGCAGCAGAGCAGTCGATGCTGCCGAAAAGCCTGCTTCCAGCAGCAGCGTTCGCGGTGGTCACGAAACCATCCTGTTGGTTGAAGATGAACCCGTCCTGCGCGAACTCTCCCGCGTCATTCTCGAGGATTACGACTACGAAGTGCTGGAAGCTGGTTCCGGTGTGGAAGCGCTTAAGATCTGGGATGAACACAGCGGAAATATCGATCTGCTTCTCACCGACATGGTCATGCCAGAAGGCGTCTCCGGCAAAGAACTGGCCGCAACACTTCGCGCCCGCAAGCCCACCCTAAAGGTCATCTTCACCAGCGGCTACAGCTCCGACGTCATGGGCCGCGATCCGTCGTTGCGCGACATTAAATTCCTGCAAAAACCCTACCCCCCGCCCCAACTCGCCCAAACCGTCCGCGAGTGCCTGGATTTAAAGTGAGCCAGTTCATCCATTGACTTAAGGCCGGTCATTTCCTACCTTCTGGTTCCCCTAACGGGGGCGTAGCTCAATTGGTTAGAGCGCTGCCCTGTCACGGCAGAGGTTACGGGTTCGAGCCCCGCCGCTCCCGCCATTCTACCCAGGATATCGATTCGGGTTGAAGCGCGGTTTTCACTCACCCGTCGCCGCCAATGCGTGCTATTTACAATCACGCGGCGACCCGGTAGAACTCCGCAAGTGAGCAAGAAAACAATCCTCATAGTCGAGGATGACGCGGTGATCGCGCACCTATATCAAGTCACCCTGCAGAAAGCGGACTTTGTCGTTGAATTGGCCACCGATGGCGCCAGCGGCTTTGCTCGAATCCAGGAAATAGCGCCGGACGGTGTTCTGCTCGATTTAATGCTGCCCAGACTCAACGGGATAGACCTTCTCAAGCGCCTTCGCCAAACGCCACCCTTCGAGAAGCTTCCAGTCGTCGTTTATACCAACGCGTTCATTCCGCAGATGGTCGAAGAGGCAAAGCGCGCCGGAGCTACTGAAGTCTTCGACAAATCCACGCTCACGCCATCAATGTTAGTGGACGCGTTTAAGACGGCAACCAGGTCTGATCGGCCTCCAGACACGAAATGAGAACTTGCCATAGAATTACTCCACTTATTTGTCTCTCCTTGATGGCCGCAATGCTTCATGCGAACGGCCAGCCGCGACAAGCCGGCGTTCAGGGATTGAGAGGACAAGTCACTTTCACGATGGCAAACGGCGCGCCGATCCGATTGCAGAAAGGCGCATCCATTCCGTCCGGGGCTGTCGTCAGGACCGGCCCCCAGGCTGCCGTGGATATCCACCTCGGCCCGGACGCCGGCACCATTCGTCTCACTCAAAACACCGTCCTTGCATTGGATAAGCTCGATAATGCGCAAACGATGCTCACCCTGGCGGAGGGATCGTTCGTTGGCTGGGATGCGAATGTCCCTGTCGGCAGTCAATTTCAAGTGAAACTTCCCAATGGAATTGTGGGCATTGTCGAAGGAAAATATCGTATTGATGTGCGTTCCTACCTCGTACTGCTCAATGGCGCCATGGCATATGCCTACGTGCCGCAGGACGGCCAGCCGCGACCGTTTACGATGAAAGGGCCTCCCGCGGCTTATTTTTCACCGATTGAAGGTGTTAAACCGGCCCCCGGAGCGTTGCAAAAAGAAGTGGAGCTTCAGTCCAAGGGAAAGTTGCGATAGCAGCGATCGCGTCGGTTCGTTTTTTCAAAGCTGCTACCCCGGTTGCGCGCCGGCCGCTCCCAACATCTCCCTGGCGGCGGCCAACTGAGCATGGTTTCCGATGAGCAGGAGAAGGTCGCCGGCAACGAGTTCCTCGTCCGGACCCGGGTTGATGATGCGCGCCCCGTTGCGTTCGATGCCGGCAATGCTTGCGCCGGTTCGGCTGCGAAGCTGAAGCTCGCGAACCAGTTTTCCAGCGGCTGGGGAATCCTGCGGCAGCTCCAACAGCTCCAGTTCGGCTTCTCGCAGAAGTCCAGGGAGCTGCCGAATCGGTTCTTCCGCCGGCGCGGGCTGGCTGAGTGTTTCAACGAGGGCCACCTGGGCCTTCGCATAAATGCGGATGAACAGTCGCCAGAAGAACCAGGCCACAAATCCCAGAAGCGCCAATACAACAAGCAGTATCTCCCAGGGTGGCAACAGCGCGGAACTGAGCAATAGCACGTACAAACCGAGTGCAATCGTCCCAATCACGGGGACAACCAGCGCAACAATGGCACGAATCTGCTGCGCGCGTCCGCCCGCAAGCGTTTCGGAAACTTTGGTCTCCGCGATCAACAGGCCCAGCGCTTGCAGTTTGCGAAACGTCGCGATGAACAGCGGCAGGCTCAGAATCAGCGCCGCAGTCCACAAGAGCAGGTCGACCGCCTGTTCCGCACGGGCGAATTGATGCAGCCAGTCCGGACGACGCTCACCCAGATATGCTGCTGCAATAAAGATCGCTGTGATCAGCGCCGCGTTTAGCGCCATCTGCAAGAGCCAGCGGCGGACCAGCTTTGTAGCGATCGTTGGCGAACGGCTGCCGAGTTGCCCGACCCAGCGCGTGTAAACACCCAACGAAGTCACCACCGGGCGGGGAGCTATGCGTTCGAACCAACTCACCAGGGCGTCCGAATTCCGAATCAGATAAGGAGTCGTCAAGGTGGTGATGACCGCAACCGCGACGGCCACCGGGTAGAGAAACTCGCTCGTGACGCGCAACGATACGCCCAGCGAAGCGATGATGAATGAGAATTCTCCGATTTGCGCCAGCCCCATTCCCACCCGCAGAGCCGTCCGCGTATCATGACCACCCGCATAGACTCCAAGGGCACAAGTAACGACCTTTCCGATGATAACCACGAGAGAAATCACAACCACCGGGATCCAATGCGCCAGCAGCATCTTCGGGTCGATCAACAATCCGATGGAGACAAAGAAGATGGCGCTGAACATATCGCGAATGGGTTGGGTCAGGGTTTCGATTCGCCCGATTTCCCGCGCTTCCGCGACCACCACTCCAATCAGGAACGCACCGAGGGCCACGCTGTATCCAAGCCGTGCCGCCAGGAGTGAAAAACCAAAGCACACTGCCAGCACGGTAATGAGCAGCATTTCGTTGCTCTTGAAACGCCCGACATACCCGACAAGCCGTGGAACGGCCAGCAAGCCCAGAACGAGCGCGGCCGCGAGGAAAATTGCCAGTTTGCCCACGGTCACGCTCACTTCGCCAATGTCGAAGGTTCCTGTCATCGCAACGCCGGACAACAGAGCGAGCATGACGATGGCAAGCATGTCTTCGATAATGAGAATTCCGAAAGTCAGCTCGGCGAAGCGTTCCCTGGTTTTCCCAAGTTCCGCCAGAGCCTTGACGATGATCGTCGTTGACGAGATGGAAAGCATTGCGCCCAGGAACAGGCTGTCGATGTTCGACCACTTGAACATTCGGCCGATTTGATAGCCGACCCAGACCATCAGCAGAATTTCCAGGAGAGCCGCGGTGAAAGCCGTGCCTCCCACCTGCTTGAGTCTTCGCAAGTTGAACTCCAGGCCGAGCGAAAACATCAGCAGGATAATTCCCAATTCCGAGAGGGTCCTGATCGTTTCCTGATCGCGGATCAAGGGAAAAGGCGGGGTGTGCGGGCCGATGATGACACCCGCGATAATATAGCCGAGCACGACCGGCTGCTTGAAACGGTGAAATATCACCGTCACTACGCCAGCCACAATCATGACCACCGCCAAATCCTGAAGAAAATTTAGTCCGTGCATGGAAACCGCTGCAACCCAGTTTCTGCGATGGCGGCAACACTGGTCAACAGAACTGATTCGTTGCCAATCAAGGCCGGACCGTTCTAACTAATTAGCGTATGCGCTACCGCGCTCGTGATCTCCTCCAGCTCAGCGTCCGCCGCCAGCCCGGACCTGTTGCTGTTCGAGGGAGAGGCCGGGATCGGGCGGGCCGCCAGGCCGGGAGCGGCGGTTGTCGATCGCGAACGCCGTACCTATCGCATCTCCGGTGGCGGTGAAAATATGTGGTTTACAAACGACGCCTTCCATTTTGTTTGGAAAAAGGTTTCCGGCGATTTCATCCTCGCAGCCGATGTTGCATTCGAGGGCACCGAGGGCACCGAGGGCAATGCGCATCGCAAAGCCTGTCTTGTCCTGCGCCAGGATCTTGACGCCGATTCCGCCTACGCGGATGCCGCGCTGCACGGAGATGGTTTGACATCGCTCCAATATCGCGACGCCAAAGGCGCGTTCACACACGAAGTGCAATGCAATATTTCCGGGCCGAAGCGCCTTCGGATCGAAAAGCGCGACAAAAGCGTTTCCCTGTCACTGGCGCGGCAAGATGAAGAGTTGCGACCCAGCGGGGCATCGATTCGATTGGCGTTCACTGAGCCGTTCTATGTCGGGCTGGGTGTCTGCGCGCATGACAATAACAGGGTGGAAACGGCGCTGTTTTCGAATGTGGAATTACGGCCGGGTTCCGAGCTTCCGTACGCAGTCATCAGCACCCTGGAAACAATTACGATTTCCTCAACTGACCGGCGAGTCGTTTATTGGACGACCAACCTTATCGAAGCGCCCAATTGGTCACGCGATGGAGCCGCATTGCTTTTCAACAGCAAAGGACGCATTCACCGTTTGCCTGTTACCGGCGGTCAACCACAGGTGATCGATACTGGTTTTGCCACGCGGTGCAATAATGACCACGGAATTTCTCCCGATGGACGCCTGTTGGTGATCAGCGACCAATCGCAGGAACGCCGGTCATTGATTTACACATTGCCGACGAGTGGCGGCACACCCAGACGCCTCACGACGCTCGGTCCTTCGTATTGGCATGGATGGTCGCCCGATGGAAAAACCCTCGCCTATTGCGGCGAGCGCGATGGGCAATTTGATATTTATACCGTCTCCCTTGATGGAGGAGAAGAGCGCAGGCTGACCACCGCCGAAGGACTCGATGATGGCCCCGATTATTCGCCCGACGGCCAATTTATCTATTTCAATTCCGAACGGAGCGGAACGATGCAAATCTGGCGAATGCGAACCGACGGCACCCAGCAGGAGCAGGTGACGTCGGACGAATATAACAACTGGTTTCCGCATCCTTCACCGGACGGCAAATGGATCGCATTTCTCTCCTATGAAAAGGAGGTGAAAGGACATCCGGAAAACAAGGATGTGATGTTACGCATCATGCCTTTGAGCGGTGGGAAGATTCGGCCTCTTGCCAGACTGTTCGGAGGCCAGGGAACCATTAATGTGCCCTCATGGTCTCCAGACAGCCGAAAGCTCGCGTTCGTGAGTTACCAGGCAGCACCTGCTGGAAGATCGGGTTTGTAGGCGCCAAGTCGCTACGTGGAACCTGACTAGTCTAGTCGCTGAGCGCAAATTTTCCGGTCCAGCTCATCCGGTAAGCCTGGGCATGGGTCACCAGGCTCACCACCAGATCGATGCTGTCACCTCGTCTAAATAGTGGACGGCCCAGCCGCTGCGCAGGAATTTTCATAATGGCCAGGTTTCGCACATTAAGGTTGAGGCCAGAGAGGTTCTGCACACGAACGCTCGGATCGCTGACGATCGGTTCACGTCCGGCGCCCAAACGGGTCCGTATTACATCCGATCCCGCCATCTGCACCGTCCACAATGGACGGTCTCCTTTCGGTACCGAACGGTTGCGGTAATACGCATCTTCGATGATATCGGTCCCATAAACTCCAAGGTAAATCGCCCTGGAGTCCCAGCAAACATAAAGATCTGCCAGCGGGAATTCGGAAACGGGTTTCACGAAACCTCTTTCCCGGTCCCAGTGCGCCAGGGCCCGGCCGTACTCAAATTGACCGAACGGATCATCCGGCGCGCGCGGAACGCCACTCGAGGCGTCACTGCGCCCGGGTGAAGTCCGGAACTTCAAACGAGAAGCTTCCACCGAAGAAAAGACTGCGGTGGTTGGCTCGTAGGCTTGGTCATGAATATCGACCAGACCAAAGTTAAAGTTTTCGCCATCCTCGCGGCCATGGGTTGGTTCGTCACTATAGGCGAACCAGTCCGCGCCGATTACGTAAGGAATTCGCAACAGCGCCTGCAATGTGCGATGAGCAACATGCGCTCGGTCCGCCTGCGTTCCCGCTACGGGGAAGCCTCCCTGCGAGTTCTTGTTTTCGCTGCGATTTTCCATCGCTGCGGCGTAAAATTCACTCACTAAAACTGGCTTTCCCGTCAGGGCGTGCAGGGTCTCAAGTTGAAAACGCACGAAAGTGCCATCATTCCAACTGGCGTTGAGATTGCTCGAGATGGCATCCAGGTAAGGCGCGGCTGCTCGCGCCACCTCCGGATAGTAAAAGGACTGGTAACGATCACCGAGAATCAAAGCGCGGCTGTCGTATTTCCGGATAATCGTGCGGCATAGTTCGTAATAACGCGCTGCCAGCAGACCCAGGAAACGCCGCATGACAAGAATTCCCTGGCCACCTGGCCGCAAAAAGAGAGTGCCGCCTCGTTTTAGCTCCGCCCAACTCTCTGCATTTTCAGGCTCAAAGTCACGGAGCAGCTTGCTCCAATCATCGCCATACGTATCGCGCAACAACCGGATCAATCGCTGGCGCTGTTTGCTTTGCCGGGATTGTTCCAACGTCATTTTGAAGAGTGTCGCATTCCACCAGCCCATTTCGTTGTCGGTGTAATACCCGAGCAGACGCGAATCGTCCCGGACGGCCAGAATTTGCTCGCGCGCCACCTGCTCCATTCTGCCCGTGACCTTTGGATCCCACATATCCCACCAGGGCGCGCCCGCCGTGGAGCCGATGTGCAGCACGGGCGTCAGCCAGAGGTTCATCTCCCGCGATTGCAGCAGGACTGTATGATCGCTCCATGCCCCGATTGTTGAGAAGCCCCACGACTTGAGGCGTTTCAAGGTCGCATCGGCCCAGCGCCGCGGAGTGTCATAATGTTGCCACGCGGCATAACCGGGATTTTCCGGATCAAAGTCGGCGCGCGAGATCCCTCGGTTGACCGAGCAAACTCCCAGCGAAAAAAACTGCTGGCCATTCGGCGCTACCAGCGACCAATTGCTATCCTGCTGCCGTATCGTGAACGGCGAGGGAACCGACACTGAACCCCTCGCGATTTGCTCCCGTA
>WNFL01053469.1_pt5 | contig 11310 bp, 8 predicted proteins | sample 5400361 | NCBI WGS metagenome assembly WNFL01 (sample SAMN13153351, study PRJNA577476) | soil metagenome | isolation source: 40 cm soil on Douglas fir-dominated hillslope | place: USA:California | collected 2013-09-17
CCCTCGTGGAACATCCCGATCTTCCCGTCCGACATCGTCACGGTCTCGGCGGCCAAGCCGGTGAAGATCTCCTGCATCGGGGAATTCAAGACGCCCGGGATCGTCGAGTTCCCGGGCGATGAGCGCGTGACCCTCCTCACCCTGATCGCGCGCACGGGTGGACTGACGGACAATGCAGCCCGGGGAAAGATAAGGGTGAAGCGGCGGAGCCCGGACGGCACCATCAAGGAGCTCTTCTTCAACTATTCGCGGATCGTCTCGGGGAAGGACCAGGATCCGGACCTCGAATCGGGCGACGTGGTCGTCGTCAAGGAGTCTCTGTTTTGAGCGCGCGCCCGCCCGTCTCGCCGCGAGAGGACGAGCTCGGCGAGTCCTCGATCGACTTCGCCGCCTATTGGGCGGCGTTCCGCCGTCGCTGGAAGCTCGTCGCAGCCTGCCTCTTCGTCGCTCTCGTCGCCGGGTTCGTGCAGTCGTTGATGGAGACGCCGCTCTACAGGGCGAACCTCACCATCAAGGTGGAGCCCGAGAAGTTCTCTCCGCTCGACATGGGGATCAACCCCGCTTTCTACTTCCCCTATACGCCCGCGGATTTCCTCCCGACACAGCTCGCGCTGCTCCGCAGCCGGGAGATCGCGGAGCGCGTGGTGCAACGGCTCAACCTGACGGAGAACGAGCTCGCGAGCCCGCGCCGCGTGAATCTGAGGCCTGGCAAGACGAAGAAGGCCGACGAGGCGTCCGCCCGCGAGGAGGTCATGCGGATCGCGCGCGACATCCAGGCGAACCTGTCGCTGAGCGTCGTCAAGGAGACGTCCATCGTCGAGCTCGCGTACGTGTCGCCCTCGCCGAAGCTCGCGGCCGACGTCGCGAACGCTCTGGCGGACGCGTACGTCGAATGGACGTACGAGTCGAGGGTGCGGGAGATGACGCAGGCCTCGAAGTTCCTGCAGAGCCAGATCGAGCAGCTCAAAGCCGAGGTGGAGGTACGAGAGAGGAAGTTGACGGAGTACGGTCTCGCGAAGGACATCTACACGATGAGCCCTCAGGAGAACGCGCCGCTCTCGAAGATGGACGCGCTCAACAAAGACCTGTCGGCCGCGCTCGCGGATCGCGTCACGAAGGAGGCGAAATACTCCGAGCTCCAGGCCGCCGCCCCGGAGACGATCGCCGACACGCTATCGCCCGCTATCGTGCAGCTCCGGAACGAGCAGGCGAAGCTCGAGCACGAGTACGAGCAGAAGCTCAACATCTACAAGCCCGAGTGGCCCGCGATGCGGCAGCTCAAGCTGCAGGTGACGCGAGGCCGCCAGCACATGGACGAGATGATCAAGGAGACGGTGTCGAAAGCGCGGGAGGCCGCGCGCAACGACTATCTCTCCGCGCAGCGCCGCGAGGAGAGCCTGAAGCAGGTCCTCCACGGGCAGCGGGTGGAAGCCGCGCAGCTCAACAGCAGCAACGTGGAGTTCGCGAACCTGCGAGTGGAGCTCTCGACGCGGAGGACGCTCGACGCGGAGGACGCTCCTCGACACGTTGATGAAGCGGCAGTCGGAAACCGAGGTCTCCTCGCGCATGACGAGCGTGCACCAGGAGAACATCCGCGTCGTCGACCGCGCCGTGCCGCCCGGCGCACCGTTCTCCCCGTCGTATCGCAAGAGCGTATCTCGCGCGATGTCTCTAGGGCTCGTCGCCGCGGTCGGCCTCCTCTTCCTTCTCGAGTACCTCGACCGGAGCCTGAAGACCCCGCAGCAGGTGGAGCAGCACCTGAAGCTCCCGGCGCTCGGGGTCATCCCGGCCGTCGGGGCCGCCGCGCGCGGCGCGTACGGATACGGCTACGGATCCGGGTACGGCGCCGGCTACGGGTACGGGCTCCGGCGCCTCGCGGGGAAGAAGGCCGCCGAGGAGCCATCCGCGCCCGTGAAGATCGAGCTCCTGCCGAACACGCAGCCTCGCTCGCTCGCTACGGAAGCGTACCGCGCGTTCCGCACGTCGCTCCTGCTCTCGCGCGCCGGGGGCGTTCAGACGATCGTCGTCACCTCGGGGTTCCCCGGCGAGGGGAAGACCGCGACCGCCGCGAACCTGGCCGCCATCCTCGGGCAGCTCAACAAGAAGGTGCTGCTGATGGACGGCGACCTCCACAAGCCGCGCCTCCACGAGGTTTTCAAGCTGTCGAACCGCGCGGGGCTCGTCTCGGTGCTCGCCGAGAGCGCGGATCCCGCGCGCGTCATCCAGCCCACATCGCTCCAGGGCGTGTCGATGATGCCGGCTGGTCCGATGTCGCCGAACCCCTCCGGGCTCCTCTCCTCCGACGCGATGACCGACCTCCTCGCCTACGCGCGGCGGACCTTCGACTACATCGTCATCGACTCGCCGCCGATCCTCGCGGTGGCGGACGGCCTGATCCTCGGATCGCGGAGCGACGGAGTCGTCATCTGCGTGCACGGCGGGAAGACGGCCCGCGAGCAGGTTCTGCGCGTACGCGACAAGCTCCAGCAGAGCAACGTCGAGATCCTCGGCGTCCTCATCAACAACCTTCGCGACGCCCAGTCGCGCGGCGGTGCGGCCGGCTACGGCTATGGATACGGATACGCGTACGGCTACGGCGGCGAGGGCGCAGAGGGCGCCGACCCGACGACGAAGAAGGCCGCGACCGCCTGATCGACCTCCATTTCCACTGCCTGCCCGGCATCGACGACGGCCCCGCCGACTGGGACTCCGCCGTCGCGCTCTGCCGCGAGGCGGCGCGGGAAGGCGTCGGCACGATCGTCGCGACGCCCCACGTCCTGCGCGGGCCGTGGGGGAACGAGTCCGCGGCGCGGCGGAGTGAGCTGGTGAAGGAGCTGAACCTGCGACTGGGCGGCTCGCCGACGGTGCTCGAAGGCTGCGAGTACTTCTTCAGCGATGACGCGCTCGCGCTCGTGGAGAGCGAGGAAGAGAGCCCCCTCACGCACCTGAACGGCTCCCGGTATCTCCTCGTCGAGTTCCCCGGCGGATTCCTCTCGCCGAACGTGGAGTCGGTCTTCCACGAGATGCTCGTCCTCGGCACCGTGCCGGTCGTCGCGCACCCTGAGCGGAACCGCGTCTTCGTGGAGGAGCCGGAGCGTCTCGCGCGGCTCGTCGAGATCGGCGCGCTCGTTCAAGTGACGGCCGGAAGCCTTGTCGGAGACTTCGGACGGCCCGTGAGGAACGCCGTCCACGAGATCGTGCGCCGTGGCCTCGCGCACGTGGTGGCCTCCGACGCGCATTCCCTCGACCGCCGTCGTCCGCGGCAGGCCGCGGCGCGAGAGCTCGTGCGCCGCGAGTACGGCGCCGAGATCGAGGATCTCCTCTTCGCGCGGAACCCGGAGGCGATCGTGCGCGGGGACGCGCTGAGCCCGGTGTGAAGGCCGGACCGCGCGCCGTCTCCGCGGCAGTTTGTGCGGCGTGCGCGCTCTCGTCGGTGCTCCTCGCGCGCGGCGACGGACGTCTTCGCGGGGAAGCGCGCGAGTTCGCCCGCCGCTTCACACTCGACGAGCGCCGTCCCGACTACGCGGCTACCGCGCGCTTCGCGGCGGCGGGCGATCTGGCGTTCTCCCCGCTCGTCTCCGCGACCCTCGAGGACGCGAATTCCCCGACGCGGATCGGCGGGCTGCCCCCCGAGCTGCGCCGCCTCTGGCTCGAATCCGCCGAAGGGCTCGGAGACGAGATAGCCGCCGCCCGCGAGATGATGCTCCGCGCGATCGCGCTCCGTCCTGGCTGGCCGTACCACGAGCTGATGCTCGGGCAGGTCGCGTACGCGAGCGGCCGGCGGGCGGGCGCGGTCGGGGCGCGCGAGCGATGGCTCGCTCCTCTCTTCGCCGCGGCGGCCGGCGCGCCTGGCGACGACGCGACATCGGATGCCCTCGGCGCGGCGCTGATCGAGGCCTGGAGCGCCCTGTCCGAATCCGAGCGTGCATCGGCATCCGGGACGCTCCGCCGCGCCTTCGAGGACGTCGCGTTCTTCGAGCGTGTCTTCCCCGCGGCCGTCCCGGTGGTCGGCCCGCGCGCCGCGTGGCGGCTCGTCCCGGAGCAGCCGCGGGCCCTCCTCGTCGCCCAGAAGATCGCGCTGAGCCTCGACCTTCCGGCCGCCGTCGCGCTCTCGAAGCGGTGGGAGACGGTCGAGCGCGCGCGGCGGAAGGCCGACCTCGAACGTGCGGAGGATCGCTTCCGCCGCGGCGATCTTCACGGTCTCAGGAGCGCCGTCCGGAACTGGATGAGCGTGCACTCCTATGGCGACTTCGGTGACCACCAGGGACTTGCCGAGGTCGCGCGGCTGATAGAGATCTGGCCGGAGGATCGTGCCGGTACGTGGCAGGCGGACCCGCGGGGCGTGCTCGTCCGCTTCATGCTCGACGGCCGGACGGACCTGGTCTCCGGCCGTGCGCTCGAGCGGCTCGCCGCGGGCCTGGCGGGCGTCCCCGATCCCGTGAAGGCGGAGCTCTCGCTCCTCGCGGACAACCGCTACGCCTGGGAGAAGGTCGTCCGGTCGACCATGACGCTCGGCTCTTTCGAGTGGACGCCGTTTCTCGTGCGCCTCGCGCGCTGGCATCTCGCGGCGCGTGACGCAGAAGAAGCCGCGCTCGCGCTACGGCAGCTCGCGCCGCGCGCCCGCGAAGAATGCGAGGCGCTCCTGGTCCGGCGCGACGTGGCACGCGCGCGGGACGATCGCGGCGAGCTCGAGGCCGTGGAGCGATCGCTCGAGGCGTCGACCGCCCCGGCGAGCGGCCGCGAGGCGTGGTCGAAGAGCGGAAGCCTGCCGCTCTGCGTCGATCCCGAGCGAAAAGATCGGCTCATCCTACGCGTGCGATTCGAGTCTCCGTCCGCGGCGTTCCTCGCGTACGGATGGGACGGCGGCCGGATCGGGACTCTCGTCGTCGAGCACGACACGGAGCTCGAGGTTCTTCTCGACGGATTGTCGGGGCGCCGTTTCTTCCGGATCACGGCGCTCGCCGGACCCGCCCCGGTCCTCCTCGGCTCCACCCTCGTCGCGGCGGCGCGAACGCCGTCGCCTCTTCGCGAGGCGCGCTGAGGCCGCAGCCTCCGGCCCCTCCCGCCACTCCGCCGCGGACCACGCGACGCCGACGAGCATGGCCAGCGTGGCGGGAACCGCCGCGAGCGAAAAGTTGAACTCCACGAGCCCGTGAAGCATCAGCGCGAAGAGCGCCCCGATCGCGGCGAGGACGTACGCGCTCTCCTCGCGGTGCCGCTGGCGGAAGAGCCCGCGCCAGAGGAGCGCGAACGCGGTGCCGATCACCGCGGCCGCGAGCGCGAAGCCGAGGACGCCTCCGGTGACCAGGATCTGGAGCGGCTCGTCGTGCGCCTGCTCGACGAGGCCGTCGAAGCCGCGCGGCTGGACCGGGCGAAACGCCTCGCGGAAGGTGCCGAGGCCCGAGCCGGCGAGGGGATACATCCGGAACGCCTGGAGCGACGCGCGCCAGATCCTCACGCGCCCCTCCGAGCCGAGCTCGCTCGGGTCGGCGCCGAGGAAGCGCTCGAGCGGGCCGTCGCGCGTGATCGTCGCCGCGAACGCGGCGGCCATCAGGAGCGCGAGAACGATGCCGAGCGCCGCACGCGCGCCCTGGCGACGATGCTGAACCGCGAGGAAGACGAGGAGGGGCACCGTCAGGAGCGCGGCGAGGACGCCGCCGCGCGAGCGGCTCAGCCCTATCGCCGCCGCGATCGCCCCCCAGAGGAGCACGGCGAGCGAGACTGGGACGATCCGCCGCTCCATTCGCGTGGCGCGCGACTCGCCGTGCCGTCTGTGACGGCCCGTCCGGAGCTCGTACCAGAGGAGCCCGAACGCCAGCGCGAGCGCGATCTGGAGGTAGCCGGCGAAGTTGTTCGGGTTGATGAACGAGCCGTGGAGCCGCTCGAGCGTCTCGGTCGAAGCGAGCGCGTACCCGATCTCCGCGAGGGCCGCAGCGAGAAGCGCGACGAGGAGGAGACGCCGCCGCGGGCGCGTCTGCGTGAGGAGAGCGGCGCAGACGAAGAGCACGGCGTACGCGAGCGTCAGGAGGACGACGCCCTTCGTTTCCGACGGCGCGAGGGAGACGACGGCGTGCGGGGCCGCGCGGCCGTAGAGAGCGAGAACGCCGGCAGCGCGACTCCAGACCGCGAGGCTCTCCGGCGAAACGAGCCCGAGCACGCCGCGCGGCAGGGGCGCGAGCTGGAAGAGCCCCAGCGTCGCGATGCCGCCGAGGCACGCCGCCGGGATCCAGCCGCTCCCGAGCGGAGCGCGCGAGCGGCGCGAGAGGGCGGTGAACGCACCGGCGCCGAACGCGAGCAGCTCCAATCTGAGAGCTTCGTCACCCGTCACGCCCCCGTACGGGAACGGCAGTGTGAGAGCTGCTATAAGGAGAAGGATATGAAGCGTTTCCTCCACGGTCTCCTGGTCGGGTCCTGCCTGATCTCTCTCATCGCCGGCGCCGCCGGAGTGGACGAGTTCTATCTCGCGAGGTTGCGTGCCGGACGGGACGCTTATCGTAGCAAGCGCTTCGCGGAGGCCGCCGACGAGCTGCGGATCGCGTCCTTCGGTTTCCTCGACCACGCTCCGCTCCTGATGGAGGCGGTCGTCCGCTTGGCTCTCGCCCAGGACGCGGCGGGGCGGAAGGTCGACCTCGCCGCGACGCTCGACCGCTTCCTGGAGATGGAGCGGAGGCTCTCGCTCTACGCGAAGGCCACCCTCGAGCCCGAGACCCGTGCCGAATTCGAGACTCTCCTCCAGAGCAAGGTCTCGCCGGACCAGCTCCGCGCGTTGCCGTCGCTCGCGCGCCTCGTGGAGAGCCCCGGCCAGCAGCTCGACAAGCTCGCGCCCCCGCAGAGGAAAGCCGCTGTCCTCGAGCTCGAGAAGAAGGACCGCGGGAATCCGCTCTGGCCGCTCGAGCTCGCGCGCCTCGCGGCGGCGGACGGCGACCGAAAGGAGGTCGTCCGCTGGTCGAGCCGCGTCCTCGATCTCGACGCGGACCAGGCCGACGCGCTCGAGCTGCGCGCACGCGCCCGGGTGGAGCGGAAGGAGTACGCGGAGGCGCTCGCCGACCTGAAGGCGCTGCCGTCGGAGCGTGTCCAGGCGAGCCCGGCCCTCGCGGCCGACCTCTTCGTCTCCTCCGCCGCGGCGAAGGACTGGCCTGCGGCGCGCGCGGCTCTCAAGGCGGTCCCCGACGACGTGCGGGCGCGCGCCGACGTCGCGAAGGCGCTCAAGAGCCTGCCCGCGGAGCGCGCGCCCGCGGCCGCCGGCGACACGCGTTCGGAGCTGAAGGAAGGGGTGGCGCCTGCGACGATCGCGGCGGCCCGCAAGCTCGCCGAGGAGGGGAAAGCCCCCGAGGCCGCCGAGCAGCTCCGCGGCCTCGTCGCGCGCGCGCCGCGGGACCGGGAGCTCCGCAAGGCGCTCCTCGAAGCCTCCTGTCTCTCGAAGGACTGGAAGACCGGCGCCGAGCAGGTGGCTCTCATCGAGCCTTTCCGGGACGGCGAGGAAGTCTTCATGTTCTACGCCGCCGTCTCGCTCTACCAGACGGGCGCGGCTGACGCGGCGAAGGTGCTGATGGCGCGGGCGCGCCCGAAGATCGGCTCGAATCCGTTCGTCGACCACTACGCGAAGAAGATCCTCGGCACGTCCTGATTTCTTGACTTTGCGCCGAAAGAGCCGCTAACTTGTCGGTGTTTTCTAGGGAGCCGTCAATCATGAACAACACCTGTCGAACGACCATGGCCGCCGTGTTGGCGCTCCTCGCGCCCTGCCCGGCGGTCGCTGCGGAGGCGCAAGCCTCGCCCACCATCGCGCACGAGAGCCTGACCTGCGTGCCTCTGCCCGGGCAGAACACCAAGCTCGCCGCGAACCTGACGCTCACAGGCCCGGTGGCGTCGGCGCGCGGATACTTCCGCGCGCTCGACAAGAAAGACGTGCCGTACTCGTACATCGAGCTGCGGCACGGCGAGGGCGGCGACTTCTGGGGCGTCCTGCCGAAGGCCGAGGAGAGCACGAGGTCCGTCGAGTACCGCATCGTTGCCACCGACGCGGATGGCAAGGAGTATTCGACCGACCTCGTGAAGGTCCCGGTGACGAAGAGCTGCTCGGTGCCGCTGAACGACGACGAGCGGAAGTACGCGAGCAACCTCGTCATCGGACTGACGGACGACAAGCGCCAGGACGCGCGGCCCGATGGCTTCCTCTGCGACGGGATCGTCAGCAAGATCACGGCCGACGGTGTGCTCCTCCCCGCGGAGCCGTGCCCGAACCCCGCCGCGCTCTTGATCGGCGCCGCCGCGGCGGGCGCGCTCGGCGGAGCCGTGCTCCTGTCGGGCCCCGGCCCGGGGAAGCCCGTCTCGCCCTCGCGCCCGATCCCGCCTCCGCGCTGACAGCCGTCAGACGGAAAGCTCCGAAGAGGCCGCCGCGGGCGGCCTCTTCGCTTTCAGGAGATCGGCGCGCGGCCGCTGAGCGCCGCGTTCACGTCGGCCTCGTCGGCCTTGACCATCATCTCGATCAGCTCGCGGAAGCGCACCTTCGGCTTCCAGCCGAGGACGCGCTCGGCTTTCGACGCATCGCCCCGGAGGTGGTCGACCTCCGTCGGACGGAGGTAGCGCGGGTCGACCTCCACGTGAGCCGTCCAGTCGAGCCCGAGCGTGCCGAACGCGGCGTCGAGCACCTCGCGCACGCTGTGCGACTCGCCGGTCGCCACGACGTAGTCGTCGGGCTTCTCCTGCTGGAGCATGAGCCACATCGCCTCGACGTAGTCGCCGGCGAAGCCCCAGTCGCGCCGGGCGTCGAGGTTGCCGAGGTAGAGCTTCGCGTCGAGGCCGTGCTTGATTCGGGCCGCCGCGCGCGTGATCTTCCGCGTGACGAACGGCACGCCGCGGCGCGGCGACTCGTGGTTGAAGAGGATGCCGCAGCAGATGAAGATGCCGTACGCGTCGCGGTAGTTCTGGCAGATCTGGTGCGCGAAGACCTTCGCGCACGCGTACGGGCTCCGCGGGAGGAATGGTGTCGTCTCGTCCTGCGGGGGCGGCACGGCGCCGAACATCTCGCTCGAGGAGGCCTGATAGAAGCGGACGGGGACACCCGTCTCGCGGATCGCCTCGAGGAGCCGGAGCGTCCCGAGCGCGACGGTCGACGCGGTGTACTCCGGGACGTCGAAGCTGACGCGGACGTGGCTCTGCGCGCCGAGGTTGTAGACCTCGTCGGGGCGCACGTCGCGAAGGATGCGGTTGAGCGAGCTCGCGTCGTCGAGATCCCCGTAGACGAGCCGGAGCCGGTAGTCCTTCGCGTGCGGGTCCTGGTAGATCGGGTCGAGGCGCTCGGTGTTGAACGAGCTCGAGCGCCGGATGACGCCGTAGACCTCGTAGCCCTTCGCGAGGAGGAGCTCCGCGAGGTACGAGCCGTCCTGGCCCGTGACGCCGGTGATGAGCGCCTTCTTCATGCTCGCGGACTCTCCTTCCGGCTCGTCTCGTACCAGGCGACCGTGCGGCGGATCCCCTCCGCGAGGCTGGTCCTCGCCTCGAAGCCGAATCTCTCCTTCGCGCGGCGGACGTCGAGCCGGCGGCGCGGCTGACCGTTCGGCTTCGTCGTGTCCCAGACGAAGCGGCCGCCGAAGCGCGTCGCCTCCGCCACGAGAGTTGCGAGGTCGTGGATCGCGATCTCCTCTCCGCTGCCGAGGTTGACCGGCTCGGAGGAGTCGTACCTCTCGGCCGCGAGGAGGATTCCTTCGGCCGCGTCCTCGACGTAGAGGAACTCCCTCGTCGGCGTGCCGTCGCCCCAGAGGACGACCTCCGCCCGCCCCTTCTCGCGCGCCTCGACGCACTTGCGGATCATCGCGGAGATCACGTGCGACGTGGCGAGGTCGAAGCTGTCGCGCGGCCCGTAGAGGTTGACGGGGAAGACGACGACGCTGTTCATCCCGTACTGCTGGCGGTACGCCTGCGACTGCACGAGCATCATTTTCTTCGCGAGGCCGTACGGCGCGTTCGTCTCCTCCGGGTAGCCGTTCCAGAGGTCGTCCTCGCGGAACGGGATCGGCGCGTGCTTCGGGTAAGCGCAGATCGTCCCCGCCGCGACGAGCTTCGGCACCCGCGCCAGCCGGCACTCCTCGAAGAGCTGCGCCCCCATCATCAGGTTCTCGAAGAAGAAGCGGCCCGGGTTGTCGCGGTTCGCGCCTATGCCCCCGACGCGCGCCGCGAGGTGGATGACGAGGTCCGGACGCGCGTCGGCCAGGAGGCGGCGCGCCGCGGCGCGGTCGACGAGGTCGTAGTCGGCGCTGCGAGGCGCGACGACATCCGCGCCTTCCTCGCGCAGGCGCTCCACGACGAAGCCTCCGAGGAAGCCGGCGCCGCCCGTCACGAGGACGCGCCGGCCCCGGAAAGGGCTATCGGACATCCGCGGAATCTACCAGCGCGTCGGGCCGGGCGAGGCTGGTACAATCTCGCGCAGGTTTCTTGACCACGTAACGTGAAGCTGGTCGCACTCTTCGGGCCAGCTCTCGTCGCCGGGGTCGTCAGCTACGTGCTGACGCCGCCGGCGCGAGAGCTGGCGATTCGAGTAGGGGCGGTGGACCGTCCCGATGCGAGGAAGGTGCACGCCGGCGCTGTTCCGCGGCTGGGCGGGCTCGCCGTCCTCGTCGCCGTCGTCCTCGTCCTCGGCATCTCCTGCCTCGGCCTCTCACCGCTTCACGGCGCCGCCGCGCTGCCGCACGGACTCTGTCTCGGCATCGGCCTCGGCCTGCTGCCGATCGTCGCCGTCTCGATCCGCGACGACATCCGCCCGCTCCGCGCCGCGCCGAAGCTCCTCGCGCACACGCTCGGCGCTCTCGCGGCGGTCTTCTCGGGCGTCACGCTCTCGCCCGAGGTCCACCTCTTCGGTCAATCGATCGGGCTCGGGATCCTGGCGATCCCGATCTCTCTCGTCTGGATCGTCGGCGTCACGAACGCGTTCAACATCGTCGACGGGCTCGACGGCCTCTCGGCCGGCCTCGCGCTCATCTCGGCCGCGAGCCTCGCGGGCGTCTTCTTCCTGGGCGGCCAGCTCGGCATCGCGGGGGCCGCGCTCGTCCTAGCGGGCGCGCTCGTCGGCTTCCTCCCGTACAACATGTTCCCGGCCCGCGTTTTCCTCGGCGACACCGGGGCGACCGCGGTCGGGTTCTGCCTGGCCTGCTTCGCTCTGAGAGGCGGCGCGACGCTGTCGGCGGGCTTCGCGACGCTCATCCCCGTCCTCGCGCTCGGCCTGCCGGTCGCCGAGACGCTCACCTCCGTCGCGCGACGCGTCGTGCGCCGAATAGAGCAGAAGGGGCGCGGCGGCGGAGTCTTCGAGGCTGA
>WNFL01352919.1_pt2 | contig 11310 bp, 11 predicted proteins | sample 5400361 | NCBI WGS metagenome assembly WNFL01 (sample SAMN13153351, study PRJNA577476) | soil metagenome | isolation source: 40 cm soil on Douglas fir-dominated hillslope | place: USA:California | collected 2013-09-17
TCGAGGAAGGCTACGAGGATGGTGGCGTCGGCAAGAAGGAAGCCGAGCGGCGCGCCTGGGCGACGGTCAACAAGGAAACCGGCGGCGGCAACAAGAGCGGATCGGGACGCGGCGTCGCTGATAGCAACGTTTCCTCGAAACGCGGCGGCCGGATCGGCGGACCGCGCGGCGGCAAGGCATCCGCAAGCCGGCCGGCCGCGGCGCGGTCGCGCTCCGCGAAAAAAGCCGCCGCAACGCGCAAGCGGAACGCAACGGTAAAGTCCGGTGCGCGCAAAACCGCGCGGAAGAAATAGCCTTCGGGAAATCCACCTTCCGCTTCCCAGGCACGTGCTCTAGTCTGGCGCGCTCAACCGCATCGGCAGAAGGGACGGCCAGGCCGCGATGAAGAGCACGACCGAGCGCCGCGCAAAAGAGAATCCGGTAAAAGTGACCCGCGCGGGGTTCTCGGATCCCGCGGTTGATGCGGTTTTCAAGGCCTATCCCGGACCGATCAAGGCAAGATTGCTGGCGTTGCGCCGGCTGATCTTCGACACCGCAAGGACCACCAACCCTGAAATGGGGACAGCCGAGCTATCTCACGACGCAGACGAAAAGCGGCAGCACGATCCGGATCGACCAGGTGAAATCCACCGCCAACCAATACGCGGTCTATTTCCATTGCCAGACCAATCTGGTCGAGACGTTCCGCGAGCTGTATCCGACGGAGCTGAGCTATGGCGGCAACCGAAGCATTCTGTTGAATGCGGAAAATGATATTCCCGAACCAGCGCTGCGCCACTGCGTAGCGCTGGCGTTGACTTATCATCTCAGCAAACGCAAAGGCGCGCGCGAGAAATAGCGGCTGACGACGCCGGCAAGAACTCCAAGCTCGTCATTGCAAGGAGCAAAGCGACGAAGCAATCCAGCCTGCTTATTTCAGCTTGCTGGATTGCTTCGCTTCGCTCGCAATGACGGTCTTATACTGTCAGGCGACGAGCGCGGCTTTTTCGTCGGTGCCCGCGGGCGCGACGAAATCCGCGCCACGCTGCGCCTTCAGCAATCCAACAATCTCGGCGTTGGGCCGCGCACGGCTGAACAGAAAGCCCTGGCCTTCGTGGCAACCCTCGGCGCGCAGGCAGCTCAACTCGGCTTCGGTCTCGACACCTTCGGCGGTGATGGTCACGCCGAGCCCGATACCGAGGCTGATGATCGAACGCACGATCGCCTGCGCGTCGCGATTGGCGGCGAGGTCGCGCACGAACGATTGGTCGATCTTGATCTTGTCGAACGGAAAGCTTCTGAGATAACTCAGGCTGGAATAGCCGGTGCCGAAATCGTCCATCGAGATGCGCACGCCGAGCGCGCGCAACGCGTGCAAGGTGGCGAGCACCTGGCTGCTCTTTTCCAGCAGCAAGGTCTCGGTGATTTCCAGCTCTAACCGCCGTGCCGGCAAGCCGGAGTGCTTCAGGGCATCCATCACCACCGACAGCAGATTGCCGGTGCGGAACTGCGACGGCGACAGGTTGACCGCGACGCGTACGTCGTCGGGCCAGAGCGCTGCGTCCGCGCAGGCGCGGCGCAGCATCAAACCGCCAAGCGCGTTGATCAGGCCGGTATCTTCTGCGACGGGGATGAATTCGGCCGGCGAAATCATGCCGCGTTCGAGATGCGGCCAGCGCACCAATGCCTCGCAGCCGGTGATGCGACCGGTCGAAAGATCGACCAGCGGCTGATAATACGGCCGCAGCACATCGTTCTGGATCGCGTCGCGCAGCTCGGTCTCGATCTTGCGCCGGCTTTGGGCGCGGGCGTCCATTCCGGATTCGAAAAAGCTGAACGTGCCGCGCAAGTCCTTCTTGGCGCGGGACAGCGCCATGTCGGCGTTCTTTAGAAGCTTCTCGGACTCCTCGCCATCGCCGGGAGCCATCGCAATGCCGATGCTGGCGCCGATAACGACGGAGTGGCCGTCAAGCAGATAAGGATTGCCGATCGCTTCCAGCAGCCTTCTCGCCAGCAACACCGCATCTTCCGGTCGCGTCAGCCCGCTCTGGACGATCGCGAATTCGTCGGAGTTGAGCCGGGCAAGCTTGTTTTCCTCGCGCAACGTCGATCGCAGGCGCTTGGCGACGCCGCGCAACAGCTTGTCGCCGATGGCGTGGCCAAGTGTGTCGTTGACCGCCTTGAAATGGTCGAGACCGAGCACCAGCACCGCAACCTTATCCCCGCTGCGCCGTGTGTGCTTCAGAACCTCGTCCATGTGCTGGCGCAGCAAGTTGCGGTTCGGCAACCCGGTCAAACCGTCGTGCTGGGCCATGAAGGCGAGCCGGGCCTCGGCACGCTTGCGCTCGGTGATATCCATCAGCGCCAGCAATATCGCGGGCTGGTCGCCATAGACCAGATGACGCGAATAGATCGCCAGATCGATCAGCGTTCCGTCGGCCCTGATATGCTTCCAGGTTCGCGCCGCCTGGTCGTCGCTCGAGCGATCGCCGGACCACGGCGGTTCGGATTCGAAGGCCTGGACGCTGCGGATGGTCAGTTTCTTGAATTCAGCGCGGCTATATCCTTAATGCCTGATCGCGGCGTCGTTGACGCCAAGTATGCGTTCGTCGTCCAGTGCGCAGACGATCATGGGAACCGGATTGCTGTCGAACAGCAGCCGGAACGAGGCCTCGCGCTGCTTCAGTTCGGTGATGTCGACGCGCAGGCCGATGATGCCGCCATCCTCGGTCAGCCGCTCCTCGATCAGGATGCAGCGGCCGTCGCCGAGAATCTGCTCATGGCGTTCGCCGGGCTGATAGAGTCTGGCGAGCCGCTCGGCGATCCACTCGTCTTCGCGGCCGATCGCTTCAGGATAATCGCCGCGCTCCACGCCGATGCGGATGGTATCCTCCAGGCGTGCGCCTGGCTTGAAGAGGTCCGAACTGCGGTTGTAGATTTCCGCATACTTCTTGTTCCAGAGAATATAGCGTCCGTCGGCGTCGAGAAACACGATGCCCTGCGGCAGGATGTCGATCGCCTCGCGCAGCCGCTCATGAGATTTTCGCGCGTCGGCAATTGCCGCCTCGGCCTCGGCGCGCTTGCGCACGATCTCGCCGATTTCCACCGACGCGCGGCGGCCACTGCCACTTACGAGTTTTGGACTGGGCTTCGCCGGCCGGCCGGGAATGCGCGTAGCAGCCGCACGCTTCAGTTTTTTTGCGCTCTTCGGCCGGATTTTCGGCATTTCTGTACCCTACTCACACACTGCGTCGGTCTGTTCTCCGATAATTATCTGAAAAAAAGGTATCACCTTGCCGTCGAAGAGCTCGACCATCAGGGTGTACGGGGCGGGATCTTCAGTCCGGTTTGCCCCTTTAAGAGGCGAACCCGCGCACATCGGGGTGAACAAGGTCAGGTTACGCCATGTGATCGGCGACGCGCGCTAATAAGGAGGCAGAATCCTCTCCGCACCCAGCGCTTGTATAATCAACGCGCGAGGTCCGGCATAACGCACGAAATTTCGTCAATGACCGATAGGGTTATCGAAGGGTTAAAGCTGCGGCAGGCGCGTACAAGCCGCGCTATGCTCATTCGAAATCCAGGTCCGTATTGCTCCGACGGTTGCGCTCAACCAATGCGAACATCGCCGCACGCAAAGGGCGCAGCCCGATGCAGCCACGCGACGCGGAGTCGCCAAGTCGCGCAACCGACCAAAATCATGAGCGGACGCGTGCCGTCGCGGTTGATCTTGGCGCGTCTCCGGCCGACCGTTCGTGAGAAAACCAGCGCGAGACATCAAGCAATCAAGCAATTGCGATTGGCGCGCCTTATCGCCGCTTGCTGATTTCATGCTAGGCTGGCGCTATAGAGTGATCCAATGAACCTTCGCCTGCTCCTTCCCCTCCTCCTGATATCCGCAGCCGTCGTCACTGCCACCGGTGCGCGGGCGCAGGACCAGGGCAGCGTCGATCCAAAACCGCTGCCGCCGCTGGCCAATCCCAACGATCCCAAGCTCGGCGCAAAGGAACTATTCGGCCGCAAGGTGCTCCCGGCGGCGATGCCGACGCACGTGGTCGGCTTCTACGCCAAGGGCTGCATCGCCGGCGCCGAAGCATTGCCGATCAACGGCGAAACCTGGCAGGTGATGCGGCTGTCGCGCAATCGCAATTGGGCGCATCCCGACATGGTCGCGCTGCTGGAGCGGTTGGCGACCAAGGTCCACAAGGACGCCGGCTGGCCTGGAATATTGGTTGGCGACATGTCGCAGCCGCGCGGCGGACCGATGTTCACCGGGCACGCCAGCCATCAGGTCGGCCTGGACGCCGATGTCTGGCTGACGCCAATGCCGAACCGACAATTGTCGCGCAACGAGCGTGAGGAAATGTCCGCGGTCATGATGGTGCGTTCCGACCGGCTCGACATCGATCCGCACGTCTGGACGCCGAACCATCTCGCCGTGATCCGGGACGCGGCGCTGGAGCCGAGCGTGCAACGGATTTTCGTTAACGCCGCGATCAAGAAAGCGTTGTGCCGCGAGGCCAAGGGCGACCGCGGCTGGCTTTCCAAGGTGCGGCCGATGTATGGCCACGACTATCATTTCCATATCCGCATCAAGTGCCCCGCCGGCAGCAAGGAATGCGAGAGCCAGCCGGAGCCATCGGAGGGCGAAGGCTGCAGCACGAGCGATCTTGCCTACTGGTTCAAGGATTCGGTGCTGCATCCGAAGCCACCGAAGGAGCCGCCGAAGCCGAAACCGCCGATGACCCTGGCGCAAATGCCGGCCGCCTGCCGCGAGGTGTTGGCGGCGCCCGACGACAAACAGTAGCGAACCTAGACTCGCTACGAGCGGACCTGATCGCGCGTCTGCACGATTGGAGGCAGCTTGGATCCCGAAGAAAATATTTATTTGGCCGGTTCGGTCCGGGTGACGCCCAGCGCAAAATGGTCCATATTTCTGCAACCTGCGCCAGTCCCGCTTTTCAAGTTCAACGTCCACGAACACTCCCGGAGAATGCCAAGATGCATCTCAGAATAGCGACGATGGCCGTCCTCCTGACGGGGGCGGTGTGTTTTGCCAATGCGACCGCGGGCGCGACCGACGGTCAAGATTCTCCAGAAACCCCCTGGCCGACGAAATCCTGGCAGGTTTCGACGCCGGAAGAGCAAGGCATGGATTCAGCCAGCCTTGCTCGGTTGATCGAGACCGTTGGCACCTACAAACAAGACAGCCTGATGATCATCCGACACGGAAAGATCGTGGCTGAAGCTTATTATGCCCCGTATGTCGCTGGCATCAGCCACGATCTGAGATCCGTCACCAAAAGCATCGTCAGCACACTGACAGCCATCGAGCTCAAAAATGGATTGTTGGACAGTGTGGATCATCCGATTCTGGATTTGTTTCCCGACAAGAAGATTTCGAATGTCGATGAAAACAAGAAGGCAATGACGGTCCAGACCCTGCTCGATATGACCTCGGGGATAGACTGGAAGGAAAAGGCGTATACGCCGGATGAGACGATCATGCGGATGTATGCCAGTCCGGACCGTACCGAGTTTGTGCTGAACCAGCCGATGTCGAGTGCGCCCGGAAGTCAGTTCTACTACAACAGCGGGAATCCTTATGTCCTATCTGCCCTGATCACCAAAAAGACCGGACAGAGCGCATTCGATTTCGCCAAGAAGGAACTGTTCGAGCCGCTCGGCATCACGAGTGCGAAGTGGGGTCGCGTCGACGCGCAGGGCGTCACGGATGGCGAAGCCGGGCTTTCCCTGGCACCTCACGACATGGCACGCATCGGCTACCTCTACCTTCACAACGGAATCTGGGATGGAAAGCAGATTATCCCTTCATCATGGATCGACAGGGTGAAAGAAGGAAAGGTTTCGGCGACCTTTGGATATCACTACGCAAACTTATGGTGGTCGCTGCCCGAAAAAGGAGCCTACATGGCACGCGGCCGTCATTCGCAGATGATTGTCGTGCTTCCAAAGTTGGATGTCGTCGCCGTCATGACCGGCATTTTGCGGGATGACGAATATTATTCGGTTTCCCGGCTGGTCGACGACATCTCCAGCTCGGTCAAGTCTGATATGCTCTTGCCTCCCGACCCTGTCGCGAAATCTTTGCTCGCCGCATCGCTTCGCCAAGCCGCTACAGAAAGGCCTTCCGCTGTTGGCGGCATGCCTGAACTGGCAAAGGCCATATCGGGGAAAACATATCAGCTCGATCAAAACGAATTACGCGTGAAGACTTTTACGCTGAACTTTTTTGATTCAGATTCTTCATGGGAAATCACGACTGACACCGGGAAATCGGACCGTCCCACGGAACGATTTTCAGGACTGATGGGGCTTGACGGGATTTTTCGCAAGAGCCCGCCGGCCTATTACGGCATCAATGCTGCCAAAGGGCGCTGGCTGAACGAGCATACTTTTGCAATCGAACGCCGAATTTTGGGGCACAGCGAAACGCAGATTTGGGCGCTAACGTTCGATGGCAACAAAGTGAGTGTTGCCTTTGAAAACACAGATGGCTCCAAAGCCGAACTGCATGGCGAAGTGAAGGAATGACCCGATCCACGCCACCCGGCGCCAACGATCTGGCGCGGTGCAAGGCGATTTCATTCGACCCAAAGATACGCTAATGTCGGGGGTCATCGCGCCGTAAGCGCGAGCGAAGCTTTGGATCAGGGCCACTGATCCCATTTCATTCCCGATTTGTCGATGCCAGCCGTCGTCATGCGCGGGATAAACGTTGTAAAGGATCCATTATGCGCATTAGTGCACGCAACCAGATCAAAGGCACCGTTGTCGAAGTGAAGAAGGGCGCGACCACGTCGCATGTCCGCGTCGACATCGGCAATGGCCAGATCGTGACGTCCTCGATCACCAACGAGGCGGTCGATGAATTGGGCATCAAGGCCAAGGGCGCCGTTACCGTGGTGGTAAAGGCGTCCGACGTCATGATCGCAGTGGATTGATGATGCGCCTGCCTTTGCTCGTCGCGTTTGTATGGCTCGGCACCGCTCCTGTCTGGGCGGCGGAAGAGCCGAGCGGCTGCGACAAATTCAAATGGCCGATCGACCGCGAGCGCGCGGCGCTGACCGCGCCGGATCGCGTAAAACTTGCGTCGGGCGGCGAACTTGCCGCCCTTCCCACAACGGGGATCACGCTCGGTCTGCGCGCGCCCGCGGAAGCCAAGCTGCCCTCGCCGCCAGAGCGCGCACCGAAGGAAGGCACCTTTGCGGGTTTCACCAATATCAAAAGCGCGCCGAAGGCCGGTCTCTACACCGTCAGCCTGTCCGCGGGCAGCTGGGTCGACGTGGTACAGGACGGACATTTTCTCAAACCCAAGGGCGTCAGCGGCGCCACCGACTGCGATGGCATCCGCAAGACCATGAAGTACGAGATCGGCGCCAGCCCGTTCGTGCTGCAGATCAGCGGCACCGGCGAGGATTCGGTGTCGATAGCGATCCTGCCGTCCGAATGAGGGGCCTTTTATCAAGCTTCCCGGCCTGATATTGTTTGGGTTAGCGATATCCCGGTCGACCGTAAGTGGTCGGGATTGACGGAACGGCGCTTCCGCCTGTCGCACCCGCAGAACCAACGCCTGATTTGCGCGCGCGTCGCGCCGTGAACAGGCCCGGAGCGCCCAATGCATCGCCTTGCTGGATTTTTTATCGCCCTTTCGATACTGTTCGGATCGGCCTCGTCACCTGCGCTAGCGCAGGACAAGAGCCTCACCGTGTTCGCCGCGGCCTCGATGAAGAATGCGCTTGACGACGTCGATACCGCCTATACGGCGAAGACAGGCGTCAAGATCGTTGCAAGTTACGCCGCAAGTTCAGCGCTCGCAAAACAGATCGAACAAGGCGCGCCGGCGGATATCTTCGTATCCGCCGACACCGACTGGATGGATTACGCGACGGCCAAGAAAAATATCAACGAGCCGACGCGGGTCAATCTGCTTGGCAACAGCATCGTGCTGATCGCGCCAAAGGATTCCAGGATCGACAAGGTCACGATCGGACCGGGTTTTGACCTCGCAAAACTCGCCGGCGACGGCAAGATCGCCACCGGCGACGTCAAGGCGGTACCGGTCGGCAAATACGCCAAGGCGGCGCTGGAGAAACTCGGCGCATGGCAAACGGCGGAGCCGAAATTCGCGATGGCGGAAAGCGTTCGCGCCGCGCTGACGCTGGTGGCGCGCGGCGAAGCGGCGCTCGGAATCGTCTATGCGACCGACGCCAAGGTCGAACCCGGTGTGAAAATCGTTGGAACCTTCCCGGCCGACTCCCATCCACCGATCATCTATCCGGTCGCGGCGACCACGACCGCGAAGGCCGAAGCCGCCGACTATCTCGCCTTCCTGCGCTCGTCGGCGGCAAAGCGCATCCTTGAGAAGTACGGCTTCACGTTTCTGGTCAGCCCAACGACCTGAACCTAAGTGTTCGATATCTCGCCAACCGAATGGACGGCGATCCAGCTCTCGCTACGCGTTGCGACGGTTGCCACGCTGATCGCGACGCCGCTCGGAATTGCAATCGCATGGCTGCTGGCGCGGCGCGATTTCCGGGGCAGATCGGTGGTCGATGCGCTGATTCACCTGCCCCTGGTGCTGCCGCCGGTGGTCACCGGCTATTTGTTACTGCTGACCTTCGGGCGGCGTGGCCTGGTCGGCGCGTGGCTCGCCGACCATCTCGGGATCGTATTCGCGTTTCGCTGGACGGGTGCTGCGCTGGCCTGCGGCGTGATGTCATTTCCGCTGCTGGTGCGGCCGATCAGGTTGTCGATCGAAGCGGTGGACCAAAGGCTGGAGCAGGCGGCCGACACGCTGGGCGCGGCACCCTGGCGGGTGTTCCTGACCATCACCCTGCCGCTGGCGCTGCCGGGTGTGCTGGCCGGCATGGTGCTCGGCTTTGCCAAGGCGATCGGCGAATTCGGCGCGACCATTACCTTCGTGTCGAACATTCCCGGCGAAACCCAGACCATTTCCTCGGCGATCTACCGCGGCGCTGCGGCTGGTGATCGTCTCCATTGTGATCGCGATGGCAGCGTTGATCGCATCCGAATGGTTCGCGCGGCGCGCTACACAACGCCTGCACGGCAACTGATCATGCTGCGCGTTGACGTTTCAAAACGACTCGGCGAATTCTCGATTGAAGCCTCGTTCACCAGCGAGGGCCGGGTCACCGGGCTGTTCGGCGCCTCCGGCGCCGGCAAGACCTCGCTGATCAACATGATCGCGGGATTGCTGCGGCCCGATCGCGGCATCATCGCCATCGACGATGAGATGCTCGACGATACCGCCAACCGCACGCACATTCCGGCGCATCGCCGCCGGATCGGCTATGTGTTCCAGGATGCACGGCTGTTTCCGCATCTCGATGTGCGCCAGAATCTCGACTACGGGCGGCGAATGAACCGCCTTGCCGACGATGCCGCACAGCGCACGCGCGTCACCGATCTGCTCGATATCGGCAGCTTGCTCAATCGCCGTCCCGGTCAGTTGTCCGGCGGCGAGCGCCAGCGCGTGGCGCTTGGACGGGCGCTGCTGGCGCGGCCGAGATTGCTGCTGCTGGATGAGCCGCTGGGGTCGCTGGATGAGGAGCGCAAGGTCGATATCCTGCCCTATCTGGTGCGCCTGCGCGACGAAGCCGGCGTACCCATGGTCTATGTCAGCCACGATGCCGGCGAAATGCGCCAGTTGGCGACGCAAATCGTGATGCTCAAGCGCGGGCGCGTGATCGCGTTTGGCGGAGCCGAGGTTTTGCCAGCCGTGGTTTCATTCTGAAAATCTCACGCTGACCGTTTTCGTCATTGCAAGCGAAGCGACAAAGCAAACCAGCAACGTCTATGCTACGATTGGGTCGATCGGTCCGTACGCTGATCGCTCGGCCCGCCGATAGGATTTAGCTAGGCAAGCCCCTCGACCCAAGAGCATTTGTGAGGACCCCCACTATGGGTAAAATGTCGGTTCGCTGGTTGATCGGGGTAGTTGTCGTTGCAGCGTTTGGAGTGATGCTTTGGCTCGCGACAAGGCCGCCGCCTTTGACGATCCAGGGAGAGGTTTCGGCGGATCGGGTCGACATCAGCCCACGCGTTGCAGCCCGGATTGTCACGTTAAAGGTGCAGCGTGGAGCGGTAATGGCCGAGCTGGAAAGTCCGCAACTCGTCGCAGCGCGGCTCGCGGCTCAAGCCGCTTTGGCGGTGGCCAGGGCCGATCTGGATCGAATCAACAGCACCCGTCCCGAAACGATCGCAGCGCGCCAGGCTGAACTGGATGCGGCAAAGGCCGATGTGACGCTTAATCAGGAGACCTACAACCGGCAGACTGAGTTGGCCCGCACAGGCAACGCGCCGCAGGCACGCGTCGATGAGGCAACCCGCAACCTTGATACGGCGATCCGGAAGCGCGAGTCTGCAGAGGCTGCGCTGCAACTTGCGACGACAGGTGCGAGCAAGGAAGAGCGCGCCCTTGCTGCGGCGCAAGTGAAGCAGGCAGAAGCCACCTTGAATCAGCGCGATGTGGATGTAGCCGAATTCGCCATTCGTTCGCCGATCAACGGCCAAGTTACGACACGCGTTGCCGCACTCGGTGAGAACTTCAGCGCCGGGGCGCCGCTGTTCTCGATGATCGACATGAATAATTTGTGGTTCACATTCAACCTGCGCGAGGATTTGCTCGGAGGGTTGAAGATCGGCGACAAGTTCGACGTGACCGTACCTGCGCTGAAGTCTCAGATTGTCCCGGTCCACGTCACCATGATCAATGTGCAGGGGCAATACGCCGCGTGGCGAGCGACGCGCGCCACCGGCGATTTCGATTTGCGGACCTTTGAAGTCCGCGCCTTGCCGATACAGCCGGTCGATGGTCTGCGTCCCGGCATGAGCGCAATCGTTGCATGGACCAATCGAGGGCGCTGATATGCTGGCCCGCAGCCATATTCGACCGGGCTTCTGGCTGGTTTTCTGGCGGGAAGTCGGCTGGCTGCGGCGACGCCCTTTTCTGCTCGGCCTGACGACGATCGTCCCGCTTGCCCAGATGGCCTTCCTCGCCGCCATCTTCAGTGCCGGATTGCCGACGAGGCTGCCGATCGGCGTTCTCGATCTCGACACTTCAGATTTGTCGCGCGCCATCATCCGCATGGTCGACGCAACTCCCGACTCCGCCGTGGCAGTGCGCGCCGGCGATCTCGCGGAAGGGCGCGGCATGATCCTGTCCGGCAAAATCCACGGACTTTTGATGCTGCCCCTTAACCTCCAGCGCGACGTGTTCGCCGGCCGCCGCCCGGAGGTGGTGTTCTTCTACAACACGCAAACCCTGACCACCGGAAATCTCGCGGT
>WNFL01293168.1_pt2 | contig 11309 bp, 11 predicted proteins | sample 5400361 | NCBI WGS metagenome assembly WNFL01 (sample SAMN13153351, study PRJNA577476) | soil metagenome | isolation source: 40 cm soil on Douglas fir-dominated hillslope | place: USA:California | collected 2013-09-17
CAAACACCCAAGAGTGAGGTAGTGACAAGGAAGCTCACCTTTCCCCAGTTCGCGACGCTCGCGGGCTTGATATCGACGATTACGGTCCTGATATTTTTAGGACTGGTGGCGCGCAACTTTATTCGGAACGTGCGGGATCCGCCTCCTGGCGGCGAATGGCGCCTCATACGAACTCACGTCGACGCGTATCTGCTTTCACTGTTCAGTTCGGAAATCTTGCAGGGGCTGGGCGCCATCATGGACGTAAAATGGGTGCATGAAGGGGCTGTATATTGCTCGGATTTCTGTACTGCGCAGGGTGCAATTCAGACGATCGGAGAAACAGGCGTGGCGATGGGTACTCTGGTGAGTCATGGAGATGCACTCTCCCTTGTCCTGTATACTCCTTTGGTGGTCCTTGTTGTGTAGCACTAACTCACGCGATCTCCCAGGCAATCACCCTCCACACCTTTTTTGTCATCTTCTTTCGTTGGACACCAGGCCCACGCTCAGTGTGGATCTATCGTATCGTGATTCCCTTAATATGGATCTATCTTACACTTTTCGTCGTTATTGGCTACTCTGCGCACCGCGGCGACAACCCAGCCGACCCTCGTGTCTTCTTCGTACGTCCTCTTCTTTCAACCAACCTCCACTCTTTCTCACTAGTTTCTCCCTTCCAGAGACCCACTCCCTACTGGTGCTGGATCGGCGGCGGATTCGACGTTGAACGAATTGTGGGGGAATACCTCTGGCTTTGGACCGCCTTGCTCTCCTCAATTTTCTTTTACACCCTTCTCTTCTTTCGTCTACGTGGGAACATCCATGTGGACCCACAGAACTGGAAACGTATCCGGGTTCGACTAAAGCCGTCTTCGCATTTTCCTTCGGACACCCCTCCCTTCCTTGACGCCCCGTCCGCTGCTGCGTATCGCGAGGCGATGACGATGATCTGGTACCCGATTTGCTACACCATCCTCGTCCTCCCACTGTCCATTGTGCGATGGAGAACCTTCCGCACCCCTGCACACCTAAACTTTCAAACGCCGTTTGCTGCCACCGCCGTGGTGATCACCATTTTCGGTCTCAGTGGAGTTGCCAATGTCGTACTTATCACGCTCACGCGACGAAACTTGCTGCTATTCGGCCATCGTCGGGGGGTCGTGAGCACCCAGGAGTCGAATGAAGGGGGGTTTGGATCTGGATCCGCCCTTGCGATGCGGAGTGGGATGTTCTCTCAGGATGTCACTGGTGAACGATTACCCACGACCAGTGTATGTTCTACCATGCTCCCAGGAATATCTCTCCATTACAATGGAGATCTCCACGATGTTAAGAGTACCCCGGTGGGGTGTTCCAATTGGGGGAGTACCACCACGCACCTTTCTCCATCCATTGGTGTGGGCTCAGTGGTGAGCATGGGCGATTTGAGTGAGCCGATGAAGTTTGGCGCTACTCCTTCTCCTGCTCTACCACCTGCGCTATACAGTGGTTCCACTGGGCACAGGAAACCTGTGTCAGATCTCGAGCTCGGCAAGAAGACGAGTGAATCGAGTATCAGCGCGTTGATGTTCCCAGACGAGAGGGAGTGGGGAAGGGAGTTGAACCAGAAGGGTGACGGGACGAGCGTTTGCGTGGTACAGTCGGGATCACTCGAGCCAGAGGACTTTGGAAAGACAAGGAATGACTCCTTTTCTGGTCCAGCAATCCCTCCTGGAGTGACCACTCGGACAGGTCAAGGTCTCGGCCCTTCAACTCGAGAACAAGACCAAGTATTGCGATGGTCAACAAATGAAAGTAGAAACCTCCTCGATCAAGAAGAGAGGTCGCACAAACCTTTACATCCGCTGGATTCAGCACCCTCATTACGGTACCCTCCCTCCTATTCCTCCTCCCAACTCCCCCTTGTCCGTCCTTCAATTCCGCCCGTTCCGACGGGCTCGCCTCCTCGACCCTTGTCATCACGAGGACAAGGTGTGACCGACTCTAACGCAGGGGGGAGTATCGTTCGTTCCGGTGCACTCAGTGGACACTGCGTCCATGACCTCGACGCCTTTGACCGAGTCTGTCCAACCGAGTAGTTGACAACTTGGAAAATAACTTATATGCTTGGGTATCCTTACTGTGGAGATGTTCTCCATGCTTTTGGCTCTGCTTGTCTCCTCATACGTGGTGTACTAGCTAGCACTCCTTAGAGTTTAATCTTGGGTGGATCGGACCGAGAATGTGATACCCACTGTCCCGGACTTGACTCACGGATTTTGATTCATGTCCAAATATGTACACTGATACTGATTCTTGATTCTGGCTCCTCGTCTTCGCTGACCCGTTCGTTGTACAACGCGGATATCTTATGGGGTCTTCTTCTCCTGTGACGGCATAATGTAGACTGTGGCTTATGGTCTGGATAGACGCTCAGGCGGAGATTGGGATGGAGACGAAGATGGAGATACGCTAGTTAAACTCGTTACGACCTCGAAGGCTTTCCGGGAGGTCTTTTGCGGTCCAAACGTGTGTAGAATTCGAGCAATAGACGGATCCCCTTGGATTTCTTTGGGGGCCTAAAATAGGCGGTGGCGTGGTGGGAGTAGGCCTTCACAACTTGAACCCCAACCGCCCCAACCGTAACACCGCCTCTGTCGACGATGACCGAATACGAACCCCCCCCAGGACACATGGGTAACCTGACACCCGAGCAGGAGAGGGCCCTAGAGCAATTCCGCAAGGAGTTGACCAAGGAAGGATGGATCGTCGACGCGCGCCACGACGACCCCACGCTGCTCCGATTCGTCAAGGCGAAGGAAATGTTCATCGCCGCTGAGAGGTGGAGAAAGGAGTTTGAGGTGGAGAACCTCATAAAGTCCGTGAGCCATTATTCTCAGGTTGACCACTCCGCGCTAATGGGAACCTTCATTAGGAACTTCCGCTTCAAGGAGAGAGAAGCTGTTAACCAGTTATATCCTCAGTACTACCACAAGACGGACAAGGTCTGTTCTTTTCTGATCCTCGCTTGGCTCCATCCACCCACATCCAGCTGGGGTCCTTCTCCCAGAATGTTTCTTGGTCCTGCTGCTTCTACGAATGCTCCAAGGGGCCAGCCGAAGTCGAGTCATAGCAACGCCGGCGGCGAAGGTTAAGGCGACGGTATGTCCGTGAAGGAAAGGACTTCACCTCTATTTCATTGATTATGCGTGGAGTTGCACCTATTCCGTCCTCCTTCGCCCGGCGTCTCACGCAGCGGCGCTAGGCAAGCGCTTCTGGTCCGTCGAAGCGGAAAGCGACGGGAGTTGAGATCTAAACACTTCGACGCCTCCTTTGGCACAGCAAGAGACTATCTTGTAGCATAGTGGCTCCGTCGAATTGCTTGCAGCCCTCGCATTGCTCTGCGTCGTCTCACCGCCCGTATTGACACCCACCTTAGGAGGGTCGGCCGATATACATCGAGCAACTTGGCAAGCTCAACGTACAACAACTCTACTCAATCACTGACGAAGAACGCCTGCTCAAGCGTCTTGTGCTCGAGTACGAGAGATTCTTGTCTGATCGGTTGCCCGCTTCATCCAAAGTGATGGGCCACCCGGTGGAGACCTCGTGCACGATCATGGATTTGAACAACGTCTCGATACGGTACTTCTACCAAGTCAAAGACTACGTCCTCAAAGCGGCAAAGATCAGCCAAGACTATTACCCGGAGTGCATGGGCAAGTTCTATATCATCAATGCACCCTATTTGTTCTCGGCCGTCTGGGCGATCATCAAGCCGTGGTTGGACGAGGTGACGGTCAATAAGATCCAGTTTATGTCCACCGGCCACAAGGACGTGTTGTTGGCCCAAATCGCAGCGGAGAATCTGCCTGTGGAATTTGGTGGTCTTTGCAACTGCGAGGGCGGGTGCTCGTTGAGTAATGCGGGGCCGTGGATCAAGCCTACGGAAACGGCTACGGCTACGGCTTCTGCTCCTGCTCCGAGTGCAACTTGATGGTCAGGAGGGTGAGGGGTGGATTTGGACTAATAGACATGATGGGGTAGTCGGTCTTCTGTTGGACCTCGTAGAATAATGTCAGGGTCCGAGTGACGAGTGACTGATAGTAATGAGGAACAGTTCATAACGTCACACAACATAGTCGAATTTGCCCACAGCCAACGTTTTTGATTCAGACACTCTAGACTAGTGATACGTTGTTTACCAATGCACCTCAGAAATATCGACTGTATCCACGTCTACATCGCCCTTGAACCAACGTTCGTCTTCTGTTACTTTGATGTCGTTACCAGACATTTGGCTGGTGAGTGGAGTAGTCAGAGTTGGGAATGTGAGAGAGCGAGGATAGAGAGACAGGTGAGGCTCTGAATATTAATGTGAAAGCCGAAACAGTTGAGAAAACGTACCGTTTACGCATTCGCCCGTCCTCAGCAAATGTCCAGTCCTCCAACCCATAACACCTCGACCATTGACCTGAGGCGTCGTGGTATTCATACCAGAACTATATAATATAGTCACCATTGTAGTTCTAAACGTCTCAGACAACCTTCCTCCTTCGCCATCTTCGTTCTGTGAAACCAAATTGAATAAAGGCGAGAGCCACACACCTGAACAGCAATTTTATTCTCCGTCCAAGCGAAAAGCTCCTTCCTAAGCCTGTATCCTTGCTCCTTCTCCCATTTGTTAGTCAGAAACGCAATGATCGCGTCAGTCCCTTGCAGGAAGCAATCGCGGTTGCGCCAGATTGAGTCCGGGGTGTAAGCTTTCGATACGGCTACTGGATCACTGTGTATAGTTGAGCACAGCGTAAAGAAATTCGGTGTTAAAGGGAAGGCAGAGAAACGGAAAGAAGGTTAATATAAGATACACACCGAGCGTTCCAGAGATTTTGAGCGGCTTTTACCTTGATCGCGTAGGTTACCGGAAAGTTGACGTGTTGTTGGAATGAAGCGTACCTTGTTTCGTGCGCTTTCTTCGGTGAAAGGAGGGGTGATTGTAGCCATGTCTGGAGTACAACCTTTCCGACTGGACCAGAATATTATTCACAGGAATGATTATAATCCCCCTTGATATATCTCAGGTTTGATGGCTAGTCCAAGTTACGACCTCGGGTCGAGGTGGGAAGGAAACACGTGAGCAGAAACTGTAATATGAGAAAGTACACGAGAGGAGAGGCGCTGTGAGTCCATATGCGACACTCGATTCGCCGTAGGTCATATAATCAGGATACGGCGATAGGAGACCCGAAGACTTGGGAATAATATGGAATTAACGTTGTAAGCTCTGTATCTGGGCTCTCCTGTTATTCAACAAGAGGTTAAACTCATTCTCAAAGACATTGATGTAGTATTTTCTATTCGATATGGGGACTAGGGGATCTACAGCGGAAGCACGAACGGGGCGGGGGTGGCTCTTAAGGGCACTGATCCGCTGCTGAATTAAAACCAGAACTTGCCACGCACAATGTGATTATCACGCGCGCGGCTCTGCCACGGACGCCTCTGATTCCTTCTCTATAGTATCTGAACGCAATCGCCAGTGCCTTTGAGTAGATTTATTGTATGTATTCCGGAGTGTCAGGCCTTGGATTTACGTGTATTTGTACACTATTGTATATTTGCCTATCGAGATTATTGTAATGTGCATGAGTTGGATCGATCCGACTATATCTGGCTCATGTTTGGCGATGCCCTGCCTCTCCATGTGCGGTTTCATCGTGCAATGCCGTGCTTTGACTAGGAGAGACCTTCCATCGGTCTCCACGAATTTACGAACTCAGACCCATTACATCGAGCCTAGTCTAAGTCCAGATATCGAGAGTCGGACTTGCCTCATCTTGTCCGGTCCAGATACCTGCAAGACACTAGTTGGATACCCAGTCGAGTTTGTCCGGGTGATGGAAGGGGTGTAATGACAAAGGGGTAATCACTGCAACGCTTTTTTGACACCCGTCTTCGCGGGAATACCAACCCTTGGTGGATTCCAGGCGCCGTCGTGAGACCAAAGATTGCACAATTTCATCATAAAGGTCATGCTTGTGAACGTAGCGTTACCTACCAACTCTGTGTGCCGCACCTTGCCCCATCTCCGTCCATTACTGGGAAGCGCCGGGTTCGTCTGTACCTAGTCTGATAGCCGGGTCATTCTTCAGGTGAGAGTTATTTATCGCACAGTATCAGAGGTCAACACATGAGCGACATCAAAGCACGGCAAAAGCCCGATTGAGAGCCGGTCGATATGGCTGCTTGTGGCGGGCACGTGTCATGGAATAATAGGCGAAGAACAATAGGACTCGTTGATTTCCGAATGGCTGGCAAAGGGAGTCGATCAATCCCTGACTCATTGATGTTTGTGGCAGTCTTGTATGTGCCAAAGGCCAAATCGTGCTCGGCCTATAAAAGGACACCACCCAACGGAGACAATAGCAGCTCCCATCACCCTTGCCATTCATGTCCTGTACTCTCGAGACCCTTAAGGAGGACGTGTGGAGTGCATTCGCCGCAGTCAAACTTTGCAAAGCGTTGGAGGCGATATTCAGAGACCAGAAGTTGCAAACCAGCTCACCGATTACAACCAATATTGACACGACCGCAAAGTTGGTTCACGGGATCTTGGAGTCCGAAGATCCAGCTGAATGCGAAAGGGTAAATTGATCGAGTGATCAAGCATCGGATTTATTGAAACGGAGTGCTAATAAACTATTCAGGATATTCCAAAAGTGAAACTCGCCATCGAGACTGCTCACAAATACTGGAACGGCCGCGTGTGCGAGTCGTGGGAGTCGCTCAGACCCAAACTAGACACGGAACTAGAACGTCGGTGCGAACATGAGAGGGTCAAGATATGCATCCCCTGCAAGCTCCAGCGGCGCATACCTTTATACGGCTTGCTTTGGGCCGATTTCTTTGCACCCTCAACTGCAGAGAACACAGAACACCTTATTCTCACAAAAATGGCGCTGGACAACACACTCAATATTATGGCTGCGCGAAATGGCTATGCCGAAGAGGGAGAGACGTACAACTTGTCAGCTGTCAGCAATACTGACGGGGCAGTATTGGATCAGTTGAAAATTTTGTGAGTATAACAAGTACCCTTTCTGAGTCGTGACTGAGTGCGGGTTGTACATCGTGGCAGTGGCGAACCCCATCCGCGGGTCACATACTGGCGCGAGCTCTTGCAAAACCTGATCGACCGCAATCCGGTTGTTCGGACTCGATTACAGGTCCGACATATGTATGAGGTAATCTCCGAGCCAGGTGTCGCCGCAGTCGATGCATAAGTCGACGCGAGTCGCTGGAGGGACTTCCGAAGAATAGTCACTGTCTATCATACAAATAGCAATGTATACAGACCGTTCGAAGTAATGGCACGATGGTATTGTCCACGTAATATGTCGAGGCAGATTAATCCGCATCCTTATTTTTGTGTTTGGCCCTGCCATGATCCCCACGAATGCATATGCATATGACCGAATCACAATGCCCAAGAACGTATCTTTGATTGAACCTTACCGTACAGGTGCGTGTACGTAAACTAGCTGGCAGGGATCGTTGGAGTGGAAGATTCCTCCACATTCCGGGTGGGTGGTGCAGTGGTTAGCACGTCCTTACTAGAAATAGGAAGTCTCCGGGCTATTCTGGATGGATTCCTTCGTAGGACCGGAAGGACAGAGACTGCGCATGCAGTCATTTCGGGCCACACGGTATGAATCGGCAATCGTTCTTTTTGAGTCTCGAATGTACTGGAACGTTCAAACGATATTTGAAAGAGAAAGAATCAAAAGCAAGTTTTTTTTCACCACAGCCACGGTGGTTGTAGGTAAAGTTGCCACCTGCCTGCCACACCTCGTCACCGCCGAGTGAAATTCGTATGCGAAAACTCTGCGAATTATTCTTGTCACTCCTACGTTGGTCTCATCACGCCCTGTGATTGCTGAGTCGTTCTTTCTGTTTCGTCACTTCGCGCACTCACGTGACCAGTAAGGTTTCAGACTCCGCTCGCGCGTCCTTCCGCATAAGAGGACCGGATCATTCACTATCACCTTCCAACCAAAACTCGCCTCCACATTCGCCACCAAAACCTCGCTTCAGAACAATATCCAACTTCTCATTCAACAATGGCACGCACCAAGGTGAGAGTTACCGTAGCTGGTTTTCTTTCGAGGTGGAGTTTTGTTGACTCGTTCTCCAGCAAACCGCCCGCAAGTCTACTGGTGGCAAGGCCCCACGCAAGCAGCTCGCGACCAAGCAAGCGCGTAAGACTGCCACGCAGACCGGTGGTGTGAAGAAGCCTCATCGCTTCCGCCCCGGAACCGTCGCTCTCCGTGAAATCCGTCGCTACCAAAAGAGCACTGAGCTCCTCATCCGCAAACTTCCATTCCAACGTCTCGTCCGTGAAATTGCTCAGGGTAAATATAACTATTACCCCGTGATCACTAGTTATTGATCACTGACCACATTCTAGACTACAAGACTGATCTCCGCTTCCAATCATCTGCTGTTATGGCTCTTCAGGAAGCCGCTGAGGCGTACCTCGTCTCTCTCTTTGAGGACACCAACCTTGCTGCGATTCACGCCAAGCGTGTCACGATCCAGCCCAAGGACCTCCAACTGGCTCGCCGACTCCGGGGTGAGCGTGTCGCATAGAGTATTGTACTGCGTCTCCAGGTTATCTTATCTCATGTAATGTCTGGTTTTGTATTATTAGCTTTTGTCTTTCACCTCTGCGTTCTATCTGTCTTGTGTTTGATGCTGGACTTGGAATGCAGTTTTCATTTGCCTTCTTTGGGATGCCTTGTAAGGTTAGCCTCTGATCGGCTTCAATTAAGCAGGAGCTTGTCTAAGACATTCAGCATCTCATTGCATGGCCAGGTGGAATTTGCTGAAGATTACGTTGGACTTTCCTCTCGATGGTCGGTTGTGGCGCTCCACGTTTCAACTGCTCCCTTGAAGCGGCACCCGTTGAAACAAGAGTTCGATATAAACGGAGCGATGTAGTAGTATTTGTTTGTGACCTTACCTGTGTGCTCACGGTTACCAAACTCTATTCATTCGTCTGACTTTTCACCAAATTACTTTCGCGGGGGGAGGTACACTGCGCAGTTGAGGGAATATGCCATATCTGGTGTGGGGTTATACGAGCGCGTAATGAGTGACCCATCGTTTTGGGGTTCATGTCGATGGGGTTGCTCGCCCGTCCACCCAATAACAAATTGGAAGGCACGGAGTGGCTTGGGGTGAGCTGCGCCGTCTTGTTTTACCATTTGATATAGAATATGATCGGCACCCAAGGCGACGCGTCTTTCGTGGCTGGGGCAAGGAGGGAACAGGATGTGCCCAGATTCCAAGTCCATCTATTCGCTGGCTTCACTTTTAAAAGGGGTTGGGGGGTTTTTCATCCCAGGAAAGATTGCTTGGTCAACTTGAAGCATGCAGGCACTCGAATCGCGGTGGCAAGGCAAATGTCGGAGGTCAATGTCCAAGAGTTTTCCTGATGGTGCAACGATGGACAGTATTATTTAATGTTCGGGCCGAGAAAGAGTAACCCGCTCATTTGAATTTGTAGTGCGTTATATTTCCATAAACGTCAGAGTAATGGATACACGAAAGTGATGAAAGTAAATATGAAAGGATGAAACATGTGGATTGAAACAGGAGCCGTGCAGGTGGCAAGGTGGCAAGGTGGCAAGGTGGACAAAACAGGCCTCTAACATGTTCACGTTGGAGGGAGGGGACCGGGGGGATCGCGGGGTGAGACCTCTTGGCATTTTAGGAGGTGAGGTGACTATTGCCCGCGAGACTCGCGGCATCCAATAGTATACGGGATATGGGACGTGCATATGGTATTCATTATTCATCTGGGCCAATAACGGTTCAAACGTGTGTGTCATCTGGGAGAACGTACTCCTCGACTTGGAACGTTTCAATGGGAGATGGGAGGACGCGGGCGGGCTTGACGGCTGAGTAGGCGATTTCGATATTCCCGGGTATCCCCCGGTATCCGGGTTCGACGGAGGGGACGAAGAGTGCATCCGTTTATTCATCCATTAACAATATTAAAATTACTCTCATATATCACCACTTCGCCCCGAGTGAGAAACAACCAAAGCCACCGGTCCAACTTGAACCCAACCTCCACCACCACCACCGTCCTTGGCTTCCCACGTACCCTTTCTCGTCGTCTTCCACTACCAGCACCACCACTACTACCTCCAATAATGTGTGGAATATTTGCCTACTGCAACTTCCTCCTCGAAAAGGTAAGTACCGTCGTCGAACACGTTCGCCCTCCAACCGTTCCAACCGTGCGCCAGACGGTAAATACGAGCTGACGCGTACGTTGGTCTCATCGTCAACAGGATCGACAGACGATCTGCGAAATCCTTTGCCAAGGCCTTGCCCGCCAGGAGTACAGAGGCTACGACTCGGCCGGTCAGTCTCACCAGTCTCCTCATCCATCACACCTTGCTGTGATTCCCCTTTACTGACAGGAGCCACCTCCCCCCTGGCAGGTATCGGCATCGATGGCGACAAGCCCGGTGATGTGATCCTCTTTAAGCAAGTCGGCAAAGTGGCCGGTCTCCGCAAAAAGATTGAAGACTCGACCGTCGACAAGAAGAAGACTTTCCTCTCCCAGGTCTCTATCGCTCACACCCGCTGGGCCACCCACGGCCCTCCCTCTGAAGTTAACTGCCACCCCCTCAGGAGTGACCCAGGGTACGTGGATTTCATTCGTGTGCATCTCTTATTGGGTTCGAAGATAGCCACTGGCCAGCGACCAGCTTGAGGGTTAGCGCCCGAATGTCTCGTGTCGTGATTTTGACGAAACGGTCTGCTTGACATCGACGGAGGCGTACTTGTTCAGACCTGTAAACGTTGCTCTTTGCCATCCCCAGATCAAAGACCTTGGTAACAAGGGAGAGGTGATGTCAACGCGCGATGCTAACTCGACTTCTCGAGCTCGAGAAGAACTCCGTAGCATCTACTATTCACTCTATCGAACGTTTCTGACCCTCTTATCACCATAGTAACCAATTCACTGTCATTCATAACGGTATCGTCACGAATTCTGGCGAACTACGCCTCGTCTTGCAAAAGCGAGGGTATGTACTCCTTGCCCGCCATCTCGAGCGCGTTCTGATCTCGTTATAGATACAAGTTTGAGTCCGAGACCGATACGGAAGCCGTCGCCGTCCTCACGAAATACATCTGGGACACTCACCAGGACAACAAGCCAACCTTTACTACCCTCGTCAAGGCCGTCTTGAAGGAACTCCAAGTACGTTTTGGCGAATGTGTCCATCGCCACTACATTAACTTATACTCTCAGGGCTCGTTCGCATTCG
>WNFL01050857.1_pt1 | contig 11307 bp, 11 predicted proteins | sample 5400361 | NCBI WGS metagenome assembly WNFL01 (sample SAMN13153351, study PRJNA577476) | soil metagenome | isolation source: 40 cm soil on Douglas fir-dominated hillslope | place: USA:California | collected 2013-09-17
ATCGTCCAGCTGGTCCGGGGGATGTTCGTGCTCGCTTGCGGCATCACCTTCCCGGTCGCGATGCTGCCGCTTTGGGCGCAGGTGTGGGCCTGGCTCATGCCGCCGACCTACCTCGTCGAGGACCTCCGGCGGGTTCTGCTTCAGGGCGCGGGCCTGGCCGAGGTGGCTCCCCACATCGCGATCGTGCTGGCCATCGCGATGCTCACGGCTCTGCTCGCGATCGCCGTCTTCCGCTTCCTCGAAACGAGCGCCCGACGCTCGGGCATGCTGAGCCGGTTCTAAGTGGGCGACGTGAGGGCCGCCTTCGCGGTCGCGCGGAAGGACATCCGCAGCTTTTCGCGCTACCGCGTCGCGGTCGCCGGCACGGTCTTCACGCCGCTGTACCAATACGTCATCCCCGCGTTCCTGTTCGGCGCCGCCTTCGCCGTAAACGGCCGCCAACCGGGGTTATCGGCGACGCTCGGCACGGAGGACCTCCCAGGATTCATCTTCCTCGGAGGTCTCGTGGGCGGCCTCATCGCGATCGCGTTCTGGGGGATCGCGTTCTCCCTGCGAAGCGAGATGGACATGGGCACGCTGGAGCCGTCGTGGCTGACCCCGACGCGACACGAGACATTCATCATCGGCCGCGCCCTCGAGGGCATGTTCTGGTTTGTCCTGTCGCAGATCGTCCTGTTCGCGTTCGGGATCTGGTTCCTCGGCCTCCGGCTCCGGCCCGAGATGCTCATCGCGCTGCCGGCCATCGGCCTCGCGATCCTGGCGATGGTCGGCATCGCCTACCTGCTGGCGGCGGTGGTCTTGACGATGCAGTTCGTCGTCAGCACGATGTCAGGGACGGCGTTCCCGGTGACGCTTCTCCCGGGAGTCCTCCAGCCGATCGCGCTCGCCCTGCCGACGACTTACGCGATCGACATTCTGCGGTCGCAGGCCCTCGGCTCGCGCCCGCTGTTCGACACGCGACTCGAGTACCTGGTCTTGGTGCTCCTCACGGTGTTGACCTATCCGCTCGGCCGCTGGGCTTTTGGCCGCGCGGAGCTCACCATGCGGCGCCGCGGGATGCTCGCGCAGTATTGATTTAGGCTTCCGGCGATGAAGATCATCTGGCGGGCCCTGATCAACGCGGTGGCCATCGTCGTGGCCGCGTACTTCGTGCCCGGTATCACCTGGGGCGGGGCGAGTTACGGCTTCGGCGACATCGACAAATACATCTCTCTGCTCCTCACCGGTCTCGTGCTCGGCATCGTCAACGCGTTCATCCGACCGGTCATCGAGCTCATTTCGATGCCGATCACGTGCCTGACGCTCGGTCTCTTCCACTTCGTGATCGGCGCACTGATGCTGCTCCTCGTCTCGGCGATCCCGGGCCTTGGCTTCCATGTCGCCGATCTTGTCGCGGCGTTCCTGGGCGCGATCATCATCGCGGTCGTCGGTCTCGTCCTGTCATGGATCCTGCCCGACTGACCTCCACGGGTCAGCCGGACTTCGTCGTCGTCACAGGGCTTTCCGGCTCGGGCAAGTCGCAGGCGGTGAAGGTCCTCGAGGACCTCGGCTACTACACGCTCGACAACCTGCCGCCCGCGCTCATGGCGTCCGCCATCGAGGTGTCGCGCAAGGGCGGCAAGCAGAAGGTCGCGTTCGTGTTCGCTCTTCGCCGACGCGAAGAAGGATCTCGCGGCTCTCGACAAGGCGGGAACGCCTGCGCACGTGCTGTTCTTCGATGCCTCCGACGATGTCCTACTCCGCCGTTACAGCGAGACGCGCCACCGCCATCCGGTCGACGCGCCGGGCGGGGTCCAGCCGTCGATCGATGAGGAACGCCGGTTGCTCGTCGATGTCCGCGCGCGCGCCGACAAGGTGATCGATACGACGCATCTCTCCGTGAAGGACCTTCGCGACACGCTCCACTCTCTCTACGGATCCGGGAAGACCGGCATGCTCGTCCATGTCGAGAGCTTCGGGTACAAGTACGGGCTGCCGCCCGCCGCGGACCTGGTGTTCGACGTGCGCTTCATGGAGAACCCCTTCTATATCCCCGAGCTCAGGGATCTGACCGGGCGCGACGAAGCGGTGCGCGACTTCGTCCTCGGACATCCCGCCACCAAGGAGTTCCTCGCGCATGTCATTCCGTTCCTGCGCTTCGCCCTTCCCCGGTACGAGAACGAGAAGAAGGCGCGCCTCGGCCTGGCGTTCGGCTGCACCGGCGGCCGCCATCGCTCCGTCGTGATCGCCGACGAGATCGCGCGTGCGACCCGCGAGTTCTGGCCAGGTGAGATCGAGGTGGATCACCGCGACATCGACCGGCCCGAGGTCCGCACCTGATGCGCGAGCGGATCGTGATCGGCAACTGGAAGATGAATCCGCCGACCATCGCCGACGCGGTCGAGCTCGCCCGCAACGTCGCCGAGCGCGTCCCGGGCGGCGTGTACGTCGGTGTGGCGCCTTCCGCGGTCGCGCTGCCCGCGGTCGCGGACGCGCTCCGAGACGCGAACGTCGAGGTCTACGCGCAGGACGTCCACTGGGAGGAGCGGGGTGCGTTCACCGGCCAGGTCTCGGTCTCGATGGTCCGCGGGCTCGCGATCGGAACGATCCTCGGGCACTCGGAGGTGCGCCGCGATCTCGGCGACACGGACGCGCGCGTCGCCAAGAAGCTCGCGCGCGCCGTCTCGGGCGGTCTCCGCCCGATTCTCTGCGTCGGCGAGAGCGCGGCGGAGCACGCCGCCGGCGAGGCGATCACCGTCGTGGCGCGGCAGATCGCGGCGGACGTCGCCCAGGCCGAGCGCCGCGGACTCGAGCGCCTCGTCATCGCGTACGAGCCGGTCTGGGCGATCGGCACGGGCAATCCCGCGACCGGCGACCACGCTACCGCGGCCGCGCGCGCGATCCGCGTGGCGCTGAAACATGCGGGCCTCGACGCCGATGCCATTCCGGTCCTCTACGGCGGGAGCGTGAGCGCGCGATCAGTTGGGGAATTCGCGGCAGCGGACGGGATCGACGGCGCGCTTGTGGGTGGGGCGTCGCTTGATCCCGACGAGTTCGCGGCCGTGGTCCGCGCCTTCGCTTGAGCGACGCACCCAAGGCCCCGTATCGCCCGGTCGTCCTTTGCGTGCTCGACGGATGGGGCGTCGCGCCGGATTCGCCATCGAACGCGGTGACGCGCGCGAACACACCGCGCCTTCGCGCCCTCTTCGAGATGTATCCGCACGCAACCCTCCGCGCGAGCGGGCGAGACGTCGGCCTTCCTGACGGCGTCATGGGTAACAGCGAGGTCGGGCATCTCACGATGGGCGCCGGCTACATCCAGTACCAGGAGCTCGTCCGCATCAATGACGCGATCGAGAACGGATCGTTCTTCCAGAACGCAGCTCTGCGCGCGGCGTGCGCCGCAGCGGATGGCAAAGGGACCCTTCACCTGATGGGTCTCATCTCCACCGGCGGCGTGCACGCCGACATGAAGCACCTGGCGGCACTGGCCGAGCTCGCGCGACGCGAGAAAGTCGAGAACGTCGTCGTGCACGCCTTCCTCGACGGCCGCGATATGCCTCCACGAAGCGCGCTCGAGCTCCTCCCCCGCGTTCCAGCGCGTATCGCGACGGTCCACGGTCGCTACTACGCGATGGATCGCGACAAAAGGTGGGACCGCGTCAAACTTTCGTATCGCGCGATCGTCGACGCCGAGGGCCCGCATGTCGATGGCGCGGAGAAAGCCCTGCGCATCTGCTACGCCGAACCGGAGTGTCGTGATGAGCTGCTCGAGCCGCACATCGTCGGCGGGGGAGCGCCGATGCGGGACGGCGACGCGGTCATCTTCTTCAACTTCCGTCCCGACCGCGCGCGCGAGCTGACGTGGGCGTTGATGCAACCCGACTTCGACGGATTCAAGCGGCCACGAGTCGTTAAGGACCTCACCTTCGTGACCCTCACCGACTACAAGGTGGGCCTCCCCGATGTTCGTGTCGCGTTCCCGTCGCAGGAGGTGACGCCGATGGCGCAGATCCTCGCCGACAAGGGCATGAGGCAGTTCCACACTGCCGAGACCGAGAAATACGCGCACGTGACGTACTTCTTCAACGGCGGGCGCGAGCAGCCGTTCGACGGAGAGGATCGGGAGCTCGTCCCCTCGGCGAAGGTCGCAACCTACGACCAGAAGCCCGAGATGAGCGCAGCAGGCGTGGCCGCCGGTCTCGTGAAGGCGATCCGCGGGGGTGCATATGACTTCGCGATCGTCAACCTCGCGAACCCGGATATGGTCGGTCACACCGGAGACTTCGACGCGGCCCTCGTGGCGATGGAGGCGACCGACGCGGCCGTCGGCCAGATCGTCGACGCCACGCTTGCGGCCGGCGGCTGCATGCTGCTCACCGCGGATCACGGCAACGCGGAAGAGATGGCGTTTCCGAACGGGGAGCCGAATACCCAGCACAGCACGAATCCGGTGCCGGTCGTCTTCATCGCGAACGACGCCGATGCGTTCGCGCTGCATGACGGCGGACTCGTCGACGTGGCACCGACCCTCCTCGATCTGCTCGGACTTCTCGTCCCAAACCGCATGACCGGACGAAGTCTTCTGGAACGGCCGCGGAACTGATGCGCTCGCGCGCGACGGTCGCGTGGGCCGCGTATCTCGTCCCCGCCGCGGGGCTCGCGCTTTACGCATTCGCGCAATGGCTTTCCGCGCTCGTGAACCGCGGCCCCGTCCTCTACGGCGAAGGCGCCGTGGCAAATGCGGCCCGGCTCGCGCGCGACGGCATCGCATACCTTGACCCCGATCCATCGCGATTCGTCGCGGCGAATTACCCGCCGCTGTACCTCCACCTGGCGTCGATCGTCGATCCGTTCGTTACCGGACGAGTCGCGAGCATCGCGGCGACGCTCGCGGTAGCGGGCATGGTCTTCGTGAATGCCCGACCCGCCGGTCGTCTGGCCGCGGCGGCGCTTGCGACCGGGTGGCTTGCGCTCGCGCCGGTGATGATCTGGGGGCCGGCCGTGAAACCTGATCTCGTCGCGCTTGCGCTGACCGCGATCGCCGTGGTGCTGCTCGATCGTCGTCGTGAGCTCGCGCCGATCGCGGGGTTTGCCCTGGTCTTCGCCGCCTTTACGAAGCCGACCGCCCTTTTGCCGGCGGCGGCGCTCATGATGTGGCTCGCGTGGTCGGACCGGGCGACCCTCGTCCGCTTCGGCTTCGGTGCCGCCGTCGCAATCGTCGCCGCGGCGATCACCGTCTATCTCGACTCGGTCCCGGATGTCTGGCGACATGTCGTGACCTGGAACGCCCTGTCGTGGTCGCTGGATCAGGCCGTGTCCGTCGCCGTGATCGGCGTCCTCGTCATCGCCGTACCGCTCGGGATGGCGGCGCTCACCCGTGGCGTCGGTGGGGTGCGCGCCGCGTATCTCGCGGGTGCGCTCGCGATCGTCGTCCTCGGCGGACGTGAGGGCGCGACCATCAACTATCTCCTCGATCTCACGGTCGCGACCGCGCTCTCGCTCGCCGCCGTCGCGCCGCGTCTGCGGGCCGGCGCGCTCTTCCCGGTGCTTGCGCTCGCGCAGCTCGTGGTCGCGACGGCGATCGTCGATCCGCTTCGGGTCGTGCCCGGGCGCGTACCGCTGACCGGCGCATGGGGCGATCCGTCCCGCAGCGCCATCCTCGCGTCCGAGATCGCGACGGGCGAGCCACTCCTGGCGGAGGACTCGGGTCTCCTGGTCGCACGAGGCGCCGTGCCCACGGTCGACGATCTCTTTCTTTGGTCGCGACTCGTCGAGCGCGGGACGGTCGATGCCGCGCCGATCCTCACGCAGGTCGCAAGCGCCCGCTTCCGCGCGGTCGTGAGCGAAGCGGATCTCGAGCATCTCNNNGCGTGCGGTCGTCGAGCGTTACCGGCTCGATCGCCACGAGGGCGCGCTTTGGATCTACGTGCCGCGCTAACCACATACACTGGCCTCAATCCATGGATCCAATTCAGATCACGCAGATCGTCATCGCCGTGGCCGTTGCCAGCGCGATCCTGCTGCAGGCGCGCGGCACGGGTCTCTCGTCCACCTTCGGTGGCGAGTCGACCGCGTACCGGAGCAGGCGCGGGCTTGAGCGAACGTTGTTCCGGATCACGGTGATCTTGATCATCTTCTTCATCGCAATCTCGCTCTACGGCGCTCGGCAGGCGACCACCGGCTAGGTGACCGCGCGCGACAAGTTCATCGTTGTCGCTCTCATCGGCCTCATGGTCGTCGCGAGCGTGGCGGCGATCGCCGCGGACCGGAACCCGGCGGACGGCGATCCGGCATATGGCGGCACGTACGTCGAGGGAGTCTCCGGCGTTCCGCAATATCTCAATCCGGTGATCGCGGCGACCGACGTCGATGAGGACGTGTCGCGCCTCGCGTTCAGCGGGCTGACCCGATACGACCAGACGGGCGCGATCGTCCCCGACCTCGCATCGGCCTTCCACACGGAGAGCGACGGACGCATCTGGACCTTCGACATCCGCCAGGACGCGACGTGGCACGACGGCCAACCGGTCACCGCCGATGACGTCGTCTTCACGGTCAAGCTCCTCCAGGACCGTGGCTACGTCGGCCCGTACAGCGACGCGTTTCGCGGCGTGACCGTCGACCGGATCGCGCCGCGCACCGTTCGCTTCACGCTTCCCGACGTGTACGGGCCATTCGCCGACAGCACGACCGTTCCGCTCCTCCCCTTCCACCTCCTGGGGACCGTTTCGTACGCGGAGCTCTCGAGGCAACCTTTCAACGCGAGCCCCATCGGCACCGGTCCCTTCCGGGTCACCGAGGTCGACGCGCGGCAGATCGTGCTTCTGCGGAATGACGACTTCTATCGCACCCGTCCGGCACGCAACAGGCCGTACCTCGACAAGGTCATCCTCCGGTTCTATCCGGATCCGACCGAAGCGTTGCTCGCGCTCTCTCGCGGCGAGATCGACGGCGTCGGCGGCCTCTCGAGCCAGGACGCCGAGCGCGCGCGGTCCCTCAAGGGAGCGGTCCTCTACAGCCTTCCGACCGACAACTTCGTCTCGCTGTTCCTGAACGTGCGCCCCGACAGGGTCGTGTTTCGCGATCGCGCGGTCCGGCAGGCGATCGCGTTCGCGATCGACCGCGGGCGCGTGTTGCGGCTTGCCGCCGACGGACGCGGGACGGTCGCCGACGAGTTCGTCCCTTCGAGCTCATGGGCCTATGTGAAGGACGTGATGAAATACACCTTCTCCAGCGAGGAGGCAACCGCCTTGCTCGATCAGGCCGATTGGAAGGACCACGACGGGGACGGCATCCGCGACAAGGGCGGTCAGAAGCTTGCGTTCACGATCTCGACATCGAACGAGCCGGCGCGCCTTGCCGCCGCGACGGCGATCCAGCGGGATCTGAACGCGGTGGGGATGAGCGTCACTGTGAATTCGATGCCGTTCGGCCTGCTCGTCGACAGCGTCGCGCGTCAGCGCTCGTTCGATGCGCTGCTGGTCGAGATCGCCGTGTCGGGCGACCCCGACCCGTACACATTCTTCCACTCGACTGAGGTGAAAGACCCAGGGCACAACTTCTCGGGCTACTCGACTTTGCCGATCGACCGGGCTCTCGAGGGGGCACGCCGGACCTTTGACGAGGCCGCTCGGCGCGAGCTTTACGCGCCCGTGTTCCAGGCGATCTCGAAGGAGGTGCCGGTCGTGTTCCTGTACTTCAGCGACTACCTGTACGCGCAGAGCCGGCTGGTCCAGGGACTGCGGATCGCACCGCTGACCGACCCGCGCGAACGTTTTTGGAATGTCGAAGACTGGTATGTGAAGACCCAGCCCAAGCGCTGATGCGCCTGTCGTCAATTTTGACGACAGCATTGGTGCGATTTCATGGCTTCACACGACGCTCGACTTATGCGTAGATGCGCATGTGGGAAGGATCACCAAGCAGCGGGCAAAGCGTTACCAGCGGCACGTCGCTCTCGGGGAAGATAAACGCGTCCGCGGCTATCGGACCCTCTCACTGGAGTGGTCGCCGGCTATGGCCTATGTCGTCGGACTGCTCGCGACGGACGGGTGTCTGTCGAGCGATAGAAGGCACATCATCCTGACGAGCCGCGATCGACAGCTTGTCGAGACATTTCTCACCTGCCTCGGCAGGCCGATCAAGTACACCGTTGGCCGAACGCGGCGAGGAAAACGCGCGTACTACGCGCAGTTCTCCGACGTCGCGTTCTATGACTGGCTCCTAGCGAGAGGTCTGACCCCGCGGAAGAGCCTGACTCTCGGGGCGATTGATGTGCCGGACGCCTACCTGACTCCACTCGCGCGTGGTCTCCTGGATGGCGACGGTTCTGTCTGCGTCTTCCGCGACAAGCCCACACGCGCCAAGTACCCGAACTACGAATACGAACGCTTGTGGGTTTTCTTTCTTTCTGCCAGTCGAGCACACATCGATTGGCTCCGCGGCCGTATGAAAGAGGCGTTTGGACTGAATGGCTATGTAGAGCGGATCGTCCGGAAGAAGAGACATGATCTGTTCCGATTGAAGTACGGAAAACGCGAATCGATCGTCCTGCTCCGGCTTCTCTACTCCGATCCGAGGGCGCCTTGTCTCGAACGCAAACGGACGAAGTGGATCGACTACGCCCTCAGAAACAAACAGGTCTGTGCGGGAGGAGGGAGTTGAACCCTCACGCCCTTACGGGCATACGCCCCTGAAGCGCACGCGGCTGCCATTACGCCACTCCCGCCTGACACATCAATCCTATTGGAAAAGCATCGGTTCCGGTGACTGCATACCATCGCCACGATGCGTCGCACAGCCGATGTGGTCATCGTTGGTGGCGGGATCATCGGCGCTTCCATCGCGTATCACCTCACGAAGAAAGGTGTCCGCGACATCCTCGTTCTCGAACGCGATCGCCTCGGCTCTGGATCGACCGGCAAGAACGCCGGCGGCATCCGCCTCCAATTCTCGAGCGAGATCAACGTCAAGCTCTCGCAGCGCTCGCTCCCGCACATCGAGCGATTCCTCGACGAGATCGGGAGCGACCCGCATTTCCACCAGGTCGGCTACCTCTTTCTCATCAGCGAGGACCGCGACGTCGCGGCGTTCGAGCGTTCGCTCGCGATGTGGTCGCGTCTCGACGTCCCGGCCCGACGCGTGACCGCGGCCGAGGCTAAGGCTCTGTTCAAGCACGCGCGCACCGATGACGTGCGGTTCGGGACGTTCTGCGCGAAGGACGGCTACGCGGATCCATCGAGCATGCTGAATGGCTACGTCGCTCGTGCGCGCGAAGCTGGCGTCGTGTTCGCCGAGGACTCAGCAGTCCTGGCGATTCCCTGCACCGCGGGCCGCATCACGGGCGTTCGCACGCGGGAGGGAGAGATCGCCGCGGGCACCGTCGTGAACGCAGCGGGTCCGTGGGCGGGCCAGGTTGCGACGCTTGCCGGCGTCGATCTGCCGATCGAGCCGCTCCGCCGGCACATCTTCGTGACCGAGCCCGTGCCCGGCCTCGACGAGGATTTCCCCCTGACGATCGAGTTCGCATCCGGCCTCTACGCGCATCGAGAGTCAGGAGGCGTGCTCCTGGGGATGGCCGACCCGAACGAAAAGCCCGGGTTCGACGACAGCGTCAACGCCGACTTCATGCCCGCGGTCGTCGAACGCGCGCTCTCACGTTTTCCCATCCTCGAACGGACGTCGATAAAGACGGGCTGGGCCGGTCTGTACGAGGACACCCCCGACAAGCATCCGATCCTGGGAAAGGTCGACGGGATCGAAGGTTTCATCAACGCCGCAGGATTCTCGGGCCACGGCATCATGCACGCGCCCGCGACGGGGGAGCTTATCGCCGAGTTGATCGTCGATGGCAAGACCTCGCTCGACATCAGCGCCCTCAGCGCGTCCCGGTTCAAGACGGGGCAGCTCGTGCGAGAGCACAACGTCATATGAGCGCCGCGTTTCTGCTCCTCGTCCTCGACCTCGTCCTGGTGGCCGGCGCCGCGATCTTCCTGTTCCTCGTCATCGCCCGGCGCGGCCGCATCGCCACGAATCTCGCTCTCGCGTTGCTGCTGATTGTGCTCGCGGCAACGGTCTGGTACACAGCGATCCGAACGCCCCTGCCGCTTCCGTGAGTACCATCGCCCTCAGTGTTCACTCGCGATGAGATCCGGCTGACGACGCTTTCCACCTGCGCTGGCTGAGGGGCCAAGCTGGGCCCAGGCCCGCTGGCGCAGGTACTGCGTCCGATGCGCGAACAAAAGACACCCGCGGAGCTGCTCGTCGGTCTCGACGTGGCCGACGACGCGGCCGTGTATCTCATCGCGCCCGACACGGCGATCGTCGAAACACTCGACTTCTTTCCGCCGATCGTCGACGACGCGTACGCCTCCGGAGCAATCGGCGCAGCGAACGCGATGTCCGATGTGTACGCGATGGGCGGCGAGGTGCTCTTCGCGCTCAACATCGCGGCGTGGCCTGAGGACGCGCCGCTCGCGCAGCTCGAGCGGGTCTTTCAGGGCGCGACCGACAAGGTCGCCGAGGCAGGCGCCGTCATCGCAGGCGGTCACACCGTCCTCGATCGCGAGCCGAAGTACGGGCTCGCGGTCACCGGCCGCGTCCACCCCGAGCGCATGCTTCTGAAGTCGCGGCTCCGCGCAGGCGACGCCCTGTGGCTGACAAAGCCGATCGGCACCGGCGTCCTCACCACCGCTCACAAGAACGGAGATCTCGACGCGGCGGACCTCGCGTCAACGATCGCGTCGATGGTCGCGCTCAATCGTGACGCGGCACAAGCCGCTGTCGACGCCGAGCTTCACGCCGCGACGGACGTGACGGGATTCAGCCTCGTCGGCCACGCGCATGAGATGGCGGAGCGCTCGTCGGTCAGCGTGAAGATCCGCGCGAGCCTCGTGCCGCTTCTCCCTGGCGCGCGCCGTCATACGGAGAGCGGCATCAGCTTTGGTGGCCTGGAGCGCAACCGCTCGTATTTCGACGATGGTGCGAAAGTTCGCTTCGAGGGCGTCGACGACGTCCTCCGTACGTTGCTCCTCGATCCGCAGACGTCGGGCGGTCTCCTCATCGGCGTTCCGTCGGCGCACGCTGAGGCATGGCAGCGGGCCAGCGAAGCAAAACAGCTGCGTGCAGTCCAGGTCGGCGAGGTCGTCGCCGGCAGCGGCGTCATCGTCATTCCGTGAGCTCGGCCGTCGAGGCCGCCGAGGAGGCGACACCGGCACCGAGTGCGCGGGCCGCCGAACTGGCAGCCCTTCACCCCCAGCGTGCGGCGCTCGAGCTCGCGTGGCCAGGGATCGTCGAGAACTCCATCGCTGCCGCTGGACAGGCCAC
>WNFL01209979.1_pt1 | contig 11306 bp, 17 predicted proteins | sample 5400361 | NCBI WGS metagenome assembly WNFL01 (sample SAMN13153351, study PRJNA577476) | soil metagenome | isolation source: 40 cm soil on Douglas fir-dominated hillslope | place: USA:California | collected 2013-09-17
CGGCCTGCGCTCGATCCTGCGCCACGACCCGGACCGCATCATGGTCGGCGAGATCCGCGACCCGGAGACCGCCGAGATCGCGGTGCAGTCGGCGCTCACCGGCCACCTGGTCTACACCACGGTGCACGCGAACAACTCGCTCGACGTGCTCGGCCGCTTCCAGCACATGGGCGTCGACACCTACAACTTCGTCTCGGCGCTGAACTGCGTGCTGGCCCAGCGCCTGATCCGCGTGTTCTGCCGTTCGTGCAAAGGCAAGGGCTGCGCCGACTGCCGCGGCACCGGCTTCAAGGGCCGCAAGGCGATCGGCGAGCTGCTGGTGATGAACGACGAGCTGCGCGAGCTCATCGTCGCGCGCGCGCCGACGCGCAAGCTGAAGGAAGTCGCGCAGGCCGCCGGCACCGTGCCGCTGCGCAACGCCGCGCTCGCGCTTCGTTTCTTAACCGCTTCCAGCGCTTCCAGCGCCAGCCGGGCTCGGTGCGCATCGCGCTCTGCGAGGACCGGGTTTTCCTTTCCAGCCAGGAAACGCCCCTGCCGCTGGTGAAGGCCGAGGATGGCCCGAGCTGGCGCGCGGCCGTCGACGCGCTGCCTTTATTTCTAGGCAGTTTCAAAAACCAGACTGCCAACATCGTTCTGGCGGATCAGTTCGTGCGCTACGCGCTGCTGCCGTGGAGCGACACGCTGAAGACCCACGCGCAGTGGATGGCGCTCGCACGCCACCGCTTCTGCGCGATCCACGGCCCGGTCGCGAACGGCTGGGAGATCAAGTTCGCCGAGACCGCGCCGGCCGGCCCGCGCCTCGCCTGCGCGGTGGATTCCGAGCTGGTCGACGAGCTCGCGGCGCGCTTCAACGGCACCGGCGTGCAGCTCGTCTCGGTGCTGCCGTTCCTCGTCGCCGCCTTCAACCAGGTGCGCAACGAGACCGGCGGCTCGTGCTGGCTGGTGATCGAGGAGCCCGGCCGCCTGACGCTGGCGCTCTTCCTCAAGGGCGTCTGGGTCGCGATCCGCAGCCGCAGGTGCGACGCCGGCTGGCGCGAAGGCCTGCGCGAGCTGATCGAGCGCGAGAGCGCCTTCCTCGGCCTGCAAGAGCCCTGCACGCGCGTCATCGTCTGCGCGCAAGGGCCTTTCGAGGCCGCCGAGTACGAGGACTTCCGCCTCCACGCGCTGAACTACCAGGAGCTCGCGCTTGCAGCCTAAGGAGCACATTTCCATGAATGCGCTGAAGCTCGACTTCTGCCGCAGCCGCGGCACGCCGCGCTGGATCGCGCCGGCGCTGCTGGCGCTCGCCCTCGGCTTCGCGGGCGATATCGGCTTCTCGTTCTTCAAGGCGGTCAGGAGCATTTCGACCAACGAAAAAGCCCTGGCGCGGATGGAACCTCGTTCGTACAACAAGAATGCGAAAAAACCGGCCCCGGAGGAGATGGCCGCGGCGCGCGAGACCATGCAGCGCCTGTCGACGCCGTGGGACAAGCTGTTCTCCGCGCTCGAGACCGCGGCGAGCGACCAGGTCGCGCTGCTCGCGATCGAGCCCGACCCGCGCGCGGGCACGGTCAAGATCACCGGCGACAGCAAGGATTACCTCGCCGCGCTCACCTACGTGCTCAACCTCTCGAAGGCCGAGGGGCTCTCGGGCGTGCAGCTCGTTCGCCACGAGTCGAAGGCGAACGATCCGCAGCGCACCGTGGCTTTCACCATCTCGGCATCGTGGATCGGAGGACGCTCATGAAAGCCGGACTTTTCCAGCGGCTCCTGAAGCTGCGCCACGAGCTCGGCCCGCTCGGCATGGCCGGCCTCGCGCTCCTGATCGGCGCGGGCCTCTTCCTCGTGCTCGTGCAGCAGCCGCTGCAGGACAAGCGCGACCGTCTCGCCTCTGTGCTCGAGCGCCAGGCCGGCCGCGCCGCCGGGCAGAACGGCAGCGCCGGCGAGAAGGTCGCCGCGCTCTCGCGCCTGCTCGAGCCCAAGGAGGGCACCACCGACGCGCTCGCCAAGCTCTACGCCATCGGCCAGGCCACCGGCGTGGTGCTGCAATCGGGCAGCTACCGCGAGAGCCGCGCCGGCAGCGTCGAGCGCTACGAGATCAAGCTGCCGGTCGCCGGCAGCTACGGCCAGATCCGCGATTTCCTGAAGCGCGCGCTGGCCGAGATCCCGACGCTCTCGCTCGACCAGATTTCGCTCAAGCGCGAGAACCGCAACGAGGGCGCGGTCCACGCCGAGCTGCAGCTCACTCTGCACAGGGCGGCGCGATGAAGAAATACCTTCAGTCGAAATTGACCCGCCGGATCGCCCTGGCAGTCGCGGCGAGCGGCGTCATCGCCACCGTGGTCGCGGGCCGCGAGCGGCCGGCGACGCCAGTCGTCGAGCCCGCCGCGCGCATCGACACGCGTGTGCGTGCCGCGGACGATCTGGATATTTCGAAGCTCGAGCGCACCGCCGACGCGGCGCCGACCGCCGACCCGTTCGCGCCGAAGAACTTCAATCCGCAGCAGCAGGCCGCGCCGGTCGCCCAGGCGAAGCCCGAGGCGCCGGCGCTGCCGTTCCGCTATATCGGCAAGGTCCTCGACGGCGACAAGCTGTCGGTGTTCCTCGCGCGCGGCGACGAGAGCTTCAGCGTCCGCGCCGGCGAGAAGATCGACGACTACCGCATCGACAAGGTGACCGACAGCGAGATCACGTTTACCTATCTCCCACTCAAAACCAGACAAAGCCTCCCCCTATGAAAAAACTCCTGGTCAGCCTGAGCATCGGCCTCGCCCTCGCGGCGTGCGCCACCCACGACAAGTTCCAAGAGAACCGCGCCCTCATGGACGCGGGCAACACCGATGAAGGCCTCGCCCGCATCGAGCAGCAGGTGAAGGAGAACCCGAACAACGTCGAGCTGCGCAATTATTACCTGCGTAACCGCGCGGTCGCGGTGCAGGGCCAGCTCGTCGCCGGCGACAACGCGCTCGGCGCCGGCCAGTTCGACGCCGCCAACGAGGCGTACAGCAAGGCGCTGCGCTACGAGCCCGACAACGCCCGCGCGAAGAGCAGCATCGAGGCGGTCGCGGCGGCTCGCCGCCACCGCGTGCTGCTCGGCGAGGCCGACGCGGCGCTCAAGGCCGGCAACAAGGACACGGCGCTCGCCAAGGCCAGGCAGGTGCTCGCCGAGAACCCCTCGCAGCGCGAAGCGCAGAAGATCGTGCGCGGCGTCGAGGAGCAGCAGGTCAAGGCCGATTCGCTGCCGCCGCAGCTCAGCGCCGAGCTGAAGAAGCCGATCACGCTGGAGTTCCGCGATGCGCCGCTGCGCACCGTGTTCGAGCTGATCTCGAAGCAGACCGGCCTCAACTTCATCTTCGACCGCGAGGTGCAGCCCGACCTCAAGACCACGGTGTTCGTGAGGAACAGCACCATCGAGGACGTGATCCGCTTCGTGCTGGTCACCAACCAGCTCGAGCGCAAGGTGCTGAACGAGAACACCGTGCTCATCTACCCGAACACGCCGGCCAAGGCGCAGAGCTACAGGGAGCTGCAGGTGAAGAGCTTCTACCTCGCCAACGCCGACGTGCGCCAGACCGCCAACATGGTGCGCCAGCTCGTCAAGACGAGGGATCTGTTCGTCGACGAGAAGCTCAACCTGCTGGTGGTGCGCGACACGCCCGAGGCGATCCGCACCATCGAGAAGCTGGTGGCGAGCCAGGACCTCGGCGAGCCCGAGGTGGTTCTGGAAGTCGAGGTGCTGGAAGTGAGCCGCAACCGGCTCGAGCAGATCGGCATCACCTGGCCCAGCCAGGTGGGCGTCGGCCTGGTCGGCGCCGGCGGCGTGCCCGGCCAGCTCACCGGCACCGAGGCGAAGAGCATCAGCTCGGGCCTGGTGCGCGTCACGGTGAACGACCCGCTGGCGACGCTCAATCTGCGCCAGCAGGTGGGGCGCAGCAACATCCTCGCCAACCCGCGCATCCGCGTGAAGAGCCGCGAGAAGGCGCGCATCCACATCGGCGACAAGGTGCCGGTGGTGACCACCACCGCGGGCGCGACCGGCTTCGTCTCCGAGTCGGTGAATTACCTCGACGTCGGCCTCAAGCTCGAAGTCGAGCCGCAGGTGTATCTCGAGAACGACGTCGGCATCAAGGTCGGCCTGGAGGTGAGCAACATCGCCAGCGTCACCAAGACCAACTCGGGCACCACCGCGTATCAGGTCGGCACGCGCAACGCCGCGACCACGCTGCGCCTGAAGGACGGCGAGACGCAGGTCCTGGCGGGCCTGATCAGCGACGAGGACCGCCGCACCGCGCAGCAGGTCCCGGGCGCCTCCAGGCTGCCGGTGATCGGGCGCCTCTTCGCCAACCACGACAACAACGTCACCAAGACCGAGGTGGTGCTGCTCATCACGCCGCGCGTGGTGCGCAACATCGAGCGCCCGGCGGCCCACATCGAACAGTTCAAGTCGGGCACGGAAAGTGAAGTCGGCGGCGCGACCCTCGCGCTGCCGGGCCAGGGCGCCCAGCCGGCGCTGCCGGGCATGGGGCCGGCCACGCCGCCCGCGGCGCCGCAATCCGCGCCGCAGCAGCCCGCGCAGCAGCAACAGCAGCAGTTTCAGCCTGCGCCACCGCCGCTCACGCCGGGCTCGCCCCCGCCGCCGGCGGCCGGCCCGCAGAGGCCAGCGCAATGAAGGCGAAAGGCTTCACCTTCATCGAGCTCATGATCACGGTGGCGATCCTGGCGCTGCTCGCCTCGATCGCGATGCCGCTCGCCGAGGTGACGGTGCAGAGGAACCGCGAGTCCGACCTGCGCCGCTCGCTGCGCGACATCCGCGAGGCGATCGACTCGTACAAGCGCCTGACCGACGAGGGCGTGATCGAGAAGCAGGCGGACAAGTCGGGCTATCCGCCGACCCTCGCCGCGCTCGCCGAAGGCGCGAACGACAAGCGCACCGGCTCGCGCATCTATTTCCTGCGCCGCGTGCCGCGCGACCCGGTGACCGGACAAGAGTGGGGCCTGCGCAGCTACAAGAGCCCGGCGGACTCGCCGCAAGCGGGCGACGACGTCTACGACGTCTTCACGCGCAGCAGCGATAACGGACTGAACGGCGTTCCTTACAGAGAGTGGTGACATGAACAGGAAGCAAAACGCGGGTGGATTCACCCTGGTAGAGCTGATGGTCGTCCTGGCGGTGATCGCACTCCTCCTCTCGGTCGTCGTGCCCGACTACATCGGCCGCATGAAGCGCGCCGAGGAGGCGGTGCTGCAGGAGAACCTCGCGCTGATGCGCGATGCGCTCGACAAGCACTACGCCGACGCCGGCCAGTATCCGAAATCGCTCGACGAGCTGGTGAGCAAGCGTTATCTGCGCAGCATCCCGAAGGATCCCTTCACGCAGAGCAGCGCGACGTGGAGCGCGATCGCACCCACCGACCCGGGCAAGGGCGGGATCTTCGACATCCACAGCGGCGCCAAGGGCTATGAGCGCTGGTAGGTTTTTCCTCATCCTGGGATTGACTGCATCGGCCAGCGCAGCGGCCGAGGTGCCTGCCGATTTCGACCTGTCTCTGGCGGATCGCGTCGTCATCGGCAAGAGCACGCGCGGCGACGTGGAAGGTCTCCTTGGCAGGCCGGACGACGTTACGGCGCGCGGCGCACGCATGCGTTCACTTCTTTACGAATACCGCGGCCCAGACGCTCCGAAGCAAAAGAGCAAGCGGCTGCTTTTCACGATCGACAAGGACGAAGTGGTGAGGGAGATCAAAGTGCAGCAGGGAGAAAGCCGATGAACGGGCGCCGCGTGAAGCTCTGGAAGGCCGAGGAGACGCAGCAGCACGTGGTCTACCTCTACGGCCCGACCGAGAACCAGGTCGGGCGCCTGTCGATCAACAAGGTGGACGGCGCCATCCACGGCGAGGGCGTCAACGGCATGTCCGAGGAAACGAGCTGGCACCACTTCGGCACGCGCGCCAAGGCGCTCGCCGAGCGGCTCTTCGCGCGAGGGGAGTATCCCGATGAGATCGCCGCCGGCGCTTAGCCGAGGTTTTACCTATATGTCGCTGCTCATCGTCGTCGCCATCACCGGCGCGGCGCTGGCGGCGGGCGGCGCCCTGTACTCGAAGGTCGCGCAGCGCGAGAAGGAGCGCGAGCTGCTCTTCGTCGGCGAGCAGTTCCGGCAGGCGATCGCGCTCTACTACTACCGCAGCCCCGGTACGCAGCAGTACCCGAAGAGCCTCGAGGCGCTGCTGGAAGACAACCGCTATCCCATGCCGGTGCGCTACCTGCGCAAGCTCTACCGCGACCCGGTGACTGGCAAGCCGGACTGGGGAGTGGTCGAGGCGCCCGAGGGCGGCATTGTCGGGGTCTACAGCAAGTCCGGCGAAACCCCCTTCAAAACAGCCAACTTCCCGATGCGCTACAAGGCTTTCGAGGAGGCGCTGAAATACTCGGACTGGAAGTTCGTCTTCACACCAGCGAACGGCGTCCAGCAGGGTCTTGAAAAATCGGCCTCCCGGTAGCACGATTCATCCTGCGAGCAGGCAGGTGGCCAGCACACTGTTACCAGGCTCCTGGAGCCCAAACAACGTGTAGTCGCGGTCTGATCGCCGCTTGAAGCAGTACCCGGGGGCGCGGCTAGCGGCTGCGCCCCCGTTTCATTTCTGGGGGGTGGTGCTGCCGGCGGCGGCGCTGGCGTCCTCGTGCTCGCCGCGCGCGAGGCGCGACTTCGGCTCGTTCATGCGGCCCCAGCGGTCGTGCCAGTTGCCCTCGAAGCAGTGCATCACCTCGTGGCCGAGCGTGACGAAGCGCTCCTTGTCGCGCTCGTCGCGCGGCTCGGGCGCGTAGATCACGCACTCGCGCCGGTTCGACGCCTCGCGCCACTTCGAGCAGCCCATGATCTTGAAGAATTCGCGGCGCCCGGCGAGCCCCTCGCACGCGACCTGCGGGTCGTCGACGCGGTTCCAGACGATGGCGACGTCGCTGCCGGGAGCGGTGCTGGCGGCGCAGCCCGGCAGCAGGAGCAGGACGAAAATGAAGACCAGCCGTTTCAAGCGAGCAGCATCCGGCCGACGTCGAGCCCCTCGGCGTACTGCACGCCGACCATGCGGCCGTTCATGCGCGCGATGTCGCGATAGATGTCGATCGGCAGGCCGCGGCAGCCGAACTGGCTCTCGTGCGCCGCGATCGCCTGCATCTTGACGTCGATGGTCGGGCTGATGTCCACATAGGCGCGCGGGTGGAACGGCACCGGCACCGGGCGGCAGAAGTTGGGGTGGTAGAGGAAGAAGTCGAAGTGCCGCAGCCGCTGCGTCGAGACCGCGGCGTCGTGCACCAGCACGTGGTCGCGGTGGAATTCCGAGGCGCCGTGGGTCAGCACCGCCGCCGGATCGAGCTCGCGCACCGCGCCGTCGAGGATCTTCACCAGCTCGTAGGTCTTGACGTCCTCGATGCGCCGCGGCGTGCCGCCGTCCATCAGGATGCGCAGCTCGCAGCCCAGGATCTTCGCCGCGCGTTCCGCTTCCGCGCGGCGCGTCGCGTAGTCGCTCGGCACCGAGACCACCGCCATGACGACGTGCGCGCCGCAGCTTCGCAGGCGCGCGAGCGTGCCGCCGACCGCGAGCTCGAGGTCGTCCGGGTGCGCGCCGATCGCGAGCACGGTGCGTCCTGCATAGCGCTCGGCGAGGGGCCGGGCGATGGCCTTTACGACGGATTCATTTCCCATTGGGGGGTGCGGTAGAGGAACAGCGTGAAATCGTTGGGCATGTAGGTATGGTCGAGCCGCACCGCCGGCGTGAGCCGCAGCGCGAACTGCATCACGTCGGCCGGGTGAACATAGAGCCGCCCGGGGCTGCGCGTCGGCGCCGCCGCGGAGAGGAAGTTGACCGCCATGCCGACGCGCGCCATGTCGAACAGGCGCTCGAGCGTCGGCTGGATGCGGGCGCGCGTGTCCTTGGCGGCGTAGCCGAAGATGCCGCTCGCGAACACGTAGTCGAACCTCACGTGGTCGGGCGAAGGGACCCAGGTGAGCGCGTCGCCGGTGGCGAAGCGGGCGTCGCCTTCAGGGAAGCGCTTGCGGCAGCGCTCGACCATCGACGCGACCAGGTCGACGCCGGTGTAGCGCGGCTGCACGCCGCGCCCCCTCAGCCAGGCGAGGAGATCGCCGAAGCCGCAGCCGACGTCGAGCACGCGCGCGCCGTCGAGCTCGCCGATCGCGGCGAGGGCGCCGAAGCGCTTCTCCTGCGAGGAGCGCCGGCCGTAGCCGAGCGCGCGGTAGCCGTAGCCGAAGCGCCGGACGTGGCTCTCGTAGAAACGGCTGGTCTGGACGTCAGGCCGCGACACGGGATTCGTGCTGCGCCGTGCCGACGGCCGAGCCGCCGACGTTTTCACCAAGCAACAGGCCGCGGCTGGCCGGGCCGCAGTTGAGCAGCAGGTCGAGCGACGAGAGGCCCGGCACGAAGCCGCTGCCGCACTGCGCGTACTGCGGATGGCGGAAGATCTGGTAGGCGATGCTCACACCCTCGCGCGCGAAGGCTTCGGCGTCGAGATAATCGCGCGAGCCGCCGAGTCCGGCGAGCAGCACATCGGCGCCCACCTCGCGGCACAGGTTGAGGATCAGGTCCGCCTTCGCGCCGTTCGCGCCGAGCTCGGAGCTGCGCACGATCGGCGTGCGGATGCCGAATGCGTCGCGCAGGAGCTCGAGCGTCGCGTGGTTGAGGTCCACCAGGCGGTTCCAGCGCGCCTCGAAGATGCGGCGCAGCTCGCCCACGTACGGGCTGAGGAAGCCGGCGTCGCGGTAGGCGTGGCGCAGCGTCTGGAAGTGCGCAGCCGACCACCAGCGCGGCGTGCCGTGGAGCATGTTGTCGACCTGCTTCTCGACGATGGTTTCTTTCTGCGAGTGCTGCACCACCGGAACGGTGAGCCAGCGACCTTCCGCGCCGTTCGCGCCGGTCATGCGGATCATCGTGCGGTTCTGATAGTTGCGCCGCTCGAACTGCACGTGGTCGAGAAGGATGAAGAGATCGGCCGTGGCCATGCGATGCAGATAGCCGAGCCAAGGCAGGTAATGCGGCTGATGGACGGTGACGATCATTCGTGCTCTTGCAAAGAAGTGCCTAGCGTAGGGGCTGTGCGCCCCAAATTCGACCATGCTTGATTGAGCCGATGGGCTCGTGTTGCCGCTGGACGACGCCTCTACAGGAACTTCCCCCTGCGATGAACTCAGCGCGCCCCTGCGCAGATACGCTGCGCAATGAGCTCGGCGGCGATGCGGCTGCCCTCCTCGTTCAGCAGCCGCTTGTAGTAGAACGAGCGTCCCGCGGCCGCGACGGCCATCTCTTGCGCGATGAAGATCGCGAGGATGCCTTTCCTGGCGGCGAACCCGCCGATGCGCTTGTCGGGATAGAAGAGATCCGACGCTTCGCGCCTCAGGCGCTCCGGATGCACCTGGGCGTGCTCGGGGATCGCCACCAGCACGAAGCGCGCGCCGTTGCGGCGAGAGTAATCGTGCGCGCGCGCGATGAGCGCCTCGGTCACACCCCACGCCTCCTCCCATAACGCGTCGCGCGGCGGGGCAAACAGAGACGTCTGCACGCCCGCCGCGTAGGCGCGCGGAAAGAAGCCGCGCCCGGGAAGCGTGATGAGGTACTGGAAGCCGCGCGAGCGGTCGCCGATGCGCCGCGCGATCTCGTGCGCGGGCGAGGCATGGCGCGCGAAGGCCGGCGTGGCGTTGAACGAATCGTCGACGTGCAGCGCGCCGCCGGCGTCGAGGCGGTAGAACGGCCGCTCCTTCTCCACCGCCAGCGCGAAGGAATTGTTCTGCGCATCGTTGCCCGGCGAGAACTGCAGCAGCACCAGATCGGGCTGGTAGCGCATCGCCGTGGTCTCGAGCATGGCGAGCTCCTGTCCGGTGCCGAAGCTCTCGATGCCGAAGTTGAGCATCTCGACGCGCCTGCCCTGCCCCACGCCGCAGGCCTCGAGATCCGCGCCGAGCAGAGACCACCAGGTCTTCTCGAGCGGCAGCTGCAGCGCCTCCGACTGCTCGTCGCCGAGCACCGCGATGCGGTAGGTGTTCTCGGCCTTGTCGAGCGTGTGCTCGCGGTCGCGGAATCCGGCTGCGTTGACGCGCACGAAGTTGCGCGGGCCTTCGCGGGTGTACCAGCCCTGCGTGCCCGGCCGCAGCGTCTGCCCGACCCGGGGATCCGGACGATGCCAGAACGGCGCGCTGAAGCCCGCGGCGCGCACGCCGAGCTCGAGCGCGAGCGGAGCGATCGCCGCGGCGAGCGCGAGCAGCGCGAGCGTCCTGACCTTCATTGTCCGAGCCGCGCCTGCAGCTTGTGCGCCTGGCGGACGATGCGCCGGCCGAGCTGCACGCCGATCAGCGCGTGCGAGAGCTCGGAGAGATGGTTCTCGCCGTGCGGCACGTGGAACTCCGCCGCGCCGTCGTAATCCTCGAACAGCGCGCGGCTGTCCACCACCTCGATGGCCGCACCGGCGAGCGCGTCGCGCATGCGCTCGGGCAGCGACGAAGTGAAGCGGCTCGCCTCGGAGCGCGCCGGCAGGTCGACGACGAGCAGGCGCATGCCATGGTCGGCGCAGTAGCGGCCGACGCGCTCGACGAGCGCCACGGCGAGATCGATCTCCTCCTGCGCCGGCTGCGCGCCCCACGGGTCGGCCGCGCCGCGCCGCTCGATGAGCGAGAGCAGGTACGAGTGCTGCGAGAGCCAGCGCACCGGCGGCAGGCCGTAGAGCACGCGCTGCACGCCCATGCCCGGCGCGTACGCGCGCGAAGCATCGACCAGCCGGCCCTTGGCATCGAGCGTGAAGAGGCCCGAGCGGCGGTTGTCGGCGAAGTCGCTCGACGAGAAGCCGAGCACCACGACATCGGGCTTGTAGCGATGTCCCTGCGCGACGAGATAGACAAGCTCCTCGGCGGTGCCGAAGCCCGCGACCCCGGCGTTCATGACCTGCGCCGGCGCGCCGCGCGATGCGAGATAGCGCTCGAGCACCGCCGCGTAGGTCGCCTCCTGCCGTACCTCGTAGCCGAGCGTGTGCGAGTCGCCCAGCACCAGCACGCGCAGCACCCCGCGCGGCTTCTCGTAGGCGAAATTGCGCGCGTCGCGCAGCCCCGCGTCGTTGGTGACGAAGCGCCAGACGCCGTCGGCGCTCGAATGCCGGAAATCCGCCGCGGCGCGCATGCCGCGCAGCTCGTACTCGCCGTAGCGGTACGCGGTCTGGTAGCTCGGGAAGATCGCCGCGGGCTCCTTGAGCGTCGCGCGCGCGATGAGCTCCGCCACGCCGGCGACGATCGCGAGCGCGATCAGCACGAGCACCAGCCTCACGGCAGTGCCTCC
>WNFL01133149.1_pt2 | contig 11305 bp, 10 predicted proteins | sample 5400361 | NCBI WGS metagenome assembly WNFL01 (sample SAMN13153351, study PRJNA577476) | soil metagenome | isolation source: 40 cm soil on Douglas fir-dominated hillslope | place: USA:California | collected 2013-09-17
AGGAGCATTTCATCTCGAGTGCTCCGCATACTTTGCGAAGAGATCTGCGTCAAGTCGCGCTGAACGGACGCCTGCACTTCTTTGTTGCCATCTTCGACGATATTCCTGATGAGCTCGACGTCAATCTCGCCCATACCATCTACACGACCATCATCTCCAACGTTTTTCATGTTCCGCATATGTGCGAGGGTTTGTACAGTGGACCTATTGAAGGCGGAAGAGATGCCCGCAAGCTGCTCCTCAACAACCTCCTTGAGATCTCGTCGAAGAGCGTCCATTTTCTCCTCAAGGAGCTCATCAACCCTCTGCTCCATGCGTTCAAGCTGGAATTGCCTCTTAAGCTCCGACGAAAACGACGACATAGAGTGGGTGGCTGAATGTGTCGGGCTCCGGGGCAGCTTCCGGAACCTCAAGAGGGCACTGCTGAGCCCTCTGGCATCAATACCCGCAAATAGATCGTCCCCAAGCGTATCCTCCCATCTGCTCTCCTTGTCCTCGACACCAACCGCGCCCTTGCGGGAAATAGCGGGCATATGGATATCGTCGAGCGAAGGGCGGTGATTGTGCTCAAACACCTCGCGAGAACTGAGGCGCGAGCGTACGGTAGGACGCACAGGCCCGTCATCATCTCCAGTTCCCAATTTCTTGAAAAGCGAAGCGGGCACGGTGTTGGTGGAGACAGGATGGGGACGAAAATCGGGCAACAGTGTCGATGAGCGGTGGGGGAGAGGACGAGTATGCGTAGGTGTCTCGTCACCATCGGGGGCTTTGCGCAGGGGCAACTCATTGAGCGGGGCAGGTTTGCGTGGGGCAGGCGAAGGGGGAATTGGCAGCGGACGTGTCCCTTTGGACTCAGGTTCAGCTTCTTCAACATGGACCGCAATCCTCTCGTCCTTTGCAGGCTCTTCAACGACAACTGGGGTGGTCGTGGCAGCAGTCGTGACCTCCTCAGTCTTAGGCAGTAGTACAGACGAGCTGGTAGATTGCGAACTCGCAGAGGGGAGGACAAATGGCGTTGCAGTGGTATTGAGCGCGGAGTCAGGAACGGAGCGAGGCGGGGGCAGGAGGTTTTCATGCAGCAGTTTGTCCGATTCAGCAGCGGAAACACCATCCTTGTGCGACGGGGGGAATTTGAAAGCAGCGAGATTATTCCACGTCTCTCCATCGGCACCAACAGGTGGCAAGCCAGCCGTGACATGGGGATCTGCATCTACAGGTATTTCCTCTGCGCCAGGCACATCAACGATCGGGAGCAACTCAATAGAGGAGTTTGATCCCCTTCTAGCACGCTTCTCGCGTCCCTGGTACGCCCGTCCATATGCATTGATAGGGGGGTCATCCAACGCAGAGGGCGATTCGGCGGGTGCCTGTGTTGAGTAATGCAGAGCAGCAAACGGCAGGGGCTCAGGGAAGTTTATATGCGGCGCACCCTGCGGGGGGCGGAAGGCAAACGCAGAAGGCTTGAATTCCGGCGCTGCGGCGGTCAGAGCACCACCTGGCTTGAACTCTGCTGCAGAGGGGTTGAGACTGGGCTTAAACTCAGGTGCAGCAGCGTTGAGCTTGACGTTGTTCACAGCCGGAGTGGGGACGGGGGCACTCGCAATAGGAGGCGAGGAGGCATTCGGTGCCCACTGTTTACTGAAGACGAATGGCTTGGCGTTGGGATTGAGCGACTCGCGCCTCGTGCTAGTGGGCGTTGGACCTCCACTGCTCGAGAGTGAGTGGATGTGCCCTGACTGCTGCCTTGAGTGCGGCAATGGCACATGGTGGGGTGGAAGTTGCGCAAGCTGGGCAGACGCGGTCCGCGAATGTGAAGGGATAGGCGGTAGGGGTCGGCCAGTTGAACCAAATGGACTCGCCCCGCTGCGTGGGGTGCTTCCAGCGTTGGAGAGACTGAGTCGTTGCTGCATACGTTGCGCAAGCAGGCGTTCTTCTTCGCTTGGGTTGGAAATCATGGACTCCTCCGACGCACGAGGCTTGATGCGCTGAATAGACTCGGGCGGCTGGGGGAAGTTTGGTAGTCTGCGAGGAACTCCCTCCGCGTGTAAATTATTAAGTTGCTGTCGTCGGCGTTCAAGTCGTGCCTGCCGTGCTCGCTCTTCGTCAGATGGATTGGAGTAGTCGGACGTAATGCTCTGTGTGGTGAAGTATAGTCAGTCATTGCACTCTTCATTGGTCAAGGTGATTCGTACCTGCTCATCGTCACCTTCATGAACCTGGTCTTGAACACTCTCTGAGCCAGTCCATTCAGTAGCTGCGTCTCCCTCTTCAAGCCGTGAATGTTGCAAGTCGCCGCCCTCAGATCCCCAAGGCCGGACACTATCCTCAGGTATAGCTTTGTCCTCCTCTTCAACAATCCCACTCTCACTGCGTCCACCACGTCCCAGCGAGCGCAAGGACAGTGCAATACTGACGCGGGATGCATGCCTCGAATGCTTGCGGCTCCCCAGGCCAGATGCAGTCCGATCATCTGGTTCAGAATTCGCACCTTGATCAATCTGCTCGCGATCCAGTTCGACCTCGGGCGCAGAGGCAGCATCGGTGACCTCCCGCTCTGCCTCCTCCATCTCCTCTTCTGTCTCCTCTGCGATGTCGAGCCCGAACCCACGAATAAAATCGGGACGTGTAAGTATCGCTCCTGGGCGGTTGGGTACAATTCCTCGCGGCTGGTGGAGGACCTCGGTTTCAGCGGGCCCGCTGGTGTCCGAAATCGAGCTACGCCGAGTGATGGTGTCGGATCCGAGCGTCGCAGTTGGGCCGAAGGGGTTGAAAGCGCCTTCGGGGTTGTACACGGGAGGCAAGAACGATGGAGGTGGGTTGGAGAGCGAGAGACTGTGTCCGTGTCGGGTCTGCTGCGCGAGACCGGGGAATCGCGGTCCCAAACCCGGCGAAGGCGAGAGCGCAGGCGGTTGTGGTGAGACAGAGAGGCCTGGAGTCGGAGATGTGCCCTGCTGCTGTAACTTGTTGAGTTTGAAAAGAAGGAGCTGTGGATCGGCGGGGGTCGAAATCTAGAGGGTAAAGAGAACAATAGAGGTGGAAGAAAAGGCGGGTGGGTAGCGTAAGAGAAGCGAAATGTGGCGACACGAGGCTACCACGCACCGACGCTGCACGCCCATGGATACCGAGCGGGAGCGGACCGCGGGGGAGAGCTGGTTCGACACCGAGCTTTTCGAGCTTCTCTTCGATAAATGCTATTCGGATGTCCTCCCAACCGCCCTGTAAGTAAGAGGAGTTAGCGCAAGCATGCCACGACTTGGCTTGGGTTGGTGAATGGGGACTACCTTTCCGGGCAAAAATACATCGATGGAGGGAGGAACAGAGCCCTTTGGCAGAGGCTCGGGCCAGAATTCTGCAGAGTTCATCTCCGGAGGCTCGGCTGGTGGGAAGGTTTCGACGTGTTCAGGTGGAATAGGATAACGGGTCCAGAGCGGAATAAAATTGTTGCCGTCGTCCCCAACAGTTTCTTTTTCACGGGGAAGCTTTACTATGAGCTTCTTGCCCTTGAGCTTTGCTTCGAGGGCGGCAGAGGCGGTCGCAGGGTTGGTGATGGGCGGAGCGACGTGCTTATTCTGGGGACCGCCGAGTGTGGCTTTTGGAGGACCACCGGTACTGATACTAGGCTGTCGCCTGTTGCGCGTGAAAGGGAGAGAAATAGATCCTTGGCGAGCGTTGTGACCCATGCCGAGGTGATGTGGAGGGGCCATTCCCATTCCCATCGGCGGACCACCGACGGGGGTCATGGGAGCTGGAGGAGGACCCAAAGGCATTGCCATTGCCGGGATAGGAAGAGCGCCCGGAGCAAGGCCAATGATGGGGGGGTGGTTGTGGGAAGAACGGATGCTGCTGGAGCTGCTGCTGGAGCTGCGAGGGGAAGCCCGGCATGCCAGCAGCTATCGAGTGTTGTCTGAACTGGTGGTGGTGGAGCGCAGAAGGGAGCGCTGGGGAGAATAGTGGAGGAGGTACATCGCTGTGGGACATTTGGAGTCGTAGCATATGGTGACGGGGGTCACCGCGCGTAGCAGCCATCCTAGGCAGTCGAGAGGACGAATAACCAGCTAATTATGCGGATATTGCGCTGGCTGGAAGCCGACAAACGTCAGCAAATGTCGGGGTCGGGAGAGTGGCCACCGGAACTACTCACCGGGGAAAGCGGCGAGGGCGGGGGTCGTCGTCGGATTTTTGGACCCAGAGTCGGAGACGCTCGCTGCAGGACGCGTTGCCACACGAGCCGCCAAGGCAAGGGATGAGGGAAACGGGAAAACGGGAAAACGTAGAACGGATGAAAAAGCAAACAAGCGGTGGTGTTTTCCGAATCAACAAAGTCGTTATGGGAGACGCCCTCACAGCAGCTGCAGCAGTAGCAGATAAACTAGCAAATTTACTACGAGAATACCCGTGAGTAATCACCCCGTTAGTACTCCTTCGCTCATCTTTAATACCCGCAGCCTATCCGTCGAAATCCTCCCAAAGGAATGGCCCTCAGCGGATACAAGCCCCCACGCACCGTTCGAGTTCAACGAGGGTCATCTAGGAATCCCAAAACACATCTTCATGCAAGTATACTCTTATGCTTCCAAACGCTTCTTCGACCTTGACCTCGACTCGCCCCTCGAACTCGACCACACATCTTCTCTCGTCCTCCTCGTCAACCCGGCGCATCAAACAGCCCTCAATAGACGCAAAGACCTCATTCTCTTGGGGTATCTATCAAGTGCAGACGACGAGCTCCGCCTCACCGCCGTCCTCCAATCCCTTCCCGATGGCGCGAAATCCGCAATCCTATGGCACCACCGCCGCTGGGTCCTGAACCACTTCCAACCTCTCGTTTCTATTACGCACTCAGCTCCAGACTCCCTATCCTGCGTTTCTCTCCCCTTGCACCGGTTCACGACTGAACTTGAAGTCGCCTCGATCGCCTGCGAGACCTACCCAAGGAATTACCATGCCTGGCTGCACAAATGCAAGGTCGTCGAGGCCCTGGCTGCATCATACAAAAGTTCCGCGAACATCGAGTTGGAGGCGCTCTTCCGCACCATCGAGGATTCGGGCGTCAAACACGTCGGGATGCACATCAAGGACTATTCTTCTATGCATTATATATGTCGTATTTTTGATGTCACTCTTAAATGTGGTCTTAAGGAGCAGTCGACGTTGGATGAGACGAAAGAGAGGCCATATCGACTAGTGGAACATGCAAAGGAACTTTTAGTGTTGTACCCTACGTACGAGTCTCTTTGGTACTACCTCCGAGCAGCCATCCTCATTGAGCGGAATCTGGGAATGAAGACCGGTGATGGTGAGATAATCCCCCTCTCCGAGCTTCCACAATCAAAAGACCCAACGGTAGAGAAATACAGAGAGGCGTTTGCGCGTTGGGCAAAGCTCATGCGATTAATATAGCAAATTAATTCTTTCTACATTGGGACACATTTTTGTGTACGCGGATGTGGAACTGTTGTACTCCTGTACAAATTTGGAGATCATCAGATACACCTCAAACAAAGGACAATCAAATCAAATAGTAATGGATTATATGAAGCCCTGGGAAGCACCATCCGGTGTGCTTATACGTATCCTGGCGATACGGTCATTAAGAATGTCGTCTTCGCTCCTCAGTTTTAGAGTCTCCGCGCACAGCACCCCCCAATGTCTGGGCGCGCACTTGCAGTGTCAATACTTGCATTTTTTGTCAAAGGAGCGCCCTTTTGAGGCAATTCAACCTGCAGCCCTAGACCGCGCTTCTCCTTGTCTTCCTCAACTTTGACATCAGCTTCGTGGTGTTCCTCAACAGACGGGAACTCGAGAAAATCAGGATCAGGAGACCCCTCGGCGTCTTCCCACCCCAGATCTCCAAGACTAGCCTCGGCGTCTTCCTCATACGCCGCAAACGACGCAACATCCAGCAGTGACCCAGGTTCGAAGCGAGAATGGGCCCCACAATGGCGCAGTCTCACTCCCACTGGACCCGCCCCACGAGGTATAGTAGGCATCTCCGGCCCGAGCTCGCTATCCACGCATGTCGGGCAGTTCTCATTGCACATCACTCCTGGCTCATCTGAGGCATTTCCGCCTTGATGTCGCCGACAACCAAGACATAAGCACCTGGCACCGCACAGGCACGTCCACTCCATCGGCTCTTGTTCTGGTTCCGTGACGGCTGTGGACTGGGAGACGAAGATCGGGAGTGGAACGAATTTCGCAGATATGCGAAGAGGCTGTACGAGTTCTCTGGAAGAAGAGGAGGTGGATGGTGACGTGAATAGTGCCCCAACTTTTGTGGAGGGGGTGCCTGGCCTCCTGGTTGCACGTTTGCGTTTGTTCGTACAACAGGAATGGATTGGCATAGGATAAGGCTCGTTGCTTTGCTGCTCCTTTCGCCGTTTGCGTTGATCTATGATGTCGGGGCGCGCTGGATCGGCCAGAGATGGATGTGCAGCAACGGAGGACGTTGGGAAGGGCTCTGTGGAATCAGAGGAAGTTACTGCGGAGGTGCACTTGCATGTGAGCTTGTCATAGCATTCACAAGGGTTGAGGAGGGACGTGACTACAATGAGTACATTCAGGACCATGCTCAGTCACAAGCCAATACCGGAACGAGCTAATGAAGGGCATACTCTTTGATTTGGTGTGAGCGGGTCCTAATGGGCTTCTTGAAATTACATCCTTGAGGCCGTTGGGTAGAGTCGGGATAGTGGGTATCTTCCTCACTAAAGAACCAAGACAAACCCCACATTAGTCTCTACTTTTCATGTCACACACTATTATCGCTGCATACTAGTTTTCTTCTTGCCCGAGGCACCTGCGAGTTGAGGACTCTGTAACATAACGGTCTCCTCTTCGGGAAACTTGCGCCCATCGCAACAACACTTGACATGCAGCTTCCTGTTCTTCCGGAGCGAACGACACCCCTCACACTGGGTTATCGGCCGGCCCTTTTTCTTGATTTCGAAGAGCGGGCGGTCGGTGTGGTGGCACGAGCTCGAGCGGTGGCCCTTGATGCACGATTGACTGTCCCACAGCAGATTTCAGTGCCATCATCTTCAAGAGGAGTTTTCAAGGCCGGTGGATCGCTGCGGAGGAAACCACGACCCGTTGGAAACTGGACCCAACGTACCAGGCGTATTTGACCTCGTTTACAAAGACCTATACTTGGGGGTATATACCTAACATCACTCTGCAGCCCTGGTACGTACCATATCCCTACGGCCGATCGCTGGCGAGATTTAGAGGCTCGTTTATTTGTTGTACCTGGCAGCTGACTTCCGTCTTTCCCTTGGTGTTTGCGTCTCAGTCGGTCCACTCAATCGGCTTGACTACTGACAGGGTCCAAGAAGCGACAGGGTCCAAGAAGCAAGACACTTACAAGGCCATAGCCTGTTGCTGCATGGCATCACCGAAGCGGGTTCTCTCGATCAACGTCCGGGCTCCTGGAGAATCCCAAGAGGACATAGCAAAGTAATATCAATTCTAAGAGGCATATAAAGGATATGGAGGGGTTCAAGATGCGGAGAATTGAAAGATGGAAGGTGTCGCAAAAATGCCGCAATCGCCCAGCCTCAATGAGCCCGAGCCGGAAGAGAATATGAGAAACCAGAGCAAAAGGTAAGAAATACAACTGCGCTGTGATTGTGTATAAAATGTATTTGTATACATTGGGCATCTGCCTAGAGGAGAGTACAGGAAAGGTCCGGGAATGCGAGCACTGCTCGCTTCTAGACGCTAACAAACGGGTCAGAAGGCTATAATAAAATAAGAACTTGGGGCACACGCACGTGTCGTCTAAGAGAGATGGTCAGAATCGAGTTTTTGTGGATTAGAATGAGGGACCGACCATCATAATGGAACCGTGTCTAAGAGAAAAACGGAATTATCAGTACAATCATGGAATATAACATTGGGCTGAACATCAGGTACCTTCTTGGGATTTAAAGGTGCGCTTCGGATATATCGATCGTTGTCCTGCGGTGGAGCCTTTTCCTGCAACCAAGGTTAGAGTCAGGTAGAGTCCCTATTTATCGTGCACTGCGGGAGTATGCAAGTACCTTGCTTGAAGCCAGCATGCTTTGCAAGGAGAGACAGACAGACGACACCGTCAACACAGGAGACCACTCTGGCCCACTGCACAGATCGAGTCAGTTCTAGGCTCCGAGAAAAAGACCAAACCATACAGTATTGAGAGACAGCAATGGCCATTTGAATATACGTGGGGATGTAAAGGAGCCTTCCACCCATCTGTAGTAACGAAAGTCACTTGGGGCGAAGCGATGGGATACTGCGACTCGAAAATAAATCGAATGCAAAACTTTTCTCCCTGGAGGCACTCGGACATTAGATGCGATAATGCGGAGGGTAAACAGATGCGATGGATTGCAGACAGACGCGACTTGAGCGTCTATTCTACATGGTGGTGGTATCGACGAAAATCGAGACGTACGACATAAAGGCTTTCACCCAAAACTTCTATCTGTAGGAACCACTCTTCGAAGTTGTCCGCTGTGAGCAGAGTGATGCCTGGCTCGGAACAAGATTAATGGCGTGTCCCACTGAGGATCGTATGATTAATAGCCCTGACCTGTTGGCATACCGTTCTTCATGATGTCTTGCAGCTCCTTGGCGAGTCTTCGCGATGCGACGGCCATGATGGGAACTGGAAGGGATGGAAGGGGACAAGGTGGCGACAAAGGGTGGCGACAAAGGATCGTGGGTAGAATAGACCCTGCTTATGTAAGCCGCGGGGGCAGGGTTTGACGTTTGACATCGGGAGGGAGACCAAAGAGAGACGTGCTACCAACCACAACTTGGGTATTCTCACTGCACACCCACGCGAACAGACACCTGAGAAATGCCGCCAGCAGCGGGAACAGGACGTGCGAAACAGCAGGCGAAGCGGAGGAACGACGATGCGCCATACCAGCGCGGGGGGGCGGTCGCAGATGGCGACCAGCGAGCCAAACGACGAAAATTAGATATCACAGGAAACAGCGTATCCGCAGGTGGATATACCACGGCCGGGAAGCGAGGTGCCGCAGGCACTGGGTCGTCCGACGAGGGGGTCCTCATCCAGGTGCGTGCTGGATATATGTCAAATGGGCTCGCGACGTGCTCGAAACGCTTACACCAGTATTTCTCTTGATATAGCTCGACCTGACGAAGCTGCCGACTGAAGCCATCTACAAGTATCTCGAGCGTCACGACCTCCTCCCCCAAATTGTCCCATCGCCGCTCTCAAACGACCGTCCACCGCCCCCAAACCAGCTCATCATCTCGAAGCAATCGGCAGCTCACAATCCCTACTACCCAAACTACACTCGTCCTCCTCCGCAACAGCAGCAACGCTCCTCCGTTAGCTCTGATGAGGAAGGCCTGGACACAACCGCACTCTGCGACACCGATATCCGTACCCCCCTCGCAAATCTCGCCCAGGCTCACTGGGTGAAGACTACTCAGATCAACGAGAATGCTATCATAAACAGCTTCTGCCAGGCACTCCGTGTCAAAGGTAAGCACATTCCTGGCTGTCAATCTTTGCCCTATTCACTCGATCGCTGACCGAACCCTCCTCTAGACCTTGCTCTACGCCTCTCTTCCTAGCCCATAATGTCGGATATATAGGTATTTACGCTCATCAGTCCCACCTTTTTTGGCGTCGCGTCCGTTCAGCATGGGGAGGATTAATTATAATATTGTTCACGCACTGTTGCCTCTTCTGGGTATTATGTACTTCTCTGTCTGTCTGGGCAATCTCACTCGTCTGCTTGTGTTGTCGTACCGGATCGACGGGTGGCGTTCACGTGCCACGCGCTATAAAAGCTAAAGTTTGGTCAGTTTGGTCAGGTCAACGCTTGTCCCCAACCACTACTTTCCTCGATCAACACTCACAGACCATGCCCAAGGGAAATTCATCTGGTGGCACCGGTAAGGGTTACACCGTCACGTCCTCGGGGACGAACAGCCAGGTCCGTCCATGTCGACATTTGCCCCGCTCGCGCCTGGCTCCGGCCTCATCAACGAACACAGGGTAACCACTACTGCTCCCGCGACTACGGCGAGAGTGCCCCCAACGACAATAGTTACCACTACTCGAATACGTGCGTTCACGACATTGCTCTGTGTCTTGTTTTGCCGAGTGACTGACGCGTAATCGGGATAGCGATGGCAGCTATTACTATAGTAACCCGTAAGTACACTCTTGATGCCGGTTACTTGTCTGATTGGGCGAATTGGTTTTTAGAGATGGATCGACGTACTACGAGAGTGGCAGTGGAGAGTCTAGCTACACTGCCCCCTCTGGAGACACTGATAACTCTGGTGGGAAGTAAACCCGTCCGCGAATGTGGTATCATTTAGAACGAGTTGTACACGTTTGTTTGTTGGAGCAACTTGAATGGAATTGAAATGATAGTTGTCCAGTAAAGTGGGTGTCTTAGATACATCAAGGTGACACATCGTGCCTCACCACTCTTGTGAAGCCTTTCTTCAGGACGGAAGACCTACCAATAGCCTCTGTGTCCTGTAAATTAAAGTCGATCCATATAGCATAACATTGGGACTCACGACGACCGCACCTCGTTTGCTTCGCGGACGTCAGCTGTGCAATGCTCGCAGCTGCGTTTCCTCCTTCTCCTGCTGTTCGCTCAGTCGTTCAGCAAACGATTGTTTGGGTGCTCTCCCCATCGCCCGACACCGTACAACCGTCGCATGGGCGAGACGCCACGACGCACAGCTCGATCGCGCATTGTAGCACGTAGAATGCTGCCTTTACTGCCTTCGATGTGAAAGTCCCTGGACCAGTGGCCGTGAATGAGGTCTCTGTGCATTGGAGTAATACGATGCGGTAGATCAAGAATATTTCCTGCAGGCCGGAGGTTCAGATCGTAGAAAGAGGAAGATGAATAACCTTCATTCGGACGTGCCACAGGAGGAACATACTGACTGGTTTGACGAGACCATACGTGACTGAGGCAATGGCGATTTTGGTGAAGCACGATGGCAACGACGATGGTGCCGAGTCTACAATACGAAGTCATTATATCAAAAAATCATTTTACTTGGCCTGGTATTCCATAATCGGTCAGCCGCAAACTGATCCTTCATGGCCTTGCCGCATGAGATTGGACTGGCTTCGTCTCCGGGAGAGTCGTCTCGACTACGAGGCGCCGATACATGTTGAGGCAATCGGGTATCAACGCATTGAACTATCGCCTGTGACGGGAAGGTTATTTGCACTGAAGTGACGGAGGCTTGCTCGTTCGCGAGGTTGCGTCAGATCGTACGCTTTCGGAGCGAATAAAGGACCACTTTGGGA
>WNFL01185444.1_pt1 | contig 11305 bp, 11 predicted proteins | sample 5400361 | NCBI WGS metagenome assembly WNFL01 (sample SAMN13153351, study PRJNA577476) | soil metagenome | isolation source: 40 cm soil on Douglas fir-dominated hillslope | place: USA:California | collected 2013-09-17
GCCTGACTCGAGCTTCTTCACCGCCGCGTCCAGCGCACCGGGCTCGATGTCTCCCAGCACGAGCTTCATGCCCTCGGCCGCGAGCCGCTCCGCCGTCGCGAAACCGATCCCGCTTGCGCCGCCCGTGATCACCGCCACCCGTTCGCGAAATTGCTTCATGGCGAGAATGGTACCGCGGCGCGGCGGCTCAGATCTCCCGGCAGAAGCGGGCGATGCTGGCCGCGGTCTCGCGACTCACATCGGGGCAGGCCATAGCGAAGATCTCCGTGCCGTGGATCGTGCCCATCACCTGGCGGCATTGCGCGGGCACGCCGGCGCGGAGCAGCAGGCGATAGAACTCGATGCCCTCGTCGCGCAGCGGGTCGCACTCGTTCACGCTGATGACCGTGGGCACGAGACCCTTCACGTCCCGCTCGGACGCGAAGCCGGGCCACGCGAGCGGATTCTTCCGCTCGAGCTCCTGGATGCCATAAGCCATGGCGCCGCGGTTGTTGTGCAGGTCGAGCAGGAGGCCGTTGTTCTCGATCGATGACGGCAGACGGTCCTGCGGCCACTGTCCGGCGATGTACGGACACAGCGCGTAGAGACCTCGAATCAGTCCCAGGTCGTCGTCCTGCTTGAGCTTGAGCCCGGTGCCCAAGGTGAGATTCCCGCCGCCGCTCTCCCCCGCCACGACGATGTGCGCGGGATCGATGCCCAGACGGGCCGCGTTCCCGTGCAGCCACTTCACGCCGGAGACACAGTCGTTGAGACCCGCCGGGAAGGGCGCCACCTCGGGCGCCGAGGAAGGAGTCAGCGCATTGCGGAAGTCGACCATCGCCACGGCGACACCCTGCGCCGCGATGATGCGGCCCCACGCGCGGTACATGCCGTCGAAGCACGACATCGCCTGCATGCCGCCGCCGTGGATGTAGTAGACGCAGGGCAGCGGCTCGCGGATCTGGGGCCGGATCAACTGCACCTTGATCGTGTTGCCGTCCGGCGCGGAGCGGAACTCGTGAGTCGCGACCGACAGCCCCTGTGACGGCGCGATCTGCTCGTTGTCCATCATGTCGAAGAGCCGGGTCAGCTGCTCGCGCTGGGCGATCGCGTCGGGTTTGCTGACCTCGGCCAGCAGCTCCTCGCGGCTCCCCACGTCGCTCTGGGTCATGGTGGGGAACGCGGCCATCGCGGCCTTGATGCGCGGGTCGATCCGCCGGTCTTCCTGGAGCTTGCTCACGTCGGTCCTCCTCGATTGGGTCGCCGCCAGCATCTTAGCGCCCGGCCGCCGTACAATGCGGCCCATGGCCGATCTGCGCGAGATGCCCGAAGCCGAGCTTCGCGAGCGAGTTCGGAAGCTGCTCGCGGAAGCACATCCCGAGCGGACGGACCCGATCCCCTTCCGCCGCAAGCAGTTCGAGCACGGCCTCGCGTGGGTCCACTTCCCCGAAGGTCTCGGCGGGCTCGGTATCGCGCCGAAGCAGCAGCTGACGGTGCTCGACGAGATCTCGAAACACTCGAAGGTGGTGCATCACGATCCGCCGGTGAGCACGATCGGCATCGGCATGGGCGCGCCCACGGTGCTCACCTACGCGAGCGAGGCGCAGAAGAAGTACCACCTGCCGCGCATCTTCTCGGGCGAGGACATCTGGTGCCAGATGTTCAGCGAGCCGAGCGCGGGCTCCGACGTCGCGGGTCTCTCCTCGCGCGCGGTGCGCGACGGCGATCACTGGGTGGTGAACGGCCAGAAGGTTTGGACGTCGGTCGCGCATCTCTCGAGCTGGGGAATGCTCGTGGTGCGTACGAATCCCGATGTCCCGAAGCACGACGGGCTCTCGTACTTCATCGTCGACATGAAGTCGCCCGGCGTGACGGTGCGGCCGCTCTACCAGATCACCGGCGAGGCCGAGTTCAACGAGGTGTTCTTCGACAACGTGCGCATCCCGCACGAGAACATGCTCGGCAAGGAAGGCCAGGGCTGGCGCGTCGCGATCACCACCTTGATGAACGAGCGCGTCGCGATCGGCGGCATGGGCGCCAAGAAGAAGGGCGCGGGCGCGATCTCACAGATCGTGGAGCTCTGGCAGCGGCGCAAGCCGGGCGCGCTCTCGCCGGCGCAGGAAGCGATCATGCGCGACCGAGTGACTCGCGCGTGGATGGACAACGAGCTCCTGCGCATCACCAACCAGCGCGCGCGCGCCGCGCAGAAATCCGGCAACCCGGGCCCGGAGGGCTCGGTCGGCAAGCTCGCGCAGGCGGAGATCAACAAGCGGACGTGGGAGCTCGCCATCGACGTGCTGGGCAGCGACGCCCTCGCGTTCGAAGCGGGCTTCGAGCTGCGCCAGAGCGGCTTCGAGAGCCGCACGGTCGAGGGGCTCGCGAAGTATCAGTTCCTGCGCTCGCGCGCGAACTCGATCGAGGGCGGCACCTCCGAGATCATGAAGAACATCCTCGGCGAGCGCGTGCTCGGTCTGCCGGGCGAGCCGCGGGTCGACAAGGACGTGCCATGGAAGGACGTACCGCGGTCGTGAGCGGGGCGCGGAAAGAATGACTCATGCCCGCTGATTTCGTCTTCACCGAGGAGCACGATGCGCTGCGCCAGACGGTGCGCGCGTTCCTCGCCAAGCGCTCCGACGAGAAGGCCGTACGCGCCGCGATGGTCACCGAGCGCGGCTACGACCCCGAAGTCTGGAAGCAGCTCGCCGAGGAGCTCGGGCTCGTCGGCCTGGTGATCCCCGAGGAGCACGGTGGAGCGGGCTTCGGCCCCGTCGAGCTCTTGATCGCGATGGAGGAGATGGGACGCGCCCTGCTCTGCGCGCCGTACCTCGGCACGGCGGTGTTCGCCGCGCAGACACTGCTGACGTGCGCGGACGCAGTGACTCAGAAGGAGCTGCTGGCGAAGATCGCGTCGGGCGCGGAGATCGTGAGCGTCGCGCACGCGGAGCCGAACGGGCGCTGGGACCTCGCCGGCATCACGCTGCGCGCCAAAGGGTCCGGCGGGAGCGTCACGCTGGACGGCGAGAAGACGCTCGTCCTCGACGGGCACAGCGCGGACGTGCTGCTCGTGGTCGCTCGCGGAGACACGGGCCTCGAGCTCCTGCGCGTGAACGCGAATGCGCCCGGCCTGTCGCGGAGCGCGATCTCGCCGCTCGATCTCACGCGGAAGCTCGCGAGACTGCGCTTCGCAGACACGCCCGCGACGCGCATCTCGAGCGGCGACCAGACCGCGAACCTCGAGCGCGTGCTCGCCTTCGTTTGCGCGGCGCTTGCGGCCGAGCAAGTGGGCGGCGCGCAGAAGTGTCTCGAGATGGCGACGGAGTACGCCAAGAGCCGGCTCCAGTTCGGCCGCCCGATCGGGAGCTACCAGGCCATCAAGCACAAGTGCGCCGAGATGCTGGTCTCCGTCGAGATGGCGAAGTCGGCCGCGACCAACGCCCTCTTCATCGCCGCGGCGGACGAGCCGGACTTCATTGAAGCCGCCGCGCTCGCCAAGGCCTACTGCTCGGAGGCCTATTTCCACGCGGCGGCGGACAACATCCAGATCCACGGCGGCATGGGATTCACTTGGGAGGCCGCGCCCCATCTGTACTTCAAGCGCGCGAAGTCGAGCGAGCTTCTGTTCGGCGACTCCGCGCACCACCGCGAGGAGCTGGCGAAGCACGTCGGGCTGTAGCGCATGCTGAAGATCGTCCACATGCCCAATAGCCGCTCGTCGCGGATCGTCTTCGTCGCGGAGGAGCTGCGCATTCCGTACGAGATCGACCTACGCAGGCGCTCCGAGCTGAAGAACCCGGACGTCCTCGCGATCAATCCGTTCGGCGCGGCACCCGTCATCCAAGACGGCGACCTGAAGATGATGGAGTCGATGGCGATCGTTCAGTACCTGGTCGAGCGCCACGACACCGAGAAGCGTCTCATGCCCGCGGTGGGGAGCCCGGCGCGCTCGCGCTTCTTGCAGTGGTTCCACTACGCGGAGGCGACCCTCGCGCCGCCGCTCGTTGGCTACCTGCGTTCGTCGGGCATCTGGCCGACCACGCCGCTCGACGAGAAGGCGCGCGCCGCGGCGCGGCGCTCGCTCGACATCGCGGTGGGCCACGTCGACGACACACTGGCTGACTCTGCCTACGTTGCCAGCGACTCGTTCGGCGCCGCCGACATCGGCATCCATTGGGCGATCCACATAGCGCGCATGATCCAGGCGGTCGATTTCGACGAGATGAAGCACGTCGCGCGCTACATGGGGCAGGTAGACGCACGACCCGCCGCGAAGATCGCGTACGCGATCCCCGCGGACTACGTGCGAGAGCCGCCGGGCTCGGCGGTGACTCCGGCGCGCGTCCGCCGGCGCTAGCTAACGCCAGCAACGAGGCAGGGAAGAGCTCGCGTAGCGGGAGGCTCAGCGCTCTTTGAACGCGATGTGGCGCACGGAGTCGATCCGGCGCCATACCGGAGTGACTGGCGCGCTCGTCGCTTGTCGCCCTAGATCCCGCTGCCCGTGCGCAGCGTGATTCCCCCGTCGACCTTGATCTCTTGCCCGGTGATGTTCACCGCGTCGTCGCTGGCCAGGAACGAGACGAGCTTGCCGATGTCCTCGGGCGTCTGCTCGCGGCCGAGCGGCGCGGCGCGCTTCACCGCGGCCAGGAAGATCTCGCGCGCCGTCATGTCGCGATACTCGGGGACGGTCATCTTCATGACCATCGCGAGCCCCTCCCACGCGCGCGTGAAGAGGAAGCCCGGGCAGATCGCGTTCACGCGGATGTTCGACGGCCCGAGCTCGAGCGCGAGTGACTTGGTGAGGTGCACCACGCCCGCCTTCGCCGCGCCGTACGCGGCGAGCTGCGGCGACGGAATCAGCGCCGCGATCGACGCGATGTTCACGATCGTCCCGCCGCCGCGCGCGCGCAGGCGCGGGATCGCCGCCTTGCAGCCCGCGTAGGTCGTGCGCAGGTTGTTCGCGAGCTGTGAGTCCCACGACGCCTGCGGCAGGTTCTCGAGCCCCGGCCCGGTCGGAATCTCCTCGGGCTTGATCACTCCCGTGCCCGCGCCCGCGTTGTTGACCATCACGTCGAGCCCGCCGAATTCGCGCACCACGCGCTCGGTGGCTTCCGCGATCGCCTTGTCGTCCGAACAGTCGGCGGCGATGCCGAGCGCGCGGCCACCGAGTGACTTGGCGGTCTTCTCCGCTTCCGCCCCGTCGATGTCGACGATTCCGAGCGCGGCGCCCTCGTTCGCCAAACAGAGTGCGATGCCAGCGCCGATGCCGCGCGCGCCGCCCGTGACGATCGCGACCTTGCCTGAAAGCCTCATCCCCTCGACCTCCGCCGGCTGAATCGGCGTCATCGTGAATCACGCGCGGTCGAGAATGCAAACCTCCAGCGCGCTCAGCGTCCGCTGAAGCGGGCTTCGCGGCGCTCGAGGAAGGAGAGGATTCCCTCTCGAGAGTCTTCGGTCGCGAACACGCGCTCGCGGATCGCGGGAATCGCGGCGATCGCCGCGGCCTCGTTCGCCTCGATGTACCGCAGCGCGGCGTGCTTCATCGCGCGGAGACCCAGCGGCGCGTTCTTGCAGATGGCGTGCGCGAGCTCCATTCCGCGCTCGATGTGCCTTCCATACGGGACCACCTCCTGGACGAGGCCGATCTCTCGCGCGCGCTCTGCATCGAACTCGTCGCAGAGCATCAGGTGATACATCGCGTTGCCCCAGCCGGTGCGCGTGAGGAAGCGGAAGTGCGCGCCGCCGAGCGGCGCGATGCCGCGTTTCGACTCCATCTGGCAGAAGCGCGCGGTGTCCGCCGCAACCACGATGTCCGCGGCGAATCATCTCGATCCCGATCGTGTAGGTGATGCCCTGGACGACCGCGATCACGGGCTTCAGCGTGCGCCGCTTGAGCGCGAACGGATCGACTGCGTCTGGCGCCGACTCCCCGGGACGGGCGTCAGGGCCGAAGAACTTCGGCATGTCGAGCCCCGCGGTCGTGTGCTCGCCCGCGGCGCACAGCACCGCCACCCACTGGCCTTCGTCGCGGTCGAAGGCCGTGAGTGCATCGCTCAGCGCCACCATCATCTCGGGCACGAACGCGTTCTTCTTGCGCACGTTGTCGACGACGATCTTGAGCACAGGGCCGTCTCGCTCGGTGCGGATCTCGGGCTTGTCGCTCATGGTCTCTCCCTTCAAAGCTCTCGGATCGCGGGCATCACGGACTCACCGATGCGCGCGAAGGAGCGCAGCATCGCTGCGTGATCGCCGACGATGTGGCGCACCATCACGTACTCGAAGCCGAGCGCTCGGTAGCCGAGCAGCTGCTGGACGACGCTCTTCGCTCCGCCGACCAGCAGCTCGTCCATTCCGGTCCCGCGATAGCCCTCGGCGAGCACGCAGCGCACCGTTGCCTCCGCCTCTGCATCGCTCTCGCCAACGTAAATGTCGCGCCGCAGCACGGGCACAGCGAGGCGGCCCGAGCGCGCAGCGGACTCGCGATAGACACCGAGCTGCTGAGTGAGCTCCGCGCGCGTGGCGTTCTGGCCGGTGAGCCAGGCATCGCCGATGCGGCCCGCGCGCGCGGCCGCGGCCGGCACCGTGCCGGCGATCCACAGGGAGACCGGGACGCGCGGCAGCGGGCTCACGCTCACGCCGTCGAGCTGGAAGAAGCGGCCGCGATGTGTGACTCGCTCACCGGCGAGCAGTGCGCGCACCACGGTCACGAGCTCTTCGAGGCGCGCCGCACGGCTCGCCATCGGGATCCCGAACGCCTCGAACGCCTGCGCGCGCCCGCCATTTGCGAAGGTCACGATCAGCGGCGCGCTCGCGAAGGCCGCCAGTGTGCCGATCTGCTCGGCGAGCAGGATCGGGTGATGGAACGGCGCGAGCAGCACCATGCCGACCGGCATTTCTCCTGTCACGGCCATCAGGCGCGCTAGCGCCGGGATCGGCGCGAAGGAGTTCGCGAAAGCCGCGGGGACGGCGTGATTCTCGCCAAAGAGCAGGCCGTCGAGCCCCGCCGCGCGCGCAGCGGCCGCGATCTCGAGGACGTTGCGCGCCTGCTCGCCGGTGACAGTCGCGCCCATCGGGCGTTCGACGAAGCTGCCAGGCGGCATCGCGGCGAGCATCTGCTTGAAGAGCGCGTGGGTGTGCTCGCCCGTGGGATAGAGGAAGCGCAGCGAAGTGCCGAGCTTCATCGCGGCTTCCGCGCTTCGATCTCTTCCTCGACCTCGCGCAAGCGGTCCTTCCCGAAGAACAGCGCGTCGCCGACGAAGAAGCTGGGTGACCCGAAGACGCCGCGCGCGACGGCGCGCTCGGTGTTCGCGAGCAGCTCCTGCTTGACGTCGGGGTCCGCCGCGCGCGCGAGCAGCGCGTCGGCGGGCAGGCCGGATTCGACGAGCGCGGCGCGAATCACCTCGGGCTCGTCCATCTTCTTGGGCTCGGCCCACATGTGCCGGTAGACCTCGTCGACGTAGCGCGGGAAGCAGCCGAGATGCCGTGCCGCGACCGCCCCGCGCATGATCTGGAGCGTGTTCACCGGGAAGTGGGGGTTGCGCGCGAAGCGCTCGATTCCGTGTCTCGCGATGAATCGCCGCAGCTCCAGCGCCTCGTACTCGGGCTTGTTCTTGATCCCGCGCAGCGAGATCGCCGGCGAGACGTTCCCCGTCGCCTTGAACACGCCGCCGAGCAGCACCGGCACGTACGTGAAGGCAACGCCGCTGCGCTTCTCGATGCCGGGAATCACGAGATGCGCGAGATAGGCGTTCGGCGAGCCGAAGTCGAAATCGAACTCGAGCTCTGGAGTCACCACTTCTCGACCCAAGGCCGCAGCACCACTTCGAACGCCCAGGTCGAGCGATGCTGGCGATGGAGCTGCAAGTAGGTCTCGGCGATCGCGTCCGGGTCGGCCATGTTGTCGTCGACGGCCGTCCCTGCGAGCCGGTGGGCGCGGGTGCCGTCTTCCTGCGTCCAGCCGATCGCGGCGTCGATCGGCACGTTCGCGACGTGGACTCCCTGGGGCCAAAGCTCTCGCGCCATGCTCTGCGCGAGCCCGGCCTTCGCCTGACAGGCCATGGCAAAGGCACCGCTCGCCGGGAAGCCCTTCAGCGCCGCGCTCGCGTTCGTGAAGAGGATCGTTCCCTTCGCGCCGCTCGTGCCGGGCTGGTTCTGCAGCATGCGCCGAGCGGCCTCTTGACCGACGAGGAATGCGCTGAACGCGGAGTTGCGGAGCGTCTCGAGTGCCATGCCGGGGTCGGCGTCGGTGATCTTCTTGCGGAAGATTCCAGCCACCCGTCCGTCGATGTTGTGCACGACCAGTCTTGGGGCGCCGAGCTCGCGAACGAGACTCTCGAACAAGAGCTCGATCTCCGCCGGCGCAGTGGCATCGCAGGCATAGCGCCGCACGCCGAACGCTTTCTCCAGTTCCAGCAGCACCGGCTTGTTCGGATCCCGGGCTGCGACGCCGACCCGCATGCCGCTCTTCGCGAACAGCCGCGCGCAGCTCGCGCTGATGCCGGGACCCCCGCCCACGATCAGGGCAACCTCGCTCGCCGTGTCGCTCACTTCGATCCTCCTCGTGTCAGTGGTTCCACCAAGGTCTGTCCGAGAATGCGCGCAGGTCGAGCTCGTGCGTCCACGTGGAGCGGTGTTGCTTCGCGAGGTGGACATAGGTCTCCGCGATCTGCGCGGGAAGCATGAGCCCGTCGTGCTCGTTGCCGCGTGTCTCTCGCAGCTCTCGGAACCGCTCCGGTCCCAGCATCTTTCCCAGCGTGTCCGGCGCGTCCACCGCGCCGTCGATCACGATGTGGACGACGTGGATCCCCTTTGGCGCGAACTCCGCGTTCAGTGTCTGGCAGAGCATGCGCCGGCCGCCCATGGCCGCTGCGTGCGAGTGCTGAGCGGCGTTCCCCCGCACCGCGGCCGTCGACGAAGTCACGAGCAGCGTTCCCTTGCTTCGCGCGGCCATCCGCGGACACAGAGCCGACGCCAGACGAAATAGACCGTAGGTCCCCAGGCGCCAGCCCGTCTCGAACGCCTTGAGTGACGTTTGCTGCAGCAGCCGATCACCGATCTGGGCGCCCAGGTTGTAGACGGCGACCTCGATCGGACCGATCTCGGCTTCGACGGCCGCGACTCGCTCCTCGATCGCGTCGGCTTCGACGGCATTGAGGAGATACCCCGATGCCGAGCCTCCTTCGCCAACGATCGCGTCCACCAGACGAGTCAGTCCGTCCAGGTCGGTGCGCCGGCACAGGCACGCGTGGTAGCCCTCCGCCGCAAAGCGCCGTCCCACCGTTCCACCGATCCCCGCACCGGCACCGATCACCAAGCAAACGGGCTTCACGTGAGATCTCTCCTCAGCCGGCAAGCTGCGTTTCGCAGCGTACGGGCTGCGGTTGCTTCATGCAACCAGATGGGCCATGGGGCGGCGGCGTTTCGAGCAGATTCAGCTCGCCGTTCCGGTAGAGTGCGGCAGCCATGCGTGAACGCCCCTGGTCCGTCTCAGCCCGCGCCCTCGCGGTGCCGCTCGCGCTCGCGCTCGCGAGCTGCGTCACGCCCGCCGCTCAGAAGCAGCTCGGCGACGACGAAGCGAAGAAGGTCGAGCACGAGATGGGGCTGGTGCGCGATCCGGCGCTCCAGAGCTACCTGCGCGCGGTCGGCGCGAAGCTCGTGGCCGTCTCTGGACGGCCCGACAGCCCCTGGCAGTTCGAGATCGTCGACCAGCCGGAGCCCAATGCGTTCGCGCTGCCGGGTGGCCACGTGTACGTCTCGCGCGGGCTGCTCTGCCTGGTGAACTCGGAGGATGAGCTCGCCGGCGTGATCGGTCACGAGATCGCGCACGTCACCGCCGATCACTCGGCCAAGCGCACGGGCGCGGCGCTGGCGACCGCGCCGGTCAGGCTCGCGACCGGGCTCGCGGGCTTTGCGTTGGGCATCGTGAGTCCCGAGCTCGGTGGTCTCCTGGCTGGCACCGGTGACGCGCTGGCCGAAGGACTCGTGCTCGCGCCGTTCAGCCGCGAGCAGGAGCACGAGGCCGACGAGCTGGGTCAGGAGCTGGCGGCCCGGGCGGGCTACGACCCGCGCGGGCTGCCGCAGTTTCTGCACACGCTGGACCGTGACCTTGCGCTGCATCCCGGCGCGCAGCCCAAGCTCCACTTCCTCGACCATCACCCACTCACTCCGGATCGCGTGGCGCGCACGGAAGAGCGGGCGCAGGCGCTGATTCAAGCCGCGTCGAGCCCGGTCGCCAGCGGACGCGACGCCGTGCTCGCGCGGCTCGAGGGCATCGTGGTGGGAGAGGATCCCGCCCAGGGTGTGTTCGTGAAGAGCCGGTTCCTCCACCCGGAGCTCGACCTCGCGATCACGTTCCCAGCCGACTGGGAGACTCGGAACACGACCGACGCCGCGGGAGCAATCAGCCCGGCTCGGGACGGGCTGGTCTTCGTGCGACTGGCCGCGCAGGGCTCGACCCTGGAAGACGTGCTCGACAAGGCGAGCAAGGACCAGCCCGACGTGCGCTTCGAGCGTTTCGCAGTGAATGGTCTGGCCGCGGCGCGCACGCGCTTTGCTGGAAACGACGCGGTCGCCGAAGTCACGTTGATCGAGCACGGACGGAACGTCTACGCCGTGGTCGGCGAGAGTGCCGAGCCCGTCGCCCGGAAGTACGTCCCGCTGTTTCGCGCCTCCGCAGGCAGCTTCCACGCTCTGCGGAACAGCGAGCGGCGCGCGATCCTCGAGTCGCGTCTGCGCGCGCGCAAAGCACGGCCCGGTGAGACACCCGCCGAGATCGCGGCGCGCACGGGCTCCACCTGGAATGCGGAGCGCATCGCAGTGGCGAACGAGGTCGCGGTCGACGTACGCTTCGACGCCGGGCGCACCGTGAAGCTGGCCTTGCCTCAGAGCTACACGCCGCGCGGTCCCTGACTTCTCAGGCGGCCATGTAGACTGAAAGTCGGCATCACTGAGCCGGAGGACGACATGGCGGGACGCCGAGGAGCAGGGTGGGTATGTGCGGGGCTCTGTCTGCTCGCGGTCTCGGCGCGGGCGGCAAACATCGACGTCACGCGCTTTGATGACCCCGACCCTGCGGGGCCGAGCAAAGGCAGCACGTCGCTGCGCCAGGCGATCCTGATTGCGAACTCGACGCTGGAGCCGGACACGATCACGCTGCACGCCGGCACGTACCGGCTCACGATCCGCGGCGACGACGCGGTCGCGCTGGCGGGGGATCTCGACGTCGGCAGCGCGATCACGATCGAGGGCGACGCGGGCGGCGCAACGATCATCGACGCGAAGAAGGCCAAGGATCGGGCCTTCGAAGTGTTGGACGGGGGCGATCTCACGCTCA
>WNFL01302903.1_pt1 | contig 11305 bp, 13 predicted proteins | sample 5400361 | NCBI WGS metagenome assembly WNFL01 (sample SAMN13153351, study PRJNA577476) | soil metagenome | isolation source: 40 cm soil on Douglas fir-dominated hillslope | place: USA:California | collected 2013-09-17
TGGGCAATGTTCTCCATGTAGTTGGTGCTCCAGTCGGCCATAGCACCTTCACCAAGCATACTGCAAAACGCGATCACACCAATACTTACCATGGCTGCGTTTGGTAATCTAAAAGCTGGCTCCTCTGTTGTTTTGATTTGGGGTTTATCGTGAACTAAATAGTACCGCGCAATAAATACAGTCACAATGCTAATCACTGATACGAAAGTAAAATGAATAAACATTCCGGCTCCAACTTTTGTAAAAAATGCTCCTGCAAAAGCACCGAGCGCCATACCTATACTAAACAAAGCGTGAAAGGAGGTCATGATGGGCTTCTGCATTTGCTTTTCTACCATCACGGCTTGCGAATTCATAGCAACATCCGACATGCCGGAGGAAACGCCAAGGGCAAAAAACAAAACCAACAATGACCATAAGTTCGGCATCCAGGGAATGAAAGGGATCAGCGAGCAATAAAAGAAGATCCCAAAGATGGTAATCCTTCTACTGCCATTGCGAATGATAAGCCAGCCTGTAAAAGGCATCGCCAACAAGGCACCAACCGATGATGAAAGCAGCACCAAGCCCACTACACCATTGTCGATTGAAAATTGTTCCTGAATTCTTGGAAGACGAGAAAAATAATTGGCGTGAACAAAGCCGTTCAAAAAGAAAATGATTTTAACTGCTAAGCGCGAAGGAGACACTCAATTGTTTTTTTTGATATCAGCGACCTCTGAATTATTTCACTTCAACTTTGTCAATTCCTCATCTTTAATTAACGCAGTCCAAACACTGGTTCTTCCGTTATCCATGCGGGCCCATATTAGTGTGACGATTCCATTCTGTGCGGAGATGTTGGTATAGTCGCCAAAGAAACTACCCGCATCCGGAGTAAATGGGCTCTCGCTGATTTTCACCTCTTTAAAGTTATTTCCACCATCTATTGAGTACGAGAGATAAACATCGGTTTGGTTGTCATTGTAATTTCTTCGGTCGTAATAAACGATATACACATGGCCGTTGGTTGGATCAACAGTAATCCAGGGGAGAAATTGATGAGTTCGAGAATCGTCTTTATTTATCTTAACAGGTTTTGCCCAAGAGTCACCGCGATTGATAGAGCGGATTAGCCAAATGTCTGTATCATCAATGCCGTTTTTTTGATCGGCCCATAGCAAATATAAAGTTCCATGATACCTGCTCGCACTGTTATCAATCGCCAACACCGGCAGACCATTGCTTCTGTCAATCCCTGGTACAGTAAGGTCCCAGCCGCCTTCTTGTTTGGCAATTACCAAATCATTCCGAAGCCAGGTGTTTCCATCATCAAAAGATCGGTCAAAATAAATATTGCCGCGGTTGGCCCAGGCCACATAAATTTTTCCATCAGTGCCGATGGCAGGAACCGCACCTTCAGCGGTATCATCTTTATCCAAGCAATCGCCTGGCAACTCACTCAATGGTACAGGCTTCGACCACTTATTTCCGTTGAGTGATTTGCTAAATAAAATATTTGATTGACAGCCAGGATCCGTGCTGCCATACTTGTCAAACTGTGTCCAGGTCAGGCACATGAAATTCTTTTTAGGGTGAACAGCGGGCCACGGCTTATCCTGATCGGCCGGTGGGTTGAGGCCTATCGATACTCCTTCAGTCCAGGTTTTTCCTTCATCGATTGACTCCTGGCAGACGATTCGGTCAAGCCAAGCTTCGTCACTTCGGCCTTTGCCGCTTGGGTCGGCCAGGTGAAAATAAAATAACTTACCTTTTGAATTGGAGATCACAGCGGGATCGCCATAAACCCCAAAAGGAGATTTCAATTTGCCTTCGGTCCATGTGGTGCCACCATCGGTTGTAGTGACAACTCGATCAAGTACAATCCCCGCTACTATGTTCAGTGGGTTCTTTTTGTTTATGGCAATCGAAGGTTCAGAAGGTTCAACCGGTGGATAGCGCCCATCGTCAGTTTGCTCAGCAAGCTTTATATTTTTGAATTGTGAAAACGTGCAGATGGAAATGAAAGAAAAGGAAAAAATAAAGTAGAACTTTCTCATTCGATAGTAATATGGGGAAGGTGTGATTTTACAATTCTCATAAAAATTTTCCTTTCTTCAAAACTTCAATCCAATGGTCATAGCCAGTAGCATTGAGATGAAGGCCATCAGAAGAATACCGTGCATCCATTCGCCCATCGACATCAATAAAATTAAAATACAAATCCACATACGTGTATTGTAGTTTCTTTGCCTTTTTCTTTAGCTGAGCATTAATAGCTGTGATGTGTTTCCCTTTACCAATAAAATTCTTGTTTAGATTTTTAAAGGTATCGTTGGTGGGCAAAATGCTTTGCAAGTAAATGGAAGTCTCAGGGGACTTCGATTTTATTTTCTCAACGATCGTAAAAATATTCTTTAGGATCACTTTATCAGGTGTATTGCGCGAGAGGTCATTGATGCCGATGAGGAGAAATAATTTGCTGGGTTTGCGCTCTGTGATTTCGCGGATGCGGTTGAGAACACCAAAAGTCACATCACCAGAGATTCCACGATTGGTGACGGTAGTATCATTCAAGAGTATTTTCCACTTACCGCCTTCGGTAATGCTGTTGCCCACCATGATTACCCTTCCTTTTACAAGAGGTTCATTTTTGAAGAGTTCGTAACGATGCGTGTAGTGTTCGGGTAAATTTGGAAGTGTATCGTACGTTTTGGTTTGTGCTGAAATATGACCAAAGCAAAATAACGACAGGATTAGGAAAGAGGTCTTCATTTTAATTTTAGTTGCTAAAAATAAGAAGCAAACGTCACATATCAATAACCTCTGGCTGTGGACTTGGACTCTGACGGCATTTTTTGCCACAAGACTCTTTACTACTTTTACAAGTAAACAACTGTGTCCATGACCCCGATACTGGAAGTAACCAACCTTACCAAAACCTACGACAACGGAGTTCATGCCGTGAAAGGAATTTCTTTTTCCGTAAACAGGGGAGAGGTGTTTGGAATATTGGGCCCCAACGGGGCTGGCAAAACTACTACACTCGAAATGATTGAAGGCTTGCGACCAATAAGCTCCGGTGAAGTTATTTTAGATGGAATTAAAACGGCAGAACAACCGTATCTCATCAAACAACGTGTGGGCATTCAGCTTCAGTCATCTGCATTTTTTCAAAACCTTAAGCTCACCGAATTACTTGAAATGTTTGCCAACCTGTATGGGTCAACTATCAATCCCGTAGAGCTGCTTGCTGAAGTGGGACTGAAAGACAAAGCCGGCTTTTTAGTAAAAAATCTTTCTGGCGGACAGAAGCAACGGTTCTCCATTGCCACTACATTAGTGAACAAGCCAGTGATGGTCTTCCTTGACGAACCTACTACGGGGCTCGATCCGCAGGCACGAAGAAACCTTTGGGAGTTGATTGCTCAAATAAAAAAACGCGGCACCACAGTCATTCTCACCACGCACTACATGGAAGAAGCAAAATTTCTTTGCGACCGCGTAGCGATTATGGACGATGGAAAAATTGTTGCCCTCGACACACCGGAGCAACTGATCAAACAATTGTTAGGGCGCGGTTTCAAACCCCATATTGAAGTACCACCTGCTACGCTGGAAGATGTATTTATTGACCTCACTGGAAAAACCCTTCGCGATTAAGCATGAATCAAAACACACGTTCTTTCCTGGCGTTGACCAAGGCCTCATTGAAAATGTACTATCGCAACAAAGGCGCGATCATTTTTTCGTTGCTCATTCCTGTGGCGCTCTTGTCTATCTTTGGATTTCTTTCCAAAGGGAGTGGCAACTCGATTAAAATTGGTTTAACCAATCATGGCACAAATGAAATTGCCAAACAAGTTGTGGAGAGGCTGGGAGGTATCAGGGCTTTTAAGATCAGCATAATGACCGAAGATGAGGCTGCTGTTGAACTCGGCAAAGGTAATCTCGACCTACAAGTGATTGTTCCTGAAAATTTTGGCTCGCAGGAGAATGGAAGACTTTTGGGCAGCGTCATCCAAACACGGTTCAATAACGCCAAACCACAGAGCGGGCAGATTGCCAACCTTGCCATCATCGAAATTGTTTCCAACATCGACAGGGAGTTGACCCGCTCGCCCTCGGTGCTCGAAGTAAAAAGCGAAGGTGTTACCACCAACAATCTTGGTTATTTTAATTTTATTCTTCCCGGCATTTTATCGATGACCATCATGCAGCTCGGAATTTTCGGAGTTGCCTTCAGTTTTGTTGCGCTTAAAGCAAGCGGTGCATTGCGAAGGATACAGGCAACACCGGTGCACCCGGTTTACTTTGTGTTTGCACAGGCCATGGTAAGAATGCTCGTGACGCTCGCTACTTCCTCCATCTTAGTTGCATTCGGCACATACTTCTTTGGCTTCCGCATGATGGGCAACTATTTTAATTTCATTATCGTGGTGATCATCGGTATTTTTATTTTCCTTGGAATTGGTTTTGCTATTGCCGGGTGGGCCAAAGATGAAACACAAGTTGCCCCGGTTGCCAACCTGGTGCAACTTCCGATGTTACTGCTCTCAGGAATATTTTTTTCGCGCGATGGTTTTCCTTCCTGGCTTAAAGCAACCACTGATTATTTTCCATTAACCTACGTGAGCCACGCCCTTCGCAAAATCTCCAATGAGGGTGTAAGCCTTACCGAACTCCCCGTAGATTTAATTGGCATGGGCGTGTGGCTTGTGCTGATTTATGTTTTTGCAGTGAAGGTTTTTAGGTGGGAGTAGAAACGAGAAGAGGAACTAATCAGAGCAACTCGATGAAGGTTTACTATCAGTCTGGTTATTATTGCACCAGCGTCCGGTAAATATTTATGAAACACCTCAAGTTCTTAACCACTTTCCTTGAAAGCGAGAAAGCTGGAGGTATACTTTTGTTGCTTTGCGCGATTTTATCCATGATGGCGGCCAATGCTTCGTTTAGTTTGGGCTATCAACACTTCTGGCACACAACATTATTTACAAAGCCGATCGAATTCTGGATCAACGATGGGCTGATGACCATTTTCTTTTTACAGGTAGGACTGGAAATTGAACGGGAGATTTACATTGGCGAACTTAAGGATTTTAAAAAATCATTATTGCCTGTGTTGGCAGCCTTTGGCGGAATGCTTGTTCCGGCAGCGATTCATTTCTTATTTAATAAGGGGCTGGGTACGCAAAAAGGTTATGGTATTCCCATGGCCACCGACATTGCATTTTCATTGGGTATACTTTCCCTTCTTGGCAATCGAGTTCCGTTTTCTTTTAAGGTTTTTCTTACTGCCCTTGCCATCATCGATGATTTGGGTGCAATTCTGGTCATTGCTTTATTTTATTCAACACATTTTTCATTTCTATATCTTGGATTGGCCGCAATTCTATTTGCTGTGATGATTTTACTGAACCGAATGAACGTTCTTGCCATTTGGATTTATCTGCTCTCAGGTTGCGTCATGTGGTTTTGCATGCATCATTCAGGAATTCATGCTACCATTACCGGGGTGCTGTTAGCTTTTGCAATGCCTTTTCGTTCTGGCGATGCAAAATCTCCTTCCACCAATTTGCAGTATCGTTTGCACTGGCCAGTTACTTTTATCATTCTGCCACTTTTTGCGCTTGCCAATACTGCTATCGTTATTCCTGCAACATTCGGCCTGGACTTAATTTCATCCAACAGTCTTGGAATCGTGCTTGGACTTTTGGTAGGGAAGCCTATCGGGATTTTCTTGTTTGCAGTTGCAGGATCTTGGATGGGTTGGTGCACTATTCCGGATAATCTGAGATTACCTCACCTGTTTGGCATTGGGCTGCTGGCAGGCATTGGTTTCACGATGTCGATATTTATTACCTTGCTTGCTTTTACAGATGGGGCATTGATTGATAGTTCGAAAATTGCTGTGCTTGCAGGATCCTTTATTTCCGGGTTGATAGGTTTTATTTTGATGCGGATAATACTGCGTAAAACAAATAAATGAGCTCCGGGTTTTTCTATTTCACAAATCATCCTTATTATTGCCCCACCAAATTTTAATTAAATGGGAAGAGGAGATAAAAAGTCAAAGAAAGGAAAGCGGACAATAGGCTCGTTTGGGAACTCAAGGTCAAAAAAGAAGATCAAAGCAAGACTTAAAAGGACAGCCAGCCGGAAGCCTGTAGTAGTAGCCGGAGAAGTAGCGAAACCTAAGGCTCGCAAAGTGGCCAAAAAGAAAGAAGAATAATATGTTGCAATTTTCAGTTAAAGCATGGTGGTGGCACAGGTCGATAATCGATCGGTGCTGGATTGTGCTTTCTTGAAAAAAATAATAATTTTTAAAGAGCCCGCCCCGATCAAAGGAGCGGGCTTTTTTATTTTTACTGATTTTAAATAATAGGAGATGAAATACAAACTTCATACGCATTATAAAAAATTACTGGCGGATACACTCACCCCCGTAAACATCTACCTCAAGTTGCGCGATGTTTTTGCAGGCAGCATTTTGCTTGAAGGTTCGGATTACCACAGCAATGAAAACAGCTTGTCCTTTATTTGCTGCGACCCAATCGCTTCGTTTATAGTTCAGGATGGGAAAGTGCAAACCCATTTTCCGGATGGACTTCGACAAGAAAAAATACTTGATGTAGCAAGTAAAAATTTGACATCGTTGCTTGAAGAATTTAAAAATTCATTTGAAATCGACTCATCTGATTCTCGCTTTAATTCGTTGGGTTTGTTTGGTTATACTTCCTATGATGCAGTTCGGTATTTTGAGGATGTAACCATCAATACTTCCGATTCTTTAATTCCGGACATGATTTATAAACTTTACCGTTTTGTAATCACAGTCGATCATTTTCACAACGAACTTCGATTGCATGAATTTTCCTTTGGAAATGAGGCAAGTTCGCTAGACCGTGTTGAACAAATTATTTTCAACAACCGGTTCTCAACTTTCAACTTTCAGCTCAACGGAGATGAATCCACAAATTTCAGTGACCAGGAATTTTTAGAAGTCATTGAAAAAGGAAAAAAACATTGTTATCGTGGGGATGTTTTTCAAATTGTTTTGTCCCGAAGATTTTCTAATCAGTTCAAGGGCGATGAATTTAATGTGTATCGGGCGCTTCGGTCAATCAATCCATCTCCGTATCTGTTCTATTTTGATTATGGAAATTTCAAACTTTTTGGCTCCTCCCCAGAGGCACAGCTTCAGATAAAAAAATCACAAGCATTTATTTATCCCATTGCTGGAACATTCAGAAGAAGTGGCAACGATCAGGAGGATGCGCTGCTCGCAGCAAAACTTTCGGCCGATGAAAAGGAAAATGCAGAGCATGTCATGCTGGTGGACCTTGCCCGCAATGACATGAGCAGGAATGCGGATCATGTGAAAGTGGAAGTGTTTAAAGAAATCCAATACTACTCCCACGTTATCCATTTGGTTTCTAAAGTATCCGGAAGGCTAAATGAAAAATCATCTTCTGTACAAATGTTCGCTGATACTTTTCCGGCCGGAACGCTTTCGGGTGCACCCAAAGTGATGGCAATGAATTTGATTGGAAAATACGAAAATATTAGCCGTGGTTTTTACGGTGGCGCGATCGGGCTGATCAGTTTTGACGGTTCTTTGAATAAAGCCATAATGATCCGGACTTTTCTAAGTAAGAATAATCAATTGATCTATCAGGCGGGTGCAGGCATTGTTTCTAAGTCAGATAATAAAAATGAATTGCAGGAAGTGAATAATAAACTGGAGGCGTTGCGCAAGGCAGTGAAAATGGCAGAGGGAATTTAAAGAAATTTGAAAATTTGAAAATTGTAAAATTTGAAAATTAAGAAAATGAGAATATTAGTATTAGACAATTATGATTCGTTTACCTATAACCTGGTACATATTATCCGTGCAATTGGTCATCAACCTGATGTGTTCAGGAATGACAAAATTTCGGTAAATGATGTCGATGCTTACGATAAGATTTTACTTTCTCCCGGCCCGGGAATTCCCGATGAGGCGGGAATCATGAAACAAGTGGTTGAGAAATACGGCTCATCTAAAAGTATTCTCGGAATTTGCCTTGGCCATCAGGGGATTGCGGAAGTATATGGAGCCAAACTTTTTAACATTCCAGTTGTTCTGCATGGTGTGACTTCCATAGCCAAAGTGATTGATAAATCCGAAAAGCTGTTCAATGGCGTTCCTGAAACATTTCAGTGTACACACTATCACTCGTGGGCGGTAAGGCCAGAAAGCATCCCGCCTGATTTGAAAGTCACGGCAACAAATGATGACGGTTTAGTGATGGGCCTAAGTCACGTAAAGTATGACGTGAAAGGACTGCAATTTCATCCGGAATCGGTGATGACTCCCGAAGGCCCGAAAATTATTTCTAACTGGTTGAACATTTAGTTATGGAAATGAAACAAATCTTAACGGACTTGATTGGGCATCAATCACTCGATAAAGAAACTGCGCACCAAGTGTTGATTGATTTGACTTCGGGAAAATATAATCCAAGTCAGGTCTCTGCTTTCATGACCGTGTACATGATGCGCGGTATTACAGTCGATGAGCTTGCAGGCTTTCGCGATGCCATGCTCGAACTTTGCATTCCTGTTAAATTTGATGAACCTGTAATGGACTTGTGCGGAACAGGTGGTGACGCAAAAAATACATTCAACATTTCAACGCTTTCTTCTTTTGTGGTTGCGGCAGCAGGTCAGCCGGTAGCTAAACATGGAAACTATGGTGTTTCTTCTCTTTCCGGTTCATCTAATATTTTGGAATACTTTGGATATAAATTCACCAACGATAAAGATGAGTTGAAGCGAAGCCTTGATCGAGCCAATATTTGTTTTATGCACGCTCCGTTGTTTCATCCAGCAATGAAAAATGTAGCACCTATTCGCAAAGAACTCGGAGTAAAAACATTTTTCAATATGTTGGGTCCTATGGTGAACCCTGCGTTTCCCACCCGGCAACTAGTTGGTGTATTTAGTTTGGAACTGGCCCGGCAATATGGATATCTGTATCAGCAGACAAACAAAGATTTTGTGATCTTGCATTCCACGGCAGGGTATGATGAAATTTCCCTGACAAGTTCATTCAAGTATTTTAATAATGCGGGCGAAGCTTTGCTCGAGCCGGAGAATTTGCAATTGCCAAGATTGTCTTCTCAAGATTTAAGTGGCGGTAGTACGATGGACGAATCCGCTAAAATCTTTATGAATGTTTTAGAAGCGAAAGGAACACCGGCTCAGAATGCTGTTGTGATTGCAAATGCAGGCATGGCGTTATATTGTGGCGATCAAAAAAATGGCATTCAACCTGCTTTAGCCAAAGCGAGAGAATCATTGGAATCTGGACTGGCATTGATTGCATTTAAAAAGTTACTGGATTCTTGATTCTGGAAACTGTATTTTTTGGATTTTGCCTTTGTTTGTGTTTTGGATTTTGATTTTTGGAATTTGTTTATTGCCTTATGAATATTCTTGAAAAAATTATTGAACAGAAAAAGAAAGAAGTTGCCGAGCGCAAGAGTTTATATCCAGTGAAGTTGCTGGAGCAAAGTATTTTTTTTGCCTCGCCAACTGTTTCATTAAAAAAATATGTGCTGCGAAAAGATTTGTCGGGCATAATTGCGGAGATAAAAAGGAAATCTCCATCCAAAGGCGCGATCAATCCGTATGTTTCCATCGAGCGCACTTCTATCGGTTATATGCAGGCCGGAGCAAGTGCGCTTTCGATTCTTACAGATAAGGAATTTTTTGGAGGAAGCAACGAAGATTTGATGGTGGCGAGAAAATTTAATTACTGTCCCATCCTCCGCAAGGATTTTACCATCGATGAATATCAAATTATAGAAGCAAAATCGATTGGCGCTGATGCAATATTGTTAATCGCGGCAATATTGGATACACAACAACAAAAGCTACTTGCATCTTTTGCTCACTCACTGGGTTTAGAGGTTTTATTGGAAGTTCATACTCAAGAGGAATTGAACCCCGAGTTGTTTTCCGAAGTTGATTTGATCGGTGTTAACAATCGTGACTTAAAAACATTCGAGGTGAGTATTGATATCTCGAAAAGACTTTCAAAATTAATCTCAAAAGGAGTTGTGAAAATTTCTGAAAGTGGAATCAGTTCACCTGAAACAATTGAAGAATTGAGAGGAGTAGGATTTGATGGTTTTTTGATGGGAGAGACCTTTATGAAACATAGTCGGCCGGAAATTGCCGCTAGAGAATTCATTGGAAAATTGAAAATCAGAAAATGAACCTAAAACTAAAAGTATGTGGTATGCGGGATGCGAACAACATTCAAGTAGTTGCAGCACTTCAACCGGATTACATGGGTTTTATTTTCTATCGGAAATCAAAGCGCTTTGTTGGAGATGACTTTTTGGTTCCAATGAATTTTCCTGAAAACATAAAACGCGTAGGGGTTTTTGTTAATGAAAAAATAGAATTGATTTTGAAAATCGTTCTGGAACAGAAGCTTGACTACGTTCAACTTCATGGTGGTGAAACCCCTGAAGATTGTAAGACTTTGAAAGAAAATAAAATTGGAGTCATTAAGGTCTTTTCAATTGATAAGGATTTTGATTTTGACGGTACCAGAACATATCAACCTTATTCAGATTTCTTTTTGTTCGATACTAAATCAGAAAGCCTTGGAGGCACTGGGAAATTGTTTGATTGGAGTTTATTGAAGAAATACAATCAGCAAGTTCCCTTTTTTCTGAGCGGGGGACTTTCGACCGACAATATTAAAAACATCAAAGAACTGAGAAACATGAACCTTTACGCGATAGACATTAACAGCGGTGCAGAGGCATCTCCAGGATTAAAGGACATCGCAAAGGTGAAATCGATAAAAGACATTCTAAATTCTATCCCAATAACTACCGGGACTAACTTCTAAATTCTTTTACTATGAAGTACACAGTCAACGAGCACGGCTACTACGGAAAATTCGGTGGTGCCTTTATCCCCGAGATGCTTTATCCAAATGTGGAAGAATTGAGAATTAATTATTTATCAATAATTGACTCCCCTGAATTCAAAAAAGAGTTTGATCACTTGTTGAAAACTTATGTTGGCAGACCAACTCCTTTATTCTTTGCTCAACGACTTTCTGAAAGGTATAAAGCAAAAATTTATTTGAAGCGTGAAGACCTTTGTCATACCGGAGCCCACAAAATCAATAACACGATCGGCCAGATTTTATTGGCGAAGAGATTAGGGAAACAGAAAATAATAGCTGAGACAGGCGCAGGCCAGCATGGAGTCGCGACAGCAACCGTGTGTGCCCTGATGGGAATGGAATGTATCG
>WNFL01420772.1_pt2 | contig 11304 bp, 15 predicted proteins | sample 5400361 | NCBI WGS metagenome assembly WNFL01 (sample SAMN13153351, study PRJNA577476) | soil metagenome | isolation source: 40 cm soil on Douglas fir-dominated hillslope | place: USA:California | collected 2013-09-17
TGCCTCTCCGACGGTAACCTCGCGCAGCTGGCTCAGGTCTCTATGAGCGGCGGTATGGGCGACGGGGACATGGAAAGCCTGATGGAGCTGGACTAAAAAGAAGGGAAGTAAAACAATGGCTAGTCAGATAGGAGCAAAATGTTTCCGTAAGTGCGAACGGAAGCACCCTTATCTTGGAACTAAGGCGTTTCGGAAATGTATGCATAAATGCGTGCCAGGAGGGTATGTTACGAAGTACGAGAAAGCCTCCTGGAAACGAAAGAAGTCTAAGAAGCGTAGGCGGTAACACTTTTCACCCAGCACGTGTCTGCCCCCCGCGTGCTGGTTTTCTAACGGGGGTTCACACACAACGGGCTTCACGCCCATGCAAGGATGGTAATAAATGGCAGATCTACTTCTCCCCGATGCACGCTTCCGTTCCCCGACTGCGGTGGACGGCAAGGCGGACATGCGTGACGAGAACATCTACTCTTCCCTGGTCGTCGGTCATGGCGGCGCAGGGCAGCAGAAGGTGTTCACCGTTCCGCAAGGCCAGGCGATCCCCCGGATCGTCGGCGCTGGTATTGCTCCGACTTCCGCTCACCTGCTCACCCACTCCGAGCTGACCACCAACCTCACCAAGGCTGGCGAGGCTGGCTCGGCGATCGGTGACTTCAGCGTCCGCGCGATCGGCATCACGTTCGAAAACGCGTGGTACGATGGCGCAGGCTCTGACGCCGGAACCATGAACACGTACGGGTTCGGTCAGCAGGAAGTGAACGAGGTCCTCTCGAAGACGTTCTTCCAGTTCAAGATCGCTGGCAAGAAGCAGATCGAGGGCGCCACGTTCATGTTCCCTGCGTCCGGCGCTGCCTTCGGCGGCGTTCAGACGACCGGCACCGGGATCACCGTGTCGCAGGTTAACAACGGTTGGCCTGGGGCGCTTCGCCGCCTCAAGCTCCCGATTTTGGTTGGAAATTCAGTAGCTTAGACGACCAAGGAAAATTCGGTGAACTGCCTGGAAACCCCTAATAGCCGCGACCTCCACAACGTAGCCGGCGACGGCAAGCGTGATGGGTCGAGAAGCGTCGCGGATTGGGCAATCAGCAGCGAATCATCTGATGGCGCCGCGAATTGCGGAAAGTCAGATGCACGTTCAACGATCAGTGGGATGAGTGCCAACAATAATTCCCGCCACGAGCGCCGAACCACATATGTGGATGATATGATCTCCTCTCACCGCGAAAGCGTGAGGCCTGGGATAAAGAGCCCGGGACTTCTGAATAATGTAGATAATTCAGATGAAGATATGGGCACGCACGGATACTATCGAAGGAGTTTTCGGAGTTGCATCATCCGATACTCTGACGTTCAGTGCTACAACCGGAGTCGGACAATCATCGTTGGTCTGGTTTCTTCGAAAAGGTTAGACCAGACGTTAATAAACCGGAAGAATTGTTCTAGAAGTTCCCAGATGAATTGCGGATCCCACAACATAGCTGGTAACGGCAAGTGTGATGGGCCGAAAAACTCCGCGAACGACGCATCGATTCTTGATGCGCATGGGATAACTAGCAGCCGAGCATCTGGAGGCACCGTGACGAACGGACGATCAGATGAAGGTTCAGAGACTAGGGTCTGCGAGCCAGCAATAACGACCCCACGAGCATCCGGCACCATGTTTTCCCAACTGCAGCTAGCCCTGCAGATAGCGCGGATAAAGAGCCGCGGCTTGTAAGTACCCGTAATCTTTACTCTTTGGTAAAAGGCGATGTGCGTTGATGTGGTTGTGCTGCACTTCGTTCTAGTGTAGCCTGTTGAACCTTCCCTTGGAATGGTCCAGGGGAAGGTTCAACAGGAGTGGTACAGTGAGCAGGAGAAACAACGTGAAGCAGTTTTGCCTCTACAGCATTCGCAATACCGCGAACGGCAAGGGGTATATCGGCCAGACCGTAATGAATCCGCCTGAGCGAAGGTGGAAGCAGCATTTGCGTGTCGCGAAATCAGGGTCGATTCCGCTGTACAGGTCGATGCGCAAACACGAGTTCAACAAGTTCGCGTTCGAACCTATGATGATTTTTGAATCCCAGGCTGAATTGGACGCCGCGGAGATTCACATGATCACGGCATGCAACACACTGATGCCGAAAGGTCACGGGTACAACTGTAGCCTCGGAGGGGAGTCCCGCGGAACTGTATCGCATACTGAGGAAGCTAAGATCAGGATGCGTATGGCGAAGAGCACACCGGAGGCGAGGGAGTACTTCCGAAGGCTTCAGATTGGGCGTAAGGCGTCTCCAGAGACGCGGGCGAAGATGAGCGCCTGGCACAGACTCCCAGAGAACAGAGAGCGTGCTAGAGCGGCAAAATTGGGCACAAGAGCACCGAAGAACATTAAGGAAAAGCTCTCCAGGGTTCGACTGAAGATGTACGCTAAAGGTCGGTTATCCGCCGAGGGACGCTCGGCTATTCTATCCGCGGTTCAGGTTCGGGAGATTTACGAAACCGGAAAGGCTTGGCCGCGTACCAGTACCGGGCGGCTCACAAAGGGGCTGATTCCAGCGTTGGTCGAACGCTTCGGAGTCAAGAAATCAGTTCTGAGTTCTATCTTGAGTGGTAAACACAGAACACGACATTCAGCGGCTGTCGACGCTGTTCAATATACCAATCGCCAGTTGACCAAGGCAGAGGTTTCAGAGATCGAAGCCATCGGCCTCACTCTCCAACGGTCAAAGACTGGGCGAGTCAAGCGAGGCGTCCTCGAGACGATCGCCAAGCAGTTCGGAACGACCAAGATCACGGTTTCACGAATCGTCAACAAGAGTTCGCTTGCTATGAAAGGTGTTTAAAGAAATCCTCCACCCCAAAATCCTCAACAGAGCCCGACCCTGTAACGCACCACGGGGCAAGGGAGAGGACCAGAGGACGGACCGAACCCGGCGGTGCAAACCCTTCCCTCACCGCCGGGTTCAATTCGAGGATGAACGAGTAGACGAGCGGGACGGAGATGTAGAACAGGAACAGTCGGTTGAGCTGTCGAGGTTCACGAAGTCAACAGGGTAGCAGCCAGCGCCCTTGGAGATGAGATGGTCAAGAAGACTACGTACATCGCCCCCGTAACGAATGCCGGCGGAGTGAGGACGTTCACCCCGTCCACGGCGCAGATTTTGGGGAAGAGTCCGAACCCGTGCGTGCCTCCAGGTCCAGGCCGAGCTTACACTCCGCTCGACGGCGGGCTCCCGCTACACCTCACAGCCAGCTCTACGTTCTCCTCCGGCTCCGGCGGCGGTGTGAATGCGGTGTCGCTAAAGAACCCCATGGGACGAGCCATGGAAATTCTGGAGATCAAGTGGCAGGTGTCCCTTGACACGTCTACGAACCCATTGACTTCAGGCGACGGTACAGGAGTGCTGGGCGGGTCGATGGCGTGCAAGCTTCAACTCGGAGAACTCCCGCTTACGAACGGATTCGTTCCGGTGTGGAGTTTCGGTCGGTCCGACTTGATCTCTCCAGAGGTCTGTGTTGACAACTTCAACTCAAGAGAATACTCTGAATATAACTGGCGCTTGTCTAGGCCGTTATATGTCCCTGCCGGGGCGGTTGTCCTACCGACGTTTCAGCATCGAGGGCTCCTCGCTTCGGACATCACAGTGACGATCAGTTACAGCGCTAGGGATCTCCCCGACGGGTATACCCCGCCGTCGAAGGTAGCAGTTCCGTACGCTTCGTCATACATCACCAAATCGTTCTTGCTTACCGCCGCAGGAACCGACGTCTCGAACGAAACGGACCTATCAAACCCGTTCGAGGAGACGTTGATTCTCCAACGCATGACTGGACGAGTCCCGGTTATCTCAAGCGCTGTTCCTGGATTCGCCTATGAAAACGACGCTGCGTCCGTCCCGGGAGCGCAGATGAACATCCGGATAGTCGACTCATACGGCCGACCAATCATTCGAGACTTCGCTCCCATGCGGCAGGCATTCAGTCAGGTAACTAGAAGCTGGGAAATGGACGGCCAGAGCATTAATATGGAGCCGAAATCGTTCTACAGGGCGTACATCCGATTTGACGCCCCCATAAACACGATCGTATCTAGTGCTGTGCTTTACGGCCAGGGGCATGTTGGGCTCGTCGGGTACAGGGAGGTGAAGCCGTGATCTCCCGTGCCCCGTTGTTGCTTACTGCTTCAGTTAACCTTGCGGCCGGAGCTGGCACTGTAGCCGACGCTGCCGCGTTGTCCAGTCCGTTTCGAAAGCCGATCTGGATCAACGAGATTCGATGGACGATCAGGTCGAACCTTAGTTCTCCACAGAGTGGGTGGAGTCCTGGGGCTCTTGTATCTACTCGGATGAAGATTGGGCGCGTGGACGTCACCCGAGATTTCATTCCGATCTGGAATCTAGGGACGTCTCTCCAGAGGTCTGAGGCATCTGAGCAACTGTTCGACAACACTGTCTCTAATACCGCTTCTACATATGCCCATCATCGCTGGCTTCTGCCGAAGCCATTGTATGTTCTGCCAGGGTCTACATTGTCCGCGTCGTTCCAGAGGTTGACTGCTTCAGGAGCACCGTTCACCGGCAACTTCACGGTCACTGTATCCTATGCCGGATCGTACGCACATCCGAATGAACCGGTTCCAAAGGAGATTGCGGTCCCATACGCGACGTACTGGCAGCCAACCTCTGCCGGATTCGTTACGAGTGGCGAGTTGAACTTGGCTAACCCGTTTCAGGTTCCCCTGCATGTCCAGCGATTCATTGGTCGATTGTCCGAGACCTCCGGCGGAGTGGCTGGGTTCGAGGATTTCAGTCTAACAGGAGGAGCAGTAACCGTAGACATGAAGGACTCACAGGGATACTTCGTAATCAAGGATCTAACGACGTTTTCCAACGCGTTCGACATCCTCCGGAGGGCCTGGACTTACCAACGGGTTCTTGGGCCTAAGCAGTGGTATACGGCTACGGTTAGCGGGATGACCGCGGTTCAGGATGTAGGGATCTCACTCATTGGATGGCGCCACGAGGTGTATAAATGAGTCCAGAGGCTCAGATGCTCTCGCCCATCCTCCTGCAGGGGACAGTCACTGTGTCTCCTGGCCAGAAGGCTGAAGTACCGTTCGCGGCTGTCCAGAATCCGTTCAAGACGGCCATGCTTGTGGACGAGATTCGGTTCTCGGCGAATGCTACCGGGTCCAATACCACGAACCTCGTTCTGCAGGCTGAGATGTTCGTCGGACGAGTCCCGTTGACGAACGGGCCCATTCCACTCCGGTCGTTTGGTCGGACGCTTAACTGGTATGATGCTGGCTTCCAGAATTCGATTCCGTCGACTTGGAAACTACCCAAGCCGTTGTATATCCCCGCCGGGGAACGGCTCATCATTAAGATTTACTATCTACCTGGGTTCTTGGTCCCCGATAGAACCGTGACAACGATCGTTGTAGGGAGATCTCTACCGGCTAACCAACCGCCTCCGAAAGTCGTTCATTTCCCCTGGGTCGCGCACTTCATGACTCCGTTCGCGGAGAACGTGGATCAAGTTGACACGTCTACTGAGGCTAACCTGATGAACCCGTTTCGTGAAGTGCTCCATGTTCAGCGGTTCATCGGGCGGTATGACAACCTCGCAAACTCGGCGTCGACGAGAGAGGTCTCCGGATTGACCGAGAAGGAGACGAACGTCAGGGCCAGTGACTCATTCGGCAACATTCTAGTTCGGGACCCCACCCCGTTTGCGCACCTGTTCCAGGCACCAACTCGAACTTGGACCATCAACTCTCAATTGGCTCCGAACGGATTTTATCTATTCACTGTCGATCGAACCTGGGACGCCGGAGCATTTTCCGGTACGGTCGCGATTTCAATGGTTGGTCATCACGATGTTGAACTGAGGTAACGAGGGTAACCATGGCTCCTAGACTATCCGCATACGGTAGGGCCGCACTTGGGCAAGAGAGCCCGACTCAGGTCACGTCCATCCTCCCCGAGGCTCGTGGCCCGTCGAGTCAGATCTCTCGTACGTTCCTGTTTCAGAGCTACTTCGACGACACCTTGGCCGGAACGGCTCTGCTCCAACAGGACCAGAGCAATCCGATTGTGGCATCGACGGCGAAGGTTGAGCAGATTACTGGGTACGGGGTAGGGCTCCACCCGAGTTCTCAGACACCGGTAGCGGTCCAGTTCTCGGTCGGCGGCCAGCCGTCTACGGGGCAGCCGATCTATCTCAAGCCAGGGCAAGTTGTTCGTCCTTATGGGCTCCCTGGCGAGACTTCGAGAGCGTTTTCTGGGTTCACCTGGGGGTTGCCGTTCGGCTGGCTCGGCGGCGGCATGGCAACACTGGTGGTCCTCGCGTCCCCTGATGCACAGGTGCACTGGTACCAGGAGTCTCCTGAGATCATCTTCCAGCGGATCCGGCTCCGGATTGTGGCGAATGGGGCGCTCCCGGCCGTGGCTCCGAAGAACTGGCCGTTGCGGTTTCCATGGTCTCAAGCTGTTCGCGGAGCTGACTCTGGGCTCCAGAAGGGTCAGGCTGTCCTGGCGGTGACCCCCACTCGGACGATCATGCGATTGAGGATGACTGCATTGGGGGCCCCTGCGGTCATGCGAATGATTACCCAGGATAGCAACGATTTCGATCTAGACTCGGCTGGGGCGTTGATTCCAGGCCAGGCATCGGCGACTGACATTACTTGGGGAACCTGGGCCGCGTTCGGGGCAGGTAACCTGGCCACTCAGTATCAGATGATTTCGCTTGATGATCTCGGATGGCGTCTGGCGGCTGATGACGGCGGAGTGGTCCTGGCATCCACTGGCGCGGACCTTCAAGGACAGTATGTGGATATTGCCCGATACGGCAAACTGGCTTGAGAATGATTCGAGAAACTGAGGAGCGTTCATGAAGATGCGCAAAAATCGTATGGGGTGGTGGGAGCCAGAACTCCAACTCGAGGGATATGGTTCCGTCGGCTGCAGCGAGTGGACGATCCTCCGGGACCGTCTCGACCTCCTGCTCAAGCAAGCCGAGGCATCCAACGCCACCACCTCGAATGCGTACCTCGTCGCGCGATCGTACTACGACAACAACACCGGCTGGCTCAACGGCCCTGCCGTCCTGTTCGGTAGTGCCTGCGAGGCGTACGTCAAGGAGATCAACGCGATCGTCAAGAACCTGACTTCGGCCATCTCGTCCTCCGGGTCGGTTCCGGTGATCGAGGGGCCTGACCAGCAACCGGGTGAATCAGCCTGGGACGCGCTCAGTGGCACGGTGAAGTGGATCGTCGGCGGAGCTGTAGCGATCTCAGCAGCGGTTCTGGCAGTCAAGGTGCTCCCGTTCTTCGATTTCATGAAGCCGAAGCGTAGAAGGTACGGGGCCTTGGACCCAGAGCAGCGGGATCTCGAGGGTTACTCGAAGAAACGACGTAAGCGGAGGCAGTCATGAAACGGTTCAAGGGATTCGGCATGAGTCTGGACACGTCTTCGTACGCGACGACGCAGAGCAAGTATTCGATTCCTCAGGTTTTGGTCAGTTCCCCGGATCCACAGAATGTGGTAATCGCGGCTCCTCCGCAGAACATCGTGATCGCGCTACCGACTGTTTCTCCAGATATAGTGTATGCGCCTCCTACAATGCTCCCTGGAGACCACCCGATCTTCCTTCCTGGGGATTCAACGGTTCTTAGACAGCAAGCTGCCACAGGAGTTCGGTCTCCAGATATAGTGTATGCGCCTCCTACGATGCTCCCTGGAGACCACCCGATCTTCCTTCCTGGGGATTCAACGGTTCTCAGGCAGAAGGCGGCTCTTACTACAGCCTCCGGTGGCCCGTCGTTCGAGCCCGGAGACCCGTCCCTGCGCCCCATGGGGCTGACTCCAGTGGATCCAGGCACCGGGGAGGCCCTCGCGACTACGGGCATCAGGGCCCCTCCCCAGGCTAGCCCTGAGAGCACGAGTTCGAGTACGATCGCCCTCGTCGCCGGTGGAGTCGCACTGGCTGCAGGACTCTGGTTTGTCACCCGATAGGCGCTCACACTTAAGGAGATGGAAGGATGAACGGAAACGGCAGTGATGGAAGCGGACCTAAGCCACCGATGGGACTTCATTTTTTGTCTGCACTCTCACACGGAGCACTGGCGGTTGCCCACCTCGCATTTGGACCGAACCCCGATGACGAAACGGAAGACGAACAACCAGTCCCGCGTCGTCGAAGGCGAGTCACGAGTGGTAAGCGTGCAGGGTCCGGTTCCTGTTGCAACGGCAGCCGTCGTAAGAAGTCCACCCCGAACGGTTCAGACACGTAAACCAGTTCAACAGACTAAGTGTCCACTGTGCGCGACTCGAATCGGAACGACGCAGATCTCACTGGGGCCAGTAACGGTGTCGGTATGCGATCCTTGCAGTCAGCCAGTGTTCCACATGTCGGGTCTATTATCCTGGTTCACTAGACGCTGAGGGAGAGATGATCATCGGACTAGGTGCGTACAGGCAGGTTCCAGAAGTAATCGGTGCTGAGGTTGCGGCCGGAGATAGTATGTTCGACGGCGCAGGCCGAGCGATTTTTATTGGCGTGAGCACTGGCGTGCTGGTGTGGGTTACTACGCGGATTTTGAACTCAGCGTTTCCATCGGGAGCGAGGTAATATGAAACGGTTTCTTCCAGTTCTGACCGCGGTTCTAGTCGGGTCCATCGCATTCGGCGTAGAACAGACGGTCAATCAAGGAACGCCAGGCACTCGCGGCCCGTGGCCAGTGACGGCCGGGGCGGGTTCATCGGGCACCGGAACCGCATCGAGTCTGAACGCGAAGTACCCAACGGCCCAGACGACCGTTCTGACGATTAATGCCACTCCATGCACGGCGATTGCAGGAGCGTCATGCACGACGATCTACACGGCAACTGACTGGGGACAATGGAGTAACCTCACCATCTCCCTAACGAACACTGACGGAGCCAACGCGATCACGAACGTCCTGGTCGAGTGGAGTCCCGACGGCACTCACTACGAGTTGTGGGACAGTACGGCGTTTGCTGCTCTGGCTGCAGGAGCGACGAAGAGTATTGCAATCGCTGGAAACTCTCGACGGTATCTTCGAATCGAGGCCCGTGCTGCGGCGACAGTGACTTCGGCCGTGGTCACAATTACCGCGAACGACGGGTGATCCGATGAAACGACTGTTTCTTCTATCTCTCTTCGTTGGGATCCAAGCCAGTGCTGGTCCAACCATTGTCGAAGCCGGAGGGTACCTGCTCCTTCCTAAACTACAAATTACGGAAACAACATCCGGCCTCACGGTCATGTCGGTCAACGTCAACACGCGTTTCGGTTTTGACGGACTAACCGGAGCGAAGTACTTGTCAAGTAACGGAACGAACCTAGTTCTCACTGGGCTCACTGGGCAGATGACCGGTCTCGGAATCGGCACCGCGCCGTCGTATTTGCTCCACCTGTCCGGGGCAGTTACTGGTGGCGTGATGCTCGGACTTACTGGTTCGTCCATGATTTCGTCAGACCTAGGTATATACATCGGTGGCCCAACGCTCACTGGGGCTATCCAACTCACATACATGAGCGCGACGACGACTTCGTACACGGAGATGTTCTTAGTAAACAGTAACAGTACCAGCGGCACTGCTGATGCTCGAATTCAGGTCTCGTCCACTGGAGCGAGCGGAGGAGATCCGTATTTCGCAATGACTATCTCCGGTGTGGACAACTGGGCGATGGGGATCGACAACTCCGACTCTGACAAATGGAAGGTGTCCAGAAGTTCTCGACTCGGGACGAACGATCTCGTGTCAGTTACCACTGCTGGAGCGATGGACACTGCAAGCACGATTTCATCGAACCTTCTGAAGGTTCCTGTAGTTCACGGTTCAGGCACTGCCGCTCAGGCGATCGAATCCGGAAGCGGTGCGGCGACTGCGGCGACTTTGGCGGTTACGTTTGGTACTGCTTTCGCGACAGCTCCTAACTGTGTGTGCGCAGATACTAACGCCGTACCAGTGCCGTGCGGTATTTCAGTTGCAGCAGATACTACTTCAGTATCCTTTAAGGCTGTTGGTACTGATACTATTCAATGGATCTGTATCGGCGCGAGGTAGTGTAAATGGCAACCACTGCACAAGTCACCGCTGGCTCGCTCGCGACGATCATCACGTCGACTGATCTCGCGTTCGACGTGTTTACGGCGAACTCGTCAACTGGTGCGGTGACTTCCAGCTATCTCTCGTCCAGGGCCAAGTCGTACCTCACCTCAGAACTCCTGCGCCTCATCACCCTGGACAGCACGCTGACCGTTGCAGCAGCGTTCCAGGGGCTAGTTCAGTCTCTCGTCTCAGTAGATCAGTTAGAGAGTAGTTCGTTCTCCATCAGCGTCTCCCAGGTTGGGTCCGTTGCGACTCTGTCAGTCTCTGGTCTGCAGGCGACATCCCACGTTACTGTCTCACTCCCGTTCAGCACGTCTTCTCCCTTCGCTCCCCCTGCATCGGTCATCCCGTCGATCCTCGTCGGGTCCGGAATCCACAACATCAAGGCTGCACCGTACAACGCTCGGGGTGATGGAGTAGCTGACGATACGGTTGCCGTCCAGAAGTTCTACACGGACATGGCTGCTGCAGGACAGGGCGCTTGGTACGTCCCAGACGGCACGTATAACTGTTCCACGACTGTATCCGCGGTCTACGGCGTAGTTGGGGCGTTCCATCTGTACGGTGATGACGGGATGGTCCGTGGACTGAACGGCGGAGCCATCTTCAGGTGGACCGGAGCGAACGGTGGGAAGCTGTTCAAGCTCCGCGGGATGAACAACTGTTTGATCGAGAACATCACCTGGGACGGGAACTCCAAGGCCGACTGTTCGATGCACTCGTGCGAGTATGTCGAAGCGGCTGGGGCGAACCTCAAGCCCAGTCAGAACGTGTTCTGGCACAACTGTCAGTTTGTAGGTAACAGGACGAACACGAATTCAGACTCGTTTAGAGTCGGCCTAGACGATGCAGCACAGCCGAATCTTCAGACTTCAGAGTATGTTTGGACCGAATGCTATTTCGCACCTAGTGGTGCTGGAGCATGTAGGAGCGCTATCAACATCCAGACTCCCGGCAATTGCAAGAATTTCAAAGCGACGGACTGCGTTTTCAACTCGTGTGACTATGGATGGTACCAGCTATCGGGCTCTGGCACGACGGACATTCACTCCTGCTTCATCACGAACACTGGATTCAACGTTTCTGGCTGGGCCATCTACATGGGTAGTGGGCAGTCCCTTAACGTTTCGTCTCTTCGAATCGAGAATGGCGGTGTTGGATACCATGCCGGGATGAT
>WNFL01076127.1_pt1 | contig 11303 bp, 13 predicted proteins | sample 5400361 | NCBI WGS metagenome assembly WNFL01 (sample SAMN13153351, study PRJNA577476) | soil metagenome | isolation source: 40 cm soil on Douglas fir-dominated hillslope | place: USA:California | collected 2013-09-17
AGAAGAAATTTCATGATGGTTTCCTTGCTGATTTAATGGGAGCCGAAAGGCTCCTCTTACGATTCTACTATCTTTATCTCGTCTTCTGTCAATCCATATCATCCCGTCCGTGGACTCAATCTCCCGCTGTAGGGACTCCTTCTCCTGCGGCAACCGCGGACTGCGCTTGTGCAATTCAAGCATGCGCTCCACGAGTGAGGCCGGCTTATCGTGCCACGCTTTGTTGGGCAGTGATTGCTGGATTACAGTAAAAGAGGTCAACCGCTTCCTAATCTTTTCGTCATTCTTTTACTTTCCGACGCATTAAATATCCGTTCTCACCTTAGCCCTCACAACGAATAACGATAATAACATATTGACAAACGATAAATCGCGTGTTACGATATGATTATCTAATAGTAAGTGAGGTACTGTTTATGAAACGAAGTTCAACATTATTCTTAAGGGCAGTAATTTTACTTATCGCAGTCGTAGCACTCGCCGTTATGATTTGGGAGTGAACGCGATCTCACCTGAAACGTATGCGGCATATTGCGTGGGATGTAGACAAAAGTTCCCGGTCCACCGATGATGATCTCTTCGCCAAGCGTGAACGCGATCTCACCATCCAGCACAAACCAGACCTCATCCTCGCGGGTGTGTGCATGGAGCGGCACGGCCATGTGCTTGTCCGCCAAGCCTTCCAGCGCCCAATACTGACCGCCGGTCTCTTCACCGAGCGCCTTGAAATTGAGCAGCGCGCCCAGGTGCCACAGCGCACGCCCTTGTTGGTTCTGCAAAATCACGGGAGTAATTTGTTTTTCCATTTCAATCTCCTTTGTTTGATTGAAATGATAATAAGGCATTCGCCACGTGGGCGCATCGGGGATGACCCCTATTCGCCGCCCCTATTTTTTATCCGCAGGACTGCTGCGCTGGTTCAGGAAATACGTCGCCGCTTCAGATCGATTTCTTAACCCCAGCTTGCCCAACACCTGACCTACGTGATGCTCGACCGTCTTCGCGCTGACGACGAGTCGGGATGCGATCTCGCGATCGCTCAATCCATGCGACAACAACTCAAGGACTTCCGCTTCACGTGTCGTGAGAAGCTGATCTTGTGACCGAACATTCGCCTTCACTGCCGCTCCCATCTCTCGCAACAATCCATTCGTTTCATCCGCATCATGCGCCGCGCCGATTCGTTCAAAGCCAGCAAATGCCGCTTTTGCCCATGTGATCGCACCTGCCCTGTCCGTATCCTTGAGTGTACGCGCCAACTCCAATTTGACTCTGCACGCAAGCACGGAGCCCTGATGGACATCCAAATGATCAAGCGCGGCACGAAAATGTTTGACCGCGTCCTCTTCATTCGAATAACGGCTGATTTGTCCCAACGCCAATTCGGACTGTGCAAGAAATAAATTACTGGCTGTTAACTTAGATAACGATACCAACTCATCCGCAACACGGCGCGCTGACTCAAGATCATTTGAAGTCAAAAAAACATCCACTAACAAACGAAGTAACGGCGCTCGATGCAGTGACGGAGACGAATCCGATTGAAGCGCCCGCTCCAAGACTGCTTTTGCCAATTCCGATTCGCCGCGCGCCAGATGCAACCGCGCCCGTGGCAAGACGGAACTTCCGTAATCTTCATATCCTCCAAGCAACACTTCCGCTTCTTCTAATCGTCCCTGACTCACGCGCAAGTCTGCTAACTTAAGCAGCGCATTCACCCGCAATCCACGATGACCCTCATCAAACGTATGGATTGCTTCCGTCAGCGCGGTTTCGGCGTCCTGCCATTTGCCTGTCTCCGCCAACAGACTCCCATACGTGGTGCGACAATACGCAGATAAAAACGAACATTGATAACGCCGCGCAAACCATCCATTCATCGCACTGACGTTCGCTCGCAAAAACACCTGCTCGCGCGCGAGCCATGCCGCAAGCCGCGCGGCTTTGGGCAAATCCCCGCTTGATTTATATCCGCGATAAGCTAATGTCCGTTGTTCATGAGATTCAGGAATTTCGTTCAACCACCACAACGCCAGACCCAACCCATCATGCGCTTCAGGAGAATCTGATTCCATTAGCGCACTTTCGAATTGCTCCTTCGCATCCTCCCACTTCGCATTTGCAAGCGCAGATTGACCAATAGAAACATAATTCGGGGAACCATCCATATTTGGTGATTATAACTGCCTGCACATTTTAGCGAGAATACACTTGGGCTATAATCGCATCATGAATAAGCTTACTCCCCCCACACCTGATGAATATGCAGAGTTCTACGCGGGCTATATACAACGTGCAATCGCAAGAGGCGACGTACTCGCCGCGCTCCCGAAACAAATCGACCAGATCAAATCTACACTAGGAATTCTTTCAGATGAACAAGCTCTTTTCCGCAATGCACCAAAAGAATGGTCTATCAAGGAAGTCATGGGACATCTCAACGATGTGGAACGCGTCTTTTCGTACCGATTGCTGCGTGTGTCACGAAATGACCCCACTCCCCTCCCCGGTTTTGAACAGGATGATTATGTGCGCGAGTCGGGCTTCGATCAATGTGCACTCAAGGATTTGATTCAAGAGTTTGAATATTTACGCCGTGCAAATATTCTAGCGATTCACAACATGCGCGAAGAAGCCACGCTGCGGCGCGGCACAGCCAGCAATAATCCCATTAGTGCGCGCGCATTGATCTACATGCTGGTCGGTCACGTCGATCATCATATTGCAAGTTTGCATGAAGTATATTTCCCAAGCTTGAATAAACCATTAACTTAAACACGCGAGATCAAAGGTAACATATTCGTAATTTTAAACTCTTGACGAAGTAACAACCGTGGGAGTATAACCCGTTAGGTTTTATGAACAAATATCATTCCACACAAAGAAAGGAAGTGACCGCCTTGGACGATGACGTGCCCTTAGTGCGCCCAAAGTTGATTCGTTTTAACGTCTCTGAATTGCGAAGTTCACAGGGTTTTACCAGCCATTCCAACGCGTGTCACTTTTTGCCATGCGCAGATTGAGGCTATATCTCTGCCTGTAAACCTTCGCCACCTTCGGAGACATCCAAGGTGGTTTTTATTTTAATCACGGAGGTATATTAATGAATGCAGAAATAACAATATTAAAGCTTGAAGCTTTGATCGAAGCACGCGACTTCACCTCTCTGCGCGAGGAGATCAAGAACTGGCCCGCAGGCGATCTGGCTGAATTGATGGAACCGTTGTCGGCTGAGAAAGAGGCGGTGGTTTTTCGTCTATTACCGCGCGAGCAGGCTGCGCAAATCTTTTCCTATCTCCCCATGGAACGTCAGGAAGAGTTATTGAAAGCCATGGCACATGAGGAAGTTGTCAACATTCTCAATGCCATGTCTGACGATGATCGCACTGACTTGTTGGAGGAACTCCCGGCGAAAGTGACACAGCAATTGCTCAGTTCGCTTTCAGATGAAGAAAGACAAGCGGCATCGAAACTGCTTGGATACAAAGAGAATAGTGTGGGGCGTTTGATGACTCCGCATTTCGTGCGCGTCAAAGCTCACTGGACAGTTGATCATGCACTGGATCATATCCGCCGCTACGGCATAGACAGTGAAACCATGAGCATGATCTATGTTATCGATGAAAACAGCAAACTGATCGACGATCTACGTATTCGACAAATCCTGCTTGCAGCTCCCGATGCGCTAGTGCAGGATCTGATGGATTCTCGCTTTGTCTCTTTGAAAGCCACTGATGACCGCGAAGTGGCAGTGGAAGCATTCAAAGAAGCAGACTTGATCGCCCTGCCTGTAACCGATAGCGAAGGTGTCTTGATCGGCATTGTCACGGTGGATGACATTCTCGATGTGGCTGAAGAAGAAGCCACAGAAGATATTCAAAAGATGGGCGGTAGTGAAGCGCTTGACGAACCATATATGGAAATCGCCATTCCCAACATGGTGAAGAAACGCGCCACCTGGCTGGTGGTTTTATTCTTGAGTGAAATGCTCACAGCCACCGCGATGAGCAAGTTTGAAGATGAAATGAAATTGCAAAGGCTGTTGTGCTTTCGATTTTTGTTCCACTCGTGATTTCAAGCGGTGGCAACTCAGGTTCGCAAGCCTCAACCTTGATTATCCGCGCGATGGCATTAGGCGAAGTGAAATTGAAGGATTGGTGGCGTGTGATGCGGCGTGAAATTCTTTCCGGGTTTTCGTTGGGTGCAATTCTGGGCACATTAGGCTTTATTCGCATTTCAGCATGGGCGTTGCTCTTTCATTCCTATGGCGAACATTGGCTGTTGATTGCTATCACAGTTGGGCTGGCATTAGTTGGGATTGTTTTATGGGGTAGTTTGGCAGGCTCCATGTTACCATTTATTTTGCGTCGTATCGGCTTGGACCCAGCTGCGTCCTCTGCACCGTTTGTGGCAACGCTCGTAGATGTTTCGGGCTTGATCATTTATTTCTCAGTCGCGGCTTTTATCCTCCGCGGAACTCTTTTGTGACTTCGCTATGAACATGCTATAGCCCTCAGATGTAGAATCTGAGGGCTTCTTTTTTCAGCTTATAATTCGACGCATCATGCCCAATTATTTCATCGAACCTTTTGTGGATACGGGACTTGGCAACTCTGCCTATTTGATTGGTTCTCACGACACGAAAAAAGGGATATTGATCGACCCGCTTCGCGACGTAGACCGATACCTGCATGCCGCGTCCGAGCTTGGGATACAGCTGACGTATGTCCTTGATACCCACCTGCACGCAGACTTTGTTTCCGGCAACCGCGAGATCGCGCATCAAAGCGGCGCGATCATTGGCGCCAGTGCTGGAGCAGGACTTGGCTTCGACCATAAACCGCTGGATGAAGATTCGGTCATAGATATGGGGGCATTTCAGATCAAGGTGATGATCACTCCGGGACATTCTCCTGAGCACATCTCCTATCTGGTATTGAATGATAAGAATATGCCATCGGCATTGTTCAGCGGCGGAGCTTTGATCGTGGGAGGCGCAGCGCGCACAGACCTACTTGGTCACGAACATACCGATGCACTAGCAAGCGATCTCTATCACACCATTCACGATAAGTTATTGAAGCTACCTGATGAACTGAACGTCTTCCCCACACACGGAGCAGGATCGTTTTGTGTTGCACCCGCGTCAAATGACCGCGTTACAACAATTGGACACGAACGAAAAACTAATCAATTGGCACAGCCACAAAGCGAGGATGAGTTCACCAAACGTTCCTTGCGAGGCTTGCCTTCCTATCCAACGTATTACAAGTTTATGCGCGAGATCAATCTGCGTGGTGCAAAAATATTAGGCAGTGTACCTATATTGAAACCATACTCTCCCAGCGAAGTCAAAGCTCTCATGGACCAGGGGGTGGTGGTATTGGATATCCGTCATCAGAAAAAATTCGCAGCGGGATACATCCCTAACTCGTATGGGATACGAGTCGATGCACCGTTGGTTGTTTGGGCAGGTTGGGTGATTCCATTCGGGAGTAGGATTGTGCTGGTCGGTGAGTCAGCAACTGACCGGGAAGATGCGACGCGGCAACTCATTCGCATTGGATATGACGATGTGTTGGGTTATCTCGAAGGCGGAATCGACGCGTGGGCACGCGGATATCCTGTTGCTACAGTTCAAACCGTCAATGCCAAACAGTTGCGGGATCATTTGCATGATGTGACACTTGTGGATGTGCGTAATCGCTCGGAATGGGAGGAGGGGCATATTCCTGGCGCGATCCATTTTGAAGGCGGACGTATTCCGTGGGAAGTATTGCCATTCCCGCAAGATAAACCTCTGGCACCTCTGGCGATTCAGTGTGGAAGCGGCAATCGTTCGATGATCGCCATCTCCGTTTTGAAGCGGCGTGGCATTCACAATGCGATTCAAGTGGAGGGTGGAATCACCAAATGGAAGATGAGTGGATTTGAGGTTGTGAAAGATCGCCCGAATTTGACCACACTATGAATTTTCCAGCCTTCGATGAACAACTGCCATTTTTGAATCAATTCATCCTTGAATTGGTGGATGCTTATCACGCGGGAAAAATCAATTTATGGGATGAACTCAACGAAAAGGTAAAAACCTTCTTCACGTCTGAACGAATGGATGAAATGGAAATCCTGGTTCCCGGATGGAAGAAAATGGCTTCATATTTAGAAGGCGTCACACTCACGCATGTGATGTGCGTGTTTCTGGGAATGTATATGATGCCCGAATACCTACGCCTTACACACGAACAACAAGAAGAAATGAAATGGGTCATTCTTCTTCATGACGTGGAGAAGCAACCCCAGGCAGGAAAAAGAGACCATGCCCACGCTTTTCGCTCAGCAGTTGGTGCGTCAAGAACATTGCCGAGATTGGGTTTTCCTGTCACGTCAGAATATCATTCTCTGATTGACAACTGGGATCAATTTACCCGTTCAGCCGTTACAAAACTCGAGAATTCACCAGACGATGTACAAGATAATCGCAAATTCCCAACTATCCTAGATGGCATTGAGCGGATGTTCGGACAAAACACACCTGCCGCTTTGATCATCAAAACGATATTATTTCATCTTTCAGTAAACATGGATTTATGGCCCCCACCAAATCCACTGACAAACGCTGAAGTCAAAAGTTATTTCAACAGAGAGCTTTCCACCTTGCTTCTGATTATGAATCTGGGGGACAATGATGGCTGGGCATTATTTAATCCTGAAGTCAGGAAAAATCAGCTCGCTGATATTATCGACAAATTCGAAAAGATCGAGAAATTACTTTCTTCCTAAAGGATAATACATGGACAAAGAATTCTGGGTATCTATCGTCAAAAACGAATACAAAATCCCTGAGGGACATACGCTCGAAGCGTTGACCCAAACTCTATTTAGCCATCTCGGCAGTATTGACCCAGAATTACGCGATGACATCGCATATGGCATCTATGCCAATTGGCTCAAGCGTGAAATGTTTACGAAAGACGAAGTCGATGCACATGTAGATGAATTGCTTTCCAATTTAGACAAAGGTATCGGCGAAACTGAAACAGACTCTGTCTTCCTGCGAACATTCTCCGTACTGCTGCTCGCAGAAATCGTGCACAACGATAACAAGAAGCCATTGCTTGAGAAGGATCAAATCGAATCCATTCTCGAAAAAGGATTATCGTATCTTGAAGCAGAAAAAGACCCACGCGGGTATATCCCGGTCAAAGGCTGGGCACATGCGCTGGCTCACACCGCTGACCTGCTGCTGGTGCTTGGTAAAAACCGGAACACTGAGAAAGACGATCTCGAAAAGATACTACAAAGCATCGCAAATAAACTCGTTCACTCCACAAATTGGGTTTATATCCACGGCGAAGATGACCGTCTCGCCAATGCGGTGCTGATGATCCTTCAGCGAAATTTGGTCACAATTGAATTTCTAAAGTCCTGGCTCAAATCCTTTACCGAGCCTGAAAAACCATGGAGCGGTGCTTATACAGATGAGGGACAAACAAAAGCGTTTCATAACTCACGAGATTTCTTGAGGAGCTTATCTTGGACAATCCGAACAGCGGGCGAGATACTTGAAAAAGAAACACTTGCAAAACTTGTTTACGAAGCGCTTGATAATTTGAAACCTTATTAGTTGCTTTATAATCTCAGCATGAACTTCAAAGAAACTGTCAAAGCCGGATACAACCAGATTGCTGACCGCTATCTCGCCGAGCGAACGACCGACTCGGAAGATGTCCGCTTGCTTGGCGACTTTATCGAGTTGATGGCGCCGCATGCCAAAGTATTGGATGCGGGATGTGGCGCGGGGATTCCCATCAGTAAAATACTGGCAGAACATTTCAATGTTACTGGCGTGGATTTTTCAGAAGCGCAAATTGAATTGGCAAAAAAGAATGTACTGAATGCCAAATTTATTTGCGAAGATATGACCAAGCTAAATTTTCCTGATGACACATTCGATGGTATTTGCTCCTATTACGCCATCATCCATATTCCGCGCGAAGAACATCAATCCCTGCTTGCCGATTTCCATCGCATGCTCAAGACTGGCGGTATGGCTTTATTATGTTTGGGCGCAGAGAATCTAATCGACGACATTGACGAAAACTATCTCGGCACACGCATGTATTGGAGTCACTACGACTCAGCTACGTATCTCAAGCTGCTCAAAGAAATCGGCTTCGCGATTATGTGGGCTAGGTACGTTAAAGACAGAACTTGCGAAGGTGCAGGACATTTATTTGTGTTGGCGCAAAAAAAGTAAAACATCATGTCAGCTATCGAAGTCACCCAACTCCAAAAAACATTTCAGACCAAACGCAAAACCGTCGGGCTACGTGGGTCGATGCGTGCACTCTTCAAGCCAGAATACAGTTCCATCGAAGCTGTGCGCAGACTTTCGTTTGAAATGGAGGCGGGTGAGTTGCTTGGCTTCATTGGTCCGAATGGCGCAGGCAAATCCACCACGATCAAAATGCTCACTGGTATTCTGCATCCATCTAGTGGCGATGCAAAAGTTTTAGGGTTCATCCCGTGGAAGGAACGTCAAAAACTCGCCTACCAAATCGGCACGGTGTTTGGTCAACGTCCGCAGTTGTGGTATCACCTCCCCGCTATTGACACGTTCATGCTGTTCGGAAAAATTTATGAGATGGATGACCGCGAAACAAAAAAACGAATCGCGTTTCTCGCGGAAGCGTTTGAGATGGAGCACTTGCTGGAGACGCCCGTCCGCAAACTTTCACTTGGACAACGTATGCGCTGCGAAGTTGCTGCATCGCTCCTGCATCGCCCAAAGTTGCTTCTGCTCGATGAGCCGTCCATTGGCTTGGACGTGGTCGCCAAGCAAAACATCCGCGATGCGATTCGCAGAATGGCGCAGGAGGAGAATGTCGGCGTCTTGCTCACATCACATGACGCAGGCGATCTTGAAGCGCTATGTCGCCGCGTCATTATCATCAACCACGGACAGATCGTTTACGAGGACAAAGTTTCGAATCTCAAACGCAAATTCCTCACCCGTAAAATGGTGGAGGTTCGATACGCTGAAGAAGTATCCAAAGATTTTTCGATCAACGGCGTTGAGATTCTGAAGATCGGACATTACGGCGTCAAATTGAGATTCGATACCACCAAGACACCTGTAGACGCAGTCATGTCGCATCTTTCAGAGGCTGGCGAACTCGTGGATATTACCGTGTCTGATCCGCCATTGGAAGACGTGATCGCGAAGATCTATGAACAAGCCCGCGAAATCGAGTTAAGCGCATGAAGAGTTTCAAAAAATACTGGTCGATCTTCCGAATTACACTGATCAATTCGCTCGCATACCCTGGCGAATTAATCGGACGCAGTCTGATGATCATCCCATTCATGTGGATCTTTTACCAGTTGTGGAAAGTCACCTTCCAGGCAGCCGGCATAGATAACATCAACGGTATGACCCTATATAGCACAATGTGGTATCTCATGATGGCAGAGACCATTGAGCTCAGCCGCCCCGCATTAGCACGTACGATTTCAGAAAATGTAAAAGATGGCTCCATCGCTTACATTCTCAATAAGCCTTACAGCTTCCTGCTCTATCAATTCAGCAACTCCATGGGTGAGACCATCTTTCGCGCGCTGATGAATGCGTTGTTTGGCAGTGCAATGGTCTGGTGGCTGGTCGGTCCACTGCCTGCTCCGCTCGGATGGTTGTTTGCGCTCATTGCAATTCTCGGAACCTGGGTCTTGAATTTTTGCATCACCTGCCTAATCGGTCTCTCCGCATTTTTGGTCGAAGATGTTTCGCCATACATGTGGATTTACCAGAAGTTCGTTTTTATTCTCGGCGGCTTCCTGATCCCGCTTAGTTTTTATCCGCCGTGGCTGCAAACAGTTGCCAAAGCCCTACCCTTTGCCGCAATGATCTACGGACCGTCACAATTATTTGTTACGCCTTCGCTTGAACTCTTTGCCAACGTATTGCTCATGCAATTTATCTGGATTGCGATCCTTGGCTCAACGCTTGTATTTTCCTATAATCGCGGCGTGACGTATCTGACGGTGAATGGAGGTTAATTCGTTGGTCGAGTAGGACTGAGCGATAGCGAAGTCCATATCGAGACCAAACGTTGATAGAAAGTATTTTGCTTATATTGTGGTCTCGATATGCTTTTCGATGAACACGAAAAGCTACTCGACCACCGAGTACATAAATTATGAAAGAACTCAAATTCCTCCTCGCCGTTTGGCAAGCCAATCTACTTTCTGTCATGGAGTATCGCGTCTCGTTCATCACGCAAGTCCTTGGCATGATGCTCAACGACTTCATGTATTTCGCCATTTGGATCATTTTCTTTGACCGTTTTAAAGATGTGCGCGGATGGGGCGTTGGCGATATGTACATTACCTATGGTGTGCTTGCCAGCGCATTTGGGCTGGTCTCATTATTTCTCGGCAACGCCTTCACCCTCAGCGAAATCATCAACAACGGGCGGCTTGATTATTATCTTTCCCTGCCGCGCCCGGTTTTACTCCATACAGTTTCGAGTCGCATGATCTCCAGCGGCATGGGCGACTTCACCTATGGCTTCGTCAGCTATGCATTATCCGGTCAATACACGTGGGATGGTTTTCTGCGCTTCATCCTGGCAACCTTTTTAGCGGCGGTCGTTTTCGCGTCCTTTCTTATTCTTGCGGGCAGCCTCGCATTCTGGTTCGGGATCATCTCCAACCTGACCAACCTCATGGTCAACGCCATGATCACATTTGGAATCTATCCCACTACCTTATTCGATAGTTACGCAAAACTGATTCTCTTCACCATCATTCCCGCCCCGCCGCATTAATGGGCGCAGTCCCAGCTGAATTCATTACACAATTCACCTGGGGCAGTTTAGCAAAATTATTTGCCGGTGCAACCATCTTTCTCCTTTTAGCAATAACGCTTTTCTACACTGGATTGAAGCGTTACGAATCCGGTAGTGCAATTCAGATTGAGGTATAGATGGGACTTCAAACAGAGTTGGCTCAGGAATTGGAAAGCAAGCATTAGAACTTTCATCACTTACTGGATTCTATTCCCGAAGCCTTATACGCTCATCCCAGCGCCAACCCAGCGTGGGCAATTGGCGACGTGTTGTATCACGTCACGATAGGAACAATTGCGATACGGTTTGAAATATGGATGATTCATACTGCTCCACGTTTGATTCAATTTGCGCTTAATGACAGCACATCCAAGTTGATCAATTGGATCAATGCACCCTTTGCCCGCCGCGGACAGCGAGTCACCCATCAGAGATTGATCAAGGCGGATGAGGCAG
>WNFL01008248.1_pt2 | contig 11302 bp, 12 predicted proteins | sample 5400361 | NCBI WGS metagenome assembly WNFL01 (sample SAMN13153351, study PRJNA577476) | soil metagenome | isolation source: 40 cm soil on Douglas fir-dominated hillslope | place: USA:California | collected 2013-09-17
ATCACCGGAGACCTGGTCGATGGATCGGTGGCCGATCTGGCGCATCACGTGGCGCCGATTGCGCGGCTTTCCTCCCGGCACGGAACGTTCTTCGTGACCGGCAACCATGAATACTATTCCGGCGCCGAGTCCTGGATCGCGGAGCTGCGACGGCTGAATGTGCGTGTGCTGCTCAATCAGCACGTGGTGCTGCAGCACGATGCAGAATCGGTGGTGGTGGCGGGGGTTGCCGACAGCAGCGCGCACCATTTTATCGCCTCTCACCGCAGCGACCCGCACGCGGCGCTGCAGGGTGCGCCGGCGCACGCGTCCTTCAGGCTGCTGCTGGCCCACCAGCCACGCAGCGCGTTGGCCGCGGCCGACGCCGGATTTCAATTGCAGCTGTCCGGCCATACCCACGGCGGGCAGTTTCTGCCCTGGAACTTCTTTGTTCGCCTGCAGCAGCCATTTGTCCGCGGGCTGAATCGATTGCGCGGACTCTGGGTGTACGTGAGCCGAGGCACCGGGTACTGGGGGCCTCCCCAGCGATTTGGAGTGCCCTCGGAAATCACGCGGCTTAAGCTCGTCCGGCGGGCCGACTGACGCCAATCGCTAGGACTGGAGCAGTTTCCAGGACAAGTGGGCAGCCACCAGCATCAACAGCGCAGCCAGAGCCTTGTTCAGCGTCGCGACCGGCAGCCGATGGGCCAGGCGCGCGCCCAGCGGCGCGGTAGCCACCGCAGCCAGCGAAGTGGTCCAGGCCGCCGGGAGAAATACGTAGCCGACACAGCCGTCCAGGCAATGGCCTGGGCGTCCAGCCAGCAGGGACCCCATCACCGCAGCCGCCGCCAGCGGCAAGCCCAGCGCCGCTGCAGTCCCGATCGCGCGTTTCATCGGCAGGTGGCGCGCCAGCACGGGCACCGACAGCAGCGCGCCGCCAACACCCACCAGGGCCGACAGCAGTCCAATCGCAAAGGCGCGAGCCGACAGGCCGATCGCCTCCGGTACCGGGGCCGCCGATGTCCGCGGGTTTGCGACCGGCGCCCGGGCGACGAGCCTGCGGATCGAGTACAGCGCGAAAGCGATGAACAGCGCCAGCGTCGCCCGCCCGCCGATGACGGCGGCCAGAAAGCGCCCGCAGAGCGCACCGGCGACGATGCCGGGTGCCAGACGCCGGAACGCCGGCCAATCGATCGCGCCGTGGGCCGCATGGGCACATGCGCTCGCGATCGAAGTCGGAATGATGATCGCCAGCGAGGTTGCAATCGCCACCGACGCGGCCTCGTCACCCTCGAATCCCAGCGACTGCGCAGCCAGGATCAGCGCCGGCACGATGACCGTGCCACCTCCGACCCCAAGCAGGCCCGCCAGGAAGCCCGAGCACAACCCGATGCCCACGCATAGGGTCCAGGCCATGGCCCGCGGCTCACAGCTGCTGCAACGCGCGCCGAAAGCGACCGGCCCGCGCCACGTACTCGCGCGCATTGGCCTGGATGGCGGCCAGTTCCCGGTCGCTCAATGCGCGCACCGCCCGCGCCGGGCTTCCCCGCAACAGGATGCCGGGCTCGTACTGACGGCCTCCGGTCACGATCGAGCCGGCTGCGACCAGGGTGTCGTGACCGATGCATGCGCCATCCATCACGACCGCGCTCATTCCGATCAAGCAGCGATCGCCGATCAACGCACCATGGATCGCGGCCAGGTGGCCGACCGAGACCTGCGCGCCGATCACGACTTCTCCGCCCGGCAAGCAGTGGATCACGGCCCCGTCCTGCACGTTGCTCTGGCAGGCGATTCGCACCCTCCCGTTGTCGCCGCGGATCACCGCGCAGTACCAGGCACTGGAATGCTCGCCCAGAACCACGTCGCCGATGAGGTAGGCGCCGTCGGCCACATAGCTGTGAGCGCCCAGCCGCGGCTTGACGCCGTCGAGCGCGAAGGTGCAAGGACCATTGGGTTTCATCGCAGCCAAGCCTGGGGCTTTGGCGCGCCTGGGTCCAGCGGAAGATTGCGCGGATCGCCGGTCTGATGCGCACGCGCACAGCGACCGGGATCCGGCTAAAGCGAGTCGCTAGGCCTTGGTGAAGACTTTGATCACCCGGTCCGCATCCTCACGCGAATCCAGCGCCAGGTAGGCTACGAACTGCGTGCCGAGCACGGCGGCCGAAAAGCCGCGAAGGCTGACTCCGGCGTCCGCGACCCTGTGCGTGACGTCCGCCGCGATGCCCGGCCGATCACGACCCATCACGCGCACCGAGTGCACGGTGTGGGTGACGTTGAAACCGATCTGTGCGGCCGCAGCGATTTCCCGGTCCCCCTGCAGCGGCGTGACAAAAACCACCGCCTTGCCGGGATTGTCCGGGGCTCGCCGGGAGATGATGAACTGCAGGTCCGCTTCCACGTCCCGCAACCCCCTTAAGGCCTCGGCGAGCGCGCCGGGCTGGTCGGGTATCGTTGCTGCCCAAACTTCCACCTGCTCAACGAAAAGACCCATCTCGGTTTCTCCTCGCTCTTCCTGGGCGCCCCCGCGCCCGGCGCAACGCCAGCAACGATACCCGGATTCAACCCCGGTTTACGCTGGATTCAGATGACGCTGTCCCATGGGCGTGACAGGCGCAGCGCGCCGTTCACGATGCCAACCATCGAGTAGGTCTGGGGGAAATTGCCCCATAACTCGTTGTTCGCCGGAGCCAGATCTTCCGACAGCAGCCCCACCGGGTTGCGGCGTGCCAGCAAGGCCTCGAAGATTTCGCGCGCCTGCTCGGTGCGCCCGATGCGGGCCAGTGCGTCGATGCGCCAGAATGAGCAGATATTGAACGTGGTTTCCGGACGCCCGAAGTCGTCCGGGGCCTCGTAGCGGCGCATGAACGGTCCGTCGCAAAGACTGCTCTCGAGCGCTTGCACGGTACGAACGAAGCGCTGGTCGCGACCATCGAGAAATCCGACCTCGGCCATCAGCAGGACGCTTGCGTCCAGGTCGTTGCCGCCGAAGCTCTCCACGAAAGCCTGGCGTTTTTCGCTCCACGCCTGCGCAAGGATCTTGGCCTTGATCGAGTCGGCGCGGGCGGCCCAGTGCGAGACCCGCTCGTACTCCTCGAGCGCAGCGGCGATCTTGGCGAGCCGGTCGCACGCGGCCCAGCACATCAGCGACGACGAGGTGTGCACCCGCGAGCGCGTTCGCAGTTCCCACATGCCCGCGTCGGGTTGATCGTGCAGCGTCCAGGCACGGTCACCCATGCGCTCGAGGGCTACGAAATCGCTCGAATCAGCGCGGCGAAACAGGCGGTGATCGTGGAACGCCTGCGCGGCCCCGAGCACGACGTTGCCGTACACGTCGTTCTGCAGGTGCTGGTAAGCCTGGTTGCCGACGCGCACCGGCCCCATGCCGCGATACCCGGCGAGGTGCGGCACGGTGCGCTCCGGCAGATCCCGCTCCAGCCCGATGCCGTACAGCGGTTGCACATGACCGGCCTCAGCCGAGCGCACCACGTTGTGCAACCAGCGCAGATAGTCCTCCAGGGTGCCCAGTTCGGCCAGCCCGTGGAGCGCGCGCACGACGAAGAATGCGTCGCGTAGCCAGCAGTAGCGATAGTCCCAGTTGCGCTGGCTGCCGGGTGCTTCCGGAATACTGGTGGTCATCGCGGCGACGATCGCGCCGGTCTCCTCGTACTGGCACAACTTGAGCGTGATCGCCGAGCGGATGACGGCATCCTGCCATTGCAGCGGGAGCGCCAGGGCACGCGTCCAGCGCAGCCAGTGCAGCGAAGTCTGCTCTTCGAACTCGCGCGCGGTCTCCTCGATGCCCCCCGAGAGGCTTTCGTCCGGGCCGAGCAGCAGGCTCATCGGTTCGTGCATCGAAAACCAGGTCTCGTCCAGGATGTAGGTCAAGGGGGCGTTGGTCGTCAGGCGCAAGGTCACGCCCGATCCGACGAAACGCAGGTGGTTGCTGCCGCGCGTCCGCCCGGGCTCGGTTGCGCCCCAGTCACTGCGTGGACGCACGACGAAGCGCACGCGCGGATGGCCGTACAGCGGACGGATTCGCCGCACCAGCTGCGCCGGCCGGAATACGCGGTCGCGCTGGAAAAAGCGCGGCGCAAAATCGACGATCTCGATCCCCTGGCCTTCGGGGTCGAGCAGTCGCGTGCGCAAAATTGCCGTGCCCGGGTCATAGCTTTGTTCGGTCCGCGAACACCGTTCGACTTCGACCCCCATCGTGCCGTCGGGTCCGATACCGCCAGCTGAATCGAGCAATGCGTGGAACACCGGGTCGCCGTCGAAGCGCGGCATGCAGCACCACAGGATCCGCGCCTGCTCATCGATCAGCGCGCTGATCGCACAGTTTCCGATCATCGCCAGGTTGAGCGTGGCGTTTGCGCCGGAGTTCTCTGCGAGCGATGGCGCCATTGGATTAGGCGAAGTGCGCTACCCGGAAAAGGTGTTCGGAAGAATATAATGGGGTCGGTTTTCCCTGAAGTTCGCATGGTTTCAGGCGCCGCCACGGATCCGGCGGACGCCTCGACACAGGGCGCACGCGACCTCTGCAGTGCCTCGCCCGCCGATGAACACGCTCCGACTCCAACTTCGCTTTCTCGTCCCGCTCGTGGTGACGCTGGTTGCGGCGGCCTATCTCGCCTTGTCGCTGATGGACCGGCTGACGCTGCGCTGGTTTTCGCGCGATCTGGACCTGCGCGGCACCCTGGTGGCCGACGCACTGTCGGATTCGATCGCCCAGGCCCTGGCCGACCCGCTGGACGGCCGCCTGCAGGCGCTTTTCAACCGCACGCTGCAGGACGAACGGTTGGTGGCGATCGGCCTGTGCTCGGTCGACGGTCGGCTGCTGCGCCGGTCCGCTGCGTTTCCTGTGTCGCTCACTTGCAGCGAAGCCCTGCAGGCGGCCGCGCATGCCGATCCGATGCTTCGCATCGAGGGCGGCCCAGTGCATGTCGGCATGTATCCGGTCAATGAGGAATCCGGGCGCGTGGCCGATCTCGTGCTGCTGCACGACCTGAGCTTTATCGAGCGCCGCAGCCAGGACACGCGCCGATACCTGATCATCCTGATCGCAGCCCTGGGAGCCACGATCGCGATGATCACGGTCGTGGTCGCCCAGCTGAGCTGGCGCGGCTGGGTCTCGGGCGCTCGCGCATTGCTGCGCGGTGAGGGACTGCTGCGCCCGTTGCTGCATCCGACGCCCGAGCTTGCGCCGCTCGCCGCCGACCTGCGCACGAGGCTGCGTGATCTGGAGGACGAATTCCGCCGCGCTCAGGGCCCGGAGACGGAATGGAGTCCTGATCGCCTGCGTTCGCTGTTGCGTACGCAACTGCGCGGCGATGAGATCATCGTGGTGTCCAATCGAGAGCCGTACATCCACGAACAGACATCCAGCGGCATCGTCGTCAAGCGACCTGCCAGCGGGCTGGTGACCGCGGTCGAGCCGGTCATGCGTGCGGCCGATGCCCGGGTGGTCGACGCGCACGACCATGTGCTCGCTCCGCCCGGGCGCGACGAGTACACCCTGCGCCGGATCTGGCTAAGCGTGGATGAGGAGCGGGGCTACTACTACGGCTTCGCCAACCAGGGCATCTGGCCGCTTTGCCATGTGGCCCATGTCAGGCCGGTGTTTCGGGAGAGCGACTGGGACCTGTACCGCCAGGTCAACCAGCGCTTCGCCGATGCGGTGGTGAGCGAGGCACGCAGCGAAGACCCGGTGGTGCTGGTGCAAGATTATCACTTCGCGTTGTCGCCGGCGATGATTCGCGCGCGCCTGCCGCGCGCAAGCATTTTGAGCTTCTGGCATATCCCGTGGCCCAATCCCGAGTCCTTCGGCATCTGCCCCTGGCGGCGCGAGATCCTGATCGGGTTGCTTGGCAGCACGATCCTGGGCTTTCAGACGCGCTTTCATTGCAAGAACTTCATCGAGACGGTCGATCGCTATCTGGAGGCGCGCATCGAACACGAGCATTCGACGATCTCCTTTCACGACGAAGACACCCTGGTCGAGAACTATCCGATCTCGATCGAGTGGCCGGGCGCCGTGAGCAGCAGCGCCTGGTCGCCGATCGAGCAGTGCCGCCGCAACGTGGCCGAACGCCTCGGGGTTGCGCCCGATCAGAAGCTCGCCGTGGGGATTGATCGCCTCGACTACACCAAGGGTATCCTGGAGCGACTGCACGCGGTGGAGCGACTGCTTGAAATGTCTCCAGAATGGACCGGGCGCTTCGTCTTCGTGCAAGTCGCCGCGCCGTCGCGCAGCTCGCTGGACGAATACCGCTCATTCCAGGAGCGCCTGCAGCAGGTCACCGATAGAATCAACCAGCGCTTCGGCGGAGCGGACTATCGGCCCATTCTGTTGCTGGCCGAACACCATGAACGCGACGCGCTCACGGAGTTGTATCGGGCTGCAGACGTGTGCCTGGTCACGAGCTTGCACGACGGCATGAATCTGGTCTGCAAGGAATTCGTGGCGGCGCGCGACGATGAGCGCGGCGTTCTGATTCTGAGTCGCTTTGCCGGCGCTGCCCGCGAGATGACCGAAGCGGTGATCGTCAATCCCTACCACGTCGAGGAATGCGCCGTTGCGTTGCAGCGCGGGTTGACCATGCCCGAGGCCGAGCAGCGTGAGCGCATGGCGAGTTTGCGCATGACGGTGCGCGAATTCAACGTTTATCGCTGGGCCGGGCGCATGCTGACCGACGCGAGTCGGTTGCGACTGCGCCAGCGCGTCGAGGCCCGCGTGCAGCGCCACCAGGTTGGATGAAATGAAGCACCTGCTCAGCCGTGAGGGGTGCCTCGCGCTGGAAGCCGTGCTGCGCGCGCAGCCGCTGCTGGCGTTTGATTTCGACGGCACGCTTGCGCCGATCGTCGCGCGCCCTGACGACGCGCATGTGGCGGTTGCTGTTTCGCAACGGCTCGACCGTCTTGCGCGCCTGCGACCGCTGGCGGTCGTGACCGGCCGCGCCGTCGGCGATGTCGCGCGGCGCCTCGGATTCACGCCCCAATTCATCGTCGGAAATCATGGTGCCGAGGACCCGGGACTTGCGCTGGCTTTCGATATGCGGCCCCTGGATCGTCTGCGTGCGCGCATCGCTGCATCGGCCGACGAGTTTCGCGCAGCCGGGATCCAGGTCGAGGACAAGCACTTTTCTCTTGCCCTGCATTACCGCCTCGCGCCCGAGCAGCGTCAGGCCGCCGCGCGCATCGAAGCCCTGGTTGCCGATCTGGACCCGGCGCTTCGCTGCTTCGGCGGCAAGTACGTGGTCAACGTGGTCGCCGCCGGTGCTCCCGACAAAGGCGATGCGGTTGCCTCATTGGTGCGCCGGGCGGGCTGCGACTCGGCGCTGTTCGTCGGCGATGACATCAATGACGAGGCTGTCTTCGTGCGCGCTTCGCCGACCTGGCTGACGGTGCGCGTGGGTCGTGACGACCCGCAGTCGCGCGCCGCGTTTTTCCTGGGTGACCACGACGAGATCGTCGTGCTGCTCGAGAGCATGCTTGGCGCCCTCGAGTCCTTGTGAGCCCACTCCTCAGACGTCTGATCGAGGCAATTTCCCGGGTTCGGGAGATTTGCGGTCGCCGCGGTCGACCGGGGCTCGAAGCTCGCGCCCGAGTCCCCGCAGCGGGCGAGGCCGACGCAACTGTTCACGCCCGATCCGACGCGGGCACTAAGGGCCTCTTTACAGACGGTCGCTTCGGCAATCGATGGCAGCGCAGGTACATGCTCTACGAGCCAGGGTTTCGCAAGCCCGGGCCTGCACCCATGCTGGTGCTGTTGCACGGCTGCCGTCAGGACGCAAAGGACTTTGCGCTCGGCACCCGCATGAACGAAGCGGCTGAAGAAGCCGGTGTGGTCGTGCTGTATCCCGAGCAGTCGATATTGGCCAATGCACTGCGGTGCTGGAACTGGTATGCGCGTAGGTACCCGCGGATCAAAGGGAGCGAAGCTGCACTGATCGCCGCCATGACCCGATACGTGATGCGCGACCGTGACATCGACCCGGCGCGGGTCTACGTTGCCGGGATGTCGGCCGGCGGCGCGATGGCTGCCGTACTGGCGCGAAACTATCCGGGGCTGTACGCGGCGCTGGGCGTTCATTCCGGCGTTCCCGCCGGACTGGCTTATGACGTGTTTTCGGCCTTGCGCTTGATGTCACGCGGACCCGCAGATGGTCAGGCTGGCGCCGACCTGTCCTCTGGCAACGCCGTCGGCCATGCGGTGCCGAGCATCGTTTTCCACGGCGACGAGGACCTGACGGATCACCTATCCAATGGGCAAGCCATTCACACCGCCCCTGGCGCCGACCAGATCGGGCCGCTTCCGGGCGGCTCGCTGCAGGCGACCACGCATTCCGGCGCCGGCCAGCACGGCTTCACCCGATCGGTCGATTACGGCGTGGGCGGGGTAACCACCCGCGAACTGTGGATCGTCCACGGTGCCGGCCATGCCTGGGCCGGCGGCAGCAACGAGGGAAGCCACACCGACGCCGATGGCCCCGACGCCTCGCGCGAGATGCTGCGTTTTTTCTTGCAGCATCGGCGGACGGCTTAGGCCGTCACGTCGCCCTCCAGCGCACCTTCCAGGATTATTTACCCCCGGCGCACGGGCAGTCGTATGATCCGCGCTTATCGATTCCCCGGCGAGTGAAGGAGGTCAAAACATGAAACGCGCGATGCCACGGTATGCGTTGATGGTCGTGGCCGGTCTGGTCTGGATCGTTGGGTCGCAACTGGCTCTGGCCGCCCCCTTCAATTTCAAAGTGCCGCTGTCCGGCGCGCAGGAAGTGCCGCCGGTGCAGACCCCCGCCGCGGGCTCGGCCGACATTACCTACGACCCGGCCACGCGAATTGTTATCTGGACCATCACCTACAGCGGTGTGGCCAGTCCGGTCACCATGGCCCATTTTCACGGTCCGGCGGCGCAAGGCAAGAATGCGCCCCCGGTGGTCTGGCTCAGCAAGCAGGGTAGCCCGGTCGAAGGCTCGGTCAAGGGGCAGGCGACCCTGACACCCGAGCAGGCAGAGCAGTTCACCTCGGGCATTCTGTACATCAACGTACACAGCAAGGATCATCCCGCCGGAGAGCTTCGCGGGCAGGTGGTACCGCCCAAGAGTTGAGGCCTCGTCACAGGAAGGTGTCTTGCGCCGCCGTGGCGCGGCGGCGCAAGACACCGGTCAGTCGCGCCAGATGTACAGGGCGCCGCACAGAGCAGCTCCGATCGCATAGAGCAGCCAGCTCTGGGATACGAAGTACGGGAACACCGCCAGGGCCAGGCCGATCGCCATCGGCTTCCAAAGAGCATTCTTCCGCCCGTAGACGAATGCGGCCAGTCCGATCACGCCGAAGATCAACCCGGCAAAGAGCACTGCTGGCGTCGGCATCCACCATGTTCCGGCTTGCAGGGGCCGCACGCGAGGCCAATCCCCGCCGCCAGACTGTTCAGAGAGGTCCGATTGAGATGTTAGCCGAGTCCCCGTGAAACCAACCCAGCGACTGCAATCCCTGATCGAGGAAGGTCTCATCGACACGGTCGAGCGCCAGCTGATGAGCGGCAAGGAAGCGATGGTCTACGTGGTGCGCTGTGGTGACGAGATGCGCTGCGCCAAGGTGTACAAGGAAGCCACGCAGCGCGCCTTCCGACAGGCGGTGGACTACACCGAGAATCGCAAGGTCAAGAACACGCGCCAGGCGCGCGCCGTGGCCAAGGGCACCCGCTTCGGCCGGCAGGCGCAGGAGGCGGCCTGGCAAAGCGCCGAGGTTGACGCGCTTTACCGGTTGGCTGCGGCCGGCGTGCGCGTGCCCAGGCCCCATAATTTCTGCGACGGCGTCCTCCTGATGGAACTGGTGACCGACGATAATGGCGAGGCGGCCGCGCGGCTGCACGACGTGGTCTTCACCCCCGAGCAAGCGCGCGTGCATCACGGGACGCTGTTGATGGAGGTGGTGCGCATGCTGTGGGCCGGCGTCGTGCACGCCGATCTGTCCGAGTTCAACATCTTGCTGGGGGCGAACGGCCCCGTCATCATCGATCTGCCGCAGGCGGTGGACGCGGCCGGCAACAACCACGCCTGTCGCATGCTGTTGCGCGATGTCGCCAACCTGCGCAGCTTCTTCGGCCGCTTCGCGCCGGAGCTGCTTCACACCGACTTTGGGCAGGAGATCTGGGACCTGTATCACCGCGGCGCGCTGCACCCGGAGGTGGTGCTCACCGGCCGGTTCGAGCGCAAGCTCCAGGCGGTGGACCTAGGTGGCGTGATGCGCGAGATCGACGATGCACGCCTGGAGGAGGCGGCGCGCCTTCTGCGCCTGCAGCCTGGTCGGTAAGAGATCGACCACTGCGACCTGCGCAGCGTCTACTCGACCACCTTGCCCCGTCCCGATTTGATCGAGGCGCGCCGTGCCTTGTGATCCAGACGCTTGGCGACAGAGCCTTTGGTCGGTTTGGTAGGCCGACGTTTGGTTGGCAGCACGGCGACGCTGGCAATCAGTTCATGCAGCCGCCGCAGCGCTTCGGCGCGATTTTTCTCGAGGCTGCGGAATTTCTGCGCCTTGATGATCACCACTCCGTCCTTGCTGATGCGCTGGTCGCCGAGTTTTATCAGCCGCTCGCGAATCGCCTCTGCCAGCGACGAGGCGCCGATGTCGAATCGCAGATGAACCGCGTTGGCGACCTTGTTGACATTCTGCCCACCGGCGCCTTGCGCGCGGATGGCGGTCATTTCGACCTCTTCAGGCAGGACCGTGAAGCGAAGACGCATGGGGGCAGCCGGGAACGGATTCAGATGCCATTGTGACGTCTGGCCTTGCCACAACTCGAAGGCCAGATAAGCGACCACCAGCACGTTGACGGCCAGCACCATGACGCCGAGGACGGTCGTCTGGTGCATCAGGTGGCGCCCCTCGAAAGGAACGTACAGCGCACCGGACAGCGCTCCCAGCCACTGGCCCCAGGTGCGCTGACGCCAGAGGCCATACGCCTCGCACAAACGCAGCGCAGCGTAGGCGACCGCGAGCAATACCAGCGAGCGAAGGTTGGCGTCCGCCAGCACGTCCGCATAGTGCAAGATGATGGCCGGATAGCGCTCGCCGGGATTCAGGCCGAAGCGCTCAATCAGCTCCACCGCAAGGCGATGCAGGTCCTGATGCAGCAAGCTGAGAAGACCCATGCTGGCGGCGAGTGCGGTCGCACCCTTGACGGCTTCGAAAACGGCGATCGTCCGCATTGCCCGCCGGTTCGCGTCGGGATGAGCTCCGCGAGCAACGCGAACCTGTTCGGTATCAGGCAAGGCGGCTGTCTGCAATCAAAGATGGATTTCGCGAATTCCCCGCA
>WNFL01255836.1_pt1 | contig 11302 bp, 14 predicted proteins | sample 5400361 | NCBI WGS metagenome assembly WNFL01 (sample SAMN13153351, study PRJNA577476) | soil metagenome | isolation source: 40 cm soil on Douglas fir-dominated hillslope | place: USA:California | collected 2013-09-17
TGCCTACCTCCCCTCTAACACAAACACCGCAAGCCATCCGCACCCACATCATTCAAACTTATACGCACTACCTCCTCGCAAGATGTCGCTCAACAGCATCCTGACAGAGCCGACCTATCAAACATCTGCCCTGGCCTCGTTTTGTGGATTTAGTTCACAAGTCACCCCGGATAACGTGGAGTGGCAGGCACGAAGATTCTTAATTGGCGGTATGTGCTACCATGACGCTCTGGTGGTTCATCACTTCTTGGTAAAGGGCAGTGAAAAATCAGCCTGGTCTCAACACGAAGGCCCTCCCCTATAATATCCAACGTTTGTCTCTACCAGTCGCCAGGCGGTTGAGTTGAGAGAATATTGGAGACCCAAAACCTCAATTCGTGGATGAAGTACGTCGATGTAGATGTGGCATGTCTTGCAATGTCAAGTGTTACCATTGCCAACAACTCATTGTACACCTTTATCTGTCGACACCAAAGTGTTCTTATAGATTAAAGATATTTCTTTCGAGGGGCTTGGAGTATGGGAAAGCAATGCACATCACTAAGAAACTACACGTGATTCCTGGCACGCAGCGAACTGGTTGCATGGGAATAAACGCATGCGAGCCGTTGGTGGGATGGAGAACAGCCAGCAAACTACGAAGCGTAAAGCGAGGCGACAGAGGCGACAAACTACTGATAATGAGCACGGGGCATCGACGTGTGAAAGAAATCAACGCGGATGGGCATGCATCGTGGCGATGCTCTCACCGGGTCAATTGCTGCTGAGCAGTCTGCATGGCGCAGGGATGCACGTGCTTTGGTTGAACGTTGGGCTCCGTGCACAATTCGATGCTGACGACCCACGGGTTCTTCAGGATATCCTCGACGAGGACCCGGTGTTCTGGGTTTGGCTCTAGAATCCTTCTGAGGATGGGTCTGCACGCGCGCGGCGAGAGGTTCTGGATCGTGGTGGGATACAATGTCGCCTTCTCCTTCTCCTTCTCCTTCTGCTGCATGCGCTCCGAGAGGGGTTGCGTGGGCGCGGTAGGGAGGGGCACATTCGCGATTGAGTGCTGTGCGCTTGCGCATTGGGTCGCGTACGTCGAGTAGAGGCTATCCGAGGGCTGGGCGACACCCCAAGGGAGTTCTTGGAAGTGCAGACAGTAGTACACGATGCCGCACGCCCAGACGTCAACGAGACGAGCATCATATGAAGCTGGCAGTACGTCAACGAAGTTCCCCGGTGATCTTAAAATAAGGTACACACAAGAATGGGCAAATTGCTCGGGCGCGATGTATGGTTCGCTGCCACAGAGTCCGGATGACTTGTGAATGGTCGACTCCCAAGGGAGACGGTAAACCGTCGAGGCGCCGAAATCGCCAATCTATCAGAAATATTGGATCGCGAGGGGTTAACCATGAGGTGGGACCAATGCGACAGAGCGCCGGTCAGAAGCCCTCACCTTGAGCTGGCCCCGGAAATCAAAGAACAGATTTTCCGGCTTGATATCCCGATGGGCGACCCCTTGTCCGTGGAGGTAACCCAGACCAGTGAGGAGTTGCTTGAAGCAGCATTCTACCTCGGCAGCACTCATACCACCTTTGCGAATGGCAGCGTACAAATCTCCACCTGCACAAAACTCCATGACTTCGCACCAGGCGTGATTCTCGTCTTGCACAAGGTCGACCGTCTCAACAACATTGGGGTGATGAAGGGTTGACGAAATGCAAAACTCAGAGGTAAGCTTCTTGATGTACTCCTTTTCCGTCTCATTCTTTCGACGTTTCCGAAACTCCTGGAGAACAAAGGGTCAGACGGACGGCAGGCGGACTGGCAGGCAACGGGGATGACTGTACCTTGACAGCGTAAAGCTTTTCCTCAGTCCGATCCCACTTGTGTGCAAGACGAACGACGCTAGTAGCGCCCTTTCCGATCGCAAGCTTGCCACAGACACCGTATTTCTTGGAGAAATTACTCTCGCCAGCCGTGGAACCGGCTTTTCCGCCTGATTCTGACTTCTCTGACTTCTTCGAGCTAGCACTCCCTTTGCGTGAGAGCTTTGGTGCACCAAGGAGGTCCCTGAGATTGAATCGACCTTCTCCAGTGGAGCCTGCGGCGGATGGAGGCCTAGAAGGGTAGGACGCGTCGTCTTCACCAAGCTCGGGACGACTTTTGGCGGAAAGCTCTGAGCCACGGCGCTTGCGGAACAAGTTTATACCATTGCCACTGGTGCTGTCTTTGCGCTTGCCGCTCGTTGCGCTCAGAGCCCCGGCGCTGTGCTGCCTGGAGGGGGGCTTGCTCGATGGCTGGGAGCCTACCCACGAATAGTGCTCCTCGGAGGGGGACGAGGCGCTAGCTGAGTGCGAGAGGATCTGACCGTCAACAGCAGTGACTGCCACAGGCGAGACCGCCACGAGATAGGTCGTCGTGGGTATGGTCTGTTTGGAGTTGTTCGAGGTAGTAGAGGTGCCCTGGGACTGGGCTGATTTGTTGGAAGATTTTAGCGCAGCGGTGGTAAGTTTAGGGCGGGCACTCGGGTTATTGTGGTCATTGTCGGGCTCGGTGGCGCCCCCGCCCTCTTCTGTGCCGACGTCGGTAGTTTGAGAGTCGACGACTGGCATCGCAGCGAGCGGCGTCGTGGGCGGATGGGTCGTTGGCAGCGTATGTGGGGAGGGATGTTGGTAATAGTAATGGCAAGTTCCAAGGTGTGCGTTGGGGTCGTTTTAAACGACTGGGCGTTGATTGATCAGAGGGCGAGTAATAGCTGAGGTCTCTGTGTTCGTTCAGAAACCTTCTGCCATCGACAGCGGGTGTTGCAGGCGAGGGCTGGCTAGCTAATTGCACCACCGCACATGACGAGAAACGGCGCGGTAAAGCGGAAACAAGTCGAAAAAGTGGTCAACATAACTCTACGAAGCGTGTGTAGTTGCCTCTCTTACCGTTCTCCGCAACGACCCAAATCGATCGGGTCCAACCACGCTCAAGGCCATCAACCACCATTCCTTTTCTACTAATCAAGAGCCCACACGCAACTTCCGAACTCCCAGGAAGCTTATCTCCATGCCAAATCGTCCCATTCCGTACCCGTACCGTATCCACCCCATATATTCAGCGCCGGAAACAAGCCCCCTTGTCACCGTTCGACCGGGTCTTCCGCCTGCATGGCATTCTGCCATTCTATTCTTGTCATCTCAATATCGTGCTTGCTTGCGGTAGGGCAACCCAAACAACATTCCTTCTCTCTTCACTCGTCGGCGGAAAGACGCGGCAAGCTTGATTACCGAACGACCTCAAACAAACGTAAACGAATGAAAGGCTAGCTAATTGTAATTTGCTACATTGGCACTCAGAAGGGCCCATTGATCACAAAGACACTCGATTACGACAATGGCGCAAAGGTCAAACAGGTCAATCTGATCTGCATATCCAGTGATATGATCTGGTGGGAACAATGGGGCACCAGACAAACTCTTGAGGAGAACGCGTGAAATGCCGACAGTGGCGTATCGCTCGCATGATACCGTGAATTCATGAGCTTCAAAGTTATCGGGGCGTGTGATACGCGTTCCCTCAGGGCCTGCGAGTCGAAATGGGAGCCACACCAACGGAACGACTCAGGTTCCCCATGACACCGCGTCGAAAACTCGTGAAGGATCTCCGTAGAATTGCAGTCGGGATGTGAGATATACATCCTGAATTGAGACCCGCGAAGAATGGCAAGAGTAGGAATTACAGGTGCTGTGATGTCCTGCGCTCAACGGAAACACGCGGTACAAGCCTATCATACTGGCTATATTGCACATGGGCGTTTCCGGAAGACTAATTGTCTGCGAGCCCTCGCCCTGACGAGGCACGAGGCTACCGAGTGTCGACCAAACCGCTTTCGTCCGCGGGCAAGCCGCGAGGCGGAAGGATGTCCTGGATATATTTGGACGAGCAGCCTTTGTTGCATTCGGTGGCGTAAGATGTGGCAAGTGGCAAGCAACGATGGTGGAAGAGGGAGCAAAGTGGTCTTTTATTTGGCTCGTATTTGGCATCCTACACGAAACCCTCAAGGTACTTTTTGGATAGTCACTCCTTGGTCGTCGTCACGCTCCGCAACACTGCAACTGACACTATTTTCTTCTTGCATCATCAATTGTATCGGTACACTCTAGGCCCATGGTCAACCTCCGGTCCCAAAAGCGGCTCGCCGCCTCCGTCGCAGGCGTCGGCAAACGCAAAATCTGTATGGCCCTCTGCCCTCTAGTCGCACCGTATACGTGCTGACGATCTACTGGGAACTCTCTTTGGGTCTCTAGGGCTCGATCCGTCCGAACAAAACGAAATCGGCAACGCAAACTCCCGCACCAACGTCCGCAAGCTAATCAAGGACGGCCGAATTATCGTCAAGCCGACTATCATCATCCATTCCCGCGCCCGTACGCGTTTACTTCTCGCCGCCAAACGCAAGGGGCGGCACACTGGCACCGGAAAGAGGAAAGGTACCGCTGAGGCCCGCATGCCCACCAAGGTCATCTGGATGCGTCGCCAACGTGTCCTTCGAAGACTTTTGCGCAAGTACAGAGAGGCCGGGAAGATTGATAAGCATTTGTATGTTTTTTGCTCGAATTTACGTCGAGTCACTGGTCGATGTGATTGTCTGGCTCCGCAGGTACCACTCCCTGTATCAGAAATCAAAGGGTAATGTCTTCAAGAACAAACGTGTGTTGATGGAGTACATCCACAAGGCAAAGGCGGAGAAGAACCGTACCAAGGTCATCAACGACCAAATGGAAGCGCNNAAGGTACCTTCACCCCCTTTCCATTTCCTCTCTCCAGACCACTGACCGATTTACGCTCGGTTCCACAGGCCGCCCGCGATCGTCGTGCCACTCGTGTTGCAGAGAAGCGGCAAGCACTGTTCGGCACCGAGGAGGAGGCACCAAAGGAATGACCGATTTACTTGCTTGGCTTGTTCCTCCCCGTATACTCCAAGGAAGCCCTCAGCGTATGCGTTTTGGAACTCTATGTAATATGGCCCTACGCGTCTTATGCACTTGCTTCTCAAACAACACTCGAGTATGCACTGTTAGGACCAACACCGTGTATGGCCCAGGGGAGTCCCAAACATTACGGTTTAAGAGGGTAGTACGTTTGTGTTGGTGGTACAGTGCTCTTTTAGATAAAGCAGCACGAATTGTTCACGATCATTCCCTGAGACCCTAAGTCGATTGATTCCTCCAAGGGCCGTTGAGTGTAGGGACTTTGGTCCATCGCGCTTCATGTGCATGGTATGCATGATGAACGTTTGGCGGTGTTGGACTGAGGAGATATGTGCATACGTGGAGTGTGCCTCTTGTCTCCATCACTAAACGTGCAGTCCTAAACCCAAGAAGGCCCTACAAGGGAGGTCGGCTTCCCGTTCCTTGTCACTCCGAATGGTAGCTAGCTCCACTTTACCGGCTCTATATTAAGCATCGGAAACAACTTGCTCGCCTGACAGATCCAGGAGGAAGGTGCTTCAACTGTTGGGACTCCAAGCCTACGAAATTCAACTATCATGACATGCAAAAAGTGTTATTAAGTGCTGAGTCATCACTACAGACCCAAAAATTGAAGGAATCGGAAGCTGGGACCACGTTCGGGTAAGTATTTAGGCGACGCAAATATGTCAATAAAGACTCACTTGGGGTAGTGCAGGCAGGAGATCGTCACCACCTGGGATAGCACCGATGTGCCCAACCGGAGCATGGGCTCCGGGAGCGATGGGGCGTCTTTGGAATACAACATCCTTTTGGACACTGGCGAACTGTTATGTGCGGTACCCAATGCTTGTTGATCGTTCTGTCACTAAACCGTTGAAGCCTCATCCTACCCTCAGACATGAGAGGGATTAAGGGATATCCACCAGCTTCAAGATCTCAGAGCCTCTCGGAGACACCGGCCATGGCTGACTCGAGGGCCGTGTGTAATGCTTGCAGGCTGTCGGCAACATCCACCGCATGCTGGAAGGTCCTCGAAGACAGAACGATTGAAAAGTCGTTGCTATCGTTGGAAGGATATGCGTACTCATGACTGAATGGGTGTTTTAAGCATCAAATTCGATTCGTTGTAGAAGATGCAAGGTGAGGCCGCATGGAGGAGTGGCCCCTATGTAGTAGTGATCTTACTCCAGGTCGTATCTGACCACCCGTAGCGGCCACGCCAAGGACCGATTCAATTTGACCCGCCAAAAGACATGTTGGTCACTTGCTGTTATGGGCGAGTGGATTATCGTCGCATCAGCTCTTCTTGCAGATATTACCTTCTAGATAGTGCATTCAACCTCGGACCAGAGGGGTCAAATTGAAACCTTGGTTCTGCCATAAACGATCTTACTGCTACCAATCATAGTCATAGTCAGGGTCGAAGGGACTGAACGTGAATTTTATGACCATGGCCCGTTGGCTGGTGATATTGTCCTCCTACTCGCCAAGGTGCCACTTACTCCTTTCCACTTCGCCGACCGCGTCTGGACGCGTTTGTGCTTTTCAATTTGCGATAATTTTACTTTATATTCCAACAGAGATACCTCAAAGTGACAAAACCTCCGAAATGCCAGGTCGTCACGACTCCTCGCACACTCTGTTGGTCCTGCTAGCAGCCCTACTCACCCAAGACGCATCTGCAATCCGATGGAGCAGTCCTCGAACCGGTGACGTCATCAGCCCTGGTGACATGATCCTTGCCGCCTGGTAATGGTCCTGACAGTTAAGAGCAACGGTCGCTAGCTAATTCTGCCTGGTAGGGAAGCGGAGAAGAAGGCTGACTCGCCTATCCTTCGATTGTGCTCCCAAGGTCTTGATGATCGGGCAGCTGATTGCAGTGTTCTGGGGAACTCCGAGTTCAGCCACCGGAAGAATGGTGGACTCGCGTCCTTATTGTGCGTTTGCTCGCCGACTATTCTATGTGGTTGCTTATTCAAGTTATCGTAGGCTTGTACCGGAGAGCGTCAGTGCTGGGAAGTCGTATTTTCAAGTTGAATTGGAGGGCGAAATCCACGATTCACCGCAATTTTCGGTACTAGGTCAGTCAAAAGGGAGAATGTTTTATACGGTTGTTACTGATATCTTCACAGAGTCTATTCCACAACACGATGCTGTATCGAACTCTCGTCCACCCGCGACCGGTGTTGCTCAAGAACTCACAGCGACAACAACACGCATCGAATTCGTGACTCAAACTATTGTCACGCCCGTGCCGGACTTAGGTGAGTTTCATTATGTCCCAATTCGGATAGAATTGATTCCTGTACTAGCACAGGAAATCGGTGAGCCTGCGGTGCCTGCGCTTTCGCCTGCGTTAGAGTCATCGTCCTGGCTACCCCGTCTTCCAGCAAAACCGGTAGTACGACTAGACTCGCACGGCCCGAATGTGGTTGGTGTAGTTGTCGTTATTATGGCCGTCCTCTTTGCACTCGCCGCTGTTGGTGCTCTTGTCACTATCCTACGGGGACGGTTCAAACGCGGTCGACGGCATGATGTGATGAGCCCCTACTGTGGGGGGTCTACGTCCGATGATCGTCTTACTTACTTGCCTGACAAGAAGCCCAATGCAGCGCCTACTGTGCAATACCTTCCAAATCTCCACAGCCTGGGAATACACACAGTGTCGGTGAGCTCACATTCGAGCGGGGCTAACCCAAGGATGTCGCTCGACGATGTGCGGCTGACGCCCAGAATTAACCCCTTTCCGAGTCCGAAAGATGGAGGGGGATTCGACAAAGGGCCAACAAATATAGCGTGCAGGGGAGGGTGGCAATGGCGAATATGAGTGTGTGGTGACGAACGACGAACAGGGACAACCGGCTATGTCATGTATACGGATACACAATACAGAAAATGAGTGCGGTGATTGGACAGTGAGGTGTCACAAGAGGCTCTGTCTGTCAAATGCTTATGCCCGAGATCGCCTTGTCGACAAGCCAGTGCAACCTGTCATGGGCATGGCATAAAGCCACCATCCTCTTGACCTCGCCCGCGAAAGGCGCTTCTCTTCCTCCAGCGTCGTCGTCGTCGCCGAACATCCTTCTCTCGTTTTTCTTCTTCTTCTCCTTTTTCAACTCGGTAGCCGGTCTACACCGCATCCAGCAATTTACAGTGAATCAGGCAAGCGTGTTCTCCCACTTCCCAGCATCCCAGTAGCCATACTTACTCCCGCCCACCTCCAGTAATCCGTCTCGTATATTGCAATGGGCATCTCCGAGTGGTTTAGATCTGAGTTCCTGACTCCAAGGCGTCTCGGTGAGTAGAGCCCCGCGCCGTGTCCTGACTCTCAACCGCTTGCTGAGTCCCGCCCGCTAGCATTCAACGTCTTCTTTTACGGCACCCACCTCGCCCTCTTCGCCTATGGATGGTATTCGCAAGTGAGTCACCATTTCCAGTCGTTGCCAGGCAGGAGAGCGACAACTCACAACTCACCGTTGCTTTCCACAGGCAGCCAACGTCCAACTTGCGTGTCTGGATTTCTCGGGGCGCAGGCCTCGTCCTCGCCTATGATGGTGGCCTCATCCTCATCCCGATGTTGCGAAATGTCATTCGTGTAGTCCGACCAAAGCTCGCCTGGCTTTTCCCCGCCGATGAGAACATATGGTTCCACCGTCAGGTCGCCTACTCGATGGCCTTTTGGGCCATGGTTCACACTACCGCCCACTACGTCAACTTCATCAATGTCGAGAGGCGCCGTGCGTAGCGCCTCTTACCTCTCACTTGAAATTTGAATCGCTCACTCTACTTACAGAACTCCGTCCTGCGAATGCCCTCGACATCCACTACCGCCAGCCTGGCGGTATCACTGGCCATGTCATGCTGTTCATCATGGTCCTCATGTACAGTACCGCCCACGCAAAAGTTCGCAAGCAATGCTTCGAGGCGTTCTGGTACACTCACCACCTGGCGTTCTTCTTTATGATCGGCCTCTACACGCACGCTACCGGATGCTTCGTCCGCGGTACCCCTTTGCCAGCGTTCACCAATACCTTCCCCTTCTACGACCCGAATGTTTGCATAGGCTATCTTTCGTGGCGCTACATCATCTGGCCCGGTATCATCTACTTCTTCGAGCGTGTCTGGAGGGAGATTCGCGCCCGCCGTTCGACCAAGCTCTCCAAGGTCCTCGTTCACCCCTCCGGTGCTATGGAATTCCGCATCATCAAGCCATCGTTCAAGTACACCGCTGGCCAATGGTTGTTCCTCCAAGTCCCCGACGTTTCCCACTTCCAGTGGCATCCGGTCAGTTTCGGTCTGTCGCTGTCAGCCTGTTAATTTGACTGATGGAATTGGACAGTTCACGATCACTTCGGCCCCCGAAGACCCCTACGTATCGGTTCACATCCGTCAAGTCGGTGACTGGACTCAGGCACTCGGCGAGCGTGTCGGTGCCACTCCCGCAGTCGTCAAGTCCATTACCACAGCTGCCATGAAGGCGTTTGAGAAGGATGACAAGTCTAGCATGATTCAGGAAGGTCGTGGTGACTTTGTTGAGCTCGACCCCAACGCCAACACTCGCCCTCTCCCCGTTGTTCTTGTTGATGGTCCGTACGGTGCTCCAGCTGAAGACGTCTTCAAATCCGAAGTCGCCATCCTCGTCGGTGCCGGTATCGGTGTCACTCCTTTCGCTTCCATCCTTAAGCACATCTGGTACAGGCAAAAGCGCGGTACTCTTGGTGCCCTCCGGCGTGTCGAATTCTTCTGGATCTGCCGTGACGCCCCCTCGTTCGGGTGGTTCCAGAGCTTGCTCCAGGAGGTCGAGGCTGCACAGATGGATCGTAAGTCTGGAATCCTCCCGCCCAGTGATGGAGACTGATCGTAGACAATTTCAGCCAACTTCTTGCGCATCAACATTTACCTTACGCAGAAGCTCGACCAGGCAACCGTATGGAACATCGTTGTCAACGATGCCGGTGCACAATACGACCCCTTGACACTCCTCCGCACTCGTACCATGTACGGCCGTCCAGACTGGTCCTCGATCTACACCAACATCCGCAGCGCCATTGAGACTGGCCAGTACCTCCCCGGTTCGAAGAGTCAGCTTCGCACGCGCGTTGGAACCTATTTCTGCGGAGTATGTCTGGATTCCTATCTCCTTGGATGCAATTTTGCTCATGTTGCGATTTCTTTACAGCCCACCGTTTTGGCCAAGGCAATTCGCGATGCGTGCAACTCGGCGACTTCCGCGACAGTCAAGTTCTCCTTCGCAAAGGAACACTTCTAGGCGAGGGGTGTGGCACAAGGACCCACAAGCACGTTAAACGACCGATCGATACGAGGATCCACAAGACGTTGGAGGTGGGGTACTCTTTCACGCAGCGACCGCGACCTCCAATCACTCCTGTTTTGGACTTTATTTTCCCTTCACCTGACCCTTCTTTGTTCGACAATGGTCTCTGCGATGATCAGTAATATAATCGGGCCTTTTAACGGTATCGACGTGTCCATCCTGCTTGTGGTATTAGATTTCTTGATTGATCCTTGCAACCAGCCAAGCTTACTAAGTGTAAGCGGATGCTATAGAGACCCTGTCCTCAGCCTCACGGAAAGTTGTGTCGTTATCTTCTGAAGAGAGCCGGCGTTTGCCCGGCGAGGCATGCCGGTGAACAATGACCCTCTCTCAGCATTTGTGTAGTATGTGGCAACAGCCTGTAATAAATGTCCGGGAGAATAGCAAATATATTAGGGCTGTACTTGTCCAAGTCCAATTTGCTTGCGTTGAGCGCTCGATGGGCGCAGTAATATCGTAGCCTGAAACACCTTTGGTGTCGAAGCGTTTGACATTATGCATGACCGGGGAAAACGTGGAGCTGATGCCAGGATGCTGAATTAATGTAAAAGGGACGAAGCGGAAGGCTCCAATTTCCTTTGCATGCACAACTGAATTGTGCTAGCCACTTCCTAACGTTGGTTATGAGCCCTTGTTTACTATTTGAAGGCTTGTACGAGATACCTGAAGTGTCATTTGGGGCGGGCGGGGTCGGGGGGTTGTCAATGGCAAATCGTCAAGCTGCCAAGTACCTCAGCCCAAGGTCATCTCAACACGAGTCAGGAACGTCGCTTGCAGACACTCCCAGACACTATCCCCGTCCCAAATGCATTGACCACTGTGCAGGCCCTCATCATCATATCATTGACTCGAGGATCCATGTCTGCAAAGTATACAGAAGCACCTCGAAGCAGACAAAACCCATCAATCAGGTCACTTAAATGCTTTGGAATGCGTTGTACTGGCAATGCATCAGTACTACTGGCCACTTTGTTTGTTGGGTTATTCCCTCCACTTAGACGAGTCTACCACTTCACTC
>WNFL01001268.1_pt2 | contig 11301 bp, 10 predicted proteins | sample 5400361 | NCBI WGS metagenome assembly WNFL01 (sample SAMN13153351, study PRJNA577476) | soil metagenome | isolation source: 40 cm soil on Douglas fir-dominated hillslope | place: USA:California | collected 2013-09-17
GTCGGGGAACTCGTTCCTGTGGGCAACGCACCGGCTGCGGTTCGCGACGCCGCGCCGCTACCGCGTCAGCACCGGGATCGGCTCGATGGGACACGCGGCCGCCGGCGTGGTCGGCGTGGCGCTGGCGACCGGGCGTCGCGCGGTCGCGGTGGTCGGCGACGGGGCGCTGCTGATGACCAACGAGATCAACACCGCGGTGAAGTACGGCGCGCCGGCGGTGTGGGTGGTGCTGAACGACGCGCGCTACGGAATGTGCGCCCAGGGCATGGAGTCGCTCGGCCTCTCCGCCGACGCCGAGATCCCGCCGGTCGACTTCGTGGCGTTCGCGCGCGCCCAGGGCGCCGGAGCGACGCGCGTCGACCATGAGACCCAACTCGACGACGCGCTCGGGGAGGCGCTGGCCGCCGACGGTCCGTTCCTGGTGGACGTCCGCATCGACCCGCGCAGCCTGGCGCCGGCCTCGCAGCGCAATGCCGCGCTGGCCGCCAAGCCCGCCGCCCACCGCGAGCGCGTGTTCCCGTCGGCGGGAGAGCCCCGCTGATGGAAGCCAACACCTTCGCCACCACGGTCTACGCGCAGGCGCCGCCGGCACGGACCTTCGAGTACCTGCGGCGCCTGCAGAACCTGGACGAGTGGACCCTCGGCAGCCGCATGCGCACCCGCATCGACGACGACACCTTCATGGGCACCGCGTCGGGCTACCAGTCGATGCTGTGCTACCACGTGCGCACCCTCGAGCACCCGCGCCTGGGCGCGATCGAATGGCAGTGCGGCTACCGCTACCGCGAGTACTTCAAGCAGTACCCGGTGTTCGTCTTCCCCTCGCGGTACCTGGACCCGCAGGGAGAGGAGGACGGTAGCTACGTCCACTGGGTGAGCGTGATCGACCCCGCGCGCCGCACCGAGATGATCATGCAGGGGATCGCGGCGGTGCATCACTACGAGGCCCGGGGCCTCAAGGCCGCGATCGAGCGTAGGGAGGGAGCGCAGGGGCCCGCCGCCGGGCGGTGGTCGGCGCTCTCGGACACGATGTGGGTGGACGCGCCGATCGAGCTGGGGCGCGAGCTGCTCGCCGATCGCGAGGCTCTGCCCCGCTGGGCGCCGATGTTCCGCGCGGGGGACGCCGGCACCGGGACGTTCGCCGACGAGTACGCCCGCCGGGTCCAGGTCGAGTTCACCGCGTGTGCGCTCGACGACTACGTCCTGGTCGAACAGGACTATGCCTACCCGGACCTCGGTGCCCTGCAGCGCTGCCCGATCGTCCTGATCCCCAGCGGCCGTGCCTTCGGTGCGGGCGCGCCGGGATTCCTGCTGCATCGGGTCGCATTCGCCCGCGCCGACGGATCGCAGACGTTCGGCCGGGTCACGGCGAACGAGCTGACCGCGGAGAGCATGGCGATCAAGCGCACGCTCGAGGCTCGCGCGGGCCATCTCGCGAGCTTCGCCCGCGGGATGAGCTACCGGCCCCGGATCAGCACCGCCGAGGCCGAGGTCGTGGCGTCGCCGCCGGACCTCTTCGCGCCCGAGTTCGCGGCCGACCCGTACCCGCAGTATCGCCGGATGCGCGACGAGTACCCGCTCTACTTCCACGGCCCCACCCAGGCCTGGATCCTGAGCCGCTACGACGATGTCCGCGCGGCCCTCCACGACCCGGCGTTCACCACCCGCAGCTACGCCGCTCAGACCGAGCCGCTGCTCGGGAAGACGCTGGTCCAGCTCGACGGACGCGAGCACGCGCTGCACCGCGGGCTGCTGACGCCATCGTTCCGCGAGGGGACCATTCGCGAGCGCTTCTCGGCGGTGATCGGCGACACCATCGACGCGTTGACCGCCGCGGTCGCGGAGCGCGGCGAGGCGGACCTGGTGGGAGACCTGGTCGTCCACCTCCCGGTGCGCATCATGGCCGGGCTGCTCGGCCTGCCGGAAGCGGGCCGCGACCGGTTCCGCACCTGGTACCCGGCGCTGATCCGCGGCGCCCTCAACCTGACCGGCGACCCCGCGGTCACGGCCGCGGCCACCACCGCCCGGGACCAGCTCGACGCCTACCTGCGTCCGCTGATCGGCGCCCGGCGCGCAGCCCCGGGCGCCGATCTGATCTCCACCCTGGCGACCACGACGGTCGAGGGGGAGCGGCTGAGCGACGAGCAGATCGTGCGCTTCGCGATGCTCATGGTGTTCGCCGCCGGCGAGACCACCGAGAAGGGGCTCGCCACCACGCTGCGCAACCTGCTGGCCCATCCCGACGCGCTGGCGGCGGTGCGCGACGATCGGTCGCTGCTGCCGCGCGCGATCGCCGAGTCGTTTCGCTACACCGCGCCGACCCACATGGTGCCGCGCCAGACCCGCGAGGAGGTGAAGGTGTCGGGCGGGTGGCTGCCGGCGGGAGCGGAGGTGATGTGCTTCCTGGGATCGGCCAACCGCGACGAACGGCGCTTCGCCGACCCCGATCGCTTCGACCTGTATCGGCCCGAGGCCGATCCGAAGCGCGCCTTCACCGGGGCCGCCGACCACCTCGCCTTCGGCGGCGGCAGGCACTTCTGCCTCGGAGCGGTGCTCTCGCGCTTCGAGATCGAGATGGCGGTGAACCGCCTGCTCGACCGCCTGCCCGGCCTGAGGCTCGCCGACGATGCGCCTCCGCCCGACGTGGGATTGTTCCTGCGCGGCCCGGCGACGCTTCCGGTCCGGTTCACGCGATCCGCGCGGACTCGGACCGCGCTGGCCTAGGACACCCGGGTTCCGAACAGCGCTCCGACGCCGGCGGTGACCGCCATCGCCAGGGCGCTCCAGAACGCGACGCGCACCGCGCCGACCCACGCGGGCGCACCGCCCGCACGCGCTGCGAGCGCACCCAGGGCCGCCAGGCACACCAGCGACGTTCCGGACACCAGAGCGATCACGGCGCGGGGTGGGGCGATCAGGGCCGCGAGGATCGGCAGCGCCGCGCCGACGGCGAAGGTCATCGCCGACGCGGCCGCGGCCTGCAGCGGACGCGCGGTGAGCGTGCTCGAGATGCCGAGCTCGTCGCGGGCGTGGGCGCCCAACGCGTCGTGCGCCATCAGCTGCTGGGCCACCGTACGGGCGAGCGCCGGCTCCACACCGCGCCCCACGTAGATCGCGGCGAGCTCCTGTTCCTCGGCCTCGGGCTCCGTTGCCAACTCGGTTCGCTCGCGCTCCAGATCGGCCCGCTCGGTGTCGGCCTGGGAGCTCACCGACACGTACTCGCCGGCCGCCATGGACAGCGCGCCGGCGACCATGCCGGCGATCCCCGCGAGCAGGATCTCGTGCCGGCTCGCCGCGGCGGCGGCGACTCCCACCACCAGGCTCGCGGTCGAGACGATCCCGTCGTTGGCCCCGAGCACGGCGGCGCGTAGCCAGCCGATCCGCTCCGTCCGGTGCCGCTCCACGTGACGCATGTCACCGTCCGCCCAGCGCGTGGAGCCGCGCGCGCAGCGCTTCGATCTCGTCGAGCAGCTCCAGCGCCAGCGCGGCGCCGGCGAGGTTGACGCCCAGGTCGCGCTGCAGGTGTGCGGCCACCCGGGTCTGGCGGAGATGAACGGTGGTGAAGCGCCAGCCCTGGGGTTCCTGTCCGGCCGGCGTGAGCACGCCTTCCTCGACCAGCTCGACGATGAACTCGGTCTGCACCGCGCTCGCACGGCTGAGCTCGACCAGCGTCAGCTCGGCCGGCTCGTCGGCAGAGATCTTCGCCGGCGGTAACTCGTTGTCGTGGGCCATGTCTACACTCCCAGCTTCGTGCGAGGGTGGAAGGAGCTGAACCTCCCGGCCATGTCGCGGTAGAAGCTCCTGGCGGCGTCATCCCCTGCGGGCGGCAGGGCGATCTCGAGGATCACGTAGAGATCGCCGGGCGTGCTCCCCGGAATGCCACGGCCCTTCAACCGCAGCTTGGTGCGTGCCGTCGACCCGGCCGGGATCTTGAGCTCGACCATGCCGTCCGGCGTCGGCACCTTCACCGCGGCCCCGAGCGCGGCCTCCCAGGGCGCGACCGGCAGGTCGAAGGTGACGTCGCGGCCCTCGACGCGATAGAGCGGATGGGGGCGGAACTCGATCTCCAGGAACAGGTCGCCCGCCTCTCCCTGGCCCGAGCCCGGGCCCCCTTGCCCTGCCAGCCGCAGGATCTGACCGGAGTGCACGCCGCGCGGGAACGTGACGCTGAGCTTGCGCTCCTGCGTCGTCACGTGGCCGCCTCCGTCCACCTCGGGCGACTGCAGCGTGATGGTGTGGGTGGCGCCGCGGTAGGCATCCTCGAGGTCGATCATCACTTTGGCGTGGCGGTCCTCGCCCGCGGCGTGGAACGTGGCGCGGCCGCCGCGCTCGGCGAAGCCGCGCCCGAACAAGGCTTCGAAGAAGTCGCTGAAATCCGCCGGGTCCCCGAAGTCTCCGCCACGCGCCGGGCCGGAGCCGGGAGGGAAGCCGCTGCCGGGCGTCTCGAATCCCGCGCCCCAATCGGGAGGTGGGCGGAAGTCCTGCCCCGCTTTCCAGTTCGCGCCCAGCCGGTCGTAGGCCGCCCGCTTCACGGGATCCTTGAGCACCTCGTAGGCTTCTCCCAGCTCCTTGAACCGCTCCTCGGCCTTCGGGTCCTTGCTGACATCGGGATGGTACTTGCGCGCCAGCCGGCGATAGGCGCGCTTGATGTCCTCCGCCGTGGCGCTGCGCGGGACCCCGATGATCTCGTAGTAGTCCTTGAATTCCATCCGGGCCCCCGGCTCGACCGTCCCGACGCCGCGCTCTACTTCTTCCGCTTCTTGTCCTTCGAGTGCGTCTTGATCTCCTCGAGCTTCTGCTTGGCGTTGTCGTTGGTGGGGTCGAGCGCGAGGGACTTGGTGTAGGCCTCGGTGGCGAGCTTCCAGTCGGAGTGCGCCATGTAGCCCTCACCCAGGCTGTCGAAGGCACCGGACGAGGAGGGATGCTCGGTGGTGTTGAGCCGGAACGCCACGATCGCCTCGGGCACCTTGCCCTCGCCGAGCAGGGTGTAGGCGAGGTCGTTCAACAGGCCTTCGGAGACCACGCCCGGCCCGTAGCGCTGCTTGAAGGAGGCGTAGGTCGCGGCGCCGGAGTCCGCGCCGAGCGCGCGAAACGCCTGCGCGATCGAGGCCCCGGCGTGTTGCCGCTTGGCGAACGGCGACTGGGGATTCATCTGCACGTTGAGCGCCTGCAGACGCAGCGCGTCGTCCGGATGCCCCGACTGCCGCACCTGGTTCGCCACGTCGCTCAGCGGCACGTCCCCGAAGTCGTAGGTGAAGCGCCCGTAGTAGCGATCCTTCAGCGACTGGTAGCGGGCGACCGTCGAGTCGAGGCCACCGGTCTGATAGGCCGCCTGGAGCACGTCCTGGAGCATGCGCGGGCGGGTGGCGCCGCGGTGGCAGGTCACGCACTTCACGGCCACCGGCGGGTCGGCGCGATCCTGGAGGTGGCCGAGATAGTTGGCGTTGATGTCGATCACCATCTTCATCATCTCGCGCGCGGTCTGCTTCTCCTCCTTGTCGTCCTTCTGAAAGTCCTCGTCGCGGATCGGCTTTCCCTCTTCGCCGACGTGGCAGAAGGTGCAGCGCACGCCGAGCGCGCGCGTGTACGTGCTCATCAGGGGTCGCAGCTCGGCGGGCGTGATGTCCTTCGGCAGCACCTTGAGGTTCTTGTACTTCGCCTGCTCTTGCTGGGCGCGCACCGGGCCGACGATCGTGACCAGCACGGCGGCGACGGCGACCAGGAGCAGCGCGACGATGCGGCGGATCCAACCGCGATGTTCCATGTTCCACCTCCACGGGTGAACGGGTGCCCGGGTGTCGGCGCGATCCTACACGATGACCCGTACCGGTCCCGCCGCCGGAGTGTGGAACTGGACTCTGGGGGCACCACGACACTCCCGGTTCGCGCCCGCCTTGACGCCGTCCCCGGGCAGGTGATGGAGTACGCGCCATGTCGCTCGAACCTTCGATCTTCGACCACGACTGGGTGCGGTTCTGCGCACCGACTGGGCGAACCGCCGGCGCGGCCGGCGCGGGGCGCCGTCCCCGCGCTGGATGCACGTGCTGCTGACGGTCACCCTGCTGGTGTTCTACGGCTTCATCCGCCCGGCCGGGTCCGCGCTGGCCTCGGGCGCCGTCAACCTGGTGGGGATCGGAGCGGTGCTGATGGCGCTCGCGATCGAGCAGTTCGGGCCGCTGCCCCGGGCCCTGGTCCTGGGGCGCGCGCTGTTCTACCTCGCGCTGCCGATCGCGGTGGGAGTGCCCTGGGGGCTGGCGGTGCTCAGCCTGCCGACGGTCGCGGCCGGATTCTGGGTGAACCGCAAGGCGACGCGCGTCGTGTCCGGCGAGGTCGCCGAAGCCTGACCCCGCCTCCACGAAACGAAGCGGCGCGAGCCGGGACGTCTCCGGCGCGCGCCGCTTCGCGTTCCCGACGAGGCGACGTCTCTACCGGTAGCCCGCCTTGAGCTGGCCCCAGGTCAGGCCGCGCGTCGCCGTGAAGGTCTCCGGCGTCATGATCAGGTCGTCGAACAATGCCGGGATGAATCCCTGCGACGCGTTGAAGTTGTAGCAGCCCACCCAGCCGCTGAGGATCGGCGACGAAGCGTCGACGATCGGGTTGCCGCCGTTCAGGTCCACGCCGTCGAAGTAGCAGTGGAACTGGTTCCCGCTGGCGGAGATCTTGAACGTGTGCCAGGTGTTCGCCGCCGGAACGCCGCCGGGCAGGGACGGCGTCAGCCAGGAGCCCAGGGTCGCGAGCGGCCCGCCGCCGACGAACTTCCGGAAGTCGATGGTGATCAGCCCGGAGCGGATGGTGAGCTGGTAGTGGGTCTGGAATCCGTTGCTGGGATCGGCGCGCACCACCAGCCCGCGGCGCGAGTTGCCGTCGCCGGTGAAGAACCAGCCCTCCCAGACGTAGTCGTCCACGCCGCCCGGGTCGGTGGCGGTGAGGATGATGCCGCCGCTGTCGGGCGCGAACGAGGTCACGGCCTTGGCCACGGTGTGGTCCCCGGACGGGTTGGCGTACCCCGGGTCGGAGGGCGAGAGCGTCGCGGCCTGCATCGTGTTGCTGAGCCCGAACCCGGGATCCCACACCAGGTCCAGCACGCCGCCGGTGACATGCTCGGCCCGGACCCCGACGGCGTGCGCGAGGGAGACGGAGCACAGCGAGAGGAGGGCGATCCCGATCGTGGTTCTCAAGGTCTTCATGCGAGGGACTCCATGCGAGATGCCATCGTGGATCGTGGACGCGGCGACGCGACGATGGGCGCGCGGCCGGTGAGGGAGACCCTCATCGCAGCAACAGGAACTTGGTGGTGGTGCGGGCGTCGCCCGCGACGCGCGCCAGGTAGAGCCCGCTCGGAGCGCGGTGGCCGGACGCGTCGAGCCCGTTCCACGACGCGGCCGGACCGGCCGTGCTGACGCTCGCGATCCGGCGACCCTCGACCGAGAAGATCTCGACCGCCGCCTTCACGCCGAGCCGCGCGCCGTCGAGCGCGAAGTGGACGTCGCCGTGTGCCGGGTTGGGGAAGGTGCGCAGCGATCGCGGACCGGAGGGCGTGCCCTCGTGGGCCACGTCCACCAGGCTTCCACTCAGCGCCCGATCGAGGTAGGCGATGCGCCGCAGCAGCAGGTCGGTGGTGGTGCCGCGATCCTGGGCCTGGACGACCCCGGCCTGGTTGGTGGCCGAGGTCTGGAACAGCACGCGCACCGATCCGCCGGCGTTGCGAGCGAGCACCGCCGGGTAGCGCTCGTCGGCGGTGGGCGTCGACGTCAGGTTCTGCGGCGCCACCCACGGATCGCTGGCGCGGGTGACGCTCGCCGACAGGTCACCGAACCCGATGCCGGTGCAGATCCCGGGCAGGCCGGCGTCGGCGGTGGGATCCACCTCGGCGTCGGTGAAGCGCACCCACACCACGTAGGTCTCGCTGCCGTCGGCGGAGAATCCGACCTCGGGCCAGTCCACCGAGAGGGTGTTGAATCCGGCCAGCGGCCCGGACAGGCCCTGGTCCACGCGGCTGTAGCCGTCGGCCACGCCGGCCGGCACCTGGTACACCGTGGTGAGACCGCGGGTCGAGCTCCAGTGCCGGATGCGGCTGTGCCAGTCGGTGTAGGCGATCGAGCTGCCGGCCTTGCGCGCCTGCAGCTCGCTCCACACCACGTTCGGCGTGGTGTCGTTGTAGGCGACGTGGCAGTGGATGTACGGGCGCCACTGGGTCGAAGTCGAATCGCTCTGGGTGATGCTGGCGTCGCTGTAGCTGGTCAGGGTGCGGATGCGCACGGTGCCGGCGCCGAAGGTGCCATCGCTCGACTCGATCAGGTAGACGTTCCCGCCGAAGTCGGTGACGCCGATGCCGACGCGGCCGTCCGACCCTTCCGCCAGGCACGGGAATGCCGGGTAGCCGTTGCGGAAGGTGGAGAGCGGGATCACCGAGGTCCAGGCTCCGAACTGCCATCCGGTGACGCAGGTGAACGGCGTGCCCTCGGCGGCCATACGGCTGATGCGGAACTCGCTCACGCCGCAATGGGTGCAGCCGGTCACCACCCGCACCGCCTCGCCCAGCATGGTGTAGGAGCCGTTGGGCAGCACCACGGTCTGCGGGAACTGGAAGCTCGGGCTCGAGATCGGTCCGAGGTAGGCGGTCCAGGTGTTGCCGGCCACCGCGTTCTCGATGTAGGTGTCGCCGCGCAGGTCGCAGCCGTCCTCGATCATGTGCTGGGAGATCACCGCGCGACCGTTCGCGGTGAGCGCGATGGTGCCGAAGCCGCCGTCCTCGCCGAACGCGGTGCAGGCCGTGCACTTGATCGAGGGCTGGCGCACCTTGCCGAGGTTGGTCCAGGCGCCGCCCACGTCGCGCACCGCGTAGCCCATGCCGCGCTGCGGGAACGGGATCGCGGCATTGGGATCGGGCGGGCAGCCGTGGGTGTCGAGCTCGCAGAAGTCGTCCTCCCAGGTGGCGTGAATGCGCCCGTCGGGTCCGATCGCGAGCCGCGTGCCGAGCGAGCCCAGGTCCTGCAGGTCGTAGCGGGTCGAATCGAGCTGGACCGCTCCCGCCGGCAGCGGGGCCGGCAGGATGGTCGTCACCGAGGCCGAGTGCGCGACCGGGGCCAAGCGCGTCGCGCCCGACTCGAGCGACGGGCCGCGCATGCCGTCGGGGTTGGGACCGGTGCGGGCGTGCGCGGGAACGGCGAGCGCGAGCAGGAGACCCAGCGCGAGCGCGGTGCGGGTCATCGGGATCCTCCGAGGAACGGCCAGTCGAACTCCGGCCGCAACGAGATGGCGAAGGTCCGCGTGGGCTCGGGAATGAAGCTCAGCGGCTCGCGGTACGAGGCGTTGAACAGGTTCTGCACCGCCACCACCGCGCGCGTGCGCCAGCGCACCCCCGACAGCTCGAGGGAGGTGGTCCAGAACGCCGGCCGCGCGAAGGAGGAGTCGGGGCTCCGCACCGCGTCGTTCCAGCGCACGCGCGCGCCGATCGTGAGCATCGAAGCGCCGGGGATGGGGGTGATGACGTCGAAGGTCACGCGCGGCGTCCCGGCGTCCAGCAGCGGCTCGCCGCTGGTGCGGTCGATGCCGCGGGGGTTGGCCGCGTTCAGCCCGAGGCGCACCCCGCCGAGCTGCACCTCGGTGGTGGCCTCGAGCCCTTCGACCCGCGCACGGTCGACGTTGAAATACTGGAAGTGCGGAACCAGGAACACCGCGCCGACGTAGCGCACGCTGATCAGGTCCTCGACGTCGGAGCGAAACACCGAGATCCGCGCCTCGCGCAGCCGCCCGGAGAACAGGTCGAGGGCGCGCAGGCCGCCTTCGTACGACACGCTGCGTTCCGGTTTCAGGTCGGTGTTGCCGTAGAGGCGGAACCCGCCGTGGATCTCGTCGTCGAAGTAACGCTCGTCGAGGTTCGGAACCCGGAAGCCGGAGGCGACGTGGAGGTAGGGCTCGAGCCCGAACCAGGCGCGCGACACGCCGGCCTCGGCGCTGAGCCGGTGGTGGCGGGTGTCGAGCGGCGGGGTGCTGCTGGTGGCGGTAGACTCGGCCTCGGCCCGCACCTGGTCGTAGCGCGTGCCGAGCTCGAGGCGGAACGGGCGCTGCAGCGGGACCGCCGAGGCGGATACCGCCCAGCTCAGGAGGGAAGCCTCGGGGACGCTCTCAGTGAGGCGCGTGGTGTCGGAGGTCGTGGTCCCCGAGGCATTCTTCAGCACGGTCCGGGTGAGCCGCGGACCGTCGGCGAGGTCCTTCCGGAACTCCCCGCGGAGCCGGAGATCGCGCCACCGCGGGAACGAGACCGTCGGCTGGAAGGTCCAGGAGCGGCTGGAGATCCGGTCGGCGGCTGCGGTGGTGCGCGAACCGATGTAGTTGCCGTTGTGGTAGAGGCCCTCGACCGTGGTCTCGTCGAAGCCGGTGCCGTAGTTCTGATAGACGGAGAGCAGGCTCAGATCGGGTCGCCCGCCGGTTCCTCGAGCGGTGATCTCGAAGCGATCGGCGTCGCGGGCCTGGTCCGGGTAGGAACCGGAGGACCCCGTGCTCTGGTTGAAGGCCGGCAGGCCGACGTCGTGGGCGGCGTGGTGCGAGTGCTCGAGGTCGAACACCGCGGTGCCGAGCCTGGCGGCGCCGCGCGCCACCCAGTCGTTCTCGTGGCTGCCGCTGTTCGGCACGCGGCCCTCGGGCGTCACCAGCGCGTCGGCGCTCGCCAGGCCGCCCGAGACCTCGGCGCCGAGCTGGGGGGACAGGATGCGGACACGCGCGCTCCCATCGTGGGAGCCGCCCGGATCGGATGTTTGGGCGAGGAGCGTCACCCTTCCCGACGGAACGTCGGAGAACAAGCTGCGGTGCGTGATGAGGTTGACGACCCCGCCCATGGCATCCGATCCGAACTCCGCGCTGCTCGCTCCCGGCATCACCTCGACCGCGTCGAGACGCGAGAGCGGCACCAGCGACGACTGTCCTCCGTGGCCGCGCACGGTGTTGAGCCGCACGCCGTCCACCATCAGCAGCACGCGATCCCCGGAGAGGCCGCGGATCGAAACCTGCGAGGCCCAGGGTCCGGTCTTTACCAGGTCCACGCCCGGCACCGAGATCAGCGCGTCCCCGGTGGTGGCGGGGAGGAAGCGCGTGAGGGTGTTGCGTGTCAGCCGCTCGGTGGTGGCGGTCGAGCGCTGGGCTTTGACCTTGGTGTCCTCGATCAAGACCGGCGGCAGCACCGTGACCGAGTCGGCGACGCCACGGGGGACGCGGGCGGGAGCGAGCGGACCGGCGCCGGGGGGACGCACCGAATCCGGCATCGCTGCCCGCACCGTGTCCGAGACCACGGCCGCGGCCGAG
>WNFL01005244.1_pt1 | contig 11301 bp, 9 predicted proteins | sample 5400361 | NCBI WGS metagenome assembly WNFL01 (sample SAMN13153351, study PRJNA577476) | soil metagenome | isolation source: 40 cm soil on Douglas fir-dominated hillslope | place: USA:California | collected 2013-09-17
AAAAAGGCGATGGCAACTCCCGGCGACTCGACATCAAAGCGCACTGAATTCCCTGTGATGCCGATCCCGTAGAGTATCAACAGAAGCCCAACAACGTTCGTCCGTGTACGCCTCAAAATGAGCAGGCCAGTCAGCATCGTCCCTGGGCCAATGAGCAGTCCATTGACCAGGCGAAACAGAATACCACCGCCGGGCACTCCGCCAAGCGCGTATGGATAACGCAACAGGTCGAACTCCAACAAGCCGCAATAAACCAGACTCGGCACTAAAGCTATCATCACAAGCTTATAAAAGAAACTGTAACGTCCAATTTGTTGGGTCATGAGGCATCCTCTCCGGTACGTGGGCGGCCCGGTTCTTTTAGCCACAACGACACGTGAGTCGGCAGCATAGTTTCCTGCACCACGCCGATCAACGATGCACACAATTGGTCAAGGTCTACGTCGTTACGCAGGGTGGCATTGAAAGCAGCAAGAGCCTGTTCAGCGTCATATTTGCGGCGATAGAGCCGACGATCTATCACATCCTGGATACGTCTGCGCAGCGGGGTAAACAGCGCGGCAATTGCCAGCGTGGAAACGACAATGGCAAGATCGGAGCTTTGTCCAGTTATAGCGCGAAATATCTGCTGAGCCAGCACTACAGTGCCGAAGTACACTGCCGCGAGAATCGTAGTTAGAACGGCATAGATTAGAGTGCGACGGATGATAATGTCGATGTCATACAGATGTTGACGCAAGATGGCAATACCTATAGCCAGTGTCGGGAGCAACCAGATTGTCAGGGTGAAAATCGCATAGAAGAACTGCTCTATTCCGTTGCGGTTTGCCGGATCAAGACCCATGATTCCCGTTGGCAACTGAATTAGAAGCATAAAGATCAGCAATACTTCTGTCCACACCATATATTTGATCTGCTGACGTTCGTGCGCGTTCGCGCCACGATAGCGCGTGATAATCGAGATAGGCATCAAGCTATAAAATGGGACAAGGCACAAAACGAAGCCAACATCAAGCGCAGTTCTCACAGAGATTGGAATTGGGAGTATGTATAACGGATTTGCCGTTTCTGGGGTTAAAAAAGTTGCGTGTGCGCGCAAGGGGTTGGAGAAGCTATCCAGTAGCAGGCGGCACATCAGAACGACGACGAGTAGTTGGACGAGTCTCTCGACCCATCTAGGATAGCCGCGCCCGTCAGGAAAGAAGATGGGGATGCTCCAGATCGCAGGCCATGTAAACCCCAGTAAATTAAGCAGATACTCCTTACCGCCTAGAATACCTGCTCTTACCGTGCCAAGTCCCACGATGAGGGCCAGTAACATCAGCAGCCAACCAATGAGATTGCCCTGTGCGCGGTGCAAGATCAAAAGGCCGGTCAGCACAATTACTGGAACAGCGATGAAACCGTTCATTAGCCGCACGAAAACTGTACCGGAACCAACATCTGGCGCGTTCGGATGCAGCACCAGATCAACCATGATTACGCCGAGCGTGAGTAATCCCAGAATCGCCAGGACACGGATCAATTGATAGAACCAGGAGCGCTTGATCGTCGTTATGTCTGTCATCGGTGTATATCCTTCGATGATCTATTTAGCCAGAGCGTAACCTGTGTCGGTTGTATGGTCTCTTGCACGACTGAGATCAACTGAGCGCTGAGTTGGTCGAGGTTTACCTCGTCGCGCAGAGTGCGATTGAACGCCTCCAAAGTCTTTTCCGCATTGTACTTGCGCCGGTACAATCGATGGTCAATCACGTTCTGGATTCGCCGTCGCAGCGGGGTAAACAACGCCGCAATCGCTAACGTGGAGATGACAATCGCGAGGTCATCGCTTGATCCAGTAATGGCGCGGAACGCTTGCTGCACAAGGACTACGCTGCCGAAGTACACTGCTGCCAGGATCGCCGTTAGCACTGAATAGATTAGGGTGCGGCGGATGATGATGTCGATGTCGTACAGTCGATGGCGCAGGATGGCAGTTCCAATTATCACTGGTAGGAAGAGATATACGTATGTCTGCGCAAATAGAAAGTAGATGCTCGTCTCACCAAGCATATTGAGTAAAGGAACCCAGGTCAGCACAATTGCCGTGGCACCAATAAAGCCCAAGGCAAGCCATTTCAATTGCAGTTGTTCGACAAATCCAGCGGCTCTATAGCGCAAAACAATCGAAAATGCTGCTCCCAATGCGGTCCCAATATTTAAAAAACTGATTACGGGATCAAGGGCCACAGAAAGCGGCACAAGCGCCGGAATAAAAAGAGCATTGGGGCCATTCAAGGTTGGCTGTCCCAATATGGAGACAATACCAGTTAACACGCTGAGCACGAATGTAACGCTGATCCACTGCTCGAAACGTTGTGGGTAGACTCGCCCCGTTGGAAAGTAAAAGGACACGATCAGCAATGCCCTGAAGCCGATCTGATTGAATAGTCCAAAGGCTATCGGATACAAAATACCATTACGATTTCCGAGAACAATGTTGCCTATTTCCATGCCAACAATTAATAAGAATAGGCCGACAATATTTCCCTGCGAACGCTTGATGATGAGTAGACCGATGACCAGAGTGCAAGGGGCTACAATCAGCCCATGAACAATCGTAAAAATTAATGGCTGGTGGACGGTCCCTATCGCTTTGGTCGGCTCGATGAATAAGTCAATGACGAGGGCCACATAGTAGAGTAGTGAGGGGATCGCCATTACAGTCAGGAATCGATAAAACCATTTAGAACCTAACGACAATTGAGCGTTTGTCATTTCACTATACTCCTGACCGCTGGGCTGTCTACCTCGCGTATCCACAACGTAACCTTCGATGGTTGCAATGTTTCCTGCACCACCCCGATTAATTGGGTTTTCAATGTTTCCAAATCGGTCTCGTTACGCAAGTTCTGGCCAAAAGCGGCGAGCGTCTTCTCAGTGTCGTACTTGCGGCGGTACAGGCGACGGTCAATGATTGCCTGGGTGCGCCGTCGCAGTGGTGTGAACAACGCTGCAATCGCCAATGTGGAAATGACAATGGCGAGATCGGAGCTTTGCCCGGTTGCGGCGCGGATTAGCTGCTGCACAAGGACTACGCTGCCAAAGTACACTGCTGCCAGAATCGTGGTAAGAACGGCGTAGATCAGCGTGCGGCGGATGATGATGTCAATATCCCACAGATGGAAGCGCAAAATCGAAAAAGTGAGGGCCAATGGCAGCGAAATCGAAAAACTAGTAGCAACAAGCGGCGCAATCACGCCGAATAGACTACTGATGGGTTCGGGCGCTATGGCGATCAGGAGAACCGTTGCACCACCCGTGATAGGTGCAAATAGGCCGAAGATGACCCATTTGATCTGCTGGCGCTGCAAGGCTTGAGCATGGCGATAGCGATATACTTGCGCCAGAAGTGCTACCCCACCCGCGAAAAATGCTACTGCTGGTGCAATAGGTCGACTGAAGAAAAATATTTTTGGGGTGGAATACAACGGCGCAATTGTTAGCCATGAAACTATTACCACGCAAGCCATCGGCAAAACAAGCCAGCGTGTCCAGGCGGGGACAAAGCGCTCATCTGGGAATACGAAATAGAGAGTGAACAAGGTAATCAGCCCCACGCAATCCCAGAGCAACAGCGGTATTGTCCACTGTGGGTAAACACGCGCCAGGGTAAATCCAGTGCCCACGAATACATAGCCACAAATCATCACGAGACCAAACGATAGCAACAATGCCAACCAGTCGCTGGACTTGCGTATGAAGATAAGTACCGCAGCCAGGAGTGGGACTATTAGTTGAACACTTCCGATGATCACAATAAAAGTCGCGTAAGTTTGTAGCGTTACACCAACCGTCGAAAGTATTTGTGCTGCCTCTGCGTTAAGTTGAAGTTGAACACAAGTTGCTGGTTCGTAACACACGAACTGGAGCGCACGGTAGTTTACGTAAACTCCTAGCCCTGCCAGCCCGATAGTAATGCTGACGGTAGTTAGCCACACAACCCGAATAACCGCGTGCCGTCGCGTGTCAAAATGGTTTGCCACAGATTTTACGTCCACAATGCCACCTCACTTTTCAACATAACTCTGGTCTATGGGTCTGACCCACAGTGCGACGCGAGTAGGTTGCATCGTCTCGTCAATTACATTTAGTACTGACATTTTCAGCGTATCGAGGTCAACCTCATCGCGCAGGGTGCGATTGAACTTTTCCAACGTCTTTTCCGCATCGTATTTGCGCCGATATAGGCGGCTGTTGATCACATCTTGAGTGCGCCGTCGCAGTGGAGAAAACAACGCGGCAATCGCCAGCGTCGAGATGACAATGGCGAGATCGGACCATTGCCCGGTTGCAGCGCGGAATAGCTGCTGCACGAGAATCACACTGCCAAAGTACACGGCTGCGAGGATTGCAGTCAGCACCGAATAGATCAGTGTGCGGCGGATGATGATGTCAATGTCGTATAGGCGCTGGCGAAGGATAGCGTAACCAATGGTCAGCGGCGGAAACAAAGCCACGGCGGCAAACATGAGATTTTTCACGAAGCTGGAATTGCCGAGGTCAATTCCCAGAAAGACTTGGGGAATTACGAAAGTCGTGGCGACAAGCCCGATCATGATGACCGACGATAAGGTAATCCATTTGAGCTGCTGTCGTTCGGATGGGCTTGCCTTTCGGAACCGCAAGATTAGAAACACCAATGGTAAAATGATCTCCAGTATGACCAGCACCCCTGTCACGGTCTGAATCACCGGGGCCAGTGCCGCCAATTGTGGGATATACAGAGGATTTAGAAACCCCGGCGAAGGCTCGCGCAGCGTCACGACAAAAAGAATACCTATCACAAATAGCGAGGCCACCAGACCCAGATACCAGCGTCCTACCTTTGACGGGTATGGCTGCCCCGCAGGAAAAAGCGCTACCATACAAAAAAGCGCGTTCCAGGCAACGCTGGTTTCGTATAGGCTTGTGATGCTTAGCGGCAATGGTCCAGACGACACACGTGACGGCGCGGCGCTCAACAAGCCCCATAAAATGATGAGATATCCGATCACGTTATCGGGCTGCCGCCGGATAATAAGGACGCCCACAGCCAAAATGAGCGGGCACACGATCAGGTAATTAGTAGGCCGCGTCAACAACGTGTAATAGTACATATCCTCAGCCAGCGGGTGCAGAATGAAGTCAATATATCCGTACAACCCCCAGATCACGCCAAACACTGCGATAACCTGCACGCCCTTCAGGAAGAGGCGTGATGACGTTCTGAGTGGTGTTCGTAATGGAGTGGTCGGGTTCATTTTGTCTCCTTGAGGCTCTGTTGCGGCTGGGGAGGACTGATCCACAACGCCACGCTAGTTGGCTGCATTGTTTCTTGCACGACACCGACCAACTGTGCCTTCAGTGTTTCGATGTCTACTTCATCGCGCAGTGTCCGGTTGAATGCCTCTAATGTTTTCTCAGCATCATACTTACGTCGATAGAGCCGACGGTCAATGACGTTCTGAGTGCGCCGCCGCAGTGGTGTAAACAGCGCTGCAATCGCCAGTGTAGAAATGACAATGGCGAGATCGGAGCTTTGCCCGGTTAAGGCGCGGAATAGCTGCTGCACAAGGACCACGCTGCCGAAGTACACGGTTGCCAGGGTCGTTGTCAGCACGGCGTAGATCAGCGTGCGGCGAATGATAATGTCGATACCATACATTCGGTGGCGGAGGATGGCGTTTCCAATGGCAACTGCCGGAACTGCAAAAAATACGGTGCTGGATAAGATTCTGACCATAATCCCATAGGGCGTGTTTTCACCGTCTGGAATCATGAACATAATCCCCCACAAGACGATAAACACGGGAAAGCCAACACTGCCCAGCACAAACCACTGTATCTGCTTGCGTTGCGAAGGTGCAGAATTTCTGTACCGCAAGTACAGCGAACCTACCGCAGTCAGGAAAGGAATAATTAAAACAAGTGAATAAAACCCAGACGCTATGGCCTGGAGCGGTCTGAACGCCAGAATAAAGGCAGGATTTGGCAACGGCAGCATGGTTGACGTATTGCTGGTTAGCGAAGGGTTTGATGTAACCTGGATAAAAGTGATCAAGCAAGCGAAAGCGAAAAACCTGTCCAACCACGGCCCAAGTTTGTGTGGGTAAAGTTGCCCATTCGGAAATGACGCAATTAAACAGATTATTATTGGCAGTTGGATTCCAGTACTGAAAAATTGGACAACTACTTTAAACCATCCGCCGCTGCCATCAAAGGCCGGGCTACCCACAGCCCCACAGCCAAATAACACCATCAGTGCCCCAATAGAATTGTCCTTCTGTCGGCGCAATATAACAAGCCCAACAATAATGTTGATCGGTCCGTTGATGAGGACTTGCCATAAGCGAATAAAAGCTGATTGTTCAACCGCAGCATTTGACTGGATGCCTTGCGGCAGTACAAGAATGTAATAACCGATAACCACATAGTAGATCAGCGCAGGTATAACCAACAACCGAGCAATCGTCGCGTATAGTGGCGGACGATGCTCGGAGTCGGTTTGGCTATCGGAGTGCATCTCGAAACCAGGTTTTGGCATTTTCGCCCTCAATGATTCCTACTTGCGTCTCGTGAGATAGCCAAGTACAAATCCGTAAATGACATGCCCGATCCCAAAGTGAATTGCCGGGATTTGCAATATCGGAGATTGTGCTGCTGGGAGCAATATCAATTCAGCAGCCACAAACAGCACGATGCCATATACGATACCCACGATAAGGGCTAAATTCCCCGGTACTTTTCGCTCTAACAGCCGCCAGAGCAACATGAACGGAATGCCGTAGACGGCGCTCATGCCCATGTGTGCGGCAAAGCCGAGAGCAGGCGAAGTCTGCTCGACCCGTGCAAATCGGCTCAACAGTGTCAGAGGCGATTCGTTAAGCGTGAGTACAGCAATCATTAGATAGAACAGCATAGCGCTACCCGCCATCAGACCTCGTAACAGTCCATCGACGGCGGCATCACTGATACTGTAAGACCGGGAAGAAATGGCAATCTGGTTGCTCATGATGTTTTCTCCGTTTCTAATAGTTCATTACTCGCAGCATACTTCTTGATCGTCTGCAAATCGTTACGGCAATGGCATTTCCCAAAAACTGTTATACTTTCTCTTGATAGGCATTCTCATCAGTAGTTGAAGTATGGCTCCATTGAACCTCTATTTATTTGGCGCACCACGCATCGAACGCGACAACGTTCCTGTTCATGTCGATACGCGGAAAGTGATCGCGCTGCTCGCTTACCTCGCAGTGCATTCTGGATTCCAGAGTCGTGACACTTTAGCCGTACTCCTGTGGCCTGAAGGCGATAACGTTAGCGCTCGCGCCGCACTCCGTCGAACGCTTTCGACGCTTAACCAGGCGTTTGGCGGGTTAGGCTTAAAAATTGAGCGAGACGCCATCGCCCTTGACCCCGGCGACGCGCTATGGACCGACATATCGGAATTCCTGGCTTACCTGCACACTTGCCAGACCCACGATCACGCCGCCAACGAAGTATGCCGGCAGTGCCAACAACCTCTTAACGAGGCGGTTGCGCTTTATAGGGGCGATTTTTTACAAGGTTTTTCACTGAGAGACAGTGCTGAGTTTGATCTGTGGCAGTTCCAGCAGACCGAACATTTCCAGCGTTTGGCAGCCTCGGTATTGGATCGGCTGGTGCGGCTGTATACCGACCAAGCCAACTACGTGTCAGCAATTCAGTATGGGCAGCGCTGGCTTACGCTTGATGTCCTGCATGAGCCAGCACATCGATCTTTAATGCGTCTTTACACCTGGATTGGGGAGCGCAGTCAGGCTCTCCGGCAGTACCGCGAGTGTGTGCGTATCCTTGATCAGGAATTAGGTGTAGCTCCCTTGGAAGAAACCACCGAACTTTACCAGACGATCTTGGAAAACAAACTCGAAACGCCTGCGGTCAGCCAGCCAACAGTTGAAACACGACAGTCGCTCCCAATAGAGGCTCCGGCTGTTGTTTCGCAATCAGCGTTACCTTTCGTCGGACGCGAGAGCGAACTGCAAGCGTTATATAACAGATACGCTGCATTGCTTACCCAGGAAGCAGGTGGCTTGATCGTCGTCGAAGGTGAAGCAGGAATCGGTAAGACTCGTCTTCTGGAGGTATTTACCGCAGATATTCACGAGCGCGGTACACATATCCTGAAGGCAACCTGCTACGAAAGCGAATCGGGCATTGCTTATGCACCTTTCGTTCGTGCTATTCGTGGCACACTCTCCAGTCAGCATCGTTCGAGGTTGGAACAGTTACCCGCTCACTGGCTCAGCGAATTGGCGCGGTTGCTGCCTGAACTCCTGACGTTACGCCCAGACATATCGCCTGCATCTTTTCTGGAAAGCATCGGTGCGCAGAGCCGGTTGTTTGAAGCCATTACTCAGGCACTTTGTACCATTCTCTCCGGACCAACTGTTGGCATCATGATTGTGGAAGATTTACAGTGGGCGGACAGTGCTTCACTCGATCTGTTGGCCTACCTGGTGCGTCGGCTAACCGATCAGCGATTATGTTTGATCCTCACTTGGCGGTCAGAGGAAATCTTACGGGCACATCGCCTGCGCTTACTTGTATCAGAATACCAGCGTGACGGTTCTAATTGGTCAATACTCGTCTTGACCCGGCTCGATTTAGCAGCAGTTGACAAACTGGTTCAATCCTTTCCTCTGCCTATCTCTGTCTCCAGGCAGCAATTTGCTGAACGGCTTTACCGGGAGTCGGAAGGTCTCCCCTTCTTTGTAGCCGAGTATCTGGCGGTGCTTAGTGAGGTCCAGCACTTCGACGATACATCCTGGCTTATCCCAACAGGTGTACAAAACCTGCTACGTTCTCGTCTGGCACGTTTGAGCGAGACTGGATCACAGGTTTTGAGTACAGCGGCGGTAATCGAGCGCTCATTTGAAATTGATATACTGCGCGAGGCCAGCGGTCGCAGCGAAGAGGAGATCGTCGATGGTCTTGACGAACTGCTGCGCCTAGGACTGATTCGGGAACTCTACAGTCTGAAAAATAATCCTGTCTATGATTTTTACCATGATAAGCTGCGAACTGTTGTCTATCAAGAAATTAGCATGGCACGTCAGCGATTGCTGCACCGTCGTCTTGCGCGGGCAATCCTGGATCGCGTGGGTCGCACCGGGCAGCTTGAGAGTGTAGCGGGGCAAATTGGTCAGCATTTGCAAGCGGCGGGACAGGAACAGGAAGCAGCAACTTATTTCTATCTCGCTGGCATTTACTCACGGCGTTTGTATGCCAATCGCGAGGCGCTGCTGCACTTCAATACTGCATTGGCACTTGGTCATCCAGAATTGGCTGTGCTGCATCAAGCGATAGGCGATTTACATACACTCCTCGGCGAGTATTCATCAGCAGTTCGCAGCTACGAATCGGCAATTGCACATTCGATGCCTGAGCAAGTGCCGTTGATCGCGCGGCGATTGGGGAATATTTATCACCGTCTGGGTGACTGGGACTTAGCCGAAAGCTACTATCTGTCAGCGTTCAATGGGTTGGGAGTAACCAGCCCAGATGTCGCGGCTATTCTGGCGGATTGGAGCTTGACGTGTTTCCAACGCGGCCATATCACGCAGTCAGCAACGTTTGCTAATCAAGCGCTTGAGATCGCCGAACGATTGCACGATGCACATGCATTGGCTCAATCCCACAATATTCTTGGCATTCTTGCTCGCAATCAGAACGAGATGGGACACGCATATAGTCATCTTGAACAAAGTCTAAGCACTGCGGAGATGCTCGGCGAGCCCGGGATGTATATTGCTATATTGAATAATCTTGCGCTCGTTTACAGTGCTGATGGGCAATATGAGCAAGCGCATACACTGCTTGAACAGGCGATAAGCCATTGCCAGCGTCAAGGGGATCGTCATCGCGAAGCTGCGCTTCAAAATAATCTCGCCGATGTTTACCATGCAATGAAGCAGACCGAAAAGGCAATGATTCACCTGAAAGAAGCAGCGTCAATATTTTCGCAAATTGGCGTCGAAGGGAGAACCCTACAACCCGAAATCTGGAAACTTACTGAATGGTAGCTGACACAAAATTCCCATCCTACGTTGAAATTTATCTGCAATCAGATTTAGTGTGATAGGAAAGAGCCAATCTCAGTCAGTCGTGGAAGAAGTACAGATCGCGGGTTCGACCTTCACTCGAACCCGCGCTGGGTGATAAATAGAAATTCCGCATTATGATGCGGAATTTTGACGCTAAAAACGGTTCGGGAGCGACGGGGTTCGTAAACGAGCTGGGTTAATACTTTTTCTCGCTTGTGGCGAGATTTCCCACCGCAATATTGTTGGAATTATAGCCAAGCGAATCGCGTAAGTAAAGTCAATTTTCAAAAGCAATCTTCTCAGGTGTTGTGGGGGCTACGCCAGTCATCAGAGGTCATTTTTGGCGATGTTCGGGTAGAATTCCAGCGACGATAAAGATTTGTCGCTTAACAGGATTTCTACTGAGAGACATGGGAAATATGATCATTGAGCCAGGTCGCGCCTGGTTGAAACGGGAAGTCCGACATCGCCTTGCTCAGGCAGCGGAATGGTTCAAACGATGGACGAGACCAGCAACTGAAGGTCTGGTGATTGGAACGGTCTACGATCTGACGCGCAACAAGGGTGAGCTGATCGCCGAGAGTGCCTTGCGCGTCAGCAATTGATCGTGCTCAGACGCCAAGTTAAGCGACCGCCGCTTAGAAAGACAGACCGGTGGTTGCTGGTTCTGCTGGCAGGCCGGGTGCGTCAGTGGAAGAGTGCCCGGCTTGTTGTCCAACCGGAGACATTGTTGAGCTGGCACCGACAAGGGTTTCGGCTGTTCTGGAAGCACAAATCGAAGGCACCGTGGCGTGAACCATCGATAGGCTAAAGGCTATTGTGCTAATCAAAACGATGGCGTTAGACAATCACTTGTGGGGTGCCAAGTGCATTCGAGGAGAATTGCTCAAACTGGGTATTCTGGTGAGCAAACGTACCGTCCAGAAGTATATGAAGCAAGCACGGCGTGGTCAACTGCCGCGTCCTTCAAGCCAGATCTGGCGGACTTTCCTCGCCAACCACGCCAGCCAAGTATCGGCGTGTGATTCCCTCCAGACTTATGACCTGCTGTTCAGAACCGTGTTCATATTCGTTATCATCGAATTGAGCGCGCGGCGCATTGTGCATGTGAGCGTCACCCGGCATCCGACCGATGTCTGGGTCGCTCAGCAATTGCGGGAAGCGACACCCTTTGGCGAAAAGCCGCGTTTCT
>WNFL01448252.1_pt1 | contig 11301 bp, 10 predicted proteins | sample 5400361 | NCBI WGS metagenome assembly WNFL01 (sample SAMN13153351, study PRJNA577476) | soil metagenome | isolation source: 40 cm soil on Douglas fir-dominated hillslope | place: USA:California | collected 2013-09-17
GACGCACGGCCGCGCCCAGATCACCGACCTGGAAGCCGCCGTCGAGGACGACGGCACCATCACGGCGCTCCGCATGCGGGTCACCGCCGACATCGGCGCCTACCCCGTCTTCACGTTCATCCCCGATCTCACGCTGATGATGGGCATCGGCGTCTATAAGGTGGCGAACATCGACCTCCAGTCGACATGTGTCTTCACCAACTCGACCTCCGTCGCCGCCTACCGCGGCGCTGGACGCCCGGAAGCCGCGTACTACCTCGAGCGGCTGATGGACGTGATCGCCGCGGAGCTGGGCCGGGCCCCGGAGGAGATCCGGCGAAAGAACTTCATCCCGCCGAGCGCGTTCCCCTACGCGGCGCCGACCGGCCAGAACTACGACAGCGGCGAGTACGACCGCGCGCTGACCAAGGCCCTCGACACCGCAGGCTACGCGAAGCTTCGTGCGGAGCAGAAGGAGCGCGTGCAGCGCGGCGACCGCAAGCTGCTCGGCGTCGGCATGGCCTGCTACGTCGAGATGTGCGGCTTCGGGCCGTACGAGAGCGCGATGATCCGGGTGGAGCCGAGCGGAACGGTGACCGCCTACACCGGCGCCTCCGCGCACGGGCAGGGGCACGAGACCACGTTCGCCCAGCTCATCGCAGACTATCTGGGCGTGGACTTCGATCAGGTGGTGGTGCGCCACGGCGACACGACCGGCGCGCCGATGGGCTTCGGCACCGGGGGCAGCCGCAGCCTGGTCGTCGGCGGCTCCGCCATGGTGAAGGCGGCCGAGAAGGTCCAGGAGCGTGCCCGCCGCGTCGCGGCGTCCGCGCTGGAGGCCGCGTTCGAAGACGTCGTGGTCACCGACGGGCGCTATCACGTCAAGGGCTCGCCGGACAAGAGCCTGACCCTGGCCAAGATCGCCGAGAAGGCGTACGGCGAGGGCCTGCCCGCCGGGATGGAGCCGGGGCTCGAGGCCACCGAGTACTTCCGCCCGCCGCAGCTCGTCTATCCGTTCGGCGCGCACGTGGCGGTGGTGGAGGTGGACCGCGACACCGGCCGGGTCACGCTGCGCGACTTCACCTCGGTGGACGACTGCGGCGTCCGCGTCAGCCCGTTGCTGGTGGACGGGCAGGTGCACGGCGGCATCGCCCAGGGCGCGGCGCAGTCGCTCCTCGAGGAGGTGGTCTACAGCGCGGACGGCCAGCTCGTGACCGGCACGCTGATGGACTACGCGGTCCCGCGCGCGGAGGACCTGCCGTTCTTCGTGACGGACCAGACGGTCACGCCCTCGCCGTTCAACCCGCTGGGCGCCAAGGGCATCGGCGAGGCCGCGACCATCGGCTCGACGCCCGCGGTGGTCAACGCGGTGGTGGACGCGCTGAAGCCGTTCGGGGTGCGCCACCTCGACATGCCGCTGCGCCCCGAGCGTGTGTGGCGGGCGATCCAGCAAGGCCCGAAGAAGTAGCTCGTTCCCGGTGACCGCCACCCGGGGCGCGCTGGTGGCTCTCGTGGTGGCCGGCCTTCTCTGCTCGGGCGCGCCGGCGGCCCGCGGCCAGCCGGCCGCGGGCCCCACGCACGCCGAGGTCTTCTATCCGAGCGGGAAGCTGCGTATCCAGGCGTACCTCTACCGGCCGGATGGAGCCGGTCCCTTCCCGACCGTCATTTACAACCACGGGTCGCGCCCGCCGGCGCGCGAGCGCCAATCGGCTCCGTTCGAGCACATCGGCCGCTTGCTCGCCCGGGCCGGGTACGCGGTGCTGGTCACCGAGCGCCGAGGCTACGGCCGCTCCGACGGGCCGACCTGGTCGCAGGAGGTCGGAGCCGACTCGCGGCGCGTGGTCCCGCGACTGGAGGCGGAAACCGACGACGTGTTGGCCGCGCTGCCGTATCTCGGCACGCTGCCGTTCGTCGACTCGAAGCGGCTGGGCGTCATGGGCTGGTCCTTCGGCGGCATCGTGACGCTGTTCGCGGTGAGCCGCAGTCACGAGTTCCTGGCCGCGGTCGATCAGGCGGGCGGCGCGCTGACCTGGAACGCCAACCCGGCGATCCGGAGCGCGCTCACCGCCGCCGCCGGCCGTGTGACGACGCCGATGCTGCTCCTCGTGTCGGAGAACGACCGGACGACCGAGTCCATCACCGCCGTCGGCGACGTGCTCGAGAGGCGGGGGATCGGGCATCGGGTCGTGATCTACCCGCCGTTCGGGCCCGGGCGCACGCTCGGAGCCCGCGCCCCCGGGCACCAGGTCTTCTCGGCCCCGGGCATGTCCGTGTGGGAGCAGGACGTGCTCGAGTTCCTTGGCCGCCACCTGCGCGACGGTGGCGGCTCCAAGCCCTGACGGCCGCCTGCGCTCACGCCTGAGCGGGCGGTCCGGGCGGCTGCAGCATGAGCGTCGGGACGCCGCACGTCCCATCGCGCACCGTGAAGACCTGCGTGCCCGGCTTGCGGCCGGGCCGGGCGTCCGAGACGTCGAGGCCGGCGCCGCGCAGGCGTGCGATCGCCGCCGGCGGATCGTCGGTCCGCCAGGAGAGACCCCAGAGGTGGTCCGGTCCGGCGGAGACTCCCGCCCGCAGATCGTGGGCCAGCTCCACGATCAGATCCCCGCAGCGGAAGAACATGAGCCGCGCGCCCCACGCGGGATTCGAGCGGTCGAGCCGCATGTCGAGCCCGAGGCGCGCGCCGTAGAGGGCGGCGGCGCGCTCCGGATCGGGGGTGCGGACCACCACGTGGTCGAGGCCGGTGACCCCTCCGGGTCCGGCGGGCGGCGCCGCGGGCAGCGGCGCCTCGCGCTGGATCAGGAAGACGCGCACCCCGTGGGTCGCCGCTGTCGCGCCGCGCGTGCGGCGCCAGCGACGGCGCGCCCCCGTCGCCCGGTCCGTGCTCTCCGCCGCGACGACCGGCTCGGGCACGAGGCCCAGGCGGGCCAGGCGCCGGTGCGCGCGCTCGATATCGTCCACCGCGAAGGCCAGGCTCGCGAGTCCCTCGCCCTGGGTGTCGAGCACGGCGCGCAGGCGGTCCGCGCCGGGGCCATGGCCGGCGGGCGCGATCAGCTCCGCCGCGACGTTGGCGAGCTGGAACACCGCGGTTTCACCCCCGCCGCCCGCGGCCTCCGCCCGCCAGCACGGGGGTCGGCCGAGCAACCGCTGGTAGGCCGCGATCCCGGCGTCGAGATCGCGCACCGCGATGACCACGTGATCGAGTGCAGCAATCATGCGACGGCGATGTCGCGCGAGGCCACGGTGGCAGGCACGGTGCGGGAAGTGTAGCATTCGAGGAGTCCGAGACGTGCCCAAAGGAGTATCAGATGACCGCATTCAACGTGAACGGGCGGACGGTGAACGTGGCGGGCGATCCGGACAAGCCGCTGCTCTGGGTCTTGCGTGAGGATCTCCAGCTCACCGGCACCAAGTTCGGCTGCGGCATGGCCCTCTGCGGCGCGTGTACCGTGCACGTGGACGGCTCCCCGGTGCGCTCGTGCGTGACGCCCGTCACCGCCGTCGAAGGCCGGAGGATCACGACCATCGAGGGCCTCGCGCGCGGCGGCCGGCTCCATCCCGTGCAGGAGGCGTGGATCGAGCAGGACGTGCCGCAGTGCGGATACTGCCAGTCCGGCCAGGTGATGAGCGCGGCCGCTCTGCTCGCCGCTCGTAAGAGCCCGACCGACGCGGACATCGACGCGGCGATGAGCGGCAACATCTGCCGCTGTGGCACCTACCAGCGCATCCGGGCCGCGATCAAGCAGGCGGCCACGCGCATGGGCAAGGGGGCCTGAGATGGCCACCCGCCACTCGCGTCGCGAGTTCCTCGCCACCGCCGCCGCCGGCTCATTCATCCTGGCCTTTCGCGTTGGGGGCGTCTCGGCCGCCGCTCCGGCGGGTACGGACTTCACGCCCAATGCCTTCATCCGCATCGGCCGCGACAATGTCGTCACGATCATCGTGAACAAGTCGGAGATGGGGCAGGGCGTCAACACCGCGCTGCCCATGCTGATCGCGGAAGAGCTGGAAGTGGACATCCGGCGGGTGAAGGTCGAGGCGGCCCCGGTGAATGCGGCGTACGCCCATCCGCAGGTGGGCATCCAGTTCACCGGCGGCAGCCAGAGCGTCGCGACCGAGTGGGACCGCTTCCGCAAGGCGGGCGCGGCGGCCCGGGAGATGCTGCTGGCCGCCGCGGCGCAGGCCTGGGGGGCGGATCGCGCGAGCCTCCGCGCGGAGAATGGCCGCGTCCTCGGGCCGGCGGGGCGCGCGCTGACCTATGGACGTACCCAACCGGTCCCGTCTGACCCGCCGCTCAAAGATCCGTCGCAGTTCAAGATCATCGGGAAGCCGACCCGGCGGCTCGACAGCCGCGAGAAGGTCACCGGCACCGCGACGTTCGGTCTGGACGCCTCCGTGCCGGGCATGCTGATCGCCGTGATCGCAAGACCGCCCGTATTCGGCGCCACCATGAAGAGCGTGGACGACGCGGGCGCGAAGGCGGTGCGGGGCGTGAAGCAGGTGGTGGCGGTGCCGTCGGGGGTCGCGGTGGTGGCCGACTCGTTCTGGTCCGCCAAGAAGGGCCGCGACGCCCTCGTCGTGGAGTGGAACGAGGGCCCGGGCGCGACGATCGACACCGACGCGCTCGAGACGGAGTACGAGAGGCTCGCCCGTACGCCCGGCGCGCCGGCACTCCGTCGTGGAGACGCCGACGCGGCACTCGCCGGCGCGGCGCGGCGGGTGAGCGCGCAGTACGACATGCCGTACCTGGCGCACGCGCCGATGGAGCCGCTCAACTGCCTGGTCTCACTCGGGCCCGATCGCTGCGAGATCTGGACCGGCACGCAGTTTCAGACCATCGACCAGGCCAATGCGGCGCGGGCGGCCGGGCTCAAGCCCGAGCAGGTGGCGATCCACACGATGTTCCTGGGTGGGGGCTTCGGCCGCCGGGCCGTGCCGGGGTCCGATTTCATCGTGGAGGCGGTTCACGTGGCGAAGGCCGCCGGCGCGCCGGTGAAGACGATCTGGACACGCGAGGACGACATCCGCGGCGGCTACTACCGGCCGATGTGGCACTCCACGCTCAGCGCGGGGCTCGACGCCGCGGGCAAGCCGGTGGCATGGAAGCACACGATCGTCGGCCAATCGATCGTCGAGAACACCCCGTTCGCGGGGGAGATCAAGAACGGCGTCGACGGGACGTCGGTGGAAGGCGCGGCGAACCTGGTGTACGAGGTCCCCAGCGCCGCCGTCGACCTGCACAGCCCGCGGTCGCCGGTGCCCGTCCTCTGGTGGCGCTCGGTCGGCCACACGCACACCGGCTTCGTGGTGGAGAGCTTCATCGACGAGCTCGCGCACGCGGCGGGCCAGGACCCGTACGCCTACCGGCGCGAGCTGCTCGCGGGGAAGGCGCGGCATCTCGGCGTCCTGGAGCTGGCCGCCCAGAAGGCGGGCTGGGGCACCCCGCTGCCCGCCGGCCGCGCGCGGGGCATCGCGGTGCACGCCTCGTTCGGCAGCTACTGCGCGCAGGTGGGCGAGGTCTCCATCCAGGATCGCGCGATCACTGTCCACCGGGTGGTCTGCGCAGTGGACTGCGGGCGGGCCATCAACCCTGAGACGATCCGAGCCCAGATGGAGGGCGGCATCGTCTTCGGCCTCTCCGCGGCGCTCTACGGCCAGATCACCATGAAGCTGGGCCGCGTGCAGCAGAGCAACTTCCACGACTACCCGGTGCTGCGGCTCAGCTCGATGCCGGTGGTCGAGGTGCACATCGTGCCGAGCACCGCGCCACCTTCCGGCATCGGCGAGCCGGGCACGCCGCTGATGGCCGCGGTGCTGGGCAACGCGCTCTTCGCGCTGACTGGCCAGCGTGTCCGCTCGCTGCCGCTGGTCCGTCACGGCTTCGAGTCCGCGTGATGAGGTGCCCCATGATTGTGCGCGCGCTCTTCGTGCTCCTGGCCCTGGGATGGCCCGCGGCTCCGGCACACGCGCAGAGCGGCGCCGCCACCGAGGATTCGCTCCGCGCGTGGGCCCGCGTCGCGGAGGTGCTGCGGCACCCGCGCTGCATGAACTGCCACCCGACCGGCGAGGTGCCGCGCCAGGCCGACAATCGCCATCTCCACCGCATGCTCGTGATGCGGGGCTCCGACAATCGGGGCACGCCCGCCATGCGCTGCGCCACCTGCCACCAGACGGTCAACACCGCCGACGGGCAGGTGCCCGGCGCGCCGCACTGGCACCTGGCGCCGCGACCCATGGGATGGGAAGGGCTGGGCGACGGTGATCTCTGCCGGGCGGTGAAGGATCCGGCGCGTAACGGCGGGCGGTCGATGGCCGCGCTGGTGCACCACATGACGACCGACGCGCTCGTGCAGTGGGCCTGGAGTCCGGGCAAGCGCACCACGCCGCCCGTGTCGCAGTTCGAGTTCCACGAGGCGGTGAAGCGCTGGGCCGTGACCGGCGCGGCCTGCCCATCCTGACGGAGGCGTCGATGACCGAGCCTGTTTCCGCCATCGATCCATATCCGCGTCGCGGCGTGAAGACGCTCGACACCGAGATGGCCTACGTGGACGTCGGGGCGGGCGACCCGGTGGTCTTCCTACACGGCAACCCGACCTCCTCGTATCTCTGGCGCAACGTGATCCCGCACGTGGAGGCGCTCGGCCGCTGCCTGGCGCCGGACTTGGTCGGCATGGGCGACTCGGGCCGCGCGCCCTCGGGCTCCTACCGCTTCGTGGACCACGCGCGCTATCTCGACGCCTGGTTCGACGCCATCGTCCCGGCGCGGCCCGTGACGTTGGTCGTGCACGACTGGGGCTCGGCGCTCGGCTTCCACTGGGCGCGGCGGCATCCCGAGCGCGTGCGGGGCGTCGTCTACATGGAGGCCCTCGTCCGGCCGGTGACGTGGGCCGAGTGGCCTGAGCCGGCGCGGAAGATCTTCCAGGCGATGCGGTCACCGGGGGGCGAGGAGATGGTGCTTCAGAAGAACGTGTTCGTGGAGCGCATCCTGCCCGCGAGCGTGCTGCGCGGCTTGACCGAGGCGGAGATGGCGGTGTACCGCCGGCCCTTCCTCGAGCCCGGGGAGTCGCGCCGCCCCACGCTGACCTGGCCGCGGCAGATCCCGATCGAGGGCGAGCCGGCCGACGTGGTGGCCATCGCGGACGCCTACGCCCGCTGGCTGGCCGAGGCCCGCGACCTGCCCAAGCTCTTCGTCAACGCGGATCCGGGGGTCATCCTCACCGGGCCGCAGCGCGAGTTCTGCCGGACGTGGCCGAACCAACGGGAGATCACGGTGCGCGGAACCCACTTCATCCAGGAGGACTCGCCGCACGAGATCGGCGAAGCGGTCGCCGCGTTCATCGGCCGCCTGCCGCGCTGAGCCTCAGGCGAGGAACCGGCGGAGGACCTTCAGGAACTCGTCGAGACGGTCGTGGTGCAGCCAGTGGCCGGCGCGGTCGAAGCCGATCACGCTGGCGTGGTGGAACGGCTCGAGGCGCCCGTCCTCGGCCGGATTGCCCGACCAGCTCTCCTTGCCGTACAGCAGCAGGGTCGGGCAGGTGATCCGCGACCAGAGCAGCGCGATGTCCCGCGTCCGCATATCGTAGGGTGGGAACACCCGCACGTAGTTGTCGAACTTCCAGCTATAGGTCCCGTCCTCGTTCTGGTTCACGCCGTGGACGGTGAGATGCCGCGCCTGCTCGGCCGACAGGTGCGGGTTCTCCTCCTGCATGCGGCGGAACGCGTCCTCGATCGAGGCGTAGCGCCGGGGCAGGCGGCCCGCGAGGCCGCGCTGTTCCCGGGTCCACTCGTCCATCCGGTCCGCGATCGTCTTGGCGGAGCGCTCGGCGCGCTTCCGCGGCGAGGGCCCGAGGCCCTCGATGGAGACCAGCTTGGCCACCGTCTCCGGGTAGATCCCGGCGTAGCGCAGCGCGATGTTGCCGCCGAGCGAGTGGGCCACGATGGTGACCGGGGCCAGGCGCTGGCCGTGGATGAGCTGGGCGAGATCGTAGATGTAGCCGGCCATCGAGTAGCTGCCGTCGGTGGACCACTGGCTGTCGCCGTGACCGCGCAGGTCCGGCGCGATGATGTGCCAGTCGTTCCGCAGCGCCGCCGCGGTCCAGTCCCAGTTGCGGCAGTGATCGCGCCCGCCGTGGATCAGGAGGAGCGGCGGCTTGTCGGGATTGCCCCAGTCGACGTAGTGCAGGCGGAGGCGCTGGGAGAAGAAGGTATGGGACGCGGGGCCCGGCATCGAGTCGGTCATCGTGCGGCTCCGGACAGGAGGTAGTCCACCGCGCGCCGGTGGCTCTCGAGCAGGCCGTCGAGCCGAGCGGGCTCGCCGCGGCCCCAGCCGCACTCGGTGGCCACCCCGAAGCCGCCGCCCACCGCGGCGCGGGCGGTGTCCATCCGCCGGCGGTCGCCCTCGACGTCGCGGTGGTGGATGAGCCCGAGGTAGAGGCGCGTGCGCGCGGGCAGGCCCAGCCCACGGAGCGGCGCGAAGTACGCGGCGTCGTCGCGCTCGCGCGGCACCGGCAGGTGGATGAAGTCGAGCGGCCGCCGGACCGCCGCGACGATGGCGCGGGTGAGCTCGGCGAGCACGCCCGCGTCGGCCGGCATCACCAGGTGCTGATCGGCCGGGCTGCCGTAGCAGAGGTGATAGCCCAGCTCGACGTCGGCGGGGACCGCGGCGCCGAGGCGCTCGAGCAGGGCGAAGATCTGCGTCTTGTAGTCGGCGGGGCGGGACGGGAAGTAGTTCTCGAACACCAGCACCTCCTGGCAGATGTCCCACTGGATGCTGAGCTCCTGGTGGGGGATGGCGGCCGTGATGTCGTCGAGGGCGCGGAGCAGTGACCGCTCGTAGACCCGGAGGTAGTCGTCGTGGGCGCGCGGGCTCACGTACATGCAGGCGCTCGACATCGCGGTGGGCAAGCAGACCTGGAAGCGCACACCCGGCGGCACCACGCCCTCGCGGCGGAGCCGCGTGAAGACGGCCCAGGATTCGCGCGCGGCCTCCGCGTAGCCGGTCGGGAACTCGACCGCATCGGGATCCACGCCGGGCCGGAACCGGAGGAGGTCGGTGCAGCGCAACAGCGAGCCGTCCCACTGGCGTAGCTCGAGCAGCCCCGCGTCGGCGTCCACCTCCATGGCGGGATGACGCTCGAGCATGGTCCGCTGCCAGTAGATCCAGCGGCGGCGCTCGCCGGTCTCCCCGTCGGGCATGCGCGAGAGCACCGGACCGAGCGCGGCCGAGAGCCGGCGGAAGACGTCTTCGGTGGAGGCGAGCGGGACGCTGCCGATCAGGTGCGCGAGCCCCGTCGCGCTCATCGGACCAGGGCTCCCCGCTCGAGGGTGGCCACCCGATCGGCGATCGCCTCCGCGACGGCCGGCTCCCGCTCGGCGAATACGATCGTCGTGCCGGTGGCGCGCAGCGAGACGATCAGCGCGGCCATTCCCGGGCGATCCTCGAGAGGCAGGCGGCCGAGCGGCCCGTCGAGCAGGAGCACGCGCGGCGCCAGCGCCAGCGCCTGGGCCAGCTCGAGCCGCGCGAGCGCCGCGGCCGGGAGCTCGTCGCGCCGACGGCCCGCGTCGGCGGCGAGCCCGACGCGCTCGAGCAGCGCGGCGTCATGCGCGCGGCCCTCGATCCCGGGCCAGCGGCCCATGACCGCGCTGAGCGGGCCCCACCGGGGCCAGCGGCGCGCCACCGTGATCGTCTCGGTGACGCTCAGGGGCCAGGGCGGCATCGAGATCTCGCCGACCCGGACCAGTCCCTGGCGGGCGCGCTCGCGGGGATCCGTTCCCGTGATCTCCCGGCCGTCGTAAATGAGGCGGCCGGATTCGAACGGCAGCGAGCCGACCAGACAGCGCAGCCCGACCGTCTTGCCCGCCCCCGCGGGGCCGCAGAGCGCGAAGATCTCGCCCTCCTCGACGGTGAACGAGAGCGCGTCGAGCACCGTGACGACGCCCACGCGGCAGGTGAGCCCGACGACTTCGAGGATTCTCATGCGGGCCGCCACTGCGCGGTCAACGCGCGCACGCGCTCCATGAGGCCGCCCTGGTCCATCGTGGCCAGGCGCTGGCCGCGCACCACCGGGCGGCCGTGCACCCACACGTCGGTGACCGCCTGGTGGGACATCGCGTAGACCACGTTCTTCAGCAGGTGCGCCCGCGGATGGAGCGACGGGTGCTCGAGATCCACCGCCACCAGGTCGGCGAGCATGCCGGGGGCGATGTCGCCCGCGGGCACGCCCAGGAGCCGGCCACCCTCCACCGTGCCCATCGCGAAGGCCTGCTCGGCGGGGAGCCGGGTGCCGTCGAGGTGCCGCACCTTCTGGAGCAGCGCGGCCATGCGCATCTCCTCGAAGACGCTCAGGCGATTGTTGGTGCAGCCGCCGTCGGTGCCGAGCCCGATCCGGATGCCGAGGGCCGCCATCTCGGTGATACGGGTGATCCCGTCGCCCAGGATCATGTTGGACGAGGGGCAGTAGGCGAGCCCGGCCCCGCGATCGGCCATCAGGCGCAGTTCCTCGTCGTCGAGCCACACGCAGTGCACGCCGATCATGCGCGGACCCAGCACGCCCAGCTTGTCGAGCAGCCGGATCGGGGTGGCCCCGTGCTCGGCGAGCGTGCGCTGGCCCTCGTACTGGCCCTCGGCGGCATGGATGTGGAACTTGGTGTTGGCCTCCTCCGCGACCTCCCAGCCCGCGCGGATCATCGCGGGTGAGGCCCCGTGCGGACTGTGCGGCGCCGGCTGCACCGCCACCAGCGCGTCGCCGGTGTGCGCGCGGATCAGCTCGGCCACGCGCCGCGCGGCGTCGGCGGGCGTCTCGCGATAACGGGCGGGCGCGCCGTCCCAGTCGTACATCGTCCGGGCCAGCACGAGGCGGATCCCCACGTCGCGCGCGGCGCGGATGACCGCCTCCGCGTTCTCGTTGCCGCCGTCCTGGAGGTAGAAGAAGTCCACGCAGGTGGTGGCCCCGTGCAGCAGCATCTCGGTGAAGGCGAAGGCGGCGCCCAGGTAGATGCCCTCGCGGTCGAGGCGCGTGGAGTAGGGGTAGAGCACGCGGTCGCGCCAGGCCATGAAGTCGAGGTCGTCGCCCAGCCCGCGCAGCAGAGACTGGAAGGTGTGGCAGTGGGCGTTCACGGTGCCGGGCAGGAGGGCCTTGCCGGGCAGTCGGATGACGTCGGAGGTCGCGGCGGTGTCGGTCGGGGACGGCGGGGCGACCGCGGTGATCCGGCCATCCGCGATGGTCACGACGTGGCCGCTCACCTCCCGGCCGTTCGCGAACAGGAGGTCCGGCCAGAGACGCATCACGGCAGCATCTTAGCCCGCGTCCCCGGGCTGTGCTAGCC